>Ga0068860_100001807_pt1 | contig 22765 bp, 19 predicted proteins | sample KBSSwiS32_FD_66597 | JGI IMG/M metagenome (GOLD analysis project Ga0068860, IMG submission 66597) | Switchgrass rhizosphere microbial communities from Kellogg Biological Station, Michigan, USA - KBS Switchgrass S3-2 | ecosystem: Host-associated > Plants > Roots > Rhizosphere > Soil ...
CCTTCGCCGCGCGCGAGCGTCGCGGCGACCGGTCCGAGCGCGGCAGCGCCGCGGGCGCTGACCTCGATCACGCTGGTGCGTTTCTGGAAGTCGTAGACGCCGAGCGGCGACGAGAACCGCGCGGTGCCGGCGGTCGGCAGGACGTGGTTCGGACCGGCGCAATAGTCGCCGAGGCTCTCGCTCGTGAACGCGCCGAGGAAGATCGCGCCGGCGTGCTGCAGCAGCGGCTCCCAGCGCGCCGGCTCGCGCGCGCTCACCTCGAGGTGCTCGGGCGCGATCCGGTTCGCGATCGCGCACGCCTCCTCCATCGAGCGCGTCAGCACGAGCGCGCCGCGCCCCTCGAGCGACGCGCGGATGATGTCGCGGCGCGGCTGCGCCGGCAGCAGCCGCTCGATCGCATCGCGGACGCGCTCGAGATAGTCGGCTTCAGGACAGAGCAGGATGCTCTGCGCGAGCGCGTCGTGCTCGGCCTGGCTGAAGAGGTCCATCGCGACCCACTCGGGCGGCGTCGTGCCGTCGGCGAGGACGAGGATCTCGCTCGGCCCGGCGATCATGTCGATGCCGACGGTGCCGAAGACGCGCCGCTTCGCGCTCGCGACGTAGGCGTTGCCGGGACCGGTGATCTTGTGGACGGCGGGGATCGTGGCCGTGCCGTAGGCGAGCGCCGCGACCGCCTGCGCGCCGCCGATCGTGAACGCGCGGTCGACGCCGGCGAGCGCCGCCGCTGCGAGCACCAGCGGGTTGCGCTGGCCGCCAGGCATCGGAGCGACCATGACGATCTCGCCGACGCCCGCGACCTGGGCGGGAATCGCGTTCATGAGCACGCTCGACGGGTACGCCGCCTTGCCGCCGGGAACGTAGATGCCGACGCGCTCGAGCGCAGTCACCTTCTGGCCGAGCAGCGTGCCGTCGCCGTCGCGGTAGCTCCAGGAGCGGCCGCACGCGTCGCGCTGGCGCTCGTGGAAGGCGCGCACGCGTCCGGCTGCGGCCTCGAGTGCGCTGCGCTGCGCGCCTGGCAGCGAGGCGAGCGCCGCGTCGAGCTCGACGCGCGTGATCTCCAGCTCGGCAAGCGCCTTCGCGTCGATGCCGTCGAAGCGGCGCGTCAGCTCGAGGACAGCGGCGTCGCCGCGCGCGCGGACGTCGGCGACGATCGCGGCGACGCTCCGCTCGATCGCATCGTCGGTCTCGGCCGAGTACGCGAGCAGCGTCGCGAGCGCGGCGTCGAAGCCGGCGTCGGCGCTCTTCAGCGTCCGGATGGCAACGGTCATGGCTGCACCCTCGGCCTGCGGCCGGTCCCGCCGAGCGGGACGGAGCGCCACCTTCGGCGCGGCCGTGCGGTGGCGCTCATGCCGCGCGCGCTCCCTTGGTCGCCTTCTTCGCCGGCGCGACGACGGCGGCGAGCCCGTCGATCAGCGCGCGGATGCGCTCGCGGTCGAGCTTCAGCGCCGCCTTGTTGACGACGAGCCGCGCCGAGATCTGCATGATCTCCTCGACCTCGGCGAGCGCGTTCGCCTTCAGCGTGTTGCCGGACGCGACGAGGTCGACGATCGCATCGGCGAGGCCGGTGAGCGGCGCCAGCTCCATCGAGCCGTAGAGCTTGATGATGTCGACGTGGACGCCCTTGTCGGCGAAGTGCTCGCGCGCGATCCGCGTGTACTTGGTGGCGACACGGATGCGCGAGCCCTGGCGCGCGGCGGCGGCGTAGTCGAAGTCGAGCGGCGCGGCGACGCTCATCCGGCAGCGCGCGACGCCGAGGTCGAGCGGCCGGTACAGGCCCTCGCCGCCGTGCTCGAGGAGCGTGTCGAGGCCGACGACGCCGAGGTCGGCGCCGCCGTGCTGGACGTACGTCGGCACGTCGCTGGCGCGCACGAGCACGATGCGCAGCTGGGGATCGGAGGTCGCGAGGATCAGCCGTCGGCTCGTCTCCGGATCCTCGGCGGGAACGATGTTGGCCTGCGCGAGCAGCGGCAGCGTCTCGTCGAGGATGCGGCCTTTCGACAGCGCGAGCGTGATCACGGCGCCGCTCCCGTCTCGGCGGCGTTCACGCCGACACCCTCGTCACGTCGGCGCCGAGCGCGCGCAGCTTCGTCTCCATCGCCTCGTAGCCGCGGTCGAGGTGATAGATGCGGTCGATCGTCGTCTCGCCGTCGGCGACGAGTGCGCCGATGACGAGCCCGGCCGACGCACGCAGGTCGGTCGCCATCACCGTCGCTCCCGACAGGCGCTCGACGCCCTGCACCACGGCGATGCGGCCGTCGATGTCGATCCGCGCGCCGAGCCGGGCCAGCTCGTTGGCGTGCATGAAGCGGTTCTCGAAGATCGTCTCGGTGATCGTCGCCGCGCCGTCGGCGATGCAGTCGAGCGCCATCAGCTGCGCCTGCATGTCGGTCGGAAATGCGGGGTACTCGCTGGTGCGCACGCTCACCGCGCGCGGCCGCGCGCCGGCGCGCACGCGCAGCCAGCCGTCGCCGACGTCGATCGTCGCGCCCGCCTCGCGGAGCTTCTCGATCACCGCCTCGAGGTGGTCGCCCCGCGCCTGCCGCAGTACGGCGTCGCCGCCGGCGGCGGCGACCGCGCACAGGAACGTGCCGGCCTCGATGCGGTCGGCGACGATCCGGTGCGACACGCCGTGCAGCCGCTCGACGCCGACGATCCGGATCTGGCGCGTGCCGTGGCCCTCGATGCGCGCGCCCATCGCGATCAGCATCTCGGCGAGGTCGCTGACCTCGGGCTCCTGCGCCGCGTTCTCGAGGACCGTCTCGCCGCTCGCGAGCGTCGCCGCCATCACCAGGTTCTCGGTGCCGGTGACGGTGACCATGTCGGTGGTGATCCGCGCTCCCGTGAGGCGTGTCGCGCGCGCGACGATGTAGCCGTGCTCGACGACGATGTCGGCACCCATCGCCTGCAACCCCTTGATGTGCTGGTCGACCGGCCGGGTGCCGATCGCGCAGCCGCCGGGCAGCGAGACGCGCGCCTCGCCGAAGCGCGCCAGCAGCGGGCCGAGGACGAGGATCGACGCGCGCATCGTCTTGACGAGCTCGTAAGGCGCCTCGCGCGACGGCACGTCGGCGGCATTCAGCGTCACCGTCGCTTCGCCGTCGTCATCGCGCTCGGCGACGACGCCCATCGTGCGGAGCAGGCGCATCATCGTCTGCACGTCGTGCAGGCGCGGCACGTTGTGCAGCTGGACGCGCTCGGCGGTGAGCAGCGCCGCGCACAGCTCGGGCAAGGCCGCGTTCTTGGCGCCGGAGATGGCGATCTCGCCTGCGAGCCGGCGGCCGCCGCGGATGCGGAATTTGTCCATCGTGTGATCGACGCGGCGAAGCCCGCGTCAGGCCAAATGCTCTTGCTGGTACTCGGCGGGAGTCAGCGTCCTCATCGAGAGCGCATGGATCTGCTCGCGCATGCGGTCGCCGAGGGCGCGGTAGACGCGCTGGTGGCGGGCGATGCGGTTGGTGCCCTCGAACTCGCGCGAGACGATCGTCGCGAAGAAGTGACGGCCGTCGCCCTCGACTTCGACGTGCTCGCAGTCGAGGCCGTCGGCGATGAAGCGACGGAGTTCTTCGGGGGTCGGCTCGGCCATCGGCCGATTATCCCCTGCCCCGGGGACGGTCCGGATTCCGCCCGGACGTCGCGCCTGCGGAAGTCGTGGCTCAGAAGCGATACAGCGCCGCCGGGTTGTCGACACAGACGCGGCGCAGCGTCGCCGCGTCGGGCAGCGTCGCGACGAGCAGGTCGACGAGGTCGGCGTCGTGCGGCGTCGGATCGTGGAGCTCGGTGTGCGGCCAGTCGCTGCCCCAGAGCAGCCGCGCCGGGTTGGCGGCGACGAGGGCGTCGACGAGCGATCGGATGTCGGCGTGCGCGCTCGCGGCCGGCGCGCCGATCCGGTACGCCGCCGAGAGCTTGACCCAGACCCGTCCGCTCGCGACGAGGTCGAGCAGCAGCCCGGGCAGCCTGGCGCCGGCCGCGGGACGGCCGAAGTGATCGACGACGATCGGCACGTCGACGCGGTCGGCGAGCCGCGCGAGGGTCGCTGCGCCGTCGCCGGCGACCGTCAGGTGGACCTGGAGGTGCCAGTCGCGCGAGCGCATCCGCGCGCACAGCGCGATCGCGTCGTCGAGCGCGAGCATCTGCGGGTTGACGACGTTGAGGCGGATGCCGCGAACGCCGAGCGCGTCCATCGCGAGCAGCTCGTCGTCGCTCGCCGCCGCGTCGGGGACGACGATGCCGCGGTACGCACCGCCTTGGCTCGCGGCGTCGCGCAGCGCGTCGAGGAGGCAGGAATTGTCGGTGCCGTAGACGCTCGGCTGGACGAGGACGGCGCGCTCGATGCCGCACGCCGCCATGACCGCGCGGTGGTCGGCGAGCGTCGCGACGTGCGGCGTGTAGTTGCGGCGAGGGTCGAGCGGATAGCGCGCGCGCTCGCCGAAGACGTGGCAATGGCAGTCGCACGCGCCGTCGGGAAGGCGCGCGCGCGGCGTCCGGACGACCGGCTGCGGCGGCGCGCAGTCCGGGGCGGCGTCGGGCGCGGTGTCGTTCACGGCGCCCGGGCGGAGCGCCCGGGGACGAGGAAATCGAAGTCGCAGCCTTCGTCGGCCTGCAGCACCGAGCGGTGGAAGAGCGCCGCGTAGCCGCGTTCGGGAACGGGCGCGGCGCCGCGCGCGCCGTGTTCAGCGAACGCCATGCGACGGCGCGCGAGCTCGGCGTCGTCGACGAGGAGATCGACGCGGCGGCCGGCGACGTCGAGCCTGATCCGGTCGCCGCTCGCGACCAGCGCGAGCGGCCCGCCGAGCGCGGATTCGGGCGCGACATGGAGGACGATCGCGCCGAACGCGGTGCCGCTCATGCGCGCGTCGGAGATCCGCACCATGTCCTTGACGCCCTGCGTCGCGAGCTTCTTCGGAATCGGCAGATAGCCGGCCTCGGGCATCCCCGGCGCGCCGATCGGCCCGGCGTTCTTCAGCACGAGGACGTCGTCGGCGACGACGTCGAGGTCGGGCGAGTCGATCCGCGCCGCGAGGTCGTCGAGCGAGTCGAAGACGACGGCGCGCCCGGTGTGCTGGAGCAGCCGCGGCGTCGCCGCCGACTGCTTGACGATCGCTCCGCGCGGCGCGAGGTTGCCGCGCAGGACGACGATGCCGCCGCCGGAGCTGATCGGGTCGGCGCGCGTGCGGATCACGTCCTGCGCGTCGCGCACGTCGACGCCGGCGATGCGCTCGCCGAGCGTCTTTCCCTCGACGCAGCACGCGCCGAGGTCGAGGTGGTCGCGCAGCTCGTGGAGCAGCCGCGGCACGCCGCCGGCCCAGTGGAAGTGCTCCATGTAGTGCCTGCCCGAAGGCTTGAGGTCGACGAGCACCGGCACCTCGCGGCCGAGCGCGTCGACCTCGTCGAGGTCGATCGCGATGCCGAGCCGGCCGGCAGCCGCGGTGAGGTGGATCAGCGCGTTGGTCGAGCCGCCGATCGCCTGCAGGACGACGAGCGCGTTGCGGAACGCGGCGCGTGTCATCAGCGCGCTCGGCGCCGGTCCGCCGTCCGTCGCCAGCGCGGCAGCGACGCGACCGCTCGCCTCGGCCGAGCGCAATCGGTCGGCGTGCGTCGCCGGGATCGACGCCGCGGTCGGCAGCGCGAGGCCCATCGTCTCGACGATGCACGCCATCGTGCTCGCCGTGCCCATGACCATGCACGTGCCCGGCGTCGGCGCGAGCCGCGCATTGACCGCCTCGATCTCGACGGCATCGATGCGGCCGCCGCGAAAGTCGCTCCACAGCCGCCGGCAGTCGGTGCACGCGCCGAGCGTCTCGCCGCGGTGGTGGCCGACGAGCATCGGCCCGACCGGGACGACGATGGCCGGCAGGTCGGCCGACGCCGCGGCCATCATCTGCGCCGGGATCGTCTTGTCGCAGCCGCCGACGAGAACGACCGCGTCCATCGGCTGCGCGCGGATCATCTCCTCGGTGTCCATCGCCATCAGGTTGCGGAGGAACATGCTCGTCGGGTGCGCGAACGACTCGTGGATCGAGATCGTCGGAAACGCCATCGGCAGCGCGCCGGCGAGCATGACGCCGCGCTTGATCGCCTCGACGAGCTGCGGCACGTTGCCGTGGCAGGCGTTGTAGTCGCTGAACGTGTTGGCGATGCCGACGATCGGGCGCGCGAGCGCGTCGTCCGACAGGCCCATCGCCTTGACGAACGCCTTGCGCAGGAACAGCGAGAACTCGGCGTCGCCGTACGACGTCAGGCCCTTCTTCATTCCATTCGCGGTCATCGCGCGGATCCTTCGACGAGCGGGCGCGCAAGGGCGGGGGTGGGGCCGCTGTCGCGCAGCTGCGGCGCCCGGCCCTGCGGGCCGGGTCCCCTGCGCTGCTCGCTCCGCGGGGCGGCTGCGATGCCGCTCGCTCCGGCCCTGGACGGGCCGTCGCATGGGGGCTTCTCGCCGGTCCTCCGCTGCGCTCCGGACTGCCCCCGCTGCGCTGCGCTGCTCGGCGCCGCAGATGCGCGACAGCAGCCCCACCCCCGCCCTTGCCTGCAACGCTCGTTGTGTTCGACGGCGGCGAACACACCGCGCTCGACGGCTCGAGGGCGGCAGCCTGACGCGGCGCATCTGCGCCGGCGAGCAGCGCAGCGGAGCGAGGGGAAGTCCGCGCAGCGGACCGGCGAGAAGCCCCCAGGCGACGGCCCGTCCAGGGCCGGAGCGAGCGGCATCGCAGCCGCCCTCGCGGAGCGAGCAGCGCAGCGGACCCTCGGCGCAGCCGAGGGCGGCGCAGCTGCGCCGCGGCAGGCTGCCGCCCTCGGGCCGCGCTCGATCTCGGCACGCATCGTCAATGCCGAATCTTGTAGCCGATGCGAAGCAGATGCAGGCACACGGCACAAACAACGCCAAGGCTCGCGAGGACGACGACGAAGCTCGTCCAGGGCGAGACGTCGCTGGTGCCGAAGAAGCCGTGGCGGAAGCCGTCGATGATGTAGAAGAAGGGATTGAGGTGGCTCACCTCGTACCAGACCGGCGGCAGCGACTTCACCGAGTAGAAGACGCCCGAGAGGAACGTCATCGGCATGATGATGAAGTTCTGGAACGCGGCGATCTGGTCGAACTTCTCCGCCCACAGGCCCGCGACCAGGCCGAGCGCTCCCATCAGCGCGGCGCCCGCGATGGTGAAGAACGCGATCCAGACGATGTTGTCGACGTGGAGCGGCGCGAACCAGACGGTGACGAGCAGGACGCCGGCGCCGACCGCGGCGCCGCGGACGACCGAGGCGCCGACGTAGGCGACGAACCACGCCCAGTGCGAGAGCGGCGCGACGAGCAGGAAGACGAGGTTGCCGGTGATCTTGCTCTGGATCAGCGACGAGCTCGAGTTGGCGAACGCGTTCTGCAGCACGCTCATCATGACGAGCCCGGGAACCAGGAAGCTCGTGTAGCCGATCGTGCCAAAGACCTTGACGCGGCCCTCGAGGACATGGCCGAAGATGAGGAGATAGAGCATCGCCGTCAGCACCGGCGCGGCGACGGTCTGGAAGCTCACCTTCCAGAAGCGGAGCACCTCCTTGTAGAGGAGCGTGCGCGTGCCGGCGAGGACGCCGGTGTCGGCGCGCGGCTCGCGCAGCGCGGCCACGTTCATGCCGCGACCCGTGCCGGCGTCTCGCCGCGCATGATCTCGAGGAAGACGTCCTCGAGGTCGGCGCGGCCGATCTCGAGGTCCTCGGGCGCGCAGCCGGCAGCGTGGAGCACGCCGAGGATCGACTCGACCTCGCGCGCATCGTGCGCCGTGATCTGGACGATGCGGCCGGTGACGCGCGCGTTGGCGGCGAGCTGCGGCGGCAGCGGCTTGTCGAGCTTGAAGCGCAGCATCGTGCTCGCCGTGCCGGCGAGCAGCGCCGAGGTGCGGTCGAGGGCGACGACGCGGCCGAGCTTGAGCATCGCGATGCGGCCGCAGAGCGCCTCGGCCTCCTCGAGGTAGTGCGTCGTCAGCAGCACCGTGTGGCCTTCGCGGTTCAGCCGCGCGACGAACTGCCAGAGCGTCTGCCGCAGCTCGACGTCGACTCCCGCGGTCGGCTCGTCGAGCACGATCACCGGCGGCCGGTGGACGAGCGCCTGCGCGACGAGGACACGCCGCTTCATGCCGCCCGAGAGCTGGCGCATGTTCGCCTGCGCCTTGTCGGCGAGGCCGAGGTTGGCGAGCAGCTCGTCGATCCAGGCGTCGTTGCCATGGACCCCGAAGTAGCCGCTCTGGATGCGCAGCGCCTCGCGCACCGTGAAGAACGGGTCGAAGACGAGCTCCTGCGGAACGACGCCGAGCCTGCGCCGTGCCGCCGCGTAGTCGGACTGGACGTCGTGGCCGAGCACCGAGACGCTGCCCGCCGTCGCGCGGGCGAGGCCGGCGAGGATGCTGATCAGCGTCGTCTTGCCGGCACCGTTCGGGCCGAGCAGGCCGAAGAACTCGCCTTCGGCGATGTCGAACGTGACGTGGTCGAGCGCGCGCACGTCGCCGCGCGGCGAGGCATACGTCTTGGCGACGTCGACGAACGAGACGGCCGGCATGGCGCGACGATTCTAGGGATGCGTCCCGATGGGCGCTGCGCGGCGGCGGTGCTAGAAGAACCTCCGCGAGCGATGCACCCATGGCCAGCCAGACCAAGAAGAAGCCGCGGCGGACCGCCGAGCGCATCCTCGACACGACGCTCGAGCTCTTCAACCGCCTGGGCGAGCCGAACGTCTCGACGACGCTGATCTCGGCCGAGCTCGGCATCAGCCCGGGCAACCTGTACTACCACTTCCCGCTCAAGGAAGGGCTCATCCTCAAGCTCTACGACCGCTACGACGAGGCGCTCACCGAGCTGCTGCGCGCCGCCGACGACGTCCGCGACGTCGAGGACGCGTGGCTGTTCTTCCACATGCTGTTCGAGCTGATCTGGTCGTACCGTTTCCTCTACCGCGACCTCAACGACCTGCTCTCGAACCACCGCAAGATCGAGTCGCACTTCAAGTTCGTCCTCGAGCGCAAGACCCGCGCGGTGCAGGCGGTGCTCGACGGCATCGGCGCCGGCAGCGGCCTCGAGATCGCGGCGCGCGACGCCGAGCCGGTGGCGACCGCGATGGTCGTCGTCCTCACCTACTGGCTGAGCTTCGAATACGTCCGCGACCCGCGCCGCGCGCTCGAGCCCGAAACGGCGAGCGCGGCGCTGCTGCGCGGCGCATTTCACGTGCTGAGCCTGCTGCTGCCGTACCTCGAGCCGGGCCAACGCGAGCACCTGCACGCGCTGGCCGGCCGCTATGCGAAGACCGACGACCAGGATCGGGGAGGCTGAGATGGCGCGCTGGGCCGCGTTTCCGCACGACGCCGACGCGTACCACTACGACGTCGCGACCCTCAGGAAGAAGTGGCCGCGGCTGCATGCCGGCGACGCCGAGCCCCTGCCTGCGGACGCCAAGGTGCTCGCGGCGTGGCAGCTCTTCCACGCCGGCGAGTTCCGCAAGGCGACCGAGGCCGGCCTCGCCGCAGATGCCGCCGGCCTCGCCGGCGGCATGACGGTCGCGAACAAGGCGCAGGCGATCTACGCGACGTACCTCGAAGGAAGCGAGAAGGCCAGGCTCGCGCTGTTCGTCGAGGTCGCCCGGCGCGCCGAGCGCCGCATCGCGCAGGCACCGGCCGAGGCCAACGCCTGGTACTGCCTGGCGTACGCGCTCGGCCGCTACAGCCAGGGCACGAGCATCGCCCAGGCGCTCGCGCAGGGGCTCGGGCCGAGGATCCGGATGGCGCTCGAGACGACGCTGCGGCTGGCGCCGAAGCACGCCGACGCCCATATCGCGCTCGGCGCCTACCACGCCGAGATCATCGACAAGGTCGGCTCGCTGCTCGGCCGCACGCAGGGGGCGAGCAAGGACGCCGGGCTGCTGCACTACAAGACCGCGCTGCGGCTCAACCCGACGTCGGCCATCGCCAGGATCGAGTATGCGAACGGCCTCGTCATGCTCGAGGGCGAGAAGCGCCTCCAGGAAGCGACGAAGCTGTACGAGGACGCCGCCGCGTGCGAGGCGCTCGACGCAATGGAGCGGCTCGACATCGAGATGGCGAAGGCCGAGCTCGAGGACTAGGGCTCCGGCGCGAGCGCTCGGCGGACCCCCGCGACCCGCGCGAGCGCTCGCAGCACGTGCGCCCGACCCGCGCGAACGCGGGAAGCGCGGCGGCCCGATGCGCACGCCGCTTGCTCGCGACGCGCCATGCCCCGTTGTCCTGCAGTGCGGCGCGCGCTCGCCGCCGCGCTCTGCACCGCGTCGCTGCTCGCGGCGCACGATCCGGCCGCAGCGCGCAAACCCGCCGCCGCCGCCGCGGTCGACCGCGCCGACGCGCTGCCCGCGGCCGTCTCGGCGATCCTGCGCAGCTCGGGGCTGCCGGCGACGAGCTTCGCCCTCGACGTTCGCCCGGTCGAGGCCGGCGATGCGCCGCCGCTCGTCGCCTGGCACGCCGATCGGCCGTTCCTGCTCGCCTCGACGACCAAGGTCGTGACCTCGCTCGCGGCGCTCGACCTGCTCGGTCCGGAGCACCGCTGGCGCACGACGGCGTATGCGACGGGTCCCGTGGTCGGCGGCCGTGTCGCCGGCGACCTCGTCATCGTCGGCGGCGCCGTCGGCCTGACGGCGAACGAGCTGCGCCGGTGGTTCGGCCAGATCCGCGCCGAAGGCGTGCAGACGATCGCCGGCAACATCGTCCTCGACGACGTCGCGCTCCTCCACGAGCTCGACCCCAGGCAGGCCGCGACGACGGTCGCCGAGCGTTCGCCCGACGCGCCGATCGACCCGCGCACGTACAACCTTGGCAAGCTCCTCGTCACGGTGCGCGCCGCGGCCGGCGAGCGCGCGATGGTGACGATCAAGCCGAGCCCGGCCAACGTGCGCATCGTCAACGACGTCTTCATGGACGGCAGCGGCTGCGCCGCATGGGCGCGCTGGAAGAGCGCCGACGAGATCGGCGCCGGTCCGCCGCTGCAGCTCTGGGTGCGCGGCCGCTGGCGCGCCGACTGCGCGGCCGAGGACATCGCGTACGTCGCGCCGCCCGCGGGCGCCCGCCTCGACCCCGAGCTCGGCGAGCAGCGTCCGCAGCCGATCGCCGCGCCGAAGCTCGTCGCCGACCTGTGGGCGGAGGCCGGCGGCGCGCTCAAGGGCCGGGTCGTCGTCCGCGACACCGCAGCGCCGCGGCCGCGCCGCGTCGCCTGGTCGAGCGAGCTGCTGACTCCCGTCGGCGAGGTGCTGCGGGAGATGAACAAGACGAGCAACAACGAGGCAGCGAGGAGCGTCCTGCTGTCGCTCGCGTCGGCCGGCGACGGCGAGCCGGGCCTGCACGTCGGCGCGCTGAAGGCGGCGCAGGAGCGGATGCGCGAATGGCTGCGCGCGCAGGGGCTGCGCGACGGCGACATCACCGTCGTCGTCGGCTCGGGGCAGTCGCGCGCCGAGCGCGGCAAGCCGCGCGCGGTCGTCGAGCTGCTGCGCAACGCCTGGCGCAGCGCCGACTCGCAGACGCTCGTCGCCTCGCTGCCGATCGCCGGCGTCGACGGCACCCTCGTCCACCGCATGACCAACGGCGCTGCGACCGGCCAGGCGTACCTGAAGACGGGAACGCTCTCGGACACGCGCGCCCTCGCCGGCTACGTGCGGGCGAAGAGCGGCCGCGTCTACGCGGTCTCGCTGATCGTCACCGACCCGGACGCGGCAAGGGGGACTCCGGCGCTCGACTCGCTCGTCGAGTGGGTCGCGCGCAGCGGCTGACCGCGCGTGGCGCAGCGGTCGAGCGGCGCGTCAGGACGGGAATCCGGGCGCGAACGGCTCGGGTGCGACGCGCAGCGCGTTCACGAGGTACGCGACGGCGTGGTAGAGGCCCGCGAGCATGACGAGCTCGACGAGCTGCGGCGCGGAGAAGCGTGCCGCCGCCTCGGCCCAGAGTGTGTCGTCGACGTCGTTCGTCTCGTGCAGGCGGTCGGCGAGGCGCAGGACGATCGCGTCGTCCGCGTCCCAGCAGTCCTCTTCCGGGGTGCCGTGCACGGTCGAGCGCTGCTGACGCTCGTCGATGCCGGCCTTGGCAGCGAACGTCGCGACGTGCACGCCCCACTCGTACGCGGCGCCGCAGCGCGCGCACGTGCGCAGGATCATCAGCTCGCGCGCGCGCAGCGCGATGCTGCCGCGGTCGAGCAGACCGCCGGCCATCATCCGCTGCAGCACGCGCGGGTTGTGGGCGACGGTGCGAAAGAGCAGCAGCGGCGGCGCGCCGCGCATGACGACGTCGAACGCCGACTGGACGTCGGCGGGATACGGCGGCTCGATCGGCGCGATGCGCGGCGTCGACATCATGGGGCGCGCGTCGCGTCGCTCCGCTTGACCTGACGGCGACCGCCGGCGCGGGCGAACGCGCGCTGCCCGACCGACGCGCGCTCGAGCCGGCCCGCGATCGATCCGCAGACGAGGTCGCAGAGCGCGTACACGGACGGATCCGCGATCTGCAGCAACGCGTCGGGCGACAGACCTTCCATGCAGGCGCTCTCCTCGAGGCTCACGCAATGATGCCCGATGCAAGACGGCCTCGCGATCTCGTCGATCTTCGGGATCCTCGTTTCGACGCTGCTCACGCTCGTTTGGTCCCGCTCCGGCGCGCCGAGAGCGAAGCGCTCCCAGGCTGGACGACGAGCAGCGTCGCCGAGCCGTTGTGAGTTCAGGGCCGGGCGCGGCATTGCGCCTCGAGGTCCGGTGCCGCCGGCGAGTTGCGTGCACGCGCATCACGAGCGGCTTCGCAGATCGTGCGCGGCGGCATGGTCGTGGACGGCGACGACGGGGTGACCCTGCCCAACGTCTTGAATTTCGCGCCTGATGCCGCCTGCTCCGCTTCCCGCTTGCGGTTCTCGGCCGCCTTGCGCTCGGCCTCCTTCTCCTTTCGGTCCACCAGCTTCTGATTGAACTCGTCGCCGCCGCGCGGCATCTTCGACGGGTCGAGGCTGGGATCGCCCGGACCCGGTCCGATCGGGACTCCGCCCCAGCTGCCGCTCCCGCCGCAACCCCCGCCGAAGTCGCCGAGTCCGCTGCCCGCACCGCCCCCGCAGCCTCCAGGCTTCGACGGTTCCAACGCACCTGCGGGGCTCGAGAGCGCAAAGGCCAGTGCCGCCATGACGACGAGGGTGAAGTGCTTCATGCTGTCTTCCTTGAGTGATGGGACCGTGCCGGGCCCGGACTGAAGAGAGTGGATTCGCGCGTCGTCCTCTACCGATCGCGCCGGATCATCGTGACGTTGCGGGTGTTCGCTTCCGACCACGCGCACTTCGATCGGTCCTCGAAGACGCTGGTCGCGCTCCAGCCCGATGGCTTGGGCCTCCACACGTCGGAGCAAACGGCCAGAGTGGAACCGGCCGGCAACTGGTCGAAACGCACGATCGAGAGCAGGTTGTTGCCGTCGCCATCGCCGCAGCGAACGTCGCGCCCGACGTCGACGACGATCCAGCCCGACGGCATCGCTTCGAAGACGCAGATCGTGCGCGACAAGCGCCCAGGCGTCGGCTGCTCGACTGCCGCGGTCGCGCCGCACTTCAGGATCCCGTCCTCGTTGGCGACGACGAGCGGCGAGCAATCCCTGGTGAAGAGCCTGCTCGTGACGTAGCTGCCGTCGCTGCGGCGGCAGCTTGCGGTCATCAGGTCGCCGCGCACGACCACGTCGTGACAGCTGCCGTGGTAGCTGCCGCGCGGCGCGCCGCCGAACCCGGTCCCCTTCACGCAGCTGAGGAAGCCGTCGATGTTCTCGATCGCGGTCGAGCACTCGCCGGGATCGTCGAGGATGCTCTCGCGCTCGCCGGAGCCGAGCGTCCGGCAGACCGCCGTCAGGCGTTCGTTCGTCGCCCGGATGTTCGAGCAGCTTTGCGCATAGTTGCCCCGCGGGGCAGCCGCCGATCCGGTGGCACACGTGAGGCGGCCGTTGCTGTTGCCGATGTCGCCCCGGCAGCTGCTGATGCCGCCGAGCGTCGACGGCCGGGAGCGGCCGTCGAGATCGCGGCAGCGCGCGTGCAGCGTCTCGCCATCGTGCCAGATCCGGTCGCAACTGTCCCGGTATGTCCCCGGCGGTGCGTCGCCGTTCTTGTTGCAGTGGAGCTCGCCGTCGAAGTTGGCGATGCCGCCCGAACACTTGGCGAACTCGGCCAGCGTCGTACGCTGCATGTTGCCGTGCTCGTCGCGGCAATTGCTGCGCAGCTCGCTGCCGACGACCACCGTTTCGCTGCAGCTGCGCTGGTAGTCGCCCTGCGGAACCGCCGCGGCCTCGGGACACGCCAGGCGCCCATCGTCGTTCTGGATCTCGCCGCCGCAGTGGCGAAAGTCGTGCAGCCGGCTCGCGACCGTGTTGCCGCGCCTGGTCCGGCACACCGCGCGCAGGTCCGCGCCCTCGACGAAGATCTGCTCGCAGCTCTGCGTGTAGCTGCCGACCGGGATCGGCACGCCTCGATTGCAGCCGAGGACGCCGTTGTCGTTGAAGACATCGGTGACGCACTGAACGAAGTTGGGCAGTGCCGCGCGGACGAGCTGGCCGCTGCGGTTGCGGCAATTGGCGCGCAGGGTCTGCCCGTCGACGACCGCTTGCTCGCAGGTCGCCGCGTAGCTGCCGCGCGGCGGCGGCGTGCCGCGGCTGCAGCGCAGCACCCCGTTGTCGTTCATGATGTCGCCGACGCACTGGCTGACGTCGCGCAGCTCGGTCGGATGGAAGTTGCCGCTGCGGTCCTTGCACGCGCTGCGCAGCACGTCGCCGTCGAGCTGCGAACCGTTGCAGCTTTGGCGATAGCCGCCGGCGGGCAGCGCCTCGGCGCTGCCGAGCCACGCGCACGCCAGCAGTCCGATCGGCAGGAGCCATGGTGCCGCTCGACTGCGGCGCGGGGGGTTCGGGTTGCGCATGACGATCTCCCTTGCGATGAACGAGCGACCGCGGCTCAGCGTCCGGCGGGACGGAACGCGCTCTGGCTGCGCGCCGGCGACGTCGGGTCCGGATCGGGCGGCAGCGGCTGCGGATTGAGCGTGACGGCATCGGCGTTCGTCGCGCGCGGCTTCGCTGCACCGAAAGCCGGCGTCGCCTTGCCGGTCGGCGCTGCCTTGCCCTGGCCGATCGTTGCGCCCTGCGGCCGCGTCGTCGCCTCGGTCGCGAGGCGATCAGCGACCTGGATGCGCGGATCGGCCGGGTTGACCGCGCCGTGCTTCAGCGTAGCGGCCGGATCGACGACCGCGCTCGCCTCGATCTCACCGCGGATCACGTAGTTGCGCTCGATGCTCGGCTGCGCGATGACCGTGCGGCCGTCCCAGCCGTCGCCGACCAGCGTGTAGCGCGTCGAATGGATCGAGTTGCCGGCGCTCTTGTTGCCGTCGAGCGTTGCAGCGTTGAGCGAATTCGGCCAGCCGACGGCGATGCCGCTCAGCCGGTAGCGGCAGTCGGCACCGGCCGTCGACGGCAGCCGCTGGAAGCTGCCGACGCCGCGACGCGGTGCATCGCCGGGCTCGTAGTAGCCGCCCGGGTCACGCAACGGCGCCGGGCCGGTCTGGACCGTCGCGTCGATGCGAAGCTTCTCGCACGTTCCCGCCGGCATCTTGCTGCTGTCCCAGCGCATGACGCCGAACATCGTTCCGCCGAGCGGCGGCACGAGCTCGCGCGGCCCGAAGGCGACGGTGATCGCGTCGGGCCGGCCCCAGACGCCGAGGCGCACCATGTCCGACGGACCGCGCAGCTTGGCGTTGACCGGTGCCAGCGCCCTGTTGAAGAGCGCCGTGAGGTCGACGCCGATGCTGTCGATCGCGCCTTCGGCGAGCCGCTTGTAGTTGGGCCCGCCGAAATACGGGCTCAGGTCCTCGCCGACGAACTTCAGCAGGTCGCCGCTCAGGTTGTGCGAATCGAGGGTCGCGTTCGACAGCTTGAATTGCGCCTTGTCGATGCGCAGCGTCTGATCGCGGCTCGGCTGCACGCTGATCGCGAGCAACAGGCGCGCGGTCAGCGCGACCGAGAAGCGCGGATCGACGGCCCCATCGACGATCGTCGGCGTCGTCGACGACGTCTCGACGTAGCCGCTGATCGCCAGCTGCGCGCTGAGGGCGGCAGGCCCGCTCCTGGCAACCTCGAGCGTCGCGTGCTCGTCGAGGACGCAGACGATGTCGTGCAGCGTCTGGCCCGCCGCCGCGCCGCCCTTGCCCATCGCCAGGTAGAGCGCGTTGCAGATGCGCGGGCGCGCTTCGTTCCATGCCGCCTGCACCGCGTCGCTGACCGCGCTCGGATCCTCGGTGGCCGTGGTCGTTTGCACGTCGGGCGCGGTCGGCTTCCATTGCTGGACGATGACGCGGGCACCGACGACGGCGTGTGCCGCGGTCATGCCGCCGAAGAGCGCGACGCCGCAAACGAGCGCGCGCAGGGATGTCGAACCGACTGTCTTCATGGCGATCTCCAAGGGGATGGCTGCATCGGTCACGCCTGGCTGCGCGGCGGCGGGTTGCCGAAGCGCTCGGCGCTGCGTTGTTCCAGTCGAGCGAGGGCGCGGACGGCGAGCGAAGCGGACTCGCGGTGCATGACTGCTCGTGTCAGGTGGGTTGATGCCTCACGGCGCGATGCCCGCCGGGCAATACGCCCACGCCCGCGCCTCGAACGCGACCCGGCACGCGCTCCTGATCGCGATGTCCTGCGCCCCGTCGGAGATCACGTAGTAGTGGCTGGTCGTGACGCGCGTGTCGGCGCAGGCGCCCGCCCAGTCGATCGTCACGGAGGCCTCGTTGGGTGGGCCCTGCTCCCAGCCGCGGATCTGCCGGATCGCGCCCGAATGGACGACGGCGTCCATCGTGTCCAGCGCACACTGCGGCTGCACGCGCACGAACTTCTCGGTGTGGCCCGCGAAGGCCTCGTTGCTCTCGTCGGGATCGACGAGGCGCGAGGTCTCCGCGGTGGCGGCGAGCTCGAACGCCGGCGTCGGCGACCAGAGTCGATCCGGCACCTCGACGCGCTCGCGCGTGGCGATGAACCGTGCCCGCACCGCGGCGCTGGCCTTGCCCTCGGCCGTGATCACGGTGACCGCGACGATGTGGTCCGGCGCGCCCCGCACCGGCGGAATCGCCATCTCGATCGTGTTGTTGTCCCATGAGCGCGCGGCGAGCGCGAGCCTGCCACTCGGAAACTGGCCGATCAGCTCGATCCTGCCGAGACGTTCGCCGAAACACTCGCCGACGAGCGCGACGAGGGCGCCGGGCTTGAGCGCAGCCGGCGATTCGGCGATCTTCGGCGCGCCCTTGTCGGGGCAGCGCAATGCGGTCAGGCTGACCGCCGACTTGTTGCCGGCAACCGCCTGCGTCACGCCGGGCTTGACCGTCTGCGCGCCCTGCAATGCCGATGTCTTCGCGACGGTCGCCGAGGCGGTCTTCGGCAGGTGGGCGCCGATGCCACCGGGAAAGACCGGCGGATCGGGCCGAGGGCCTGCGCCGGATTCCGGCATCAGGGCGAGGTCGAGCTTTCGCGCGCCGCCCTTCACCGTCTTCGGCGGCCCGGCCTTCGCGGCGATGTCGGCCTCGAGCGCGCGCTTGACAGCGCCCGCGGTCGTGCTCTTGCCACCGACGATGATGATTGCCTGGTCGTCGAGCGAGAAGAGTCCCTTGGCCGCACGCCGGGTCGGCGCAGAGGTCGCGGCCGACGCGGCGAGCTTCGGTGCTGCCGGATGCTCCGTTGCGACGATGCCTCGCGCCGGCGCCGGCGCCGGCGCCGGCGCCGCCATCGCCGGAGCGGCCGCGCCCGGCTGGCCTGTTGCAGCGCGGCTCCAGTCGAGGCTTCGCGGCGCATCGGCGGCACGCGTCGTCGCGAAGCAGGCGGCGAGCGACAGGCCTGCGCAGAGCGGCAGCAGCGGTTGCAGTCGATTCGTTCGGAACATCTTCATGGTGACTCCTCGGAAAGGCGGCCCGCGAGGTCGCGCTCAACGCAATCGGTTGGCGAGCTCGATCACGGCCTGATCGATGGCCGCTCGCAACGCGACGTCGAGGCTTTCCTTCCTCTGCTGCTGCATCTGGAGGTCGGGTGCGTACGTCGGGCTCCTGCCGTTCCTCGAGAGCACGGTGCCGATCAGGTTGCCGATGCCCGAGACGCTGGTCGTGTCGCTCTTCACCGACTTGCGGACGGTGACGACATTGACGATCTCGCCGGTGGCGACATCGACGACACGAACGTCGATGCCGAGCACGTCCTTGTTGGTGCTGCCGCCGAGCTCGGCGCCGGCGATGCGAAGCGCTGCCGAGCGCTGCGTCTCGCCGCCGTTGGCCTCGGTGATGCTGCCCTCGAAGATGTACTTCGCGGCGATCAGGACTTCGCTCGCGCTGGCGCCCGAGCTCAGACCCGAGGCGTTCAGCTGCTTTTCGTGTACGACGCCTTCGTTCAGCCGCGCCCGCTCGACGACCCGGAACTGGCCGCTCTGCACGAGGGCGGTCGCGAACATGTCGGTGCTGCCGCGCGCGGCGATCTCGCCGACGCTCGAGCGGAATTCGTAGATCGAGACCGGGACCAGCTCGCCGGTCCGATGCGGCAGCGTCTTCAGCGCCTGCGAGCCGGCAGACGACTCGACCTCGGGCGACTCCGCGAGCACTGGTGTGCCGGCACACGCCATCACGAACGCTGCCGCTGCCGACGCCGTGCATCGCACGGCGAGAATCGCGAGTCTGTTCATGCTTGCTCCTGTGGACACGATCGGGTGCAGTGGCGGAGCTCTCGCCGCTCGCTGCCTCCTATCCACAGTTACGGTGCGTCGCGGTCGGACCGGACATCGCCGCAGCAAACCGCGTCGTCAGTGTTGGGGATGGGGCGGAGCGGGCCGCTGCCGAACGAGCGCCCCGCGGCGCGTCGTGCGGCACGACGCGAGCGTCAGAGCGCGGCGCGGGACCGACGCAACGAGACCGTCGTAGGCGACACGCGACGGTCGCCGCGGCGAGGCCGGCGTCGCTCAGGCAACGGGGCTCGGTCGACGCGACCGAAGGTTCCAGCCGATGGCGAACAGTCCCAGGAGCAGCAGTCGAAATGAACCTGGCTCCGGCTCCGCAGCGATGCCGGCCGTGAAATCGAGCGACCCGCCGACAAGGGAGAACTCGCCCGCGGCGCCACTGAAGGTGAAAACGCTCGCAGTCACTGAAACCCCGGTCTGTCGACAGTTACGGTGCGCCGGCGCCGAACCGGACATTGCCGCCGAAACCCGCTTCGTCACCGTCCCGAATGGCGCGACGTTGGCGGTCCCACCCCCGCGAGGCCGCACCTTCCCAGGGACGGCTACGATGCGAGCGCCAGACCGCGGCGCACGGCTGGATGCGACGAGACGGCATGGGCGACATCACACGACTCATTCAGCGTGCACGCGACGGTGACCGCAGCGCGCTCGACAGCCTGTTCGAGGCCGTCTACCCCGACCTGCGCCGGATCGCGCACGCGCGCCTGCGGCACGGTTTCCCGGATCCGGACCTCGGCACGACGGCGCTCGTCAACGAGTGCTACCTGAAGCTGCGCGAGGCCCATCGTCTCGATGCGACCGACCGCGCCCACTTCCTCGCCTACACCGCGACCGCCATGCGATCGATCATCGTCGACCTCGCCCGCGGCCGGGCGAGCGCGCGGCGCGGCGCGAACGCGCCGCACGTGACGCTCGAAGACGATCTCGGCAGCGGCGACCCCGCGGGTGAAGAGCAGATCCTGCGCGTGCACGAAGCGCTCGAGGAACTTGCCAAGCTCGACGAACGGCTCGTCCGCCTGGTCGAGATGCGCTATTTCGGTGGGCTCAGCGATCTCGAGATCGCCGAAGGGCTGGGCGTCACCGACCGGACCGTGCGGCGCGACTGGCAGAAGGCGCGGCTGCTGCTCGCGAGCGCGCTGCGCTGAGGCGTCGCGCAAAAAGGTGGCGCGACATGTCCGCACAGCGCCGCAAATTCCGTGAACAGAAGGCGGACCGCATCTGCCCGGCCGATCGAGCGTGGCGCCTCGTCCGACTCTGACATGGCGGATCTCCAGTTTCTCGTGAACGAATGGCCGGCGATCAACCGCCGGCTCGACGAGGCGTTGTCGCTCGACGCCGACGACCGGGCGCCCTGGCTCGACTCGCTGCTCGAGCCGGACTCGATCAAGGCGAAGCTGCGCCGCCTGCTCGACGACGCCGCGGGCATCGAGACCGGCGATTTCCTGGCCGCCTTGCCGAAGCTCGATCTCGACGAAGAGACAGCGCACGGATGCGTCGACGGCGCCGTCGCCGGTACGGCAGTCGGCCCTTATAGGCTCGTTTCGCTCTTGGGCCGAGGCGGGATGGGCAGCGTCTGGCTTGCGCGCCGCGCGGACGGACTGCTCGACCGTCGCGTCGCGCTCAAGTTGCCGCATGTGAGCTGGGGGGTCGCATCGTTTGCCGAGCGCATGGCGCGCGAGCGCAACATCCTCGGCTCGCTCACGCACCCGAACATCGCCCGCCTTTACGACGCCGGCATCGCCGACGACGGCCGCCCGTTCCTGGCGCTCGAGTACGTGGATGGCCAGCCGATCGACGCCTATGCGGCGGCCGCAGGGTTGACGGTGCGCGCCCGCGTCGAGCTCGTCGTCCAAGTCGCCAGAGCGGTCGCGCACGCTCACGCGCACCTGGTCGTGCACCGCGATCTGAAGCCCTCGAACATCCTGGTCGACGCGAGCGGGCAGGCGCATTTGCTCGATTTCGGGATCGCCAAGCTGGTCGACCCCGAGTTCGACGAGTCGGCCGACGAGGCCTCGCAGCTCACTCGGACAATGGGCCGGGTGCTGACCCCCGACTACGCTTCGCCTGAACAGGTTCGCGGCGACCGGATCGGCACGGCGTCGGACATCTACTCGCTCGCCATCGTGCTGTTCGAACTGCTCGTCGGCGCGCGGCCGTACCGGCTGCAACCGGGGCTCGGCCCCGCCGCGTTGGCCGAAGCCATCGCGCGCACCCAGCCGCCGCGTGCCAGCGACATGGCGCGCGAGAGAGCGCTGCGCAGCCAGCTCGCAGGCGATCTCGATTCGATCCTGACCAAGGCGCTCTCCAAGGCCCCGGGCGAGCGCTACGCCACGATCGACGGACTGGCCGATGACCTCGAGCGCCACTTGCGCGGCGAGCCGGTCCAGGCGCGCACGGCTTCGCGCTGGTATCTGGCGGAGCGCTGGGTGCGCCGGCACAAAGCCGAATCGGCGGTGGCGCTGGCGCTGCTCGTGGCGGTGCTCGGCGGTGCCTATGCACAGGTGCTGGTGTTGGTGGCGCTCGGCGCCGGCGCGGTGCTCGCCCTCTGGCAGCGCAACAGCGCGTTGCTGCAGGCCAGGCGCGCCGTTGCCGCGCAGGGGCGCGCCGAGCAGGTCAAGAACTTCATCGCATCGATCTTCACCCAGGCCGCGCCGCGCGTGGGACAGGGGGGCGCCGTGATGGCGGTCGACCTGCTCCATGCCGCCGCGCGGCGCGTCGAGACCGACCTCTCCGGCCAGCCCGAAGTGGCGACCGAGCTGGGCGTTCTGATCGGCACCGGCTTCAACGAGCTGGGCGACTTCCGTGCCGCTCTGGATTGGCTGCCGAAGGTCGTCGAACGCTGCACGCGCACCCTCGGCCCGACCCATCCGTTGACCCTGAAAACCCGCTGCCAGCTCGTCTACACGGCCAACTCGATGGGCACGCTGTCGATCTCCGAGCCCATGTTCCCGGCGTTGCTGCGAGACCTTCGCAGCGCGCAGCCGCTGCCGGTCGAATCGCTCGTGTTGGCGTTGCGCAGCCAGGCGTTCGTGCACACCAAGCGCGCGCGAGAAGCCGCCGCACTGACGGCGTTGAACGAAGCGGTCGAGCTCGCGACGGCGCACTTTGCGCCCGCCAGCCAGGTCGTCCTCGAGGTAAGAGGGGCACTGTCGAACACGCTGGTCCATTTCGGCCGACCCGAAGAGGCGTTGCTCGCCATCGCGCCGGCCCTGACCGACGCCCGTACCGCGCTCGGCGCGTTGCGGCCGCACCCGGTGTTGATCCACATCGAGCGCTTCCACGCCGACGCGCTGGCTCGCAGCAACCGCCCGCGTGAAGGGGCGAACATCCTGCGCCAGGTCCTGTGCGACCAGCGCGCCCTCGACGTCGAGGACACCACGCGGGTGCGGATCGTCATGTCGCTGCTGTCGAATGCGCTGCTGCTCGGCGGTCGCCTGGAAGAGGCGCAATCGCTGGTCGCGCAGTCCGAAGCCATGCACGAGCGCCTGACCGGGGGCGTCAACGACGAAGGGATCGCCCAGGCCAGCCGCCATACCCTGATCTGCGCGCTGCGCGGCGATGGCGAGGGTGCGCTCGGCCAGTTGGCGCGCCTCGATGCTCTGGCGGTCGCGAGCGGCGAAGCCGAAGCGCCAGCCATCGACCGTTATCCGCTTCGCGTGCTCGTGCTGGCAACGGCTGGACAGCATGCCGCGGCGCTGGCGCACGCCGATGCGATGCGGTCGCACCAGGCTTCCCTGCCGACGATTGCGCGAGTTCGATTGCATCGCGCTTGTGCGCTCGCGCTGCGGGGTGGCGGCTGGCCGGCAGGTGCCTGCGATGCCGCCGACCAAGCCGTCGCGATCGCCGCCGAAGGTGGCTGCGCCAGCCTCGAGCACGGCTTGGCGCTTGCAGAATCGGCGTGCTGCCAACTGGCCGCTGGTAGCTCAGAGCGGGCCGCGCATCTCTGGCGTGCTGCGCTTTCGACCTGGCAGACTGGCCAGGTCGACAGCACCGAGGTTGTTCAGCGATACGAGGAGCTCGTCGC
>Ga0068860_100001814_pt1 | contig 22726 bp, 21 predicted proteins | sample KBSSwiS32_FD_66597 | JGI IMG/M metagenome (GOLD analysis project Ga0068860, IMG submission 66597) | Switchgrass rhizosphere microbial communities from Kellogg Biological Station, Michigan, USA - KBS Switchgrass S3-2 | ecosystem: Host-associated > Plants > Roots > Rhizosphere > Soil ...
ATAAAAAAAATGTGAGCCCCGGGGTTGAAATTGAGGATACAGTTTTTGAACATACACCCGAATACAAAGAAGATTCAACTCTCTATGTTAAAAACAAATCTCTTTTATGGCATGTGGACGATACAAAAGGCTTTAAATTGCAAAAGCCAACAACGCGGGGTATTGATACTTTTTCGGCAAAAAATTTAATTCAATTATTGAATAATAATAGCGATTCAATATACCTTGATTACATAAAAACTTCTCACGATACAATTTATGTACATATTCCACACAGCGAAATGTTAACTGAAAGGATTGGCAGCACCGGTGCTGAAATGTATTTGGCATCAACAACCTATTCCCTAACAGAATTAAAGAATATAAAATATGTAAATTTTGATTTTGAAGAGGGAGATCACGCATCACCGGGAGTTTATACCCGGGATAATTTCAAGAATTTTCGGTAATAATTAGTGAACAGAGATGGTATATTAAAGCTCTTCCTTCTCCTCCCTTAGTTTTGAAACTCCCACAAAATACAGAACCATAACAACCAAACATATGCTTACAAGAATCAAAGAGCCATAAAGTGCAACGCTGGCAAGGAAAACCAACAGTAAAACAGCACAACTTAAGCCTATAAAAGCTAAAAGGAACCAGAGAATGTAATTGCTGTTCATAAATAGTAATATTTAGTCATTTAACCATAAAGCAATCCCGATTAGAAAGCTAAAAATGTGCCAACTTAAATTGGCTGGCTTTAAATAAATAATATCTTCTGACAGAACTTGCCTTTTAAGACCTATCTTAAAGAAAGTGAATGTTCCTGATTTTACAAGAGATTCAATTATTTACCGTCCCGTGACAGTCACATTGTTTGCAGATCATTTTGCAAATTTTCCAATGTCTTCACATAAAAATCAAGCCATTCCAAGGCGGTAAAGTGCCTGCCCTTAGGCATTTGTAATCATTGTTGCACATTAAATATGTGGGTGGTAAATTCTTTTGGAGCAATAACAATCCTTAGTGACAATACCAGGTGGTTGGTGCTTTGTATCATGCATATCCGTCGCCGGGCTCAACGGGTACCTGCGTGGTCATGATTTCATGGAATGCTTAATAATTGTGAAATCTTCTTTTACTATTTCTTTAAATCCGCTTATTAAATAAAATCCCCAGCGCTTTTTATTTTTTATAAAACTGAGTTTTTCAATCAAAGGGCGTATATCTGCATCATTGCTTTTATTATATTGTACATTCCTTCTATAAGATTTAGAATTCGTTCGTGTGTCGGGTTGATAAGCTTCATCATCAGTTATTTTCCCGATAGCAGTAAATTTTTGCAGGAGCTTGCCATTTTCAAGTTTATCTCTTGAGGAATAATACACTATCCAATGGCCTTTCGAAGGCTTACTTATATAATCTTTTCTTCCATGTCCGGCCTGTGCAAAACCCGCATTTATCCCCTTCAATACGTGGTCTTTCGTGGCACAAATAAGAAAATATTTATTCATTGGTTAGGATTTGTCTAAACACTGTTATAAGTTACCGGTTTTACTTCGATAGCGATTGAAGAGGCGTTTTGCATATACTTTGCTGATTACAACTTGCGCGAATAAAAACTGACTTCAAAATTCCTGCCACTTATACGGGTTGTTGTGATCGTTTTGAAAATATAGATTTGATAATGGGGAAATTCGTTTATTAAGTTGCGATATTTATACCGCCTGGAATATTTTATGAACATCTTCCAAAGGATTTTGAAACGAATTTTTATGAGTATAAAATGTTTTATTATTTTGTACTTTTTATCATAAACTTTTGGCTTTCCTGGGTTCGTGTAAATTAAATTCAATCCGAAAAGAATGCTCTTTATCAAAAGAATTTTTATTGTTTTTATTTCATCTGCCCCCTTATTTCTATTTGCTCAATTAAGCCATGACTCCATTTTTATCTTACAGCCGGAAAGAGTTTTTGATGGCGAGCAGATGCATGAGGGTTGGCAGGTTGTTATAAGTAATAATAAGATTGAATTTGCAGGCATTTTAAAAACGCAACCAGAGAAGGGCAAAATAATTATCCTGAAAGGATGTACTCTTTTACCCGGATTGATTGAAGGGCATGGCCATCTTTTTCTTCATCCATATAATGAAGCCCCCTGGAATGACCAGGTCCTCAAAGAATCAAGGGCAGAGCGTATTGCAAGGGCCACAGTTCATGCTGAAAAAACGCTGCTTGCCGGGTTTACAACAGTTCGGGATCTTGGGACCGAAGGAGCAGGGTATGATGATGTGGGTTTAAAACAGGCAATTGAAAAAGGAATTATTCCTGGCCCTGTGATGTTGGTTGCAACAAGAGCAATTGTGGCCACCGGAAGTTATGGCCCAAAAGAATTAAGCCATGATATTGATGCACCAAAAGGAGCGGCAGAAGCTGATGGAATTGATGCGCTTATAAAAGAAGTGCGCACACAAATTGGCAAGGGAGCCGATGTGGTAAAAGTGTATGCGGATTACCGGTGGGGAGTAAACAAGGAAACTATGCCAACTTTTACAATCGATGAATTGAAAAAAGTCGTGGAAGTAGCTGCGAGCAGTGGAAGGATTGTAGCGGCACATGCAACTACGCCGGAAGGAATGCAACGGGCAACTATTGCGGGCGTTACCACAATTGAACATGGGGATAATGGAACGCGGGAAATTTTCAATCTAATGAAACAAAAAAAAATTGCCTTATGTCCTACCCTTTCAGCCGGCGATGCGATAGAACAATATGACGGTTGGCGTAAAGGAATTGATACGGAACCTCAAAGAATCCGGCAAAAACGTGTAAGTTTCCAGGAAGCTTTAAAAGCAGGAGTAATTATTTGCATGGGTGGTGATGTAGGTGTTTTCCCACATGGAGATAATGCCCGGGAGATGGAGATGATGGTAGAATATGGAATGAACCCTTTGAACGTTTTGCAATCAGCCACATCTGTTAACGCTGATGTTTTTAAAATTAATGACCGGGCCGGAAGAATACAACCTGGCTTATATGCCGATATACTTGTTGTGCAAGGGGATCCTTCAAAAAATATTCACGACATCAGGAACGTAAAACTGGTGATGAAAAATGGAATAATATATTTTCGTTAGCATGCGGTAACCAAGGTAATCCTGGTGTCTCTTTCATTGGGACCATCAGTTTATTAAAATAAATTTCCTGGTTAATGAGCATAAAAATGCGGCTTTTGCATACGAAAGTTTGTAATTGAAATTTACCCTGGTGATTGAACTCAAATTTAAAGTTTTAGTTTTGACGCACACACTAATATTATGGAGAGAGATTTTAATCGAAATGAAGACGTTATGAAAATGGCATTGAGTAATCTGAAAAGATTATTAAGTAAGATTGAAGAAGGAGGTGGTAAAAAGGCGATTCAAAAACAAAAAGAAAGAAATAAACTAACCGCGAGGGAACGCATTCAATACCTGAGGGATGCAGACAAACCCTTTGTTGAAATAGGGGCATTTGCCGGGTATGGCATGTATGAAGAATATGGCGGCTGCCCGGCAGGGGGAGCAGTTGCAGGTATAGGTTACGTAGGTGGTAAGCAATGTGTAATTATAGCCAATGATCAAACCGTGAAAGCAGGCGCATGGTTCCCCATCACCGGGAAAAAAAATCTTCGTATGCAGGAGATCGCAATGGAAAATAATTTACCCGTTATTTATTTAGTTGACAGTTCCGGGGTGTTTCTCCCGATGCAGGATGAAATTTTTCCTGATAAAGAACATTTTGGCCGCATTTTTAGAAACAATGCGAAAATGAGCGCAATGGGAATTACACAAATTGCAGCTGTGATGGGACCATGTGTGGCTGGTGGCGCCTACCTGCCGATAATGAGCGATGAAACTTTAATGGTCGAAGGCAATGGTTCCATTTTTTTGGCGGGGCCATATCTTGTAAAAGCAGCAATAGGTGAGGTTACCGATAATGAAACTCTTGGCGGCGCTGCAACACATACCGAGATAAGTGGTATTGCAGATTATAAATTTGCCACGGAAGAAGAATGTCTTGACCAGGTAAAAAAAATTTTGAGCAAGACCGGTGATCTGCCAAAAGCGGGTTTTAGCAGGATTGATCCACTGCCTCCGGCAAAAAATCCATCAGAAATATATGGAATTTTTCCTGAGGGAAATACTAAGCCTTATGATATGATTGAAATAATCGAAAGGCTTGTGGATGCTTCGACTCCGCTTAGCTCAGAAGCTTCGACTGCGCTCAGTATGGGTGCTTCACCCGAAAGTTCTTTTGATCAGTTTAAAGAAGAATATGGAAAAACAATTTTATGCGGGTATGCCCGTATTGACGGATGGGCAGTGGGAATTGTTGCAAACCAGCGGTTAAATATTAAAAACAAAAAGGGTGAATTGCAAATTGGCGGTGTAATCTATAATGACAGCGCTGATAAAGCCGCACGGTTCATTATGAATTGCAATCAAAAAAAGATTCCACTTGTTTTTTTACAGGATGTAACAGGATTTATGGTAGGGAGCAGGAGTGAGCACAGGGGCATCATTAAAGATGGAGCGAAAATGGTAAACGCCGTTGCCAATTCAGTTGTACCGAAAATAACAATTATAGTAGGAAATTCCTATGGTGCCGGCAATTATGCAATGTGTGGAAAGGCCTATGATCCAAGATTTATTTATGCCTGGCCGTCTGCAAAGATCGCTGTAATGGGCGGAGAACAGGCAGCCAAAACTTTACTCCAGATCGAGGTGGCTTCTCTTAAGTCTAAAGGAAAAGAAATTACCCCCGAAAATGAAGAAAAGCTTTTATCAGAAATGACCAACAGGTATACACAGCAAACAACACCTTTTTATGCTGCATCACGGTTATGGGTAGACGCTATTATTGACCCGCTGGATACAAGGTCAGTGATTTCTGAAAACCTGTCAGCAGCAAATAATAATTTTTCCGTCGACACCTTTAAAACGGGCGTTTTCCAGGTATAATTTCATATTCGTTTCTGGTCTTATAAGAAAAACTATGATCGAGACGTTTTGCAAAAAAATACTAATTTCACGTCTCGTCACAGCATACCAATACCTCAGAAAATGAAATTTATGAGAAAAGCAAGTTTACTAAAACTTTTAATTATTAGTAGTTTGGCTGTATTGGCATTGGGCTCCTGTAAAGACGATAGTTATCTTACAAAAATTCCCCCCGTTACTGATCAGTCTTTTGTTGAAGAATTTGATACTGCCGCTGCTGCATTGTCACGGGGCTGGCAATTTATAAATACAAGCGATCCCAAAGGTGGCGGGGTTTGGCAAAACGGTGGTAGCATTCCTCCTTTCTTCAACGCATATTCCAATAAAGGAAGCTACGCAGGTTTTATTGGAACCGACTATACATCCACTTCTGCTGCGGCTGCAACTATAAGCAACTGGCTTATTTCTCCACCTGTTATTATGCAAAACGGAGACAAAATAATTTTTTACACAAGAGCTTACCAGCTTTTTGACGGAGTAAGTGATACAACAGATTTTGGAAACAGTCTCCAGGTAAGAATAAACCCTTTGAATGATAATGTAAATGCAGGACAGGGACTGGGTGTTGGTGATTTTAGCCAGGGGATTCTTGCCATAAATCCCGGCCTGGTGTTTAGCAGCGTAATCACGCCGAATCCTGATGCATATCCTTCACAATGGACACGCTTTGAAGCGACAATTTTTGGATTGAGTAGTCCTGTTAAGGGCAGGTTTGCCTTTAGATATTTTGTTACCGACGGAGGATCAAATGGTAATGGTACGGGAATAGGTATTGATTCAGTCGCTTATAAAAGTGTAGGTCATTAATAAGAACCCAACCCAATTTCAATAGATATTTTTATAATGAAAAATAATAAATTTTCACTTTTAATAATCGCTCTTTTCTCCTTAACAGGTTTGACAGTTTCATGTAAAAAAGATACTTTAAAAATTAAGCCTCCGGTTACTCCCTTTCCACCAGTTGTCAATACAAATTCTTCATTTTTTGAAGAGTTTAATAATGTTTCAGAATTACCCGCAAATGGATGGATATTTAAAAACAACAGTGATCCTCCTGGTAGCTACGGATGGCGGCAAGGATTGTACGAAGCTACTCCTTCTTCGAAATTTCCTGTTCCAATTATTGGATTCCCTGCTTTTTCTGCCTCATCTTCTCCTAATGATTTTATAAGTTGCGATGCCTCCAGCGTAAATCTTGAAGGAAATATCAGCGCATGGCTTATTACACCAAAGCTCAATATTAAAAACGGTGACCAAATCATTTTCTGGGCCAGGGCACTTAATGATGTGCAGTATATGATATTTACAACCGACCGGATGCAGGTACTTATGGATACAACTGGTAGCACACCTGACGTGGGCAATACCGCCACTTCCACGGGAACATTTTCAAATTTATTGTTAGACATAAATGCCGGGTATGTTGAAAATGATAATGGAGGCTTTCCAATCCAGTGGACTAAATATACTATCACAATCGGCGGGCTTGGTTCTCCTAAGGCGAATGCCAGGATTGCTTTCAGGTATTTTGGAACCGATGCAGGAATAAATGGGCCTGTCTATGCAAGCGTGATTGGTATCGATGACCTTTCGTTCGTCAGCAATTAGTGTTGCATAAATTACAGCGCCGGGGGCCTTCAGCCCCTTTTTTTATATATTATTTGCCCTTTGATTTATGAAATTCCTGTGTTATATTTTATGGTTTTTGTCCGGCCTTTTGATTTTTTCATGTCATCAAAATGAGCATATACCGGCCGTTGACCTTACACCCGAACCACCTGCCAAAGACACCATCCAGTTATATATTGACAGCCTTAAAGATATTTGCCAGCCCGGGGATCTTCTTGTGCGGCTTGGCGACGATTTTATCAGTGACAGGATACGATACCTTTCTGTAAAAGACCATACTTATTCGCATGCCGGTATTATCGTCACTCACAATGATAAAAAAATGGTATGTCATATTTATCCTGATGATTTTGTTACCGGTGGAGATACGATCCGTTATGACATAATAGATTCTTTCCTAAATACCAGGACAAATTTAAAATGCGCCCTATATCGCTATGATCTTTCAGACAGTGAAAAATTTAATGTAGAAAAAGAGCTCAATAATTATCACAGGAAAAACATTCATTTTGATAAAATGTATGAGTTAAGAACAGATAAAAAGCTCTATTGCTCTGAAATGATCTATAAAGCATTAAAAAAAGTTACCGGTGACCGGATAGTTATAGCACAATCAGCTATTCCTGAAAATATGCAACACCTGATTTCTGTTTATTTCAAAAAATATAATTTTAATAAAAAAGTCATCAGCACCAGTAAAATTATAGCAATAGACAATCTTTATAATAACCAACACTGCAAACTCCTGCTGAGATTTGCCTTAAAAGCGATGCCATAAAAATGACTGATACTGCGGGACAATTAAGAATTTACACAGATGGGGCTTCACGCGGAAACCCCGGCAGGGGCGGTTACGGCGTTGTATTGATCTGGGGGAATATAAAAAAAGAGTTATCCCGGGGATACAGGCTTACTACCAACAACCGCATGGAACTAATGGCTGTAATTGCTGCATTGGAAGCGCTGAAAAAAAATAACCTGAACGTTGTTATTTATTCTGATAGTAATTATGTGGTAAAAGCGGTCATGGAAGGATGGCTTAAAAAATGGATTACAACAAATTTCAAAGGGAATATCAAAAACCGCGACCTGTGGGAACGATATTATTTACTTTCAAAAAAACACCACATCCATTTTAAATGGGTGAAAGGGCATGCGGAAAATATATACAACAACCGTTGCGATATACTTGCTACCGGGGCTGCAGACGGAAATCACCTCTTCGTAGACGAAGGATATGAAGCAGGGAAGGTATAAGACAGTAAGCAATAGGCAAGAGGCAAGAAGTGCGATGGACAACAGAGTAAAATTATTTTTTCACTATATCCCGTGCAGTTTGAAATGAGGGTTTTGAAATGAGAAAATAACTACCAAATAATATTGCAGAAAATATTGGTGTTGCTGCAAGGCTCCACAAATAAAAGGGCACTCCATCGTTGAGGCACAATAGAAGGCCATTCAGGGTTTTAGGCCTGTGTAAACCTGCAAAAGGAGAATTACTTATCCAGATCATGAAGTTTGACAATAAAAAAAATGCTGTGGGTGCTGCTAAGGAAGCAATTGCGATTTTGCCAATATTGAAATTTGTAATAAAAAATCCGAAAAATGTCATTAGTCCAAAAAGAATATAATTCGTAACCTGGCCTTCATAAAACCCCTGGATATTTCCCACACCATTGCGGTACAGGATCTCGTACAACGCATCTGAAATAAACATAGATAAAAGGGGAAGCAGGAAAGAAAATTTTTTATTCTTAATAATAGCTCCTCCAAAAATGGCCATTGCCAACTGGGGCGCAAACCCATAAGGCCTTCCCGGCATAATTCTATACAGTGATGCGACTACTATTAATAATATAAATCCAATTGCGACCTGCTTTGATATTTTCATAACCTTTTTTTACGCAAAAGTAAGTAATAATATTTTTCAGGAAAGGTGGTTTTTCAAATTAATAAATAGCGGAAGCTAGATATTTACTCCCCGCTGGCATTTAATTTCATAAATTGTAAGTATGGCACATCATAACACGACAGGGATGCTGGGCGAAAAAATGGCCTTACAATATTTGTCAGAAAGAGGATTTGTGATCCTGCATCATAACTGGCGTCATAGTCACTGGGAAGTAGATGTGATAGCCTCTTTTAAACAAACTTTACATTTTATTGAAGTGAAAACAAGGAGAACAAAAAAATTTGGTTATCCTGAAGAAGATGTAACTAAAAGAAAACTTACCAACCTCATCAATGCTTCCGGGGAGTTTTTGTATTTATATCCTGAATGGAAGCGCATCCAGTTTGATATCCTTTCTATAAGCATTTCAAAAAACGATCCCGTTGAATTCTTTTTTATTGAAGATGTGCATGTTCGTCAATAACTATTTTACACAATCGCTGATCATTAAAAGATCCGCAATTACAATTGCCGTAACTGCTTCCAGTATAACCGGCACTCTTAAGGCAATACAGAGGTCATGCCGGCCTTTTACAGAAAAAGGTTCAATATTTCCTGTTTCAAGATTCAATGTTTGCTGTTCTTTGGGGGTGGAAGAAGTAGGCTTTACCACGATCCTGAACACGATATCATTACCATTAGTTATTCCACCAACAATGCCACCTGCGTTATTAGTAGCTGTTTCCCCACTGGTGTTTATGAGGGCATCGTTGTGAGCGCTTCCGAACATTTTTGCAGCCGCGAAGCCTGCGCCGAATTCAATTCCTTTTATTGCCGGAATAGAAAAAACAGCGTGGCTTAACAGGGATTCTACGGAATCAAAAAAGGGTTCTCCCAAACCTATTGGCAAATTATTTACCGTACATTCTATAATACCTCCGATAGAATCTTTTTCATCAATTGCTTTTTGTAAACCTTTTTCAATATCCTGCTCACCTCCTACTTCAAGAATATTTGCTTTTATGGTTATTTTATTTTCGGTAGAAATCGAACTAGTTAATGAGTCAATTATTTTTTTGGCAACTACACCTGCTGCCACCAGCGCAACTGTAAGCCTTCCGCTAAAATGGCCTCCGCCACGGTAATCTTCAAAGCCCTCAAATTTCTCATGAGCCACAAAATCAGCATGACCTGGCCTCGGAACTGCTTTCTGCTTTTCGTAATCACCGCTCCTTGTATTGCTATTGGCAAATAAAATAGTAATAGGCGCCCCGGTGGATTTTTCATTAAAAACGCCGCTAATAATTTGTGGAATATCATCTTCTTTACGCGGCGTGGTGCCCTTTGCCCCGGGCTTCCTTCTTTCGAGGTCTTTAATAAAGTCATTGGCCGCTATACTTATTCCCGGGGGACAGCCATCAATGTTAACACCCACAAAATCGCCATGCGATTCTCCAAAAATATTTACCCTGAATATTCTTCCAAATGAATTCATTCTTTTATTTTAATTAAACGTCAAAATGCCATTACATGCAACGTACGATTTGAAGTGCCACCTGCAACTGTGGTGGCTCTGTTTGATGTAAGATGTGAAGGATCCTTATTAACATCGTACATCGTATAGCCTGCCATCGTACATTTTCTACCTAATACCCGTACTCCTTCAACTGCATTTCATTGTCCCTCCACTTAGGCCGTACTTTTACAAAAAGTTCCAGGAAAACTTTGCTTCCAATAAATTCTTCGATGTCTTTTCTTGCTAATGTTCCCAATTGTTTTATCATCTTTCCTCCTTCGCCCAGTACGATACCCTTCTGGGTTTCTCTTTGTAAAATTATATCAGCAGAAATTTTTGTAAGTGTTGCTTTTTCTTTATACTCCTGCACGAGTACCGTAGCATGATACGGAATTTCATCCTGGTACAAATAAAAAATTTTTTCCCGTATCATTTCACCAACAAAAAATTTCATTGGGAGATCGCTCAGGTTATCATCGGTATAAAACGGCTCCCCTTCAGGTAACAAAGAAAGTATTACATCCAGCAGCTCTTTTAGCCCGGTTTTTCTAAGTGCTGAAACAGCAACAACCTGTTTACAGTAGTCTTTTGCTGAAAAAAAATTCTTTGCCTTTTCGATAGTTGCAGTATCTGACACATCCACTTTGTTAAGTATAACTAATGCTGGTGCCTTCAATGAAAGAGACAAAAATATTTCATGAGCCTCCGAAAGATCATCCTTAATATCAACTATAAGCAAAGCAATATCTGCATCCTCCAGGCTGCCTTTTACAGCCTGCATCATTTTTTCATGCAGTTTATATTTTGGCTCAATTATTCCCGGGGTATCAGAAAAAATTACCTGGTAATCAGGGTTGGTAAGAATTCCTTTTATCCGGTGGCGGGTTGTTTGTACTTTTGGAGAAACTATCGCCAGCTTCTCTCCCATCAGGGCATTGAGTAGAGTGCTTTTACCAGCATTCGGCTTTCCGAAAATATTTACAAATCCCGATTTCATAATTGCCGCTAAATTAACCCATTGAAATAAAATATCCCCAAATCAATTCGATTTGAGGATTTATTTTCGTAGTCAGTGTTAATTGATATTTATAAAACCGTAAAAAATATAAAGAATTAATGCATAATTAATTTTGAATCAGTATAGGTGATGAAAAGGCACTTGTAACGGCAATATATTCAATATGACCTCGGTTAGTTGGCCAGCTATTATCCGTAGCCCTGCTGATACTAATTGAGATGTAAGATGAAACCGGGAACCTTTGCAAATCTGCCGCCGGTATAACAAAACTTCCGTTATCACTTACCGTGTATACTAAACCTTTAACAGCGCCGGGATTTTCGAAATTATTAGTTTGAGATGAACCTGTATGGTAATCTACCTGGATGAGGACTTTCCCAAACATATTTTGCTCGTCAGGGTTCCAGGACAAATTGTAAGATTTATTATTCGAAATGGTTGAGGCGCTTTTATAAAGGTTGTATAGAAATATTGGTTTAGGAATGTATAACTTCCTGCTTAACGAATCCACAGCATTACTACCCCTTATCTGCACATTAATAAAATTTCCCAGAGATGCTTTTCCCATGGGCAGGGCTGCCTGGTCAAATTTATATTCATAAAGATTGTCAGGGCCCCCGTTAACAGTGAGGGAATTATTAATGACTATATTTCCGGCATTAACTATAGCCCCCGATACATCATCAGTAAATTTTCCAAAAACATTTATTGCAAAAGATGCTGAGGTATCGATAGCATCAGCATTCTGGAGAACCTGGAAAAAAACATATTTCCCTGGTTTTATTTCACCTTCATTTTTGATTAACGACACTACGCCTACCGTTGGATCAAAATTTTGGGGCGGGGTTATATCTTTTTTACAGGAGGAAATCCAGGCCAGGGTAAAGATAAATAATGTGTTATAGATTAATTTTTCGAAATATCTCATAAATATTGTATTTGATCCCTCGCACGAGTTATTATATTCTAAACGCAATGGATTTTATACAGTTGTCTATGTAGTGACAAAACTTTTCCACAGAACGATGCATACCATCGAAAAGGAATTTTTTAATGGATTATGGCAGGTGGGTAAAAAACTTACCGGAGAAGGCTTCGAAAATCCTTGTTTCGGTGGAAAAAGACCTGGAAAACCTGGTTACGAAGATGCAACTGCCGGCCTGTTTTATTTTGGCCCGAATTCAGCTTTTTAAAAATAAAAAAAGCCTCAAATTTTTGAGACATTGGTTGCGAAGGGAGGGCTCGAACCTCCGTCCGCCTTTGGGGCGGATATGAGCCCTTCATTGCTGTCGCATTTCAATTAAAGAGCGGATAAACCTTCTGCCAGCTCCGCTTTTTAAATACTTTCCCTTTTTAAAGCTGTTTGTTTTTGTACATACTCTTCCTGATAAAAAATTATCCATGGACGGTAATTTTTTGTCCATCCTTTTTTGCCCAGTTCATTGTGTGATTTAAATCTTTCCTCTATGTTGGAAGTCATACCGGTATAAGTTTTATCATATACCTCAGAATATAAAACGTATACTATATACATAAAAAAGCCTTAAGGTTTTGAGGCTTTGTTGCGAAGGGAGGGTTCGAACCTTCTGACAATGCCGCCTTTGGGGGGATATGAGCCTGTTCATTTCGCAAGTATTACTCACGGACACAAAAAAGTCTCACACTAATGAGACTTTTGTTGCGAAGGGAGGGTTCGAACCTCCGACCTTCGGGTTATGAGCCCGACGAGCTACCGCTGCTCTACTTCGCGATTTTGAGGTGCAAAGTTACGCCGTTACACATTTGAAACCAAATTTTAATACATTAGCAAATGCAAAACTTTTTTTTCATTCCACATCCAGGGCGCATTTTAATTGTATTACCCGTTTTTTTATTAGGCGCCTGTGGCGCTAAGATAAAAGAAACCAAAGATTCAATTTACTCACGTCATCTGCAAAAGCACCTTGATATCACTATTATAAATACACCCGTCCCTAATGAAAAAAATTCATTTAACCTGCTATTGCTAAATGATGGCCAGGATATTGAAAAGCTCCGGGTAAAAAAAATTATTGACAGTCTTTACAAAAAAGATTTACTGCAACCTTTATTGGTGGTAGCGATAAATGCTTTCGACAGGATACGCGAGTACGGAATTGCCGGCTATACTGACTATAAAAACAACGGAACATCGGCGGAAAAATACGCGGCCTTCATTGATGATGAGTTATACCCGTTCATAAAAAAAAGAGCGGGAGTAAGAAAATTCAATTCAATTACCATTGCCGGGTGTTCGCTGGGCGGTCTTTCAGCATTTGATATTGGATGGGATCATGCAGATAAAATTGATAAGGTGGGAGTTTTCTCTGGTTCCTTCTGGTATCGCGATAAAGATATTGCCGATCCGGATTATTCCGATGATAAAAACAGAATTATTCTAAATAAAATAAGATCCTCCAGGAAAAAACCGCATTTAAAATATTGGTTTTATGCAGGTGGGAACGAAGAAACGGCCGACCGGGATAACGATGGAATCATTGATGTTGTTGACGATACAAAGGACCTCGTTGAATTAATTAAAAAGAAAAATGTAAGTTCTCCACAAGACATTATTTACACAGAACTAAAAAATGGTGAACATGATTATGATTCGTGGAGCCATGTATTTCCCCAATTTATACTTTGGGCTGATGGAAAATAATATTTTATGAATGCAGGTTAATACAATATGCTGTAATGATTTTACTTTAATGTAAGTTACAAATTGGTGATAGATCCATTATTATACACCCGAACCGATAAAAACCGCCTTTTTACAAAATTGCTTTTGATAACATTCGGGAGATAAAATGTAACGTTTCTTAAATAATTTAATAAATGATGTAAGATCATGATAACCTACCGAAAAACACACATCTGTAACTGAGTTATTGGAACTTTCAAACAGCTTTTTTGCTGCACTAAGTCTTCGTTCAATAACGTACTGGTAAGGTGTTACAAGAAAATAATTTTTAAACTGGCGCAAAAAATAGGCTGTATTTAAATGAGAAATAAGGGCCAGTTTATCTACCGTTATTTCTTTCATATAGCATGAATCGATAAAATCTTTGGCATAGTGAAGGCGCCGGTACAATTCTGTTCTTGTGGATAGTTTAATTGCCTTAATCTTTTTCATTTCAGCATACACCTGCTTTTGAAGGATTAGCATGCTTTCTATCAATCTATAATATAATTCTTCCAGGAATATTTCGTCTGGAGCAGGATGTAATAAAAGAGAAAATAATTTGAAAAGAAAAGGGCTGACAACGTGATCATGGCTATACAATTTCTCTGTAAATTCTATTTTTCCATATTCATTATATCCGAAATTTTCTAACATCTTCTCATGCCTTGCCATAATTCCATTAATTGCATGCATTTCAAATTCGTGAGAAAAATTAACGGTAAATGACTCAACCGGCGATTCAGAAAAAATATAGCTGGAATAAGTTTTGCCTTCATTCAGCACTAAATAATTGGTATCATTTACAGCATAAAAGCGATTACCCGTTTGGTAATATTCATTTCCATGAAAAGCACATTTTATAGAAAGACATCCCCAATGCTCAGGGTAAGAAACATCGCCTGATGTTGCATGGATAACAATATTATTTACCTTAAATCTCTTATTATATTCATCGATGTCAAAGCCTGCCGCATTAAAATCAGGGAATGTGTTCATCAGGTATATGTGACCCGGCGACATCATAAACGTTGGTAAATAATTAACAAGGCAATCTAATAAATAAGGCCACAATTATGCAGCCTTATTATTATCCTCATCCATAATAAAATTTATTTAATAATCATCCTCCACAAACCTTGTTCTCTCAACACCATTCATTTCATAAATATTTCCCGGATCGTCTGAGAATTCCAGCTTCATGTGAATGCTATCAGCGATATTACCTGCCCTGGAATGACCCATTTTAGGAAGAATTTTTCCGTCAGTTAAATTTACCGTGATATTGTAGTATTCATTTTGTGCTGCCATTGTTGAAAATGTGAGGTTGGTATAATCAATGGGGGTTTTGATCTTAAATTGCCACCCGTTTTGATAATCATCAACCCAAATATTATTATCATTAGCGGAAGTATTGTAAGTTGCCATCCTAAAATGGCCCGCGCCGATATCATCTCCATTAAAGGTTAAAGTAACCCACCATTCATTTGCAACTTTTACTGCAGCAGTTGCCCCTGGGTCTTTCACTTTCTGACACGAATTGAGAACACCAACTGCTAACACCGCCAGTATTATTATAATTAATTTTTTCATTTTTTTGCGATTGAAATTTTTTGATATTATTTATTGCTTTACAAAAGTCCTCAGTTGAGTTCCATAGCCGGGATTTAAAAAGTGCCAGTCATAAGAGGCAGGAATTGAGTTACGATAAACTTCACCGGAAGTAACCGATAAAGTTCCATCACTTGCATACTGGCTTTGTACCGCTATTGTGAAACCTGTAGGATTTACGGCCACAACAAGCAAGTTTTCACCGGCGGCTGCACCCCCTGGGTTTAGAACAGTATAAACTCCGGGAGCAATTTTTGTCCAGGTAGATAACTCACCAGTTGCCGCCCGTAAATAGGAGCCTGATAAATCCTGAGCAGCCGCACCAGCATCTGTATCATACACAACAATAGTCCGGTAGGCAGTAACACTAAATCCATCCTGGTTAGTGGCTGTATAAGTTATTGTATACGTGTCCGCAACAGAAGTATTTACACTGCCAGTGGCCACGACAGGTACATCAGCAGTGCCTGCTTTGGCAGTTGCACCAGGATCGGTAAATGTGCCGCCTTGTTCAACAACCATTATGCGATCGCCTGTAAGTGTAAGTATCGGGTAATAAGTAACCTTTGAAATACCAACTCTATCCGCTGTACTGATTATAGGGTCTTTCTCACACGAAGAAACTATGGCAAGAAAGGCTATCAATATAAATGCATATCTTTTTTTCATCTTATTTAGTTTTAAATTAAATTTTACAATCCCCACCACACGGGAGTAGTTATTGGTACCTGGGCCGGCGTATTTGGATTTGTAGATATTTCAGCATCGGGAAAAACAAGCCGTTTTGGGAATTGATTACCTAGCACCGAATTCCTTGGAACTACGAATTCGCCTGGCACATAATTAGGATCGTCAGAATAAACAGGGCTGGTTCTGGGAAAGCCGGTCCGGTTTCTTTCAAACCAGGCTTCTATAAAATGTAATCCATACCCAAAAGACACCCATTTCTGAACAATTATCGCTTCTATATTTTGAGCTAATGTGCCCTGCGGATATTCATAATCCCCGCCTGGGGCTATAAATGAATCACCCTGGCTGCCAACCGCAGTAAATGCGGCAAGAACTCCATTATCATACAAGGCTTTTGCGCCGTCTCCTGCAAAGTACCGTGCACGCGCTTCCGCCTGTAAAAAATAAGACTCTGCTGCTGAAAGGAATACTACAGGATCTGTAGCACTCTCTATAAATACGGTAGCCCCTAAGGCTGCCTGGGATGTATTTATAAAATCCCCCTGGTCAAGAGGAGTAGGACTTTCCCCAAAAAAATATTCAACCCTCGGGTCATTGTGTTCCTCCAAATAGCTTACAAAAGTTTTGCTCGCTACAAGATTATTAGGAAAATTTAACTGACGAACATTTTGCTCGTATAAAGGATTGGAAAGGTTAGGGTTATCACTAAAACCGGTAACTATCACATCTTCTTCCAGGAACTGTGCGTTCCTTGCATATAAGGCTTCAATACCGGCCTGGGCTTCAGCAGGTTTCGCATTGATCATGCGCAGGTAGAGCTTTAATTCAAGTGTATTGGCAAATTGTTTCCACTTATCGATATCACCTCCGAATAAAAGATCCACGTTACCTTCATTTGTGGCTCTTAAGTCGATAGCTGTGAGGGCAGTAAAATCTTTTCCCAGCGCCGAATCAAGGCCGGCAAGCAGCGATTTATAAATAGTATACCCGTCATCGAATTTTGGAGTGAGATTTCCTATTCCCTGTAAAGCTTCAGAATAAGGGACTTGATCATAGATATCGACTAACTGCGCAGTTGCGTAAGCCTTGATCACGTTCCCCATCAGGTAAAAATTCCAGTCTTCAGACTCCCTCGCTTTGTCAATAACATATTGAATATTTTTTAAACCATATGTATATAGTGTTGTGTATTGGGCATTATAATCAGTTGTCTTCATGTCAAACTGGTCAACATTTTTATATTGGTTTGATGTAGCACCCTGGGTTATATATTCTCCCCAAAGCCCGCCAACTATTGCAAGGTCACCACCTTCAACAGCGGCTACTCCCATAACCGAAACGGGAAAAACTATTTTTGGAGTACCGACCTCAAGGGATGGATTATTAGGGCTATGATTGATATCCAATGTTTTCTTACATCCCGCAACAGCTATCAGTGCGCCTGTAAAGAACAAAGCGATTATCTTTTTATTTTTTAATAAATTCATCTGATAAATTATTTAGTTTTAAAAATTTACTTTTAAAGCAACGCCGTATTGCTTTGAAATTGGGGCGGTTTCAAATTCACCCAACTGGCTGGTAAGATCATTCCCAAAGTTTGACGCTTCAGGGTCTATATACATGTTGGATTGTGGCGTCCACAGCAATAAGTTTCTTGCATAAATGGTTAAGGTCACATTATGCAACTTAATTTTTGATGCCATTCTCTCATTTAACTGGTAACTTAACGATACGTCCCTTAATTTTAAAAATGATCTGTCAAGAATGTCATTTCCGTAAGCAAGGGCAGGATTGTTGCCCTCAGGAAAAAAGTCCTGCAGGTTATTTTCAGTAATTGGTATCTTGTTTTCTTCATATACAGGCTTACCTGTTGCATCTACTCCATTTTGTATTACCGAATTAGGATAGATAAATGGCCTGCGATCATTATAAGTAGTAGGTACTGAACCTCCCGTAAATAGAAGTTGTTCCGCTGTTTTACTATAAAAAACACCACCTTTTCTATAATCCAGCGAGAAATTTACCTGCCATTCTTTGAATTTCAAGGTGTTTGAAAATCCCATAGAGTAATCATTTTCAGCATTCCCATAATAGATCCGGTTAGTAGTAGGCAAGGGCTTGCCGGAGGTGGGACTGACAATTACTTTTCCATCAGGCGTGAGCTGAGGCCCGAAAGCATAAATACCGGTGGCAGTCTGGCCTGGAACCGCATCTAATTCTACTCCACCAACGATCTGGAAAATAGAAACTTTGGTAAGTCCGTTTGTTAAATGTTCAACCTTGTTTTTGTTTTTTGTATAATTATAATTGAAAGACCATGTTACGTTCCTTGTGGAAACGGGTTTTACATCTAAGGAAAGCTCAATTCCTTTGTTATCAACCAATCCAATATTTTCTGTTAAGAAATTGTATCCTGATCCCGGAGAGATTGGGACAGGGAGAATTTGGCCATTTGCAGATTTATCATAAACTGATACGTCCAGGCCTATTCTGCCATTTAAAAATCTGATATCCATGCCAAGTTCCGATTCAGTTGTTATAACTCCTTTAAGGGCTGAGTTTGAAATAGTATTTTGAATGTTGAAAGATCCTACACCATTAAAAGGAAAATTAATCTGGCCAAATGGCAAAGGAACTGCTCCTGAAACTAATACCGGGTATATTGAATATACCGGGGCAGTAGTACCAGTTTTGCCATAACCCGCTCTGAACTTCAGATATGAAATGGGTGAGTTTTTTAAATTGAAAGTATTGGATGCCACCCATGAAAGGTTGCCGCCGGGATAAAAGAAGTGATTATTATCAATGGGCAAAGTGGATGACCAGTCATTGCGTGCATTCAGCGTAAGATATAACTGGCTCTTAAATCCTAATGTTGCCTGGCTATAAACACCAATAAGCCGGGTACGCGTTCTTGTGAAGGCTGTAGTAGGCTGTTTTAATGAATTGGAAAGGTTATAAAATCCTGGTATCAGCAAATTTGTAATGGCGCTAAAACCTGTCTTCGTATCTGCCTGGTTGTAATTAACACCCGCAAGCACATCCAGGTTAAAACTATTGCTGATTTCTTTATTATATTTCAGAATAAAATCCCCGTTTATGCTGCCTACATAGTTATTGCTTTCAATAACGGAACCTACATCGACAGTTCTGGGAGCTCCCTCTGTGTTGCCTCCGGCGTTCCAGCTTCCGGGCTCGGGACCATTTGCTGCATTATAAGCAAACCCTCTCGCGTTATCCGCGTCCCCACCTACACGAAGCTGTGCTGAAAGCTCCGTAGTAAACTGGTAATTCATATCCAGGTTGGCAAAAAAACGGTCAGATGACAGGCTGTTACTATTATTGTGCAAGCCATAATACGGATTTTCAGCGTATGGAGTAAAATAACTGTTCACATCAAAAAACTTATTTTTATAATCCCTGAAATCCGTTATGGGGATATCTACAGGAATCTGTAAAATATCCTGGAATATCGTTGACCCTGCCGCACTCCCCTGCCCTGTTGCGGGCTGGTTTACTTTTCTGTTTACATAATTAAAGGATGTGTTTATAGAAAATTTATTGAACTTATTATTGGTTCTTAATGATAAATTATTACGGGCGAGATAATCAGATTTTGTTGGGATTACCCCATCGCTGGTTATATTGCCATAAGAAAAATAGAAAGTAGATTTGTCACTTCCGCCGGAAATAGCTATTGTATTATTTAATTCAAGGCCTGTTGTATAGAAGTCACGGACGTTATCCCTGATAAAGGAAAAAGGTTTAATTAACTGCGAATTATCTACGATTGCCCCCCAGGGCCTAACAACTCCATCAAGCCTGGGTCCCCAGCTTCCGTTTTCTCCCAGCACAAATGTGCCGTTCCATCCCTGTCCGAATTTATCCTGCATTGTTGGCAATTTGCCTACTTTGCTAAAATTTGCTGAGCCTGCAAAATCTATGCTTATTTTCCCCGACTTACCTCTCTTGGTGGTAATCATAATCGCGCCATTTCTTGCTGCGGATCCATATAGTGATGAAGCAGCAGTACCTTTAAGCACTGTTATGCTTTCGATATCATTCGGATTAATGTCATTCGCTCCGTTACCAAAATCGTTTTGGCCGGTCAGCCCCACAGTTCCTACATTAGCAGCGCCGGATAAAACATTGGAACCGGCACTCAGCCGGGCATCTGTTAAGGGTACTCCATCAATAACATACAATGGCTGGTTTCCCCCTTCTGTCAATACACCATAACCTCTCATGATTATTTTTGTGGAAGATCCCGGTCCACCTGTGTTAGAAATTTCAGCTCCGGGGATCTTGCCTGCAAGCCCGTCAAATGCATTAACATTGGCCGTACGGTTTATAGTCTCACTGTTGAATGTTGTAGTTGCGTACCCTACCCTGGCCTTTTTACTGGTTTGGCCCAAAGCTGTAACAACAACTTCTTCCATAACATTTGAGGCTGGCTTTAAAGTTATTGACAGACGGGTTTGATCACCTACTCTCAATTCACTTTTTGCAAAGCTTGCAGCAGTGACCACCAAAACATCGCTTGGTTTTGCGCTTATGGAGAATTCCCCGGCCGCATTAGCGGGTAAGCCTTTGACGGTTCCTTTGATAATAACAGATGCTCCTACTACAGGATCACCCTTATCATCAACAACCTTACCGGTTACTAACCGGTTTTGAGCAAATGCCAACGCTCCTCCCAGCATCAGCATTATAAACAATGTTAGAAATCTTTTCATTGATTTTTTTTTAAGTTTTGATTATACGAGAAGTAACCACAAGGCAACAATATCTGTTAATATGTTTCAGAATTTTACCAGTTAATTACTGAAGCATGAAATTTTTATGACGAGGCATGGATAATTATTTCTGAAAGGCACGGATGTTTCGTTTTTGTTAAAAAGCAATGTTTATGTTGGTTGAGCATTGAAGACAAATGGAGTCATCGAAAGAACTGAAGCCGGGTCTAAGAGCCGCCCGGGATTTGGAGCCGGGCCAAATAATTATAAATCGTAAAGGCAAAACTTTTTATCCATTATTCTATATGCTAATTAAATTGTTTCATTTACCAGGCCTGTTTCCGTTGATATAAACCCGTTGATGGCTAAACTAAAATTCTTTCAATTCGAAATATGAAAATGGAAACTTTTGATGGTCGTGTCACTATATTAAATGATGCTACCAAAAACAATTTGCATTTGAACAGGTGCAGTAACCAGGTATTTATTTCAAATAATAAATTGACAAACGGCCCTTGCTCATTGTAAACAATGAAAGCGATGTATTATCGAAATGTGCACAGGAAAAAATAAAATAGGAATTAACCTTGAGATGTTTGTTTTCCTTTAATGGAAAAACAGGAAGATGCAATCAAATAAATGATTGAATATCTATTTAAAAAAGTTTATTGCAGCAAATAACAATATTTGATAAATCATTTTTTGGAGGAGTGTTAACAGGAATATTTGTCCAATCAGGGCACACTGGGTAATGGCAGGCTGCCGCGTAATGAATTGAAAATAGCTTCGGCGGAAAATAATTTTATAATTCATTTTTCCAGTTTATGCATCATGCATCCATTTCCTGAAGGCAGGGGCCGTCTCCTGGCTTATAACTATCGAATGATTTATTTCAGGAATGGTAATATCAATGAGTAATTTTACTTTTTCATGAGCCTTAAAACTTTTTACGTAGTTAATGTTGATGATATACTGGCGGTTGACCCTGAAAAAGGTTGTGCTATCCAGCTCTTCTTCCAGTTCACTCAAAGTTTTATCGGAAACATATTTTTTTGAAAAACGGTCCATTACATACACCAATTTATTTTGAGTATAAATCAAAGCAATATCTTCGAGCCGCACTGCAATATTTTCCATTCCTCTTTTTACCAGCAGTCTTGTTTTCTTTCTTCCATAAATAAATCTTTCCAGGTTTGCGACGGGTGCATTCGCCCTGGCATAGGAAAAATGTGTTTGCAATTTATTATACTTCAAAAGCGCTTTATCAAGGTCCTGTTTGCTAACAGGCTTCATCAGGTAATCAATCCCGTTATTTTCAAATGCCATCATCATATAATCGTCGTAACCTGTAATAAAAATTACCGGAATCTGTACACCTGTCTGGCTGAAAATATCGAAAGATAAACCATCAGATAGCTGAACATCGCTAAAAATAATATCTGCATCGGGATGACCGGTAATATATTCTATACTTTCTTTTACAGAGCCCAGCCGGGCCATTATATTCACTTCCGTTGATACCTGGGATAGTGTTTTTACCAGCACTTCCATTGCCGGTCTTTCATCTTCAATTATTATTGCATTAAGCATGGTTAGAGGGTTGATTTGATTAAGGGTAATTTTACTGTGAATTCATTATCTGTGGTTTCTATAAGAATATCTTTATTGCAAATAAGCCTGTAGCGGGAACTTAGATTGCGCAACCCAATCCCGGTAGAATTTACGAGGTAAGGCTTTGGCCTTTTATTATTTTTTATCTGGATATATTCTCCGTTTAATATTACCCGGATGTTCAGGGGCTCAGCATCGGTAAATTCATTATGCTTAATTGCATTTTCCACCAGGATTTGCAGGGCATAGGGTAATATCATGATCGTTCCGTCATGATGATTGTTAATCTCTGTTATTAA
>Ga0068860_100001816_pt1 | contig 22720 bp, 16 predicted proteins | sample KBSSwiS32_FD_66597 | JGI IMG/M metagenome (GOLD analysis project Ga0068860, IMG submission 66597) | Switchgrass rhizosphere microbial communities from Kellogg Biological Station, Michigan, USA - KBS Switchgrass S3-2 | ecosystem: Host-associated > Plants > Roots > Rhizosphere > Soil ...
CGGCGGCGAGGCGAGCTGCGCGTCGCTGGGATGCGGCGTGCCGAGCCAATAGTCGAGCAAGGTCGGCCAGGTCGGCTTGATGTAGAGCAGGCGGCGCGGTTCGAGCAGGCGGCGCAGCGCCTCAGGCATCGCGCGCACCATCGCGACGCCGTCACAGATCAATGTCTGCCCGCCGCGGCTGGGCGCCGACATGCACGCGAAAAAGGCGACGTCCGGCTTCCACGGTTCGCGCGACAGTTCGGGATGGAGCGAGAAGGCGCCGGTGCCGCCGTCGACGGTGTGGATGTTCGCCGCCGCGTCGACCGGCTGCCGTCCGGGACTCTCGTTGACCACCGAGGTGGTGCAGAACTGCTTCACGAAGTGGCCGAACTGCGCCGTGTCGGTGCCGAAGCCGCGGAACAGCAGCGCGCCGTGGCGCGTGTAGAGATCGACGATCGGCGCCGGATCGAGATCGGTGATCGCCGTTTCGACCGTCGCTTCGATGACGGCGTGCGGCTGGCCGGGTGCTGGCAGATGGACGAGCGGCATGATCGCGGCGGGATAGCCGCGTTCGCGACCTCAGGCTATAGCCCACCGCCATGTCCCTGACGCTCGACGATCTGTTCGCCTCGCCCGATCATTATCTCCATTCGTTCGATGGCGATGCGGCGGTGTTCGTGCCGATGGACCGCGCCGCCTATCACCGTTCGATCTTCCTCGACGGCCGCATCTCGCCCGCCGCCGACGGGTCGATGGCGCTGCCGGTGGCGACGCTGACGCAGCAGAAGCGCGACACCGCGCCGACCGCATGGATTTTTCACATGGCGCATTGCGGCTCCACGCTGCTCGCCCGTGCGCTCGACGATCCAGGCGCGAGCCTGGTGCTGCGCGAGCCGCTGGCGTTGCGCCAGACCGCGATCCGGCCTGACGCCGGCCGGCTGGCGCTCGTGCTGGCGATGGCGGCCAAGCGCTACCGGACCGACGCGCCCACGCTGATCAAGGCGAACGTGCCGGTGAACTTCCTGCTGCCGCAGCTGGCGGCGGCGGATGCCGGCGCGCGCGCCATCCTGCTGTATCTGCCGTTGCGGGCGTATCTGCTCGCGATCCTGCGCAGCGACAATCACCGGACGTGGCTGCGCAACGTGACCGGCCAGCTTGCCCCATATCTCGGCGACCTGTCGTCGCTGTCCGATGCCGAACGCGCGGCGGCGTTGTGGCTCGCGCAGGTCGATCGATTCACGAAGGCGCTGGCCGCCATGCCGCATGCGCGCGCGCTCGACGCCGAGCTGTTTTTCACCGAGCCGGTCGCGGTGCTGAATGTGGCCGCGCGGCATCTCGGCGTGCCGATCGCCGACGCGGTGCTCGAGGCGGCGGTCGCCGGGCCGCTGTTCGCCACTTACTCCAAAAATCCGTCGCTCGCCTTCGACAATGCCGCACGGATCGCGCGGCGCGCCGACGTGGAACAGGCGATCGCACCCGAGCTCGACGCGGCCGAGACCTGGGTCGGCCGCCATGCAGCACGATCCGCGCCCGATGCCGCGCTGGCTGCGGCAGCGCTTATTCGCTCAGGCTGATCGCGCTCGCCGGCGTGCCGTCGGTGTTGGCCGCCACCGCGTAGAAGCGGCGCAGCATGTCGCGTTCGACCGCGGTGATGTGGGGATTCCACACGTCGAAGATCAGGATCGCGCGCAGCTGGTCGGACCGGTTCCAGGCTTCATGCTCGATCGTGTCGTCGAACGCCCACGCCTCGCCGACCCGCCACGTCCGCATCTCGCCGCCGACGCGGAAGCTGCAGCCGGGCGGGACGATCAGCGGCAGATGGATGATCGTGCGGATGTTGCTGACCCCGGTATGCGCGGGCAGATGCGTGCCCGGCCGGAGCAGCGAGAAGAAGATCGTCGGGGTGCGGCCGGGCAGGTCCGACAGCGGCAGCGCTTCGACGGCAGCCGCGGTGCGGGGGAAGCGCGCGCAGACGGCGTCGTCGCGCTTCCCGTCCTTCCAGAGATGCATCGCACCCCAGTCGAGCGAGTGGTCGAGCGGCGACCATTTGTTGGCCGGGGTGCCCGCTTCCATGGCGACATAGGGGCGGATCGCGGCGGCGCCTTCGGCCAGCACCGCCTCGAGTTCGGCGCGGATCGATGCGGTCTGCGCCTCGATCGTTTCGAGCCACGGGAAGTGCGCACGCGCGAAGAACTCGTCGGCGGGCAGGAACGGGAAATGCATTCCCGCGCAGATATTGGCATAGATCTCGCGACGGCCCAGCGCGTGATCGATGCACGCATCGACCCGGCGCAGTTCGGCCGGCGCAACCACATTGCGCGCCGCCGCGAGGCCGCGATCGATCGTGCCGGCAAAGCTTTCGCGCTGGCGCGCCACGGTGTCGCGGGCGTGCGCGAACAGGGTTTCGAGCGCGGGCGTCCGCTCCTCGATCATCGGCGCCATCGCCAGCACATTGCCCCAGCGTTCGGCGGCGCGCGCCTGGTCGCCGCGGCGCTCGAACAATTCGGCCATCCGGACGATCGCCATGAAGTGGCGCTGATCGATCGACAGCGCGCCCTGCAGCGCTTCTTCCTCGCCGCGATCGTCGCGCTGTTCGCGCCGCGTCCGGGCAAGGTTCATCCACAATTCGGGCGAATGGGGATCGGCGGCGATCGCGCGCTGCAGCAGCGCCGCCGATTCGGCGAAATCGCCTTGCGCCATCGCGTGCAGCCCGAGTGCGTTCAGCGCGACCGGCTGCTCCCCAGCGCGTGCGATCACCGTGCGAAACAGGCCGGCCGCCGCCTCGTGGCGGCCGGCCCGTCGCTCCTGGACGGCGGCCGCGAGCATCTGCTGGATTTCCGCCTGATTCATCGGCGCTGCATATCGTCGTGGCGGCGACTAGACAACGCGGTTCGGGTTCCGCATACCGCCACGGGATGCCGCCAGCGCCGTCTTCGACCAGCCCGATGCGCCCGCCCGCGTCCATCGCCGATGTGGCGGGCGATGCGAATTGGCTCGCCCATCGCTACGATCCCGGCCATGATGCGGTGCACATGCTGCCCGTGCCCCGCGCCGAGCATCGCAAGGCGATCTTCCTGACCGACGAGTATCTGCCCAAGGGGCTGGAGCCGCTGGTGCTGCGGCGCACCGACGCCGTCCGCGCGGGGCCGCCGGGCGCACCGCTGCACTTCCTGTTCCACTCCGCTTATTGCTGCTCGACCCTGCTCGCACGCGCATTCGATCGCCCCGGCTGGGCGATGGGCCTGAAGGAGCCGGTGATCCTCAACGACATCATCGGCTGGCGACGGCGCGGCGGCAAGGGCCCCGACATGGCGAGCGTGCTGAACGACACGCTCACCTTGCTGTCACGGCCGTTCGCGCCGGGCGAGGCCGTGATCGTCAAGCCGTCGACCGCGGTCAACGGCCTCGCGCCGGCGATGATGGCGTTGCGCCCGGACGCGCGTGCGATCCTGCTCTACGCACCGCTGCCGACCTATCTCGCCTCGATCGCCAAGAAGGGGCTGGACGGTCGGCTGTGGGTGCGGACGCTGTTGACCGGCATGCTCGACGATGGCCTGATCGATCTCGGTTTCTCGACGCGCGATCATCTGGGTCAGAGCGATCTTCAGGTTGCCGCGGTGGGCTGGCTCGCGCATCAGAAATTGTTCGCGCAGATCGTCGAGCGGTTCGGCGCGGCGCGCGTCCGGACGCTGGACAGCGCGACCTTGATGGCCGATCCGCACGCCGCGCTGTCTGCTCTGGCGAAACTGTTCGGCCTGCCGCCCGACGCGGCCGTCATCGATGCGATCGCGAAGGGACCGGCGTTCGCGACCCATTCAAAATCGGGGACGGCGTTCGACGCTGGCAACCGCGCCGCCGAGCATCGCGACGCCGCGGCAATCCATGGCGACGAGATCGAAAAGGTCGCGCGATGGGCCGAGGCGGTCGCTGCGGGTGCCGGGCTCAGCGCAAAGCCGCCGGCGCCGCTGCTCGGCTAGCGCTCAGCAATTCCCGGCTTCTCCACGTACGCTACAGGAGTCCATCGTCGGCGCCGAGCGTATCACGGCGCGCTCGCGGTCCCAGTCGCGCTTGGTCTTGCACACGCGCTGGGCGCGCACGAGCGAACCGGTCTCGGTGAACCGTTTGCAGATCACCTTCTCCGGGGCGTCCGAGGCCCGCTCTCCCTCGTCTGCCGTCCGAGAGCCTTGCGAGCCGGCGTCGCCGGCGGCCAGAAGCGCGATTACCAGAAATGCCAGCACGATATCTGCCTCCAGGTCGGGCGAAGATGGCAGAGCGCTCAATCGGCGCCGCGCCGTGGCCAGCCGCTCAGCAGCCCGAGCCGGTGCCACTTGCATTACACGAGCCGCTTTGCGGGCCCGAACGGATGACCGAGCGCTCGCGGTCCCAATCGCGCTTGGTCTTGCACACGCGCTGGGCGCGCACGAGCGAGCCGGTTTCGGTGAAGCGCTTGCAGATCATCTTGTCCTGCGCGTCCGAGGTTCGCTCCACCTCGTCGGCTGCTCGCGTGGTTTGGGGGCCGGCGTCGCCGGCGGCCAGAAGGGCGATGATGAGAAATGTCAGCATGATACATGCCTCCGGATCGAATGACGATGCTATGGTGCTATATTGATGCAGTGGTAAGGATCGTCCACCAGCGATGTCAAATAGAGTCGTCAAACGGCACCGCAGCGCGGGAAGCTCCACCAGCCAGCGGCGCCGCCTGGATCAGGCCCTCGCCGCCGGGAATATCGAACTCGCCGCGAAGCTGGCGACTTCGGCGCTCGCCGCCGGGACGGTCGATCCGCTGGTGCTGAATCTCGCGGCCTGGCAGAAGGAAGAAGCGGGCGACTTTGGCGGCGCGCACGCCTTGCTGAAACGCGCTTTGGCACTGTCTCCGGGCGATGTCCTGATCCTGGGTTCGATCGGCGCGGTGCTGCGCAAGCAGGGATATTTCGAAGAAGCGCTGGCCCTGCTCGATAGCGTCGTGGCAGCGGCGCCGCGGCACGCGGCGGCGTGGCTCGAGCGCGGCTATGTGCTCGACGCGCTGCGGTCCGATCGCGCGGCGGGCGCGAGCTATGAGCGCGCGCTCGCGATCGACCCCAGCCTTGCTCCGGCGTGGGGAAAACTGGCCGACGCCGCCGCCAGACGCGGCGACGTCGCCGCCGGTGAAGCGTATGCGCGGCGCGCGTTCGCGCTGAACCCGAACGAACCTTCGGCGGTGTTCGCGCTCGCACTGCTGGCGATGGAAGCCGGCGACGGCGACGGCGCGGAGGCGCTGCTCGAACCTTTGCTCGCGACGAAGCTGGCGCTCGACGACCGGACGCGATCGCTGACCTTGCTCGGCGATGCGCTCGATCGACAGAATCGTACGGCAGAAGCCTTTGCCAGTTATCGCCACGCGCAACGCTGCTTTCGCGAGGCGCATGCGGCGTTGTTGGAGCCGAATGCCGACCGTCCCTCGCACCGATCGTTCATCGAGACGATCATGGCGCAGGTCGATCATACGGGCGCTTTGCCCGACTTGCCGCAGGTGCCGCCGGTCGCGGGGGCCGCGGATACCCATGTCTTCCTGCTCGGCTATCCGCGATCGGGCACGACGCTGATCGAAAATGTTCTTGCCGGCGCGCCCGATGTCGTCGCGCTCGAGGAGCGCGATACGTTTGCCGAGGTCGATGCGGCGCTGCTCGCCAACGACGGAACGATGCCGGCGCTCGATTCGCTCGATGCCGGGTTGGTCGCGCGGCTGCGCGCCGCCTATTGGACGCGGGCGACGCAACTCGGCGGCGTGCTCGACGGCAAGGTGCTGGTCGACATGAACCCGTTCAACGGGATCAAGCTGCCGATCATCGCGCGCCTGTTCCCGGACGCCCGGATCGTGATCATGCGACGCGATCCGCGCGACGTGCTGCTGAGCTGCTTCCGGGTCAATTTCACCGCCGGCACCGCGGCCTGGGCCTTCAGCGACCTGACCGAGACCGCGCGCCACTATGACGCGTTGATGACGCTGATCGATCGCTGCCGCGCGACGCTCCCGCTGGCCTATCATGAGGTCCGCTACGACCAGCTCGTCACCGCGTTCGAACCCACAGTGCGCGCGCTGGCCGACTTCATCGGCCTGGGCTGGACCGATGCATTCCTGCAGTTCGATCGCACCGCCAAAGCGCGTGGCGTGCGGACCGCGAGCGAGAGTCAGGTGCGCAAGGGACTCTATAATGGCGGGGGGCAATGGCGGCGCTATGCCGACGAACTCGCGCCGGCACTGCCGATCCTGGCGCCGTGGATCGAACGCTTTGGTTCGGACTCGTAGCGGCTGGCACGCTCGCCATCGGCCCATAGGCGCCAAGTTTAGCAGAAAGGGCGCCGAAATCCCTCCACCCTGCCGTCATCCCGAACTTGTTTCGGGATCCATAATCACCGAATCCTCAGAACGGTATCGAGACCGGACACCCGGAGTTTATGGATCCCGAAACAAGTTCGGGATGACGTAAAAGGGGAAATCGCGGCGATATATGCCTTATCTTGGCCCCTGCGGGCATCGACGTGCTCTGGACTCCCATGGGACCAGAACGAAAAAGGGGGCGAGCCTTACGGCCCGCCCCCATTTTTCCGCGATTTGCCCTTATCAGAACTTGATGCGGGCGCCGACCGCGAAGCGACGGCCCAGCGCGTCGTACGTCGACGGATAGGTGTTGCCGCTGTTGAACGAGGTCGACCCGACGGTGCCGCCGACGATCGGAGGCTGCTTGTCGAAGAGGTTCATCGCCGTGAAGGTCAGGTCGAGATGCTCGCCAATATTGGCCCGAACCGCCAGATCGAAATAATTATAGGCCGGAATCTTGCCGAAATTGACCTTCTTGCCGGCAAGCGCGCCGGTGGCGATCGTCCCTTGGAAGGTGGTGACGCCCGGCTCGACCTTCATGCCGCTGAGGTGACGCCACAGCAGCGAGAAATCGACATCGCCGAAGGTCAGCGAAGTGCGCTGGTTCCAGGTATATTCCGGCTGCATCGAACCCGCCGACGACGACGGACCCGCCGAACCCGGCGACCCGCAATTCTGACCATAGAGGCCGACGCAGCTGCGAATGTCCGAGACCGGGGTCGCCTGGAACTTGGACCGGTTGGTCCAGTTGCCCAGGAAGCCGAGGTTCAGCTGCGCGAAGTCGAGATCGCGGCGATAGTTGACGCTCAGGTCGATGCCGTCGGTCAGGACCGTGCCCGCATTGCTCGGCGCGATGAACAGGCCCTGCGTGGTCGCCGGATCGCCGTCGAGCGCACCGGTGGAGGGGTTACGCCGGATCGAAAGGCACGCCGGGTTCGTGGCGCTGGCGGCGGTGATGCCGGTGCCCGCCGCATCGCCGAAGCACAGATTGTAAGCGTCGCCCGCGGTAGGCTGCGAAATCGCGTCGTTGATCTTGATGTGATAATAATCGATCGAGATCGACAAGCCCGGAACGAAGGTCGGCTGCAGCACTACACCGAAGGTATAGGAGTCGGACTTCTCGGGCTTCAGCGCGAGATTGCCGCCGCCGGTGAAGTTCGCCTGCGCCGCCGTCGGTGTTTCGATATTGCCGATCGACCCGGCCGGTGCACCCTGCGCGAGGCAGACGGCACGGAGATCCGCGTCGGTCAGCGGTGCCGCACCGGCGCAGGCATCGTACGAAAGGTTCGTCAGGCCGGTCGTGACCGGGGCGAACAATTCGTTGATGTTCGGTGCACGCACCGCCCGCTGATAGCTGCCGCGGACCTTGATCCCATCGGTCGGCTCCCAGCTGCCGCCACCCTTGTACGTCCAGGTGTCGTAGCTCGGCGAACCCGCCGCATCGACCTTGTAGGACGAATAGCGCAGGCCGCCTTCGAGGGTCAGACTCTTGAAGAATGGCTTGTCGACGACGAGCGGGACGATGAGTTCGCCATAGCCTTCATAGACGTCGTAGGCGCCGTTGAAAGTCGGCGCCGCGCCGCCCGCGCCGCCGAGTTCGCCGGCGCTCTGCGCCAGCGTATCGGATGACTGCGAAGCCTTGTACTTGCGATATTCGGCGCCGACCGCGAAGCCGATCGGCTCGTCCGCCCAAGGGGACGTGACGCCGACATCACCCGACAACAGGGCGCGCGCCTGAGCGAGCGAGGCCCGATTGGTCGAGGTGCTGTCCGCGGTCAGATATGACACCTGGGCCGGCGAGATCGACCCTTCCGGACCGAACAGGTTGACCGGCACGCAGCCGGTGATGTCCCCACCGCCCGGAGCGCCGCCAAGGCACGTGGTCGTGTTGGTCGCAAACGCGGCCGAACGAAGCCGCGACGTCAGCACATAATTCTGGATGGTCTGGACGTTTTCAGATTCGCCATAAGACCCCCCGATGTCGAGGCCGATCGAATCGGTGATGCCGATCTTCACGCCGGCGCGATAGTCGAAGATCGTCGTGGTGAAATCGGACAGGCGCGGGCCGACTTCGGTCGTGCGACGGTTTGTCGCGACGTTGAAGTAGCGGAAGTTCGGGTCGTTGACGCTGGTCGCCGCGGCGGCCGCATCACACTGCGCGGCAGTCAGCTGAGCGACCTGAACGCCGCCTGCGGTGAAGGTCGGGTTCTGGGCGCAGAAGGTCGCGCGCGCGGCCGCCGGCAGATAGGGGTTCGAGAACGGGATTGCCAGCACCGAACCGAAACTGCCCGACGGCGCGATGATCGTGCTCACCGTGTTCTTCGAAAACAGGCCGCGCGTATAGAATTCGATATTGTCCGAGATCTCGTAATGGCCCGCGCCATAGATGTTGAAACGCTCGAACGGGGTCTGGAAGACGTTGTAGGGATTGAAGTTGAACGGGATCACCGGCGACTGAAGCGCGCCGGTGACCGGATTGATCTGCCGATTGCCGATGCCTGTCACCGAGAAGCGAGTCGGGACGGTCGTACCGGATCCGCCCTGCGCACCGGTGGTGGACGTATAGTTGTTGCGCGAGAATTTGCGCGCGCCCTGATAGACCGGGTCGGACTGCTGATAGCCGACCGACAGCACGGCGTTGCCGCGGCCGTCGTCGAAATTGGCGCCGACGGTCAGATCGGCGCGGAAATAATTGCCGTCACCGCGCTCGGTGATCTGGTTGGAAACCGACGCCTCCATGCCCGCGAAATCCTGACGGGTGATGAAGTTGATGACGCCCGACACCGCGTCCGCGCCATAGGTGGTCGCGGCGCCGCCGGTCAGCGTGTCGACGCGTTCGATCAGCGCCAGCGGAATATTGTTGAGATCGACGCGGCCGACCGTGTTCGACGGCACGATGCGGTTGCCGTCGAGCAGGATGACGTTGCGGAAGTTGCCGAGGCCGCGAAGATCGGCATAGGATGCGCCGCCATTGCCGTTGTTGACGGCCGAACCGATACTGGCGACCGCGCCCGGCAGGTCGCGCAGGATCTGCTCTGCGGTGTTAGTCTGACGAAGGGTGATTTCGTCCTTGCCGATCACCGAGACCGGGCTGGACGCGATCAGGTTCGGATTCTTGATCAGCGAACCGGTGACGATGATGTCACTGCCCGTATCGGCGGGCTGGGCTTCGTCGGCTGGCGCGGCGGCGGTCGACTGCGCAAAAGCCGGTGCCGCGATCAGCGCCAGGCCGAGCACGACTGGTGCCGTGCCGTTCTTGAGCTTCGCAATTTTGGAGTGTTTGTTCATGGCCCCTATTTCCTTTCGATCCGCGGGTCCCCCGCGGAAATCCGGCCGACCGCAAGCGAATTTCGGTTGCGTTCGGCAATGGATAGGGAGTGCCCGTCCGGCGGAGGAGTGTAAACCGGCATTGCCTGCGGGAAACGAATTGGCGCAATAGTGTTGCGCCGCTGCCACATAGCCCAAGCGGTGGAATGGCGTCATCAGATGCCGATGGGGTCCGGTGAGCGTCGATATTCGGGGCCGCCGCCGTCCGCACGGGACGAGCCGCCGGTCCGTGTGCTGCGGTTCAGCGCGTCAGGTCGAGCGGCCGCGCCCTGATCCAGCGCGAGGCGATCAGCTTGGTGCCGCGGCGCACCGGCAATCCGGCGTGCCGGGCGGCCGCATCGGGTTCACCGGTGTCAGTAACGTTGCGGAAGATCAGCGCGTCGCCGGTGCGGCCGCGAATGGCGAGATCATCGGCCACGAACCGGGTTTCCCCGCCCTCATAGCCTTCGTTGAGATAGACCAGCGCGGTGATGATGCGCTGGTTGTCGGTGCCGGGCAGCGCATCGCTGTGCGGCTTATATTCCTGCCCGGGCCGGTAGCGCAGAATTTGGAGCGGCTCGCCCTGGCGCACATCGGTGCCGGTGGCAGCGGCGAGGCGGCGGTTGAGCGCGCGGACGGCCGGGTTCTCGATCGCGAGCGGAAACGCGGCGACGTCGGACGTGCGGACCGGATCGCGGATCTGGCGGCCGGTGCGGGGGTCGATCACCACCGACGGTTCGAGCATCGGCGCGGCAAGGTCGGCGAGCCACGTGCATTCGGCGGGCGTGAACAGAGCCGGCACCAGCATGACGCGCGGCGCGGCGCTGAGCTGTTCGCCCTGCGGCAGTCGGACAGGTCCGCCATCCGGTGTCAGCGCCATCGCGCCGAGCAATGCCAGCTGGGCGCGGGCGCCATCGTCATGCGAAGCGCGGCGTTCGAGCCACGCCAGCGCCTGCCGCCAGTCGGCCGGTCCGCCGGTGCCGTTGGCGAGGAAGGCGGTGTAGACCGCGCCGGCATCGCTGCTGCCGGCCTCGGCCGCGCGACGGAACAGGGCGCGCGACCGCGCGAGGTCCCGCGGCATGAACTGACCGGTCAATCGCCAGATCGCGAGCGTGAACAGGGCGTCCTTGTCGCCGCGCGCACCGGCCTGGGTCAACAGCGCAACACCCTCGCCGGCCCGTCCGGCCGCTGCCAGCGCCTCGGCGCGTTGGGTGGGAGAAGATGCGGTGATCATGACGATCGGGCTTAGAACTGCCGGTTTGCCGGGTCAAAACAAAGGGGCCGGAGCAAGGCTCCAGCCCCTTGATCGCGTCACGCTTTTATCAGAACTTCGCCGTTACGCCGGCGTAGAAGAAGCGGCCACGCGCGCTGTAGATACCGCTGCCCTCGCCGACACCGGTCAGACCCAATGGCGGCAGCCGATTGGCGACATTGTCGACACCGGTGTAGAAGTTGAACTTCTCGTTGACGTCCACTCCCAACCGGATGTCGTGATAGAAGACGGCCGGATAGTAGATCCGGTCGGCATAGTCGGCATTTTCAGGCGGACGGCCCTGGACGCTGAAGATATTCTCATATTCGTTCAGCACCATGTGCGAGATATAGCGCATCTGGTAGCCGACCGTCAGCGGGCCGAATTTCGCATCGACGTTCCAGTTGAACGAGTCCTTCGGATCGCCGAGCTCGCCAAGATTCTGGTCGGCAAAGGTGGGATCGGTCTGGTCGACGAAATCGTCACGCTGCAGCACGTGGGTATAGGCCAGGGTCGATGAAAGCTCGGCAAAGCCCTCGAAATTATGGCGATAGCTGACATTGACGTCGATCCCCCGCGCCTTGAGCTTGGCGAAGTTCAGCGAAGTTGCCGAGAGGCTGCCTTCGATGATTCGGAACTGTTCCTCGTCATTCGGTCCACCGCCGGCGCCCGCACGCTGGAACAGGCTGCAGAAGAAATTGCCTGGCGCCAGATCGTAGCAGTTGTTGGCAATCGCTTGCGCGTCCGGGGTCGAAATGACCTTGTTCACGGTGATGTTGTAATAATCCACCGAAAGCGAGAAGCCGGGCACGAAACTGGGCGTCAGCACACCACCAATGTTGTAGGAATTCGACGTTTCCGCTTTCAGATCGGGATTGCCACCGGTCAGAATCTCCAGCGATGAGATATAGACAAAGTCATACGCTGCCGGGATGCCCGCCGCCGCGCAGTTGGCGGCACGCATCGAAGACCCGGTGCCGATATTACGTGCAGAACAGGGATCGACAAAGCCAGGCGCGAAATTTTGACCCTGTGCCGAATAAAGTTCGGTCAGATTCGGCGCGCGCACCGAGTGCGAGTAATTGCCGCGCAGCACGAGACCGCCGATCGGCGACCAGGCGACCGCGCCGTCATAGGCATAGACGGTTCCTGTGCGGCCCTTGTAGTCGGCGACGCGCCCGGCACCGCTGACCGTCAGTTCCTGGAAGAACGGCACGTCCTTGAGCAGGGGCAGGCGAATTTCGGCATAGGCCTCCTTCACTTCGAACGAAGGGGGACTAAAGGATGGCAGCGCATTATAGAACGTATAGCCTGCCTCGACCAACGGATCGGCTCTGAACCGGTTGGTCTCGCGCCGATATTCGCCGCCCGCCGCGAAATAGACAGGACCGCCCGGTAGTTCGAACCACTTGCTGGAATTGCCCGATACGAAACCGCTGACCACCGCTTGCGTGATCTTGCCGACCGAGGTGGTGTCCTGGATCACATAATTGCGTGCTGCCTGGCTGATGTTGCTTCCGAACGGATTCAACGGTTGGCATGCCGCGATGTCGGCGGCGAGGACCGCCGGATCATCGACGACTACAGCGTCGTCGCCGGCTGCCGGATCGATCCGCGACCGACAGACGATGGCCCCGGCCCCGTTACGCGTCGAATCCATTGCCAGCAGAAAACGCTGAATGTTCAGATTGCCCTCGACCCGGGTCTTTTCCTTGAATTCGCCATAGTTGCCGGAAATTTCATATTTCCAATCGCTGCCGAGATCGCCACGGATACCGGCGACGATGCGATAGGTGTCGCGCTCAGACGCCTCGTTGCGAACGCCGAGATCGAGCAGATTTTTTCGCAGCGAGAAGCGTCTGTCGTCTGTGATCACGGCGGCCGGATTTGCCGCCAGAATCTGCGACGTGATCAGCGCGCGCGCCTGCGTCGACAGGAAAGGGTTGTCGAGCCGTGGGCGCTCGAGAAAGCCGTCGAGCGTCCCACCCTGGAAGAAGGCCGGACCGCTGGTCGAACCCGTCGTCTTGATATGGACGAACTTGCCCTCGAAGAACGGCACGAATGCGGGCGAGATCTCGAAATGCCCGATCACATTGCCGCTGTAGCGATCCTGCCGCGGCTGCAGCACGAGCTGCTTGCCTTCGCGAAAATTAGTGCCGTTACCGCCGAGGAAGCTGCCATTGGGAGCGAGGCCGACACGTTGACCGGTTTGCGGAACCAGACTTCCATTGTCAGTGAAGATGAAGGTGCAATTGTAGTTCGCACCATTCGCGGCCTTGCCGCAAGCGCCGGTCGGGCTGGCGAAGGAGACCGACCCCGTATTCGCGATCGTCGTGCTCCGGATGTCGCGCGCGAAAATCCGGTCGGGAACGCCATCGCTGCCCTCGGGATCGGTATCGACGACTACGAAGCCATCATTGTTACGGATATTGGGCCGATCCGAACCATAATAATCGGCTTGATGGGCATATTCGAAATTGGCGGCGATATTGCCGCGGCCATCGGCAAAATTCTTGCCGGCGAGGATGCTGCCGTAATAGGAACCGGCATCGCCATATTGGCTGATGCCGCCCTGCAGATGCGTTTCGATGCCGTCATAATCATCCTTGAGGACGAAGTTGACGACGCCCGCGATCGCGTCCGAACCATAGACGGCCGATTCACCGCCGGTGATGACGTCGATCCGCTCGATCAGGTCGGTCGGGATCGTGTTGGTGTCGACCGACACGGCGTTGTTGAGGATGTCGCTGCCGACATGACGGCGACCGTTGACCAGCACGAGCGTGCGCGACGTGCCGAGTCCGCGCAGATCGAGCAGGTTGAGACCGGCCGTGCCCAGGAAGCGCGTCGAGTTGGCGGTGCTGAACGTCGAACGCAGCGCCGGCAGCTCGTTCAGCGTGTCGCCGACCGAAACCGCGCCGGTCTTGAAGAATTCGACGCCTTCGACCGACGTGATCGGGACGGTCGAGGTCAGGTTGGGCGCAGTGATGCGCGAACCGGTTACGATGATCGCGCTATTGTCGTCGGCCGCCTCATCGGCCGGCGCCGCGTCGGCGGGCTGGTCCTGGGCGAAAGCGGGAGCCGCGCCCAGCGAAACGACGCCTGCTCCGAGCAGCGCGAGCGCGCGCAAAGCCGAGCCGCCGCGCAGCGCGCAGCGCACGAAATTGGTCTTCTTCATCAATGATCCCTCGCTAGAATCGCGCCAGGCTTCGAATTGGCCCCGCCGCCACGACGCTATCTGTAAATCGCTCCGGACACGTTCGCGCCGGTGCATTGGGACAAGTGATGGCGTGCGGCGTTGTTCCTTGTAAAGGCTAGGTTCAGGAAAATGGCGCGTTTTGGCGGGCGGTGTAGCAGTTATGCAACATCGATTCATCGCAGTTGCAGCGATGTCCAGTTGCACGCACAATCATTACATAATGGCAACCATAACCAGAGCTTTATTGCGCCATCGGTCCGGCGAGCAAAAGCGGGTCGATGCGCTGGTCGCGCCACTTCATCCCCCAGTGGAGATGCGGGCCGGTCGCGCGGCCGGTCTGGCCGATCTCGCCGATCTTCTGGCCGCGGCGGACGACATCGCCGTCGCGCACGACGATCCGCGACAGATGGAGGAAGGCGCTGTTGAGGCCCATGCCGTGATCGACCATCAGCAGATTGCCCTCCAGCGTGAACGGCGCCGAAGCGGCGAGGATGACGACGCCATCGGCGGGCGCCAGCACCGGCGCACCGACGCCGCCGGCGACGTCGACGCCGCTGTGGAAGGATCCCGGCTCGCCGCGATAGATTCGCTGCGATCCGAACAGGCCCGAGATGCGGCCGGTGGCGGGCCACATGAAATGCTGGCGCCAGCCGTCGCTGGTGATGTTGCGGCGCCGCGCCGCGTTGATCTGCGCCAGTTCGGCCGGGCGGCGGCGGGCGAATTCGGCGCTGGGCTGCGACACCTTGGGCAAGGTCGGCAAATTCTCGATCTTCCAGGCGCGCGGCGCGATCGTCAGGTGCCGGCGGACGACGTCGCCGCGCACCGTGGTCGCGACGAGATCGGCATCCGTCCCGAAATCGCGGCCGAAGGCGATCAGGAAGCGGCCGTCGGGCGCCACCGGCACCGCGCTGCCGTCGAGCGTCAGGCTGCGCGTGCCCGATGGCACGGTGCCGAGCACGACGCCGCCCTGGCTCATCGCGCCTTCGAGGGTGAAATCGGCGCGGTCGGACGGTGCCGATATCGCTTGCAGTTGTGGCCGAGGCTGGGGCTGCGGCCGGGGCGCCAACGGCGGCACCGCCACCATGCGTCGCGGCGGTGGCGCAGCGCGGGGAATCGCGGTGCAGCTGCCCAGCAGCAGCATCAGCGGCCAGCCGATCACCAGCCGGCCGCGATATTGCTTGCGGAGCGGAGCGATCTGAACCTCCCTCTACCGCTTGCGGGAGAGGGAAAGCCGCCGCAGGCGGCGAGGGTGAGGGCCTGTGCGGGTCTCGCCCTTCAGGCCCTCACCCTGGTCCGCTGCGCGAACCTGTCCCTCTCCCGCAAGCGGTAGAGGGTTTTTACGGCTCATCATGCGGCCAGTTCGCGCTGGACCGAAATATCGGCGGTGGCATAGGGTTCCTGGCGCGCCACGCTCCAGTAGCGCAGCGATTCCAGCGCGATCTTCTCGCCGCTGACCGCGCAGACGACATGATCGCCCGAACTCAGCACGCGAAAACCATTGGCCATATAATGCAGCCGCGCCGGCCGGCCGCCCTGGGACATCAACATCGGTTCGTTCCGCTCTCTACATCACAGCAATTTCGGCTGCTTTTCCTCCGACCGACCATAAGCCGCCCCGCCCGGCCGCTCAACCCGCGCATCGACCGCGCCGTCGGCGAAATGCAGCACCAGCGATCCGGCGGCGCGGGCATCGGTCGAATCCTTGACGACGGCGCCGCCGATCCGGCGGGTGACGAAGACATAGCCGCGTTCAAGCGGCTTTTGCGGGTTGAGCGACTGGACCAGCCGCCAGGTCGCGGCGAGCCGCTCGGTCGCGCGGCTCACCCGCTGCGTCAGCATCGCCGGCCGCAGCGCGCCCGATGCCCGTGCGAGATCGCCGCGTGCGTCCGACAGCCGGCGGCCGAGCCCGCGCCGCAGCCGCTCGCCATAATCATCGACGCGCTGGCGCTGTGGTTGCAGCAGCCGGTCGGGTGATGGCAGCAGCCGCGCCAGCGCCGTCAGGCGTTCGGCTCCGCGGTCATGGTAGCGGCGCGCGCAGCGTTCGCTCCGCAGCCCCAGTTCGCGCAACTGCGATCGCAGTTCGGCACGGACGGGCACGGCGATCTCGGCCGCTGCGGTCGGCGTCGGCGCACGGACGTCGGCGGCATGATCGCACAAAGTGGTGTCGGTCTCGTGGCCGACCGCGGAGATGATCGGGATCGAGCAGCCGGCGACGGCGCGCACCACGACTTCCTCGTTGAACGCCCACAGATCCTCGATCGACCCGCCGCCGCGCGCGACGATCACCAGATCGGGCCGCGGCACGCGGCCGCCGGGCACGATCGCGTCGAAGCCCCTGACCGCGGCCGCGACCTGCGCCGCCGCGCCGTCGCCCTGGACCTGCACCGGCCACACCAGCACATGCGTCGGACAGCGATCCTCGAGCCGGTGGAGGATGTCGCGGATCACCGCGCCGGTCGGCGAGGTCACGACGCCGATCACGCGCGGCAGATAGGGCAAGGCACGTTTGCGGTCGCGATCGAACAGCCCCTCGGCGCCGAGCTTCGCCTTGAGCTTTTCGAGCAGGGCCATCAGCGCGCCCTCGCCGGCCAGCTCCATCCGTTCGATGACGATCTGATATTTGGAGCGGCCGGGAAACGTGGTCAGCCGGCCGGTCGCGATCACCTCGATCCCGTCCTGCGGGCTGAACGCGAGCGCACCGGCGCTGCCCTTCCAGATCACCGCGTCGATCACCGCGCGATCGTCCTTGAGCGCGAGATAGGCGTGGCCGGAGGCGGCGCGCTTCCAGCCCGAAATCTCGCCGCGCAGCCGGACATGGCCGAAGCGATCCTCGACCACGCGCTTGAGGCTGGCGGAAAGCTCGCTGACCGAAAGCGGTGCCGCGTTGTCGCCCGCCGCCACCTCGGCTACCAGCCGGCCGCTATCGTCGGGAAAGAAGGGATCGACCATGAATGTCCTGCTGCTGGGGTCCGGCGGGCGCGAACATGCGCTGGCATGGCGGCTCGCGCAATCGCCGCTGCTCGATACGCTGTTCGCGGCGCCGGGCAACCCCGGCATCGCCGACCATGCGTCGCCCGCAGAAGTCCATGGCGTAGCGCTCGATCCGGCCGATCACCCGGCCGTGGCGGCGTTCTGCGCCACGGAAAATATCGGGCTGGTCGTGATCGGACCCGAGGGACCTTTGGTCGCCGGCCTCGCCGACGATCTGCGCGCGGCCGGCGTCGCGGTGTTCGGGCCGGGCAAGGCGGCGGCACGGCTCGAGGGATCGAAGGGCTTCACCAAGGCGCTGTGCGACCGCGCCGGAATCCCGACCGCGGCGTACCGCCGTTGCACGTCGCTCGACCAGGCGCTGGCGGCGCTCGGCAGCTTCGGCTTTCCGGTGGTGGTGAAGGCCGATGGCCTCGCCGCGGGCAAGGGCGTGATCATCGCGGCCGACGCCGCCGAGGCCGAGGCGGCGTGCCGGCTGATGTTCGACGGCGGCTTCGGCGCGGCCGGCGCCGAGGTGGTGATCGAGGAATTTCTCGAAGGCGAGGAGGTCAGTTTCTTCGCGCTGACCGATGGCGCGACCGCGCTGGCGTTCGGATCGGCGCAGGACCACAAGCGCGTAGGCGACGGCGATGTCGGACCCAACACCGGCGGCATGGGCGCGTACAGCCCTGCGAAGGTGTTGACTGCAGATCTCGAGGCGCAAGTGATGGCCGGGATCGTCGCACCGACCGTCGCCACGCTGGCGGCGGAGGGGATGCCCTGTTCGGGCGTGCTGTTCGCGGGGCTGATGCTGACGGCGCAGGGGCCGAAGCTGATCGAATATAATGTCCGCTTCGGCGATCCCGAATGCCAGGTGCTGATGATGCGGTTCGAGGGCGATCTGCTGGCGCTGCTGCTGGCGGTGGCCGAGGGGCGGCTGGCGGATGCCGCGCCGCCGTCGTTCTCGGCGGATCCGGCGCTGACGGTGGTGATGGCGGCGAACGGCTATCCGGGGACGCCGGCAAAAGGCGGCACGATCGCCGGCGTTGCTGCGGCGGAAGCGGGTGGCGCCAAGGTCTTTCATGCCGGCACTGCGGTGGACGGCGACCGGCTGACGGCCAATGGCGGTCGCGTGCTGGCAGTCACCGCGACGGCGGGGAGCGTGGCCGCGGCGCAGGCCGCCGCCTATCGCGCGGTCGACGCGATCGATTTTGAGAGCGGGTTCTGCCGGCGCGACATCGGCTGGCGCGAAGCGGCGCGCGAACAGGCGGAAAACTGACGCTTTCTGACGCGCTTAGTGACGTTCAGCACAAATTCAGCGCCGCCCTTCCCCTATGTGTGACATTATCACATCAAATGGAGCAGATGATGGCACGTACTGGGACGCTGCGAAATTCGATGCTGGCGGCAAGCGCGTTGGCGACGGTGCTGAGCGGGTGCGCGAGCGCGCCCGACGGTCGGGAGATCGTCGAAGCACCACCGCCCACGGCGCCGGCCCCGATGGAGCCAATGCCCGCTCCGCCGCCGCCGGTGTATGCACCACCACCAGCGTCGGCCTCCGCGGGCCAAACGAGGGGGATGGTTCTCGCGGCACCGAAAGGCGGCGTCTCACGCAGCATGGATCGCAGCGCGGCGCAGGGCATGATCGTCCCGCGGCCCTATCCGCGCCCGACGCCGATGCCCGAGCAACGCGAGCGCTATGACGGCAAGGATGTCGCCTCGATCATGAGCGTCGCCGATGCGCCGGTCTCCACTTTCTCGGTCGACGTCGATACCGGCGCCTATTCGAACGCGCGGCGCTTCCTCAATGCCGGCCAGTTGCCGCCGGCCGACGCGGTGCGCACCGAGGAGATGATCAATTATTTCCGCTATGATTATGCGAAGCCGGCCGATCGCGACACGCCGTTCACGGTGACCACCGATCTGGCGACCACGCCGTGGAACCCGAACAGCCGGCTGCTGCGCATCGGCATCCGCGGCTATGACCTGCCGCGCGCCGAGCGGCCGGCTGCGAACCTCGTCTTCCTCGTCGACGTGTCGGGATCGATGAACAGCCCGGACAAGCTGCCGCTGGTGCAGGCGGCGCTGTCGATGGTCGCGGACAAGGTGACGGCCCGGGATCGCGTCTCGATCGTCGTCTATGCCGGCGCGGCGGGCGTGGTGCTGGAGCCGACCAGCGATCCGGCGAAGATCCGCGCGGCGCTGTCGCAATTGCAGGCGGGCGGATCGACCGCGGGCGGCGCCGGCATCCAGCTCGCTTATGCGACAGCGCGGGCGCACCGCATCGCCGGCGGCATCAATCGCGTGATCCTGGCGACCGACGGCGACTTCAACGTCGGCGTCAGCAGCACGAAGGAGCTTGAGGAACTGGTCAAGCGCCAGCGCGACGACGGCATCACCCTGACCGCACTCGGCTTCGGCGAAGGCAATTACAACGAGTCGGCGATGGAGCGCATCGCCGACGTCGGCAACGGCAATTACGCCTATATCGACAGCGCGACCGAGGCGCAGAAAGTGCTCGACGACGAACTCGCCTCGACTTTGTTCACGATCGCCAAGGACGTGAAGATCCAGGTCGAGTTCAACCCCGCGCAGGTGAGCGAATATCGCCTGATCGGTTACGAGAATCGCGCGCTCGCCGAAGAGGATTTCGACAATGACAAGGTCGATGCCGGCGATATCGGCGCCGGCCATCAGGTGACCGCGATCTACGAGATCGTGCCCAAGGGCGCGAAGGGCTGGCTGCCCGACCGGCGCTATGAGGGCAATCGCCCGGCGGCGGAGGCCGGATCGGCGAAGGGCGGCGAACTCGCCTTCGTCAAACTGCGCTACAAGGCGCCGACCGGCGATGTCTCGAAGCTGATCGAAAGGCCCGTGCCAGCCTCATTGATCGCCTCCGCCCGGCCCCCAAGCGGCGACATGGCGTTCGCGGTGGCGGTGGCGGCGTTCGGCCAGCGGCTGCGCGGCGACAAATATCTCGGCGGCTACGGCTTCGCCGACATCAGGGCGCTCGCCGGCAGCCAGACCAATTTCTGGCGGCAGGAGTTCATCAGGCTCACCAGCCTGGCCGAAGCGCGCAGCGGCGGCGGATCGCCGGCGGCCGGGCGCTGAAAGACCGGGAGCGGGCACCGCCCGCTCCCGCTGGACTCATCGGCGGTCGACCACTTCGGGGCGCGGCTTCCGAGCCTCGGGCTTGGCGCGGACCGGTGCGGGGCGTTCGCCCTGCGGCTGCGGCCGTTCGGCCCTCGCCTGCCGGGCTTGCGCGACACGGGCCTGCTGGGCCTGCGCGCGCGCCTGTTGCGCCTGGGCACGGGCCTGTTGCGCCTGGGCGCGGGCCTGTTGGGCTTGCGCGGCGTCCTGTTGGCGGGCCTGGGCTTGCTGACGCGCTACGGCCTGTTGGCGGGTCGCCGCCTGCGCCGCCTGGCGATCGCGCGCCTGGCTCTGCCGCTGCTGCGCCTGCTCGCGCCGCTGCAGCGCCTGTTGACGCACCTGCGCCTGCTGGGCCGCCGCACGCTGGCGCTGCTGCGCATCCGCCCGCTCGCGCACCTGCGCCTGACGCGCCGCGACGGCTTTTTGCTGGGCTTGTGCGCGCGTTTGTTGCTGCGCCTCGGCGCGGGCGCGCTGCTGGGCGACCTGCGCCTGACGCTGCTGCGCCTGCTGGCGCGCCACGGTCTGTGCCCGGCGCTGTTCGGCCTGGGCCTGCTGCGCCTTCAGCTGCTGCTGGCGCACCTGCGCCTGCTGCTGGCGTGCAGCGACCTGCTGCTGCCGCGCTTCGGCCTGCTGTCGCGCCTGCTGGGCCTGCACCGCTGCCGCGCGCTGCTGCTCGCGGACATCCTGCCGGCGCTCGACCACCGCCTGGCGCTGTTGCTCGACGGCCGTCCGCCGCGCGGCGGATAGCTGCGCCTGCCGCTGGTCGTAGCGGCGTTCGGCCTCGGCGCGCTGCGCGATCAACGCGTTGCGGCGGCGATCGTCGTTCGCACCGGCGACCAGCGCGGGCCGGTCGCCCCGGAAATCGCGCGCACGCCATGTGTCGAAACGCTGAGTCTCGGCCACGCGCAGCGCGCGTTCGTCGCGCCAATGGTCGGCGATGCGGTCGCGCCGCTGAGCGTGATAGTCGCGCCACTGCGGCTCGCGCTCGCGGGTCTGGTTCCAGCGGATCCGGTCGGCGGCGATATCCTGCCGGCGATCCTGCCAGCGCGCCGCATAGACCGCACGGCGATCACGCGCCCGCGACGCACGATAGAGATTGCCGCCGCGCTGATAATAGCGCGTCGCATAATCGTTGCGCGGCCAGCGGTCATAAGGCAGCGCGCGGCCATAATTGTCGTAGACCACGACCAGCCGGTCGTCGTCATAGCCATAGCTGTACCAGGGATCGCTCACCAGATAGGGCGATCCGCTGCCGGCGGCGTAATAATAATTGCGATATCCGCCGTCGATCGGTTCGACGAAATAGGCGGAATCGTCCTGCGCTTCCCAGCCCCAGGGTTCGCTTCCATCGTCATCTTCCCAGGCATAATCGGGCGGCGCGTCGCCGATCGCATCGGAGAAGGCGGCAGCGCGATCGATATAGCCATAGCTGTCACGCGCATCGGCGACCCGGGCATAGGGGATCGGTTTCGCGGCCGGAAGCGCGTCAGCCGCTGGCGCGAGACGCACCGGGCCTTCGGGGACGCCTGCCGCCAGCGGGATCGATTCCGGCAAAGCGGGGAGCGCCTGATTGGCCGATGCCAGTTCGTCGGCGACGGCGGCCGGATCCTGCTGGCAGGCGGAAAGCGCAAGCGCGGCGGCCAGCGCGCTGGGCCAATATCGAATACGGGGCCTGATCATGGTCATCGCGAACCACTCCTGTTCTGCAACATTCTGCAGTCATGAGTGACACAACGCCGCTGAACCGGCCGTGGCTCCACCGTTCAGCTCAGGTATTGTCGAGCGGACCGGCGCCGGCTGGTCTCGCCGCGCCGATTCGTGCCGAGAGTCGAACCCGGTCCAGACCGCCCTGATCTAGATTGCGGCGACGATCTCCATCGCATGCAGCGGCGCCCGCTGTTCGGCGACCATCGGCGGCGCCACGAGCGCCGCATCCTGGATGCGTGCGACGATCTTCGTCATCTGCTCGATCGCCGGCGGGGTCGCCGCGATATAGGCGCGACGATGATCGTCGAGATCGGGCATCCGTTCGACGAGACCGATCTGGTCGAGATACTCGATGTGCCGCAAGGCGGTGGAATTGGGCACGCCCGACGCATAGCAGAGGCTCGAAACGGACACCTGGCGCCCCTGATGTGCGGCGACCAGCAGGTCGAGCATCATGTCCCACGCGGGGTCGCGAAACACGCTCGCGCCCATCGTGTCGTTGCAACGATTGCGCACCGCCAACATGCCCGAGGCGAATTCGGTGACCGAACGGCGCCGCGGAACGCTCTCGGCGTCGATGACGGCGGATTCGATCAGGTCCACCGCTTCAGTCGAGGTGATTCGTCTACGTGCGGCCAATTGACCCGCCAACGTCATCAACCTCGAATAATCCTGTGAAGACAGAGCTATTTGCATTCCCACTTCCTCGCCTTCATGGTCACGACATCTTTTTGCAGTGTCACGCCCCCACATCGAATTTCTACCGCAATGGTATTCATAAGGTAAACGCCGCGCCGTCATC
>Ga0068860_100001820_pt1 | contig 22701 bp, 20 predicted proteins | sample KBSSwiS32_FD_66597 | JGI IMG/M metagenome (GOLD analysis project Ga0068860, IMG submission 66597) | Switchgrass rhizosphere microbial communities from Kellogg Biological Station, Michigan, USA - KBS Switchgrass S3-2 | ecosystem: Host-associated > Plants > Roots > Rhizosphere > Soil ...
TCGACGCCGGCGCCACCAAGCTGGGCTTCCAGCCGGAGCGCGTGCGCCAGGCGCGGAAGGGCTGCGTGGGCTCCGGGTACTGCGCGCAGGGCTGCGCGTACGACGCCAAGCAGAGCCAGCTGGTGACGTACCTGCCCATGGCGCTGTCGGCGGGCGCGCGCATCTTCGCGGACTGCCGGGTGGACCGGGTGCTGGTGGAGGACGGGCGCGCGACCGGCGTGTCCGCGCAGTTCATCGACCGGCGGACGAACCTGCCGAACGGCCGAAGGCTGCGGGTGCGGGCGAAGACGGTGGTGGTGGCGGCGGGCGGGTACAACAGCGCGCCGCTGCTGATGCGCTCCGGGGTGCCGGACCCGTCCGGGCAGCTGGGGAAGAACCTGCGGCTCAACCCGTGCGCGCAGACCTTCGGGCTGTTCGACGAGGACGTGGTGATGTGGCGGAACATCCCCGCCGCCACCGGGGTGATGGACCTCCGGCTGCCGCGGATGGACGGGGGGCGCTACGTCGCGGGCGGCTACCTGCTGCACCCGAACCAGCTCCAGCCGGCCACCCTCTCGGCGCTGCTGCCCGGGTTCGGGCGTTCGCACCGGGCGCTGATGGCGCGCGCGCACCAGATCGGCTCCTGCATCGCGTGGGTGGACGACACGGAGAGCGGGTCGGTGACGCTGGACGGCGACGGCGAGCCGGTGTGGCACTGGGAGCTGCGCGGGCAGGACGACCTGATGATCCGGGACGCGATGAAGAAGCAGGCCGCGGTGATGCTCCACGCCGGCGCCCGGGAGGTGATCGTCCCGGACCCGGCCGGCACGCGGATCCACGACCTGGAGGAATTGCGGAAGATCGACACCGTCGACACGCGGCCCGGCTCGATGCTCTTCCCCGGCCCGCACCCGGCGGGGATGGCGCGGATGGGGAAGGACCCGGCCCAAAGCGTGGTGAACGGCCGCAATGAGGTGCACGCGGTGAAGGGGCTCTACGTGTGCGACCCCTCCGTGTTCCCGACGGCGGTGAGCGTCGACCCGTCGGAGACCATCATGGCCTTCAGCTCCATCGCGGCGAAGCGGATGCTGGAAGCCGGCTAGGCCGGGAGCTGCCGCAGCGCGAGGGCGACCACCACCGCGAGGCCGCTGGCGGCCAGCACCAGCATCGCGGTGAGCTTGTTCGCGGCGCCGCGGACCTTGCCGAGGAGGAGCTGGTCCGCCCGCTCGCCCAACTCGGTGCCGACCTTCGCCAGGTCCACCCCGCCGCCGTGCTCGGCCGCGTCGTCGCGGAAGCGGGCCAGCGTCACCTGTTCGATGCCGAGGACCAGGCGCGTCTGGATGGAGCGGGCGAACCAGGCGCGGACGCCGGTCTGCTGCGCCCGCTGCCCGAGGATCGCCTCCACCGCCGAGCGCAGCCGCCGCTCCGCCTCCGCCAGCGGGACGCGCTCCGCCGCCTTCCCGAGCGGCCCGTCCGGCGCGAACACCATCCCCGCCGCCCGCTGGCCCAGGTGCTGCCGCTGGAGGCCGCCCGCCAGCGCCCCCAGCACTCCCCGCTTCACCGAGAGGATGCCGCCGATGACTCCGGCGTCGACCAGGGTGAGCAGGACCGCCAGCACCCCGCGCCACCACACGCCGTCAAAGGCGATGGCGAACGCCGCGCCGGAGAGGGCGAACGCCAGGACCAGCATCCCCAGCGCCGTGCGGAAGAACGCCTTGAGCGCCTCGCCCGCGACGGAGCCGACCAGCTCGATGACCGCGCCGGACATGCCGTTCTCCTAGCCTGGGAAGAGCGAGACCGTCCAGGTGAGACCGACGCGGACCTCCAGCTCCGCCATTCCGTCCACCCCCGCGGCGCGGGCGCAGAGCAGGGCCACCCAGGGGCGCACGGTCACGCCCGGATTGAAACGCGGCCGGGCCGTCCAGGCGAGCCCCGGTGGTTCATTTGCCGCCGTTCCACGCCTGGTCTATCTGGAAACCGCATGCCCACCCTGCTGGCGCGCGCCGCCGCCTCCGTGAGCGCCCGGCTCGGCCGGGAGAGCGGGCTGGTGCGGGCCCTGCGGCCGGCCTACGAATGGCTGCTGGACGCGGCGACGCTGGGCCACGGGACCGAGTGGTCGATGAACGGAGAGGTGTTCCGGGTCGACCCGCGCCTGCGCCGGTTCCTCCCGCCTCAATCGGAGCCGGAGACGTGGGCGTTCCTGCGCGCCACCGTCCACCCCGGGGACGTGGTGTTGGACATCGGCTCCTTCCTGGGGACGTACGCGATGGCGATGGCCCGGTGGGGCGCGCGCGTCTACGCGTTCGAACCCACCCCCGACAGCGCGCGCGGGCTGCGCCGCCACGTGCAGCTCAACCGCCTCGAGGACCGCATCCAGGTGAACGAGGTGGCCCTGGGCGCGGCGGAGGGCGCGGTGACGCTCCACCAGCACGGGGAGCCGTACCGGAACGCGGTCGCCGCCCACGACCCCGCGGGAGAGCGGCGCGGCACGGTCGAGGTCCAGATGACCACCGTGGACGCGTTCTGCCGCGCGCGCCAGCTCCGGCCCACGCTGATCCGGATGGACGTCCAGGGCCTGGAGGCGGAGGTGCTCCGCGGCGCGCGGGAGACGCTGGCCGCCCTGGGTGAAGGGCTGCGGGTGGTCCTCGAGGTGCATCCGCAGCTCTGGCCCGCGCACGGGGTGAGCCCCGCCTCGTTCGACGCGCTCCTCGCGGAGCTGGGGCGCCGCGCGCGGCCGCTGGTCGCCTCCGAGCCGCTCTACACGCCGGACGCGCACGTCCTCCTCCAGCCGGCATGAGCCGCCAGCGCCGCGCCCTCGTCTCGGCCTTGCTGACCTACTGCCAGTGGGTGGCCAGCGTCGGCGCCGGCCTGGTGATGACGCGGGTGGTGGTCCGCAGCCTGGGCGAAGGAACGTACGGGCTGTGGCTGGCGGCGTCCGGGCTGCTCGGCTACGCGGCGCTCTCGGACCTGGGCCTGTTGAGCGTGCTCCCGTGGCTGGTCGCCGCCGCGGACGGCCGCAAGGACCAGGACGAGATCCGCCGCCTCACCTCCAGCGGGCTGGCGGTCGGGGCGTCGGTGGGCGTGCTCTTCACCGCCGTCGCCGGGACGCTGTGGATCGCCGCGCCGGCGCTGCTCAAGGCGTCTCCGGACGAGCGGGCGCTGGTGCTCATCCCCTTCGCCGCGCTCGTCGGGCTCACCGCGCTCGGGTACCCGCTGCGCGCCGCGACGGGCGTGCTCCAGGGCCTGCAGGACCTGACGTTCGTGGGGGCGCTGGCCGCCTTCCTGCCGATCCTCAACCTCGGGTTCGTGCTGCTCTTCCTCGCCCGCGGCCAGGGGCTGCTGGGGCTGGCGCTGGGGGCCTCCGTGCCACCGCTGCTGACCGGGCTCGCCTACCTCGGGCGGCTCCGGCGGCAGCGCCCGGACCTCTTCCGCGGGTGGGAGTGGCTCCGGCGGGATCGGCTGGCGGAGCTGCTGGGCGGAGGGCTGGGCGCCTGGCTGGGCTCGCTGGGGTGGCAGCTCGCCTTCTCCAGCGACGCCGTCATCCTCGCCTTCCTGGGCGCCCGCGAGGCGGTGACCACCTTCGCCATCACCTCCCGGCTGGGGCTGACCCTGATGCAGCTGTCGTGGACGCTCCCGGACGCGGGGCTGGTAGGCCTGGCGCAGCTCCACGGCGAGGCGCCCCACCGGGTGGGCGACGTGGTGGCCGCCATGGCGCGCCTGTACCTGCTGCTGGCGGGCGGCGTCGCCTGCGCCGTGCTGGCGCTCAACGCGGTCTTCGTGCGCGCGTGGATGGGCCCGTCCCTGTTCGGCGGCCAGCCGCTGAACGTCGCCCTCGCCGCCGCGGTGCTCTCGCTCTCCCTGGTCCACGCCGTGGCGGTGCCCGCCGCGGTGCTCGGCAACCGGCTCCGGTTGGGCATCGTCACGGCCGTCAACGGCGTGGCCCACGTCGCGCTCGCCGTCCCGCTCGGCGCCTGGCTGGGCCCTACGGGGATCGCCCTCGCCACCGCCCTCGCCGGGCTGATCACCACGCTGCCCGTCGGGCTGGCGCTGCTGCCCGCCGCCGTCGGCTGGACGCGCGCCCGCTTCGTGAAGTCCATCATCGGCGCGTGGCTGTGGAGGTTCCTGCCGCTGGCGGCGCTGGCGGCCGCCGTGGGCTGGGCCGACGCCCGGCTCCCCGCGCCCGCGGTGATCGCCCTGGCGGCGCTGGTGGGCCTGGGGTACCTGGTGGCGATGCGGCCCCTGCTCCAGGAGCTCCCGCTGGGGTCGAGGCTGCGGAGCGCGTTGCAGGCGGCGCGGCTGTTGCCCCGGACCTAGCTCGGAAGCGGGAGCTTCCGGCGGAGCGGCTCGAACGCGCGCGGGCTCACCCAGAGGAAGTCGCCGAAGACGCGCTCCGCCGCGGGCGCCGGCGCCGGCTCCAGGCCCCGCCCGGCGGGGATGATCCGGTAGCCGCGGTAGCCGCAGCCGCGGAGGTGCTCGGCGGAGGGGTCGTCCGAGTACATCTCGACGATCAGGTGATCGATCGCCGCCCCGGCCAGCAGGCGCTCCGCGCCGCGCAGGACGTGCTGCTCCGCCCGCTCGACGTCGACCTTCATCAGGTCGACGTGGCGGATCCCCATCGCCTCCGCCGCGTCGTCCAGGCGGACGGTCTCCACCTCCACCGTGGAGGCGCCCTCCAATTCCGGCGTGTGGACCAACAGCGAGCTGATGCCCGAGTTGTCCCGCAGCGGAGAGAGGAGCAGCGGGAGGCGCGCGCCGGTGGTGTGCCACAGCGCGCGCGCGTCCAGCGTCACCCGGTCCTCGAACCGGTTGAGCTGGATGGACCGGCGGATGAGCGCCGCGCAGGCCGGGTTGGGCTCGAAGGCGACGGCCCGTCCAGAAGGCCCCAGGCGCGAGGCGGCGAAGAAGGTGGTGTGGCCGAAGTTGGCGCCGGCGTCGACGCAGGTCCCTCCGGGGGCAATCAGGTACGGGGTGGGCCAGTGGGTGCCGGTGTCGCCGAAGAAGTAGGGGCCCAGCCCCAGGTGCTCCCCCACGTTGACGGCGAGGCGATACCCGTCCAGCTCCGCCACCCGGATCTCGGGGTGGTCGATGATCCGGCTGTAGGCGATGGCGACCGCCCCGAGGCGGAGGGCGCGCCGCACCCGCTCGCGGCGGCAGAGGGCGACGAGCGCCCGCTCGGCGACCGGAGAGCCGGCGGAGACCCTGGCCAGCCGCTCGGCCAACCGCAGGCGGAACGAGGGCACGTGGTCGCTCACCGCCCCTCTCTACCGGCCCTGCCGTGGCGTGTCATGCCTGGGCGCCCCGAAGTTGACGCCGTTCGGTTCCTGGGTGCACCGTTGGGCTTCCTCTCGTGGACATTACGCCCTCCCCCACGGTCTCTTCGCCGCCGCAGAGCCCGGAGGCCGACCCGTTCGACCTCCTCTACTACGTGCGCCTGTTCTGGCGCCGGAAGTGGGTCGTCATCGGGACGCTGCTGGCGGTGGTGGTGGCCGTGGGCGCCTACACGGCGCGGCAGCCGAAGATCTACTCGGCGGCGGCGAACGTCATCATCGACGTCACCGCGCCGCGCGTGCTGGACGCCACCGTGCCGGAGGTGATGGACAACTCCAGCTCCTCCTACTGGTACAACCGCGAGTACTACGAGACGCAGAACAAGGTGATCGTCAGCCGCTCCGTCTCCGTCCGGGTGGTGGAGAAGCTGGGGCTGCAGTCGGACCCCGGGTTCCTCGGCGTGCAGAAGGTCTCCGACCCGGAGAAGCGCGCCGAGGCGATGAAGGCGATCGACGCCGTCGGGCTGCTGGTGTCGCGGATCCGGGTGCTCCCGGTGAAGGACTCGCGGCTGGTGCAGATCGTGGTGGAGGACGTTGACCCCGAGCGCGCCGCGCTGCTCGCCAACGAGGTGGCGGACGCGTACATGGCGGAGAACCTGGCCCTCAAGCTGCGGGTGACCGAGAGCGCCTCGCGCTGGCTGGAGGACCGGCTGGTCGACCTGGAGCAGAAGACCAAGACCTCGGAGGTGGCGATCTACGACTTCAAGAAGGAGAAGGACATGCTGACCACGTCCCTCGAGGACCGGGCCAGCATGGTGAGCCAGCGGCTGACCACCTACAACGGCGCGCTCACCCAGGTCCGCACCCGCATCGCCGAGCTGCGGGCGCGGGTGGACACCATCGAGCGCGCCCGCGCCCAGTCCGCGGACGACAACCTCCGCTGGGCCGAGGGCCTCTCGCTGGCGAAGTCCACGCTGATCGAGACCCTCAAGGTGGGCGTGGTCCAGCAGCGCAACGAGTGCGCCACCCTGGGCTCCCGCTACCTCCCGGACCACCCCAAGCTCGCCGAGTGCAACCAGAAGCTGGCCAGCGCCGAGCGCGAGCTGGGCCGCGAGCTGGGCAACCTGGTCCGCTCCGCCCAGTTCGACCTCCAGCAGGCGCAGGCGGAGGAGAAGAACCTGCTGGCCCTCTTCGATGCCGCCAAGGACGAGGGGTTCGACGTCAACAAGAAGCAGATCGAGTTCGACCGGCTCAAGCGCGAGTCGGACAACGACCGGCGGCTCTACGACCTCGTCCTCAAGCGGATGAAGGACATCGAGCTGTCCGGCTTGCTGCGCACCAGCAACGTGCGCGTGCTGGACCCCGCCCGGCCCAGCTTCGTGCCGGTGCGCCCGGACCTCTCCAAGGCGCTCACACTGGCGATGCTGGTGGGGCTGCTGCTGGGGCTGGGCGTGGCGCTGCTGCTGGAGGTCATGGACAACTCGGTGTTCAGCCAGCTGGACGTCGAGCAGCGGGTGGGCGTGCCGTTCCTGGGGTTGGTCCCCATGATCCCCGAGCCGAAGGAGGCGGGGACGCGCGACCTCTACGTGCACCACCACCCGAAGTCCTCCATCGCCGAGTGCTGCCGCGCCATCCGGACCAACGTCCTCTTCATGTCGCCCGAAAGGCCGCTGAAGACCATCCTGGTGACGTCGACGGCGCCGCAGGAGGGGAAGTCCACCTCCGTCATCAACCTCGGCATCTCGATGGCGCAGAGCGGGAACCGGGTGGTGCTGGTGGACACCGACATGCGGCGGCCGCGGCTGCACAAGGCCTTCCAGATCCCCAACGACGTGGGGGTGAGCACCGTGGTGGTCGGGGAGGGGGCGCTGGACGGGGCGATCAAGAGCACCGACGTGCCGGGGTTGTTCGTGGTGCCCTGCGGGCCGGTGCCGCCCAACCCGGCGGAGCTGCTCCACACCAAGGCGTTCGCCAGGCTGCTGGAGGACCTGGGGACGCGGTTCGACCGGATCATCCTCGACAGCCCGCCCATCCACCCGGTGGCGGACGCCATCGTGCTCGCCACCCAGGCCGAAGGGGTGATGCTGATCTTGAAGGCGGGGCTCACCAACCGGACGCTGGCCAAGCGGGCGGTGCGCGCGCTGAGGGACGTGAAGGCGAAGGTCTACGGCGCCATCCTCAACAGCGTGGACCTCGAGGACCCGAAGTACGGCGGGTACTACGCCGACTACCGCCGCTACGGGCACTACTACGGCGGCGAGCGGCGCGACGGCGCCGTCTCGTAGCGAAGGGCCGACTCTCTGCTCCGCGTGTGGCACCTGGGGAAGTTCTACCCGCCGGCCCCCGGCGGCATCGAGACCCACGTGCGGGCGCTGGCGCAGGAGCAGGCGAAGCTGGGGCTGGAGGTGGCGGTCGCGTGCGTGAACCACGCGGCGCGGGACGGGCGGGACGTCACGTTCGAGTTGCTGGCGCGCACGGAGCGGCGCGAGGAGCGGGACGGGGCGGTGCGGGTGGTGCGGCTGGGGAGGGTGGCGTCGGTGGCGCGGCTGGACGTGGCGCCGGGGGTCGTGGGGTTGCTGGAGGAGCTGCGGCGGTCGCCGCCGGACGTGGTGCACCTGCACTCGCCGAACCCGACGATGCTGCTGGCGCTGGCGGCGCGGCCGCCGCGGTGCGCGCTGGTCATCACGCACCACAGCGACGTGGTGCGGCAGCGGGTGCTGGCCATCGGGTTCTCGGTGGTGGAGCGGCGGGTGTACGGGCGAGCGGCGCTGATCCTGGCGACGAGCCCGCGGTACGCGGACGGGTCCCGGCTGCTGACGTCGATGCGCGACCGGGTGCGGTCCTTGCCGCTGGGGATCGACGTGGCGCCGTTCGCGCGGCCGCCGGCGGAGGTGCTGGAGGCGGAGCAGGCGATGCGGGCGCGGTTCGGGGCGCCGCTGTGGCTGGGGGTGGGGCGGCTCGTCTACTACAAGGGGTTCGAGGTGGCGCTGGAGGCGCTGGCGCGCGCGCCGGGGAAGCTGGCGATCGCCGGGACGGGGCCGCTGCGGGAGGCGCTGGAGCGGAAGGCGCGCGCGCTGGGCGTCTGGGAGCGGGTGGCGTTCCTGGGGCACGTGCCGGACGCGGAGCTGCGGGGGCTGTACCGGGCGGCGACCGCGCTGTGGTTCCCCAGCCTGGCGAGGAGCGAGGGGTACGGGCTGGCGCAGGTGGAGGCGATGGCCAGCGGCTGCCCGGTGATCAACACGCTGCTGCCGGGCTCCGGCGTGCCGTGGGTCTCGCCGCACGAGCAGACCGGGCTCTCGGTGCCGGCGCGCGACGCGCGCGCGCTGGCCGCCGCCGCGAGCCGGCTGGCGGTGGACCCGGGGCTGCGCGCGCGCTTGTCCGCCGCCGCGGTGGAGCGCGCGACGAGGGAGCTGTCGGCGGAGGTGATGGGCGCACGGTGCGTGGAGTTGTACCGCGAGGCGCTCGGTGGGCAGGAGAAATTGCGGGAGCGTGCCGGGTGAGGCGCGGGCGCGCGTTGGCGGCGCCCGCGCAGGAGCGCGACACGTGAAGGTGCTGCACGTGTACAGCGGCAACCTCTACGGCGGCGTGGAGCGCTTCCTCGCCACGCTCGCCCGGGAGCGCGCCGCCGCGCCGGAGATGGAGCCCGCGTTCGCGCTCTGCTTCGAGGGGCCGCTGGCGCGGGAGCTCCGCGAGGCCGGCGCCCCGGTGGAGATCCTCGGCGCGGTCCGCGCGAGTCGCCCCTGGACCGTCCTCTCCGCCAGCGCAGCGCTGCGGCGACTCCTCGAACGCGACCACCCCGACGTCGCCCTGTTCCACTCCGTCTGGCCGCTGGCGCTCCTCGGCGGCGCGGTTCCGGGGCCCCGCGCCCTCTTCCTCCACGACGCCGTGAGCCCGCACTGGACCACCGCGCTGGCGCGCCGCCGCCGCCCCGGCCTGGTCCTCTGCAACAGCAACCACGTCGCCGCCACCGCGCGCGGCCCCTTCGCCGGCGCCACCGTCCACACCTCCCCGCTCGCCGTCACCCAGCCGCCGCTCCCCGCGGGCTTCGACCGCGCCGCCGTCCGCCGCTCCCTCGGCGTTCAGGACCCGACGGAAGTCGTCCTCCTCATCGCCGCCCGCCTGGAGCGCTGGAAGGGGCACCGCCTCCTCCTCACCGCCCTGGCCCGCCTGGCCGCCGGCACCCGCTGGCGCTGCTGGATCGCCGGCGGCGCGCAGCGCCCCTCCGAGCACACCTACCTCCGCGAGCTCGAAGCCCTGGCCTCCGCGCCCGGCCTCTCCGGCCGCGTCCACTTCCTCGGCCAGCGCGGCGACGTCCCGCGGCTCATGGCCGCCGCCGACCTCCACTGCCAGCCGAACGAATCCCCCGAGCCCTTCGGCATCGCCTTCGTCGAGGCGATGTCCTCCGGCCTCCCCGTCGTCACCACCGCCCTCGGTGGCGCGCTCGAGGTCGTCCCACCTTCCGCCGGCCTCCTCGTCCCTCCCGACGCCACCGCGCTCTCCACCGCCCTGGCCTCCCTCATCGCCTCCCCGGAGCGCCGCGCCGAGCTGGGGGCCGCGGGCGCTCGACACGCCGCCTCCGCGTTCGCGCCCGCGCGCCGGCTCCCCGACCTGGCTGCCCAGCTGGCGGCCTTTTCCGCTCTCCCCCGGACCGCCCGGGCCGGATACCCTCCGCCCTGACGATGGCGGCCGCTCCACCCATCCCCTCGGTCGCTTCACCCCCGGTGTCGGCGGCCCCGGACTCGAAGCTCCTCCGCGGCGACCTGGTCCTCCCGGCCTTCGTCCTCTTCCAGTTCGCCTGCCAGCTCCTCCTCATCACCAGCGTGGGCGGCGCGGTCCGCGTCGTCCTCCGCTCGGTGATGTTCGTCGCCAGCATCGCCCTGTTCGTCGTCCTCCGGCGCAACCGCACGCCCATCCACGACTCCGCCAAGGTCGCGGTGTGGATCATGGCCCTCCTCGGCGCGGAGATGCTCCACCCCAGCACCAACGGCGCCCTCTCCGGCGCCGGGCACTGGGGCCTGTACTTCGCCATCCTCTGCCCGCTCTTCTGGGTCCCCCGCCTGCAGAACGGCACCGACACCATCCGCCGCCTGATCACCGTCTTCTGGCTCTTCCACACCACCAGCTGCGTGCTGGCGGTCCTCCAGGTCATCTACCCCGGCGAGTTCCAGCCCCACCTCTCCACCGCCATCGCCAACGTGGGCGAGGGCTACGTCGGCAGCCTGACCATCACCACCAACACCGGTGAGACGACCTTCCGCCCCATGGGCCTCACCGACATCCCCGGCGGGGCGGGCACCTCCGGCGTCTACGCCGCCCTCTTCGGCGTGGGCATCCTCTTCGGCTATCGCCCGTACTGGCTCCGCGCACTGGCGCTGGCCAGCATTGCCCTCGGAATCGTGGCGGTCTACCTGAGCCAGGTGCGCCTGGCGCTGGTGGTGCTCGCGCTCTCGCTCTTCGCCGCCGGCGTCGTCATCATGCTCCGCCGCGGGGCGCGCTGGGCGGCGGGCTTCGTGGCGGCGGTGGCGTTGATGGGGTCGCTCGCCTACGGCTGGGCGCTGGGCCTGGCCGGCGACACGGTCACCAACCGCCTGGAGACGCTCACCGAGGAAGATCCCCGGCAGGTCTACTACCGGAACCGCGGCATCTTCCTCGAGTACACCGTCGAGGAGCTCATCCCCCGGTTCCCGCTCGGCGCCGGGCTGGGGCGGTGGGGGATGGTCAACTCCTACATGGGCAAGAGCGCGGACCCGGACCGCGGGTCGCTGTGGGCGGAGATCCAGCTCACCGGCTGGGTCTACGACGGCGGCGTGCTGATGATCGCCCTGTACGGGTTGGCCCTCCTCATCGCCATGCGCAAGGCGATGTGGATCGCCGTCCGCGCGCCCTTCAGCCCCCTGTGGATCTGGGCCGCCATCCTCTTCGCCTACGACGTGGGCGCGCTGGCGATGACCTTCAGCTACCCGGTCTTCATCGGGCAGGCCGGGATGGAGTTCTGGCTGTTCAACGCGGCGCTCGTCTCCGCGGCCGTCCAGGGCGGGCTCGTCCAATTCCGCTCCTCGCAACGACACGCCGAGTGACCGCGCCCCTCGACACCCGCCCGCCGGTGCTGGTGGTGACCGGCGACTTCGTCCGCACCGGCGGAATGGACGTCGCGAACTACGGCCTGGCGCACTACCTGGCGCGCTTCGGCGGCCCACTGCACCTGGTGGCCCACCGCGTGGCGCCGGACCTGGCCGCGCTGCCCAACGTGCACGTCCACCTCGTCCCGCGGCCCATGAGCTCCTCCTTCCTCGGCGCGCCGCTGCTGGCCTCCGCCGGGCGCCGCTGGGCGGGCTACGTCGCCGCGCAGGGCGGGCGCGTCATCGTCAACGGCGGCAACTGCGGCGCCGACGACGTGAACTGGGTCCACTACGTCCACGCCTCCTATCAGCCGCCGCCCGAGGGCGGGGTGCTCCGGCGGCTGAAGTCGCGGCTCGTGGGGACGGTCTACAGGTCCCAGGAGAAGCAGCGGATCGGGCTGGCGAAGGTGGTGGTGGCCAACTCGCAGCGAACGCGGACGGACCTCATCGAGCGGCTGGACGTCCGGGCCGACAAGGTGAAGGTCGTCTACTACGGCATCGACCCGGCCCGGTTCCGCCCGGGGATGCCGGACGAGCGGGCGGAGGTGCGCCAGGAATTCGGCGTCGCGGACGGCGAGCCCCTGGTGGCGTTCGTGGGCGCGCTGGGCGACCGGCGCAAGGGCTTCGACGTGCTCTTCGACGCGTGGTGCGCGCTCGCCGGCCGCGGCTGGGACGGCACGCTGGTGGTCGTCGGCCGCGGGGCGCAGCTGGAGGAGTGGCGCGCCCGCGCCGGGGCCGCCGGGCCGGGGGTGAAGATCCGCTTCCTCGGCTTCCGCCCCGACGTGGACCGCATCCTCCGCGGCTGCGACGCGCTGGTGTCCCCCACCCGCTACGAGGCGTACGGCCTGGGCGTCCACGAGGCGCTCTGCTCCGGCGTCCCCGCGCTGGTGAGCGCGCGCGCGGGCGTGGCGGAGCAGTACACGCAGTCGATGAAGCCGCTGCTCATCCAGGACCCGGAGAGCGCGGAGCAGGTGGCTTCGACGCTGGAGCGGTGGCGGGCGAACGAGGCGGAGTGGCGGGAGAAGACCCTCGAGCTGTCCAAGGAGCTGCGCACCAGCACCTGGGAGGAGATGGCGCGCGCCTTCCTCGACGCCATCTCCGGCCGCTGACGCCGCTCAGGTCCGCGCGTCGCAGAGGCGGTCGAAGAACTCCAGGTACGCGCGGGCGACCACCGGCCAGGCGAAGCGCTCGCGCGCGCGGGCGAGGCCGCGGCCGGAGAGCTCGGCGCGCTCGCGCTCGCTGGAGAGGAGCCGGTCGATGGCGGCGGCCCAGGCGCCCGCGTCCGACTCGGGTGCCACCACCGCGGCGTCGCCCACCGTGTGGGGGATCTCCCCGGAGTCGCTGGCGACGATGGCCCGCCCGCAGGCGAACGCCTCCACCAGGATGCGGCCGAACTGCTCCTTCCACCGCCGGGTGGTCTGGCTGGGGACGCAGAGGACGTCGATGGCGTTCAGGTACCGGGCCACCTCCCCGTGCGTCGCCGGCGGGACGACGCGCACCCGGTCGCCGTGCCGCTTCGCCCACGCGTCCAGCGCCGGCCGCATCGGCCCGTCCCCCAGGAAGAGCGCGCGCCACGGCGCCGAGGCGCGGTCCAGCGCTCGCAGCAGCAGGGCGCAGCCCTTCTCCTCCACGAAGCGCGAGACGAAGCCGACCACCGGCGGGCCGTCCTCGGTCCAGCCCAGCGCCGCGCGAGTGGCCTTCCCCGCCGCCGGGTCCGGCCGGAAGGCCTCCAGGTCCACGCCGGTGGGGATCTGCACGTGCGGCCGGTCGCGATAGCCGGGGCGGTCCGCCAGCGCCTGCACCGAGGTGACGCCGCCCGCCACCCACCCGGCGGCGCGCGCCATGGCGAACTGCTCCAGCGCCCCGAACGGGGGCGGGTAGCGCTTGGAGATGTTCTGGTAGGTGAAGTACGCGAGCTTGACCGGGCGGGGCGTCCACGCCGCCACCTGCGCTCCGGCGAGCACGTACGGCTCCTCCCAGCAGTGCACGACGTCGCACGGGCGGCGCAGCACCTCGCGCAGCTCCGGGCCGTAGACGAAGACGTGCTTGAAGCGGCTGCCAATGGCGCGCAGCCCCACCACCTCGAGCGGCGAGCCGGGGTCCGGCTCCAGCGCGATGGGGCGGAGGTCGCCCTGGAAGAAGCGCGGCGCCACCGCCGTCACCTCCCACGACTTGCCGCCCGCGCGCGCCAGTTCGACCGCCAGGCGCCGATTGAGCGCGACCACGTAGGAGTGCGACAGCGAGAGCAGGCGCCTCGGCACGGCTGCGGTAACGCTACTCGATCCGCTGGTACGCGCGCAGGATGGTGCGGGCGTGCGCCTCCCAGGTGAAGCGCCCGGCCTGGGCCACACGCTGGGTCCGGGGCGGGAGCGCGGCCCGGCCGTCCAGGGCGCGGAGGACGAGGTCCGCCCAGGCGTTCGCGTCGCCCGGGGGCGCGTAGAGGGCGGCGTCGCCGGCCACCTCGCGCAGGACGGGGAGGTCGCTGCAGAGGACCGGCGCGCCGCACGCCAGCGCCTCCAGCGCCGGGAGGCCGAAGCCCTCCGAGTCGGAGGGGAGGAGGACGAGGGTGGCGCCCCGGTAGAGCGCCGCCAGCTCGGCGCGCGGGAGCGGCGGCGGCTGCACCAGCGCGGAGGAGAGGCCCAGGCGCTCCACCCGGGCGCGGAGGTCGGGGCCGAACGCGGCGCCTACCTGGACGAGCGCGAGGTCCGGCACCTCGTGGCGAACGCGGGCGAAGGCGTCGAGGAGCAGGTCGAGTCGCTTGCGGGGCGCCGAGCTGCCCACGTGGAGCAGGTAGCGGCCAGGGGCCATCGACGGCGCTGGTCCCTCCGCGGTGAGCTCCCGCGCCACGCCGTAGGGCGCGTGGACGAGCCGGGCCGGGTCCACCAGGCCGTGCCGCACCAGCTCCTCGCGGACGGCGAGGGTGCTGTGGAAGACGACCGCGGCGCGCTGCAGCCCGGAGAGGACGTGGCGAGCGAGCGCGCGGAACCATGCGGGGCGGCGCTCGCGTGGGTCGAAGAGGGAGCGGAAGGCGTCCGCGTCGTGGCAGAAGACGCCGGCCCGTCCCGCGGGGAGCGACCGCGCGAGATGAGCGTAGGAGTGGTCCACCACGTGGTACGCGTCGAGCCCCCTCGGGAGCCGCCGCGCGCGGGCGGGGAGCGCGACGTAGCGCCCGGCGAAGCGGTCCGCGTTGAGCGCCAGCCGCGGTGGGACGCCGGGGAGGCGCCGGGCCAGGCGCGGCAACGCCGGGCGCAGGGCGGTGACCTCCACCTCCTCCGCCAGCGGACCCTCCAGCGCGGCGAGGAGCATCTCCCCCACCAGCTCCATGCTGGGCCAGCCCTCGTCGCGGGCGTCGCAGAGGACGGCCAGGCGCAGGCGGCTCACGCGCGCGAGCCTCCACGGTTGAGCGGGAGCGCCGACAGGGCCATCGCGTTCAACTAGCATGGCCCGCCTCGCCACATGCTTCCAGAACCGCTCCGGCTCCCGGACGCGCTCCTCGCCGCCGCCGGCTCCGTCCCGCTCGCCGTCATCGCCACCGCGCTCGCCCTCGGCGGGGCGGTCCGGCTGGTCCCGGCGCTGCGCCGGCCGTCTCCACTGCTGGCGCTGTCGCTCGCCGGGATGGCCTTCGTCGAGCGGAGCGGGGCGGCGGGCTTCCTCCTCGGCGGCGCCGTCATCTACGCGGCCGGGGCGTTCGTCTCGCGCGCCGGCGGGACCGACCGCGCCGGGCGGCTCCAGCGGTGGCGCGCCGCGCTGGCGGCCATCGCCGTCCTGGCGTCGCTGTTCCTGTGGCGCCGCCCCGACTTCGAAGGGCAGCTCCAGGTGCGCCTCGGCGGGCTCGAGCTGGCGGTCCTGGTCCTCCACATGTGGCTGGTGCTGCGCTCGGTGACGTTCTTCTACGAGCTGGGGGCCGGGCGCATCGCCCTGCCGCGGCCCGAGCACTTCGCGCTCTGGTACCTCCTCCCCTTCACGCTGGCCGGCCCCATCCTGCGGTACTCCGAGTTCGAACCGTTCCTGCGCTCGCTGGCGCCGCGAGCGGGCCCCGCTCCTCCCTCGACGGGGGCGTGGCTCCGGCCGGCGGCCCGCGGCCTGGCGGAGGTCGCGCTCGCGGTCGCATGCGGCTGGGCCAAGGCGGAGCTGCTGGCGCGGGCGACCGGGGGATGGCTCACCGCGGCCAAGGGGCTGGACATCTTCTTCTTCGCGCCGTGGGGCTTCCTCTGGCTGCTCGGGGGGACCTACCGGGTCATGCAGGCGGCGGCCAGCCTGTGGGCGCTGGCGCTGCCGCCCAGCTTCGAGGCTCCCTTCGGCCGCCCGAACCTCTCGGAGTTCTGGGCCAACTTCAACATGACGGCGATGCGCGTGTTCCGCGACTACGTCTTCATGGCCCGCTGGGGACTCAGGCGCCCCAACCTCTACTTCAACGCGGTGCTCGTCTTCCTGTTCTGCGGCGCCTGGCACGCGTTCAACGGGTACTGGCTGCTGTGGGGGACGCTGCACGGGGCGGCGTTCGCGCTCTACCTGCTCCATCGCCAGGCCCCCGAGCGGTGGCGCCTTCCCCTCTTCTCGAGCAGGCTCGCCAGCGCCGCGGCGACGTACGTCTTCGTTTGCCTCTGCTGGTACATTCCCTCCAAGTTGCTAGCGTTCTTGCACTCGTGACCACCCCGTCCATCGAGGCGCGCGTGCGGCAGGTGGTGGCGCGCACCTTCAGCCTGACCCCGGAGCAAGCGAGCGGCGCGCTCGCCATGGGCAGCGTGCCTTCCTGGGATTCGCTGGGGCACATGCGGCTGGTGGCGGCCGTGGAGGACGAGTTCAACGTGCGGCTGCCCGCCTTCGCCATCTCGGAGGTGACCTCCGTGGATGCCATGGTGCGGGAGCTGAGCGCCCTGACCGCCTGAGAGGTTCGCCCCCCGATGTCGTCCCCCAGCTTCGAGGTGTCCCTGGGCGTCAGCGTCCCCCCGAGCGTGGCTCCGGACTTCCTGGGCAAGCTCCCGTACGTGTCCGAGGCGTTGACCTCCTGGGCCTTCACCTCGGACAGCCGGGACCGCCTGCGCTTCACGCTGGCCCCGGAGCGCGCCGGGGACGCGGCCCGCGTCGAGGAGCACATCCGCCAGATCGCCCAGAAGATGTGCCACAACTTCCGCGAGTTTCAGCCCCGGGTGCTGGCGCAGCGGGCGGCGCGGCCGGACGTCTCGCGGGAGGATCCGCACCCGGCGCTGGAGGCCGGCGGCGAGCTCTGGCGCTACGGCAAGGGCCGCTACGGCTTCGGCCCGCGCCTCTGCGCGCTGATCGGCTTCTTCGACGCGGCGTGCGTGCGCCTGGCGGAGCGATTCGGCGCGCAGCGGTACCAGTTCCCCAGCCTCATCGGCGCGGACACCCTGGAGCGGTGCCGCTACCTGAAGTCCTTTCCCCACTCGCTCAACCTGGTGTCGCACCTGCGCGAGGACTTCTCCTCCATCCAGGCGTTCGCCTCCGACGCCCGGTTCGAAGGCCGCGGACTGACCTGCGACCCGGCGGGGCTGGCCCCACCCGAGTGCCTGCTGTCGCCGTCCGTGTGCTTCCACTGGTACGCCTGGCTCGCCGGGCAACGGCTGGAGGCGCCGCGGGTGGGCACGGCGCTGGGGAAGTGCTTCCGCTACGAGTCCAGCAACCTGAGCGGGCTGGAGCGGCTGTGGGACTTCAGCATGCGGGAGATCATCTTCGTCGGCCCCAAGGAGTGGGTGCTGGCGCAGCGCCAGCAGGCGGTGGAGTGGACGACGCCGCTGCTCGACGAGTGGGGCCTGGGCTTCGAGGTGGCGAGCGCCATGGACCCGTTCTTCGTGGACGACTTCGCCGTCCAGACCAGCTTCCAGCTCGCGTTCGACCTGAAGTTCGAGATCCGCGCCGACTTGCCCTACAAGCCGGGCACCCTCGCGGCCGGCTCCTTCAACCACCACCAGGACTTCTTCGGGAAGGCGTTCGACGTGAGCGACGCCAGGGGACAGCCGGTGCACACCGGCTGCGTGGCGTTCGGGCTGGAGCGTCTGGCGCTGGCGTTCCTGGCGCAGCACGGGGTGGACCCGGCCCGCTGGCCCGCGGCGGTGCGGCGCGAGATCGGGTGAGCATGGACGAGTCGATCTCCGTTCGCCTGGGGACGGCCGCGGACCTGCCGCGGGTCCAGCCGCTCTGGGAGGCGCTGTACGTGGACCAGGCCCAGCAGGGCATGGTGCTGGCCGTGCCGCCCGGGTCCTTCGCGTCCTGGAGGCAGCAGCTCGAGCCGGTCCTCGGCCGCTTCGGGTGCCTGGTGGTGGCGGAGTCGGCGGGGGCCCTCCGCGGCTTCGTGGCGGGGCGGATCCGGCCCATCCCGCCGTACTTCGGGGGCGGCACGGCGGGCTTCGTCGGCGAGGTGTACACGGCGCCGGAGGCCCGCGGTCGCGGCGCCGCGCGGCGGATGCTGGCGGTGGCGGCGGACTTCTTCGCCGAGGGCGGCGCGCGGCGGATGGAGCTGCAGGTCGTCCCGGGCAACGAAGGCGCGCGCGCCGCGTACCGGAAGCTCGGCTGGCGAGAGGAACTGGTGCAGATGACGGTGCCGCTGGGCGGGAACCGATAGGATCAGGCCGGGAGGAGGCCCTGCGTGAGCGCAGAGACGGACGAGCCGAGGCCGCAGCCGCAGTACGACGAGGAGGAGGCCAAGCAGATCCTCGCCGGCCACCTGGAGTCGCTGGGGGCGCGCGCGTCGGCCGAGCGCGCCGCGGCCGCCAACCTCCTCTTCTCCGAGACCGCCGCCCTCTGCCGCGAGCTGAAGTACGAGGTCCGGCTCTCCGACACGCTAGAGGTCAGGACCGGCGACGGGCCCACCGCGCACGCCGCCCACGCCTGGTACGCGGACGGGCAGATCCTCACCGTCGGCTCGTTCCAGCTCCGGCGTACCGGCGAGCCCAGGCCGCTCCCGCTCCGCTTCAACCCGGTGACGCGGCGGCTGGAGGGCGCCGAGGAGGACTCCTACCGCGTCCCCGTCCCCGGCCAGCCGCGGGCGAAGCGGTCCGCCAAGGCGGTCCTGGCCGAGGCGCTGGTCGCGGCGCTCACCGAGCAGACCCAGGAGCGGTCGGCGGCGCTCCCGTCGACGGGCTACTCGACGCGCTGATCCGCAGCGTCTCCACCACCCCTTGCAAGGAGAAGCGCTCCCGGTAGAGCGCCCGCCCGCGCTCGCCCAGCTCGCTCCAGCGCTCCGGCTGGCGGAGCAGCGCCTCCGCGGCCGGCGCCAGCTCCTGGGGAGACGGCGCCAGCGCCACCCCGCCGCGCTCCTTCCACACCGCCTCGGTCAGCGCGCCGGCGTTGGTGACCACCGGCTTGCCCAGCGCCAGCCCGGCCATCAGCGACGTCCGCCGGGTGGTGACGCCGTCCGGGAACGGCTGCAGCAGCACGTGGCAGGCGGCGAGGTGCGCGGCGGACGCCTCGGGCGCCAGCTCGCCGGTGGCGATGACGCGGCGGGCGAGCGCCGGCGCGGTGGCGGCGAACCGCCGCGAGAAGGCCGCCGACCCGCGGCCCACCAGGAGCGCGCGCCGCTTCGGTCCGGCCTCCAGCAGCTCGCGCAGCGCCCGCTCCAGAAGCGGCGCCACCAGCGGCCCGTACGTCCCGAAGCTCCCCAAAAGCACGTCCGCGTCCCCCCGGTGCCGCGAGCGCGCCTCCATCACCGCCGCCGGCTCCGCGTCCAGGGGGAGGTTGCTGGGGACGGGCAGCTCCACCGCCTTCCCCTTCCCTCGCCACAGCGCCTCCACCTGCGCGGACCACGCGGTGGTGGAGACGAACGCGCGCTCGGCCCGCCGCAGGAGCTGCCGCGCCATCCAGCGGTTCACGAGGCCCCGGACGCTCTGCGCCGGCGGGACGCGCCAGCCCACCGGGTAGGCCACCTCGTGGAACATCATCCACAGCCGCTCCGGCCGCCGCCGCAGCCAGCGCGCGAACCGCACGTTCATCGCCCGGTAGCCGAAGCCCGAAGGGACGTACTGGACGAGGAGGATGCCGGGGCGCTTCTGGAGCTGCTCCCCCAGCCACGCCAGGCCCTTTGGGGTGAACAGGTCCGCGCGCCGCTCGATCTCCACCCCGTCCTCGGGGAGCGCCTGCTCCGCGCACGCGGGCGCCCACACGGTGGCGCGGTCGCCGGCCCGCCGCAGCGCGCGCGAGAGCTGCCGCGCGTAGTCGCTCACGCCGCCGGACTGCGGCGGGTATTCAGGCGTGAGGATGTTCCAGGAGATGGCGGCCACGTTTCAGGGGCGAGGGCCCGGCGTCATGCGACGCCCGGAGGTGGGGCCACACCCGGGGCCAGCCAGAGCGTGTGCGGCCACGCGTCCAGCGGTCGCGAGAGGTCCAGCGGGAGCAGCGCGTCCCCGGCGCCGAAGCTCCGGTCGTACGCGGCGCGGCGGGTGGCGGCGGGGGAGTGGTCGACGGTCCAGCCGCGGTACCCGGCGCCGGCCAGCCGCTGCAGGAGCGCGAGCGGGTCCATCCCGTGGCCGCGCAGCTCGGCCGGGTGGAGCTCCAGCAACAGGCGCCGGTAGCGGCCGTCCTTCAGCCCGCGCTCCATGCCCTGGAGGGCGAACCCCTCCGCGCCCTCGATGTCCATCTTCACCAGGTCGGCGGCGCGGACGCCCAGCTCGTCCAGCAGGTCGTCCAGCGCCCTGGACGGGACCTGGAAGCGGGCGGGCGCCCCTGCCGCGCCGGCGTCCGCCCCCGCGATGCGCGAGAGCCCCCAGTTCTCCTGGGCGTCGGAGTACCCCATCAGCTCCACGGTGCCGGGGCCGGCGGCGATGGCCACGTGGTGGGCGGTCACCCAGGGGACCTGGTTGAGCGCGAGGTTCGCCGCCAGCGTGTCGTGGATGCGCGGGTCCGCCTCGATGGCGATGGCCCGCCCGGACGGGCCGACCAGCCCGGCCGCCAGCAGGCTGAAGTAGCCCCAGTGGGCGCCCACGTCGACGAAGGTGGCCCCCGGCCCGAGCAGCGCCCGCAGGACCGCCGTCTCCTGCGGCTCGTACTGGCCGGTGAAGAAGACCTCGCGCGCCAGCGCGTTGCGGAGGTCGCACTCGAACCAAAGGGGCGGCGTGGCGCGCATTGGCGCGACGAAGCGAGCGGGGCGGGACCGCGCCAGCCAGTTCATCACCCGGTAGCGCCCGGCGGGGAGCCGGCGCACCACCGCGGCGCACACGCTGGCCCACAGCGGCGGGCGAGGCGTGAGGGCGAGGGAGGCCTGGGCCATGGTCGCGACCGAGGCTACAGCCGCACCTCCCGCGCGAGGCGGAACCGCTCCTTCTTCGGCAGGTGGAGGCGGGCGGGCGCGCCGCGGACGTCCTTGATCGCGACCAGGTTGAACGCGTGGCGGGGGTGGTCGTTGACGCGCAGGAGCCACGAGATGGCGTAGTCCACGCTGATGGTGCCCTTGATGTTGAACTTGGGCTCGGCGGTGTAGCCGCGCAGGTACCGCGTCCCGGTGGTGCCGCGCACCTGGTACCCCAGGCCTTCGAACTCCCAGGGGAACCAGCCGGAGCGGTGGCGCTGCAGCTCGTTGCCGAACTCCGGGCCCTGCTCGACGAAGCCGTTGGGCGTCTCCAGCAGGATGTACTTGGAGGTCAGCTCCTCGCAGCGCTCCAGGACCTCCCAGCCCTGCCGCTTGGGGAAGTGCTCCAGCACGCTGTAGAGCGTCACCAGGTCGAACTTCTCCACGCCGGCCCTGGAGAGGATCTCCTTCGGGTCGGTGTGGAGGATGTCCGCCAGCACGTAGTCGTCGTGGACGCCCTTCCGCCTGGACTCCTCGATGGCGCCGGCGAAGCCGTCCAGGCCGACGGTGCGGAGGCCCGGGCGGAAGTGGCGGAGGTTGGAGTTGGGGCCGCAGCCGATGTCCAGCGCGGTGCGGACCTCTCCCCGGTCGACCAGCTTGCGGGTGTAGTCGGTGGCGTTCCGGATCCGGAACACGCGCGCGGCGATCTCCGCGATCATCCGTTCATCATCCTCGGACCCGAGCGTACCTCGACCTTCAGGTTGGGTGATAAAAGCCCGAGCGATGGGCGAAGGCCCGCTGGTCTCGATCGGCATCCCGACCTTCCGGCGCGAGGCGTACCTCCAGGAGGCGATCGACTCGGCGCTGGCGCAGCGCGATCCGCGGATCGAGGTGCTGGTCAGCGACGACGGGACGTCCGAGGCGATCCGGAGCGTGGGGGAGGGCGCGGCCGCTCAAGACGCGCGGGTGCGCTACTGGCGGAACCCGGCGACGCTGGGACTGGCGGGGAACTGGAACGCCATCGCCGACCGCGCGCGGGGCGGGTCCCTGGTGCTGATCGGCGACGACGACCGGCTGCTGCCGGACTTCGTCTCTCACCTGGTCGGCGCGGCGGCGGGTGGGGCGGACGTGGCGTTCGCCGACCACTGGTTGATCGACGGGGAGGGCAAGCGCCTGGAGGAGGCGACGCGCGAGCACAGCCGCCGCTACGAGCGCGACCGGATGCCGGCCGGACCGGTCGACGCGGAGGCGTACGTCTGGAAGAACTCGTTCCCCGCGTGCGCGTCGCTGATTCGAACGGAGGTGGTGCGCCGGTTGAGGTTCCGTGAGGACCTGAACACGCCGGAGGTCGAGCTGTTCGCGCGGTTGGCGCTGGAAGGCGGACGCTTCGTGTTCGTGCCCGGGTTCGTCATGGAGTACCGGATCCACGAGGGGTCGATCACCGCCTCCGGGCTCAAGAGCGAGGAGCTGGTGAAGTACCTCGCGCCGCTGGAGGTCAAGGAACGGGTGGAGCCGCTGAAGCGCCGCTTCATGGAGTCGCTGCTGGAGGACGCCACCGGGCGGGTGCTGGCGCGGGGCGACGCGGCGCGGGCGCGCGGGTTCATCGCCAGCCCGTTCTACCCGCGCGCGGCGAGGCCGAAGCTGTGGGTCCAGCGGGCGTGCTCGAGGTTGCCGGGGCCGCTGGCGCGCCGGCTGTACCTGGCGGCGCGCGCGGTCGGGCGGCGGTGATGCGCTTCGATCACCCCGCCTGGAGGTCTCATCCGCTCCGCACCGGAGCGCGCATGGCCCAGAGCCTTTTGCGCCGGCGCGTGCCCTCGCTGCGGCGCCCGGTGGTGGGCGTGGGGCACGGCGTGCGGATGCGGACGGACCTGGGCACCGCGATGGGGCTGTACCTGTACCGGTACGGCGTGGAGGAGGAGCGGGACGTGGCGCTGTGCTGCCGCGTGCTGGGGCCCGGAGACACGTTCGTGGATGGGGGAGCGAACGTCGGCATGTTCTCGATTCCGGCGGCGGCGCGCGTGGGCCGGGAGGGGAAGGTGCTGGCGTTCGAGCCGGTGCCCGGGACCGCGGCGCGCTTGCGCGAGAACGCGGCGCTGAA
>Ga0068860_100001824_pt1 | contig 22684 bp, 16 predicted proteins | sample KBSSwiS32_FD_66597 | JGI IMG/M metagenome (GOLD analysis project Ga0068860, IMG submission 66597) | Switchgrass rhizosphere microbial communities from Kellogg Biological Station, Michigan, USA - KBS Switchgrass S3-2 | ecosystem: Host-associated > Plants > Roots > Rhizosphere > Soil ...
ACGTCGTCATCGCGGTCCACAAGAAGGTGGCGGATTTGATCAAGCAGGGCAAGAGTCAAGACGAAGTGGTCGCCGCCAAGCCGGCCTCCGAGTTCACCGCGAAGATCAAGGAAGTGGGCATGACGGAAGACCGTTTCGTCGGCCAGGTTTACGCGGAACTGAAGGCGAACTAGGCCGCGGTCAGGGCCAAGATCAACTCTTCCATTACGATCCGGTCATCGGGCCGCGCGTCGCGAAGCGCGCGGTCCGCTTCAAACAGTTTCCCCACCGCCCGCTCCAGCTTCCCTTTGGAAAACGCCCCCACGGTCTGCTCGATCTGCCGTGCGCGTTCCGGCCACATGCGTGCGCCTAGTTTGCTGAAGTGGGCTTGAATCTGACCTGCGTTGCGCAAGCCCGCTTCGCGCGCCGCCAGCGCCGTGCGGAACTGAGTGGCCAGGAAGGTTAAAGCGAGTGGCATGTACTCGCCTTCGCGCGCCAAAGTATCCAGAGTTTCGAGCGCGCGCGTGCGGTCGCCTCGCCCCAATGCGGCGACCAGGGCGAAGATGGTGGTGGCCTGCGCGTCCGGTACCAGCGCGGCAATATCGTCGGCCGTGACCGTGCGCGAGCCTCTGGTGAACAAGTACAGTTTCTCGATTTCCACCGCGATGCGAGATGCGTCGCCGCCGGTGGCGTCGAGCAGCAGCGCGAGCTCCGCCAATCCCAATTGCAACCCCGCCTGCTTTGCCAACGTCTGTGCCAGTGACCGCGCGGCTTCGGGCGAGAACGGACGAAACTCCACCTGCGCTGGTATCGCGGCAAAATATTTCTGGATTCGCTCGATCCTGGCCTTGTCCTCGCCTTCAAAGCCGTAGCGGCTGGATTCAAGCACCACTACCGTTCCCGGCGTAGGTTCGCGCAGATATGCGGAGAGCTGATCGCCATCGCCCGCATCGCCTGTTTCTTCAGACTCCGCCGCGGCTGCCCTCCCGCGCGGCAAGACTGCTTCGGCGCTGCCGATCCAGACCACGCGGCGCGATGCGAATAACGACAACGCGCGAGCATCGTCCAGCGCCGCCGCCAGCGGAACCTCGCTCAGATCCACCCGCGTCAATCCGCTTTCGCAATCCTCGGGCGCCGTGCCCAGCACCGCATCCAACAAAGCCAGCCGGCAACGCTCGCGCTGATATGGCTCCGGTCCAAGGAACAAGTACAGGGGAGCGGGTCCGTTCTTTGCAAGAGTGGCCAGGAATTGTTCGGGCGTCATTTGGCAAGGGTTAGAAATTTTCCAAAATCGACGAGACCACTTGTTGTGCCGTCTGTTGACTGGCCCTCGCGAGCGCCGCGTCGCTCTCTTCGAAAAACGCGGCGGGATCAATCGAAATCTGATAGCGTTCGCGCATTTCGAAGCTGGGCCGCGCGTACAAGGTATTGCCGGTGGCGCGCTCCACTAGATTCAGCCGCATGGTCACGTGCACTTCGACGGAGCTGGCACGGCCAGTAGTGGGATCGAAAACCGTGGGGAAAGAAGTATAAGTCAGGACGCTGCCGGTAAGAACCGCGTCCGCGGCGTTCGGGTCGGCCACAATGCGGTAGCGCGTGCGCGAAATGAATTCACGGGCGATGGCTTCAGGCAATTGGTCCGTAAGTTTGTAGCGCGTGGTTTGGTTGGTGAACGCCGGAATCGCAATCGTGTGAACGGTCTTCGGGACCAGATCCGCATGGCCGCCGGTATGGTATCCGCAAGCCGACGTCAGCAGAATCGTACACGCCGCAAACACTTTCATCGCAGAAAGCCCCTTGCCACCGCCAGCGCGTTTTCCGCGGATAACCGCAGGTTGTCCGACACCATCCACATCCAACACGCCCGTGCTTGATTTGGATCGACGGCGATCGCGCCCACGCTCAGCCCGCTCATTCCCGCGATGCTGACATTAGTGGGAGGATCGTCGGAGCGCACGTCGAAACCCGCCGCGGCCATTCCGTCCGCGAGCGCTGCCGCGCCCGGATTGTCTGCAAACTCCACCCACACGGAAAAGCTATGTCCATGGAACACCGGCGCCTGGATCAGCCGCAGCGAGGGCATGGGAATCGCCGGATACAATGCCAGCAGCGACGCGACATGCCGTAGGATGCGCTCTTCGACACCCTCCAGCGGCTCCTCCGCCTCTTCGCCGTAGCGCGCCAATAGGTTGAACCCCAATTGCGCGTCGAACACATCCATTTTCAATTTCTGGAACGATAGAACGCCCACCGTTTGCTGCCGCAGCTCATCCAACCCCTTTTTGCCGCGCTCGCTGGCGGGCTCGAACACGTGGATGATGGATCTGCGCACGTTGCCAAGTTTTGCCAACCCCGCCAGCAGCATCGCGCAGGCAATCGCCGCCGGATGCGCGATCACCGGAATCAAGCCGGGCTCGGGCAGGGAACGCGTAGGCTCGGCCGAAGGGGCACGCAGGCGCGCGTGAGGCTGCTCTTCAAGAGCGCCGGTCAAATCGATAAGAACAGGCCCATCCGCTGGATTGAGTTTAAGAGCCCGCCGGCTGGATGCTTCCGATCCCGCGAGAAACGCCACCTTCGACCCCGCCAGGCTCTGCGTTGTCAACGGCACCAGCGCCAGCACTTCCTCGTCGTCCACCCCCAGCATGCTGGCGTTTTCAGCGGCGGCCGAAATCAATTCGATATGCGGCGCGGGCTTCGCTGCTTCCAGTAATTCACGCACTTCCTTGGCCAGCAGCGAATCGCCGCCCACTAGCGCCACTCGCGAACGAGCCGTCTTGTCAGCCAACTTGGTGCTCCGGTTCCTGCGGAGGCTCGGCATGCGGCCGCAACCGCCGCCGTATAACGCCGCCAATGCGAATGGCGATGCCGACCATTACGTAGCTGACCGCCAGCACCAGCAGCACCGGCTTCGAAAAATTCCACACCAGGAAAATAAGCACGCCCATCAGAACAATGGTCAGCGGCGAGCGCGGATGAGTGAGACTCAAATCCTTGAAGCTGGGATAGCGCCAGGTGCTCACCATCAGGAACGACAGGAGTCCCAGCATCGCCAGCCATAACGCCGAAATAATCCAGGAATGAACCGGCTCGCTCCCCGCCGCGTAGATCACCGCCGCCACAGCCGCCGCCGCCGCCGGAATGGGCAGGCCCACGAAATATTTGCGGTCCGGACGACCGGGATTCTTCGGAATGGGGTTCTTCTGGATGTTAAACCGCGCCAGACGCGCGGCCCCGCACAACAGAAACAGGAACGCCAGGAAGTAGCCGGCGCTGTGCAGATACTCGAGTATTCTCGGATCCACCGCAGGATCGACGAACTGCACACCCCAGGAAAACGCCAGCACCGCGGGTGCGATGCCGAAACTCATCGAATCGGCCAGCGAATCCATCTCGCGGCCGAACTCGCTTACGGTATTGGTGAGGCGTGCGATGCGTCCGTCCAATCCGTCCAGAAATACTGACCATCCAATAGCCACCGCGGCGTTTTGAAAGTGGTGCGGCGCAGCGGCCGCGTCGTTGATCATCGCCATCGATGCCTGAAAGCTTTCGATCAGGGCGTAAAAACCCAGAAACACGTTACCCGCCGTGAACATCGTCGGCAAAGCGTATGCCGCGCGTCGCGGACGGCGATCCGGCGATCGCGGATCGATCAATCGGTCACGCCAGCTCTGCTTGATCATGCGGCTCCTTTAAAGCGGGCAAGTATGCCCGATCCGCCGGTCACCCGCTGCCCGGCTTTGACTAGCACTTCCCATTCCGGTCCTAGAAACACATCCATGCGCGAGCCGAATTTCATCAAGCCAATACGCTGGCCCGCCTCCACTACGCTTCCAGCCTGCACGTAACACTGAATGCGCCGCGCGATCAGCCCGGCGATCTGCTTGAACACCACGCGCGTCGGATGCCCTTCGATCACACCATCCACTGTAATCACGTTCTGCTCGTTAGCGGCACTGGCATCTTCCTTGCTCGCCACTAGAAATTGACCCTTCTTGTAAGTTACGCACGCGACCTTTCCCCCGATCGGCGTGCGATTCACATGCACGTCGAACACGTTCAGGAAGATGCTGATGCGATGCCCGCCTGCGTCATCCGTTTTCACCGCCATGACCCTTCCATCCGCCGGCGAGACTGCGTACGGCCCTGCCGGGACTTCGCGCTCTGGATCGCGAAAAAAATTCAAGCAAAAAGCCGCCAGCAGATAGAACGGAATGGCGAACGGCCAGCTCAACAGCCACGTCACCACGACTCCTGCTGCGCACAAGCCCAGCGCGTAGTAAATGCCGTAGGAAACCATTTCCAGTTACTATTGTCGCATTCCGGCCCGCTGGGTTCTATATAATGATTGGGCATAGAATGCCACGCGTCTGGAAAGCCCTCTTGGCGATGCTGGCAGGTGGCCTGATTCCGGCCGCAGCCGCCGGCGATGCCATGCCCGTGGCGCAACAAACTGCGCTGGTGCAGAAGTATTGCGCCGTCTGTCACAGCGACGCACACGTGAACGGCGGCCTCTCTCTCGAACACTTTGACGCCGCGCGTCCCGATCCGGGTGTCGCGGCCATGCTGATCAGCAAACTCACCAATGGGCTCTCGCCCAAACAAGTGATAGCCCTGCAGCACGATCCCGCCGGCGCGGCGATGATTGCCAGCAAGATGAAAGTCGGCGCGATGGGTGCCGCTGGCCTACCCGTTCCCGACCGAGCGACGCAAGATGCACTGGTCAGCGCCCTAGCGGCGGACGCCGCTGGCTACAACGAGTGGACTGTAAGCCTCGAAGCGCCGCTACTCACCGCGAGCATTGTCAGTGAAGTGCCCTCGTCAAAAGTCGCGGGAGATACTGACTTGTACCGGTTGACGCTTACCTGTCGCGCCGATACTCACCAAGCCCAGATGGTGCTGGCATGGGCGCCGGGCGCATCGCCGAAGGGGCAAACCGTGTCCGCCGCTTTCGACGGCAAAGCGCCATTTACATTCCAGGTGGATGGTAGCGAAAAAATGTTCAAAGGAACTTTGGGGACCATGGGGACCGGCGCTACCATCCTCTCCGCCACTTCGTTGCCTGAACAGACGCTCAGCATCACGAATCTATTCCCGGATGAAACGGTGGTGTTTCCATTCGGCGACCTTGCGCATACCGCGCGTCAAGAGTTGTCGGCGTGTTTCACTTCGCCTTCTTTAAAACTTCATCCGGAATCACCACGCGCGCCGGGACCTGCCGCAGGTTTGCCGTAAAATTCCGTTCATCGCCCGCCGTCCGCACCCAAATGGTTTGCGGAGGGCCCTTCGCGAACTGCACTTCCACCGGCGTATCCAGCGCAAAGTCGTCGCCCGCACCGGACTGCCCCACCGTCCCTGAAAGCTTCACCGCGGGCGCCACTCCCTTAACCGTGTAGCGCAGTTTCAGCGCGGGAATCCCAGTCGAATACACCCAGTTGTCGAAGAACGTGTCGATCACTTCCGGCGCCATGCCCTTCGGCCGGAGTTCACGCGCCAGTGCCTGGAAATCGGGCGTAGTCACCGATTTGAACTCGTAGCGCCGGCGCAGCTCGGCCAGCAGTTTGAAAAAAACATCATCACCGACGCGCCTGCGTAGCATGTGCAAAATCCAAGTGCCTTTTCCGTAGCTGATCACTCGCCACGCGCCGTTCGTCGGCCACCCTGCCAGGCGTTCCCCCCATGTAATCGGCCCAGCCGATTCATACACCTCTCCGTCGGCGTCCTTGCTCAACAGCTCCGTGCGGTAGGATTCGAGCACGCTGGCCATTTCCTTCACACCCTTCTTCTTTTCCAGCCACAGCAAGGAAGAATAATTCGCCAGTGCTTCGAGCAGCCACTCATCCTCGATCCGCCGCGATTCAATGATGCTGCCCCACCACTGGTGTGCTACTTCATGTGGCACCATCAGGTCCGAGAAAAAGACCTGTTCGCGCGCGCTCCGTAACGCTGTGGGTCGCGAGGGTGGATCGATGTACGCAAAGGTAGAAAGGTATACCAGCCCCGGAAACCCTTGCCCAAACGTGCCCGGGATGGGCGCCACCGTCAACGTCTTCATCACCGGGGGGCCGAACAGTCCGCTGAAAAACTCGAGCGACGCCGCGACGTCGTTCGCCACGGTTCGTAGTCGCGCCACTGGATCCGGCGGAATCACCACCGGTAGCTGTGTTTCCGGAGCGCGCGGAACACGGGGCCGAATCAATCCAGTCGGTGCGGCACTTACGTCGGGACTCGAAAACACCACCAGCGGGCGTAAGGATTGCTCCAGATTCCGGTTTCCATACACTTCAAAGTTAACGCCCGCGGCGGTGCCCGTGACCTTTTCATACACGCCCAGGTTGAACCCGGCGGCGGCGATGGCCACCGTCATATTGCGCCGGGTGATGCGCCAGTCGCCATCGGTGCGATCCTCCAGCGGATCGCCGCCTGCCACTAGCGTCAAGCGCTTGGGATAACGGAAGGTAAGATCGAAAGTGGTGAACTGCCCGGCGGCATGTGGGTACCAGGAACCGCGCGCGCTCACGAAATAAACTCCGTCTCCGCGGGTCGCGATCACGTTGCCCTGATGCTCGAATTCGAATTCGTGCTCGCTTTCCGGTGCCAACTCGGTCGGCGCCACCGCCAGAAACTCAAACTCTTCACCATTGCCGGTAATGCGGCCGCGCTGCGATTCGTCGCGCATCAACTCGGCCGGCACGCCGTCGATCCGCACTGCATTCACTTGCATGGCGCGCGCGATTTCGAAAGGAAACACCCGCAAGGCATCGCGCCCCGTCCGCAGGGTCACGCGCGTAACCGCTTTTACCGCCAAGTCGCTGCCGATTTCCGTGTCGATGCGATAGTGAGACAGCTTGAATTCCTGCACCGGCGCTGCGCCCAGCGCGTTGGGATTGTCGCGTGAGAATTTGCGGGGGATGAAATCCGTCCATACATCGAAGTCATCGTGCCCCTCGCGTTCCACGTGCTGACGCACCATCATGCGATGGTTGGCCCGGGCGTCGGACAAAATATCGAAGTTCCCCAGGGTCTTGCCACTCACTGCGAAAAACGCTATCCCCGTTTCGCCGCTTCGCGTGGACCATAAATCTGCCACCAGCCGCATCTGCATCGGCCCGGAGATGTTGCTGACCACCGGCCCCCATTGCTCGGCTAGCACGGTCCCCATTTCGGGAGCCTTTTTCGCGCCGGCTTCGTGTTCCAGGCTCTGCAGCAACCGCGCCACGGAACCCTCCGTCGAAACCATGAGCACCGCCCGAAAATGCTCGTCGAGATTTGGCGACTGCGTGAAGCCCGCGAGTGATTGCCGCTCGCTGCGCGTCGGCGGAATCACGATCGCCTCGCCGTCGCCGCCCTCGACATCGGTGCTGAACACCGCCGACAGCCGCTGTCCCAACACGGGTTTCGAAAAAATCAGATAGCCGTCATTCAAATACAACTTGATGTCGTCTTTGACAAAGCTCAGATCGCGAACGCGGTAGCATTCCGCGGGATCGAGTCCTGTTTCACGAATGGTTCGTGCCAGGTCCGCTGCCGATCCGCCGGGAGAGGGCGAGTTGGATTGGTACCCGTGGGCGGCGCCAACTACGAGGAGGAGTAACGCGAAGCGAGACACGCAACTCCTAGTTTACTTTGAGGGCTGCTGCTTGCAAGCGTACAGGTGCAGCGCCCGAATCAGCCGCGGCCCTTGCGGGCTAGCTCATTCTGAGAACGATAATTGCCACGGCAGCGAGCAAAATAGCTCCGCCGCCGATCCGCAAACACGTTACAGTCATGTTTGAAATTCGCGAGCGCGTCTTGAAAAACCGCAAGCCGCAATGATCGCACGTAGGCGACGAGAAACTATTGACGGTCCGGCAACTGGGACATTGTCTCATGCAAAACCCCCTCCGTGGGTCGGCCATCGGTCCTCCAAATGGCCCAATATCCTTAAAAATCCCGTCGATGTTGTCCTCATCGCAGGATTCTATTACTGTGTTAATCAGCTTATACCTGGCTCTTTGGAATTGCAAGCGAAACTAGGCCGTTCTGCGGTGCCAGAATGATGATTGCTCGCACTTCGGTTCTCTTTCAGCCTCCCTTGTCGAAGTAGTAACTAGTTGAATAATAAGATTTTATGGCGAATGGTACGGAGTAGTCCCGCTTTAGTACCAAACCCGCCGCCTGCCCGCGGACGCCTACGGGAAACTAAGGAAATCCTCTAAAACAAGGCACCCCGCCAATGTCTGCGCCATGTTTTCGGATTTTCAGACCCCGCATGATATATTGGGGGTCCCGGGGCCCGTAGCTCAGTTGGTTAGAGCGCCTGCTTGACACGCAGGAGGTCACAGATTCGAGTTCTGTCGGGCCCACCACTTTTCAATCGTTTAGCAGGAGCTGTAGGCTAACATCCCAGGCCTATCCGGGGATCGGCCGGGAAGGCGCCCTGTTCACCCTTCAAAATCGTTTTGGCCGGCAGGCAATGCTTCGGTAGTCATGGCCATAAACCCGATGCCGGTTACGCTTTCGGAACCTTCAGCGTCCAGGAACCGCCGAACGTGAAGGTGCGGCCTTCTGGCCGAGCCTTTGCCAGATATTCCGATTCGTATTTGAAGAAGAAATTCAAGCCTTTCTTGGGAACGATGAAGTTCGCCTGCAGACCAATAGCATGAACCGAGTAGTAGGCAACGCCACTAGCGGGAAGGATCACGCCGGTCGGAAGTGTATAGGTTCCACGATTGGCGGAGACTTGCCACTGATCGTAGCCGATTACGCCGAACTGCAAAAGCTTGTGAAATTCTTTGTCGAGCGGGAGGACCTGTCCGAGTCCCCATTCAATGGTAAAGGCCTGCCCCGGTGTGATGTCTGTTCCTGACTTTGTCGAGTGGACCTCCCAGTCGGTAAAGAGACTAGCACTGGTGCCTTTGTTCTTCGTAAGGTAGGCCGTCGTCCCGGTCATTACGTGATTGCCCCAGTATCCAGAGCCCGTGTTGTTACTGGCCCCGGCTGTGAAACGTCCGGTGGGTGCTGCGAATCCTTCCTGTACGTTGAAGTCGAGACGTTCCGTGTGCCAGGCGAGAGCGACGGGCACGACGAAGGTATCGCTTAAGCCCACGCCGCCTGCATTAAGCCCGAACTGCGGCAGACCGAATGGCCCCGAGGCTGTGACGGAAGCGTTGGCGAAGTTCACGGCGGCATAGGACGCGAAGTGTGCGCCTAGGAATTTCTGGCTTGGCACGTAGAAGAAGAAGTTCTCGTCCAGCCAGAACGAGTAATTACCGGTGACGCCACCGACCGCATTCCCGTTCGAGTCGTTCAGTTGGCCGGCTGAATAATTGATCGCCATATTTATGTAAGTGAATCCGGGATTTGGCATTACGCCGGCATTGAGTCCCGCCTGTCCCGGTACCCATTGCCCCTTTTGCTGGCCAAACAACGGGATGGCCGGCAGAATTATTGCAAAAGTGAATGTTCCGATTTTTGCTCTGGAAAACATCGTTTGGCTTTCCTTTCGAGAATAGGCCTGCTACGCGAGATTCCACGCCGACTCCTGCCGCACACTCGAGGCTGCTTACCCTACATAAGCGGATGAGAGCTTGTGGGATGTGACTTAAAATGATTTGGCCGTTGGGGAAGATCGGGCAATGCCCTACTGGCTGGTGACGTTCATGCCGGAGGCAACGAAACCCGCACTCCTCTAATTTTTTAAATCCGGCCCGAGGTCCTTAGCGTCACCGCTCTGTCACTGTGTCTGTGTATTCACGGCTACCTTGCGTTGCTTAGATCACGGATAACCGGTGGGGCTGATTGCCGTCTCCCTATCGTTCCGTGAAGACAGAATTAAAAAGCCATTTCAATTTGAGGAGGACCTTCAAGTGCGTGCTAGGCGGAAATCGGATGACAACTCTATGGGGCGTTGCCGGATTGGCGCACTTCGTACTCTATTCATCAGCACGGTGTTTCTGAGCATTCCGGTGCACGCTCAAGAGTCGCAACTGGTGACGATCACCGGAACCGTAAATTCTGTGACTCGGAATACGATGGTAGTGAGAGCCGAAGATGGCCTATTCAGGCTCTACACTTTTGACCGCAGAACGACAAAACCGGAGACAATCCCGATTGGTTCCCAAGTTCGAGTGCTGTCGTACCCTAGCGGCGACGCGGGTTTTCGCGTGGCTTACGTCGTCACGGTTTTACGACAGGGGCCGGCTCCCGCGGGCGCCACACCGCCCGAGCCTGATATCGTGCCTATCGAAATTCGAAACCTCGAGAGTTCCGTGCAACGGGCAGCTCGTAAGTTCCACCTTGGGCTGCGTGGAGGTATCGCCCTTGATCCTGAACTGATCCTCATGGGAGTGCACGCGCAGTTCGGTCCTTTCTTCAACCAAAACCTATTCTTCCGTCCCAACGTCGAGTTCGATTGGGGCGAAGTGACCAAAATGTTCGGAATCAATGCGGAGATGGTCTACAGGTTGCCGCTCACGTCCCGGTTTACAAACTGGAGCGTGTACTTTGGTGGCGGTCCGGCGTTTAATTTCGCCGAGCAAAGCTTCGGTCATAACGAGGTTAGCTTCTCGGATTTTAGATACGACGCCGCATTAAATCTTTTGGTTGGCATACAATACCGCAGCGGCCTATTCGCAGAAATGAAAACCAGTGTTTATGCGAACCCGGCACCGTCGCTCCGCCTGCTCGTCGGCTATACCTTCTGATGAGGCTGTAAAAGCGCAGACTTACGTGCCGGGCCCAAAGGCTGCCACGCGAAACGCCTAGAAAGTCGCCCGGAGCGCCAGTTGAAATGCTCTGGGATCGCCTACCGCCGTGACCTGCTTAAATGTCGCGGACGGATTGGTGGGATAGGCTCCGCTCCCGAACACCCCATTCAAGGTCACCCCATTCATATGATTGGTGAGATTGAATGCTTCGGCGATGGCTTCCAGCCGCAGGCGTTCCGTGATTTGAAAACCGCGGCTCAGGCGGGCGTTCAGATTGAAAAAGTCGAAGCTTGATCCGGCATTGCGGTTGATGAAAACCCCGTTGATGGTGGGCCGGGCCGCGGTTCCCTGAATGGTATTTGCCCCGGTCGTGATATTGAACGGTAGCGCCGAATAATATTGCAGCATGCCGGTCAGCTGAAAGCCGTGGCTGATTCGTTCCCAGGCAGTGCGGCCCTTGCTCATCGCGGTATGAATCGTGCCGTCGAACACCAGGCGGTGGCGCTGATCGTCGTCGGAGCGGCCATAGTCCTGCCAGATATTGAAGTTATTGACCGGCGCGCTGAAGAAGAATTCGCCCACGTTATCGAGTGCCTTCGAATAGGTGTAGGAAACGCGGTAGCTGCCCCAGGCGGCCGGGCGCTGCACAAACGAGACGTGTAAACCGTCGTAGTGTGAATCGGCCAGCGAAGAATACTGGCTGTTGTTGCCGAAGGCCGGATTCGGGCGGCAGCCGTTGTTGCTTCCGGACGCGGCGCAGGCCGCTACGTTTTGATTGACGGAGACCAGCAGATGCAGCCCGCGCACATGCTGATAGCCCGCGCTCAAGGTGGCATGAGCCCCGAGCTCTTGCTCGATCTCGAAGCTGCCCTGCTCGGAGTAAGCGTTCTGCATGTGCGGGTCCATGGTGCTGAAGTTGAACAGCACTCCCGGCGGCAAGGTCAGGCTGGTCAGGATATTCGGAAATACCGGCGCGCCTGCCTGGGTCGGCGAAAGACTGACGCTGATCTGGCTCAGGTTGTTGCCGTTGGTGGTGTTGCCGGCGGAGAGCAGGGCGTTGGCCAGCGCACGCAAAGGCACGCGGTCATAGTAAAGTCCATAGCCTCCGCGAATCACCATCTTCCGCGACGCGAAGGGCGTCCACGCGAATCCGCCGCGCGGCGAAAAGTTGTTGGTATCGGTGGCGATGGAGCGCAAGAATTGCAGATCGTAGCGCAGGCCTACGTTCAGCGTCACGTGCGAATTGACCTTCCACTCATCCTGTGCATAAAACCCGATATTGGGATTGGTTTGGGAAATCGTGTTGTTGGCAAAAGTCTGCGTGAAACCAGGGTTGTTGTAAACTCCCGTCAAAAAATTCGCCAGCGACGAAAACGAATAACTGCCACGAAGGGATCGCGGATAGGTGATGGTGTCGTCGTTATAAAGGAAATCCGCGCCGATGCGAATCGCGTGGGCGCCGGCTTGATAGGAGAGGTTGTCCACCACCTCGCCGAGTTTATTTAAGCGCGCCGTGGGCGATCCTGAAAGCGTGCCGAACGAAGCCACTCCGGAAATGCTCACCGCCGGGCCGATCGGATCGGAAGGCGGCGCTAGCAGATTACTGTGCGTGAACTGCCCCCGCGTTTCATTCACCATGCGCGAAGAAAGTGTCGCGATGTTGCTGAGGGCGATGGTCTGATCAGTATCGGACAGGTTGGCGGATGCGGTGGGCGCGCTCAGGCCGCCCGCGCCGCGCGAGTTCGTGCTGTTCACATCGTAAAGACTGTAGCGTACGCTGAATTGATCGCGCTGGCTGAACTGATGTTCCGCCTTGGCGAAGAAATTCGTGCTATGCACCGGATTGGGATAGACGCCGGTGGAAATCAGCGGACCCGGATACTTGACGGCCAGCAGCCTGGTGTTGATCGCGGCCACATTGGCGTCAGAGATGGTGGTGAGCCCGGATTGATTCAGCTCCCGCTGCTCAAAGTTTGCGAAATAGAAAGTGCGATCGCGGATGATGGGGCCCCCCAGGCTTGCTCCGTACTGGGCCTGCGTTAGCGGAAGCGCGGTGTTGGAGAGCGCGTTGTCGGCGTTGAGTCGCTGGTTGCGAAAGTAACCATAGAGGTCCCCGTGCAACGCATTGGTGCCGCTTTTTGTAACGACGTTGATGTAGCCGCCCAGCGCGCGTCCAAACTCCGCCTGCCCGCCCGACGTGACCACCTGAAACTCGTTCACGACATCCAGTCCATAGAACGCCCCCGTGAGACCCGCCGCATCGTCGTTATTGGAAAGCCCGTCGACAATGAAATTGTTGGAAAAATTGCGCTGGCTGCCGACAGAAATTCCTTGCCCCGGTACCGCCGAAGTCTCGGCGAAAAGTTGGTTGGCCGCGGTGTTGGTGGGCGAGACGCCGGGGATCAGTAGCGCCACGTCCAGAAAATTGCGGCCATTGAGCGGCAGCGTCCGCACCTCGGATTGCGGAACCGTCCCGGCAATCTGCGTACGGGCAGCTTCGAGCACCGCTGTGTCCTCGGTGACGGTGACGCTGGTTTCCGCCGACGCCACCGTCAGCACAATCGGAACCTCGAAAGCCGAACCCACCGTCAACAGCAGGGACCGCTTGGCATCCCCGAAACCCGGCTGCCGCACCGTGAGCTGGTACGGACCCAGCCGCAGGTAGGGAAAGCGGAAACGGCCCTCGTGATCCGTCGCGGTTGTGCCAGTAAGATTAGTGTCAATCTGCCGCGCCGTCACCTGCGCGTTTTCGACGACGGCTCCGCTGGCATCCGTGACGCGTCCGCTGATGCTGCCATTGTTGACGGTTTCCTGCGCCGCCGCGCATACCATTACAAATAAGAAAAGACCAAGGCGAAACATAATTTCCTCTACTTGACAAATCTCGTGACTCAAAAAACAGATAGAGCCGGGACTTAGAAAAGAGGAGGAGGACGCTGGTAACGCCACGCGGCGTAGGCCGTGCTGAATCGATAGGGGGGAATGGTAGCGGGCAGGCCGTCAATTTGCGGCAGCACGCCGGTGGATTGGACAGTTTCCGGCGAAAGGAATGGAGTAGTGGAAGCCACGCCTACCGGCTGCCCGCATCCACGCGCGCAGTCCGGCGATGCGTTCCAGGAAGACCCGCTCGCGGGAGCCGCTTGCAATCTGCGGCAGGCGTCGTGGCCTTTGCGGCGGCAACACTGACACATCTCTGCGGCAGAGCCGACGGAAGCAGCGAGCAGTGGCGCGACAGGCAGCAGCAGAGACACAAGCAGTAGCAGCAGAGCGGTCAAACGCTGACCGGCCATGCGCGCTATGCTTGTGCTGATTTCCATTCGACAGAGCCGCTGCACACTACCTCTCCAAAACATTTGGGAACCATGTCAGGCCACACCACGCGCGATGCGGCCTAATCGGGAAAGGGAAATCGCCTAGGAGAGGAAGGTAGGAGGGCCGCGCTTCTGGCCCGCACGGCTGTAGGAGATGCGGCACAGCGCTTCCGCCTGCGGGCGCGAAGCAGAATGGCCGATCAGTCCGCCAAAGTCTACCTGGGAAATTCCAGGCGAACCCGCTGTTGGATTACCCGGGAAAACAGTGGTAACGGGAAAGGAGACACACTTGCCGGCCTCGACCGCGGGACCTGCCGCTGGAGAGCGGCGCGCCATGATCGAGCACTGATGACTTCCGCTGCGCCGGCAGCACGCCGGCAAGTTCGAATCCGTATCGGATGCCAACAGCGCCGGGCCGATCAGCGGGAAGCTGAATACAGCCATCAACAGGATTGCTAAGATACGGCGCACTGCTGGTAGTGTACTCTGCTTCGAACGATTCTTCAATCCCCGCAAGGGCGGCCCGCAAGGGCGGCCACTACTTTCCGCTGTTAGAAATGCCCTTGAAAGTCAGCTTTTGCAGCCCGCGATTGGTGAGCGCAATGTAGAGGTTGCCTTTCGAATCGGTTTGCATCTGGTGTCCGCCGCCCATCACGCCTCCGCCCTGGATGGTGGTCACGATTTCCATGGTCTTGCGATTGACCACCACGACATCCGTGCCGCCGCCCACGTACAAGAACTGCTGATCCGGATCAGGCGAGAGTGCCAGGTCGCGCGCGAAGGGATCCGCGCCCCGCACCAGTTGGTGGATGAACTTCCCATCCAGCGTGAAGGTTTGCACGCGCCGGTTCTCGCGGTCAGCCACATACACGATGCCGTCGTTCGACACGCGGATCGCGTGGACGATGCTGAACTGATCGGGTCCGGGGCCGTCGGGCACGCTGTTCAGACTGGGAGGCGGGCATTGATCCTTATCCACCGGTTTATTGCCGAACGCGCCCCACATGCGCTTGAACGCGCCAGTGTCCGCATCCATGACGATGACGCGATGATTGCCGTAACCGTCGGCGACAAACACCTCGTTGGTCTTCGCATAAACCACCGCGTCCGCCGGTTGATGGAAGTTCCTCGTATCGGCGTTGCCCTTGCTCTGCGTGCTGCTGCCAATTTGCTTGACGAACTTGCCGTCCTGCGTGAACTTCAAAAGCTGATCGTCGCCGCGTGGCTGCAAACCAGGCAGCGCGCGCGCCGGACAATTATTCCCGCCGATCCATACGTAGCCTTTGGAATCGATGTGAATGCCATGCTCGCGCTCGGGCCACTCATAGCCGTTGCCCGCGCCGCCCCATCCTTTGATGAACTTGCCGGCGCGATCGAACACCATCACCGGCGGCGCCGCCATGGCCGCCTGATTCGCCGGCAAGGTGCGCGGACGGTGCAGCACCCACACGTTGTCCTGCGCATCCACTGCGATACTGGACGCGTCGCCTAACTTCCATTTCGCTGGGACCTGGGGCCACGACGGGTCCACTTCAAACACCGGCACCGCCGCGGCGCTGGCGGCCCCGATGAAAGCCGCAGTCAGAATCGCGCTTCGTAGAATATTGGACGCCATGCTTCAGCCCCTTCGGGAGTCCATTCTACGCCATCCGCTGGCGTCGGGGCTCAGGGATAATGAGGGCAGGTGGCCTCCTCTCCAAACATCTACCTCGCCGATGTGGGTTTTGCCACGCGATTCTGGAGCCGCCTGCGCGCCGCCTTCCAGGTCTCCTACGAGGAGAACTGCTTTGGCATAGCCAAGGGCGCTGCGTATTCCTCGCTGCTGGCCTTCTTCCCGGTCATCACCACCATCGCCGCGGTGTTGGTGCAAGCCAACGCCGACGCCGTCGCGCGCACCATCGCCCGCCTGCTTTATGACGTGATCCCTCCCGGCACTGAAAACATCGTGCGTGACTTGTTCATCGTCAAAGGAAGCCGTCCCACCGCTCTCTTGGTGGGTGCGGTTTTGCTTGCAGTGTGGGCCAGCTCGGGCGTCATGATGAGCCTGCAAGAGGGATTCCAGGCCATTTACCAAATCCCCAGCGGCCGCTCCTTTGTCAAAGAACGCGCCGTCGCCTTGTGGCTGGTGCTGACCGCGGCGATTCCCATGCTGGGCGCCTCCGCGCTGATTGTGTTCGGCAACCGCACGCGCCGCTCGCTGATTTACTGGCTGGGATTGACGCGCGGTGACGACGATCTGCGCGGCTGGGTCAATCTCGCGGGGCAAGCGTTAAGTTTCGCGATCGCTCTGGGCGCCATCGTCGTCATCATGGCGCTGGTTTACTATTTCGGTCCCAACCGCAAGCAGACTTTTCGCGGTGTTCTCCCCGGCGCGGTTTTGGCAACGGCGCTGTGGCTGCTCTCCACCTTGGCAGTGGGTTGGTACCTGCGCGACATCGCCAATTACAACGTGCTCTACGGCGGCGTCGGCGCGGGACTCGCCCTGTTGGTGTGGAGCTACGTGCTGTCCGTCATCACGTTGTTCGGCTGCGCGTACAACGCCGTATACGAACGGCGCTAGCATGAAGGCAATGCCCCCTCCTCTCTCTCCAGAAGAGCTTCATCGTGTCGATGCACACTGGCGCGCAGCGAATTATTTGTCGGTCGGACAGATCTACCTCTACGCCAACCCCCTACTGACCGAGCCGCTGCGCATCGATCACATCAAGCCCCGTCTGCTGGGACACTGGGGCACCACTCCCGGCCTGAACTTCATCTACACTCACGCCAACCGCCTGATCCAGAAATACGATTTGAACATGGTCTATATCTGCGGACCTGGGCACGGCGGACCGGGCATGGTGGCCAACACCTGGCTCGAAGGCAGCTACACCGAGCGCTTCCCCAACGTCACGCGCGATGCCGAAGGGATGCAGCGCCTGGTCACCCAGTTTTCCTTTCCCGGGGGCATTCCCAGCCATGCCGCGCCCGAAACGCCCGGCTCGATTCACGAGGGCGGGGAACTGGGCTATTCGCTGCTGCACGCCCATGGCGCGGTGTTCGACAATCCGGATCTACTTGCACTCTGCGTCATCGGCGATGGCGAAGCCGAGACCGGAGCGCTTGCGGCCAGTTGGCATTCGAATAAATTCCTCGATCCGGTGTGCGATGGCGCGGTGATCCCGATCCTGCATCTCAACGGCTATAAGATCGCCGGTCCCACCGTGCTCGCCCGCATCCCGCGCGAAGAGCTAACGCAGTTTCTCACCGGCTGCGGCTATCGCCCCTACTACATCGAAGGCCACGAGCCCGAGCCCATGCATCAAGCCATGGCCTCCACCTTGGAAACCGTGATTCTCGAAATCCGCGCCATCCAAAAAGACGCGCGCGAGAACGGTTTTCGTAAGCGTCCCAATTGGCCCGTGATCGTCATGATTACGCCTAAAGGTTGGACCGGCCCCAAAATTGTCGACGGTGTCGAGATCGAAGGCACGTTCCGCGCCCATCAAGTTCCACTCGAGGCGCTCGCCGAAAAGCCCGCCCATATCAAGATCCTCGAAGACTGGATGAAGAGCTATCGCCCCGAGGAACTTTTTGGCGACGACGGCAGCCCCGTCGCCGAAGTCATCGCAGCGGTGCCCGAAGGTCTTCGCCGCATGGGGATGAATCCACACGCCAACGGCGGCCTGCTGCTCAAAGACCTGCAACTCCCCGATTTCCACGATTACGCCGTAACCGTTGCGAAGCCCGGCGCGACCACCTCAGAAGCCACGCGCGTGCTCGGCAAAATGCTACGCGATGTGATGCAGGCCAACTCGGGCTCGCAGAACTTCCGCGTCTTCGGACCCGACGAAACCGCGTCCAACCGCCTTAACGCTCTCTTCGAGGTCACGAATCGTACGTCCACCGCGACCATTTTCCCCAACGACGATCACATCGCTCCGGACGGCCGCGTGATGGAAGTCCTCAGCGAACACTTGTGTCAGGGTTGGCTCGAAGGCTACCTGCTCACCGGGCGTCATGGGTTCTTCTCCTGCTATGAAGCCTTCATTCACATCATCGATTCCATGTTCAACCAGCACGCCAAGTGGCTGAAGGTGACGCGTGGCATCCCCTGGCGCGCTCCCATCGCGTCGCTGAATTATCTGCTCACGTCCCACGTCTGGCGCCAGGATCACAACGGCTTCAGCCATCAAGACCCCGGCTTCATCGATCACGTAGTGAATAAAAAAGCCGACGTCGTGCGTGTCTACTTGCCCCCCGACGCCAATTGCCTGCTCTCAGTAGCGGATCATTGTTTGCGCAGCCGCAGCTACGTGAACGTCGTCGTGATCGGCAAGCAACCCTCGCCGCAGTGGCTGGATATGGATGCTGCTCTTGCGCACTGCGCCGCGGGCATGGGCGTCTGGCAATGGGCCAGCAACGATCAGGGCGGCGAACCCGATGTAGTGATGGCGTGCTGCGGCGATGTCCCGACACTTGAAACGCTAGCCGCCGTCGACTTCCTGCGAAAAAATCTGCCTGACCTGAAAATCCGTGTTGTCAATGTAGTCGATCTCATGTCCCTGCAGCCCGCGAGCGAACACCCTCACGGATTCACCGATGACGCCTTCGACGCCATCTTCACCAAAGACAAGCCAACCATCTTTGCGTTCCACGGCTATCCCTGGCTGATCCATCGCCTGACCTACCGCCGCCACAACCACGACAACCTGCACGTGCGCGGCTACAAGGAAGAGGGCACCACTACCACTCCGTTCGACATGACGGTGGTGAACGACCTCGACCGCTTCCATCTCGCCGGCGACGTGATTGCGCGTGTGCCCGGCCTCGCAAGCAAAGCCGCCCACATCAAGCTCATGCTGCGCGATCACCTGATCGAGCACAAGCTCTACATCGCGCGTTATGGCATCGACATGCCGGAGATCCGCGACTGGCAGTGGCCCTCCGCATGAAGATTCTGGTGGTGAACGGCGGCTCCAGCAGCCTGAAGTGCTGGTATGACGATCTTCGAGAGGAAGCTCTCGACGCGCCTCCTCCGCAGCCGCTGTGGGGCACGCACATCGACTGGAACGAGAAGACCGATCTCGAAGCAGTCTTCACGTCGGTGTTGAAAGCGCTGCCCGGAGCGGTCGACGTAGTGGGCCATCGCATCGTTCACGGAGGACGTTTTCGCGGCAGCGCCATTCTGACGCCGGAAGTCCGTGCCGCCATCGCTGAAGAAACCGCCATCGCCCCGGCCCACAATCGCATGGCGCTCAAAGCCGTCGAAATGCTGCAGCAACACTTCGGACCGCAGCTGACGCAGATCGCGGTATTCGACACGGGATTTCACTCGACGCTCCCGCCAGAGGCGTGCATTTACCCCGGGCCCTATGCGTGGTACGAAGCCGGAATTCGTAGATACGGATTTCACGGGATCAGCCACGGTTACGCCGCACGCCGCGCCGCGCAACTGCTCAATCGCAACCCGTCCACCTTACGCATCGTCACTTGTCACCTGGGCAGCGGAGCGTCGCTCGCCGCCGTGCGTGATGGGAAAAGCATCGACACCACCATGGGCTTCACTCCGCTCGACGGCCTGATGATGGGCTCGCGCAGCGGCGCTGTAGACCCCGGCATTTTGGTCTACTTGCTGCGTGAGCACAACTACACCGCCGATCAACTCGACGACATTCTCTATAAACAATCGGGACTGTTAGGCGTCTCCGGTATCTCCGCCGACATGCGTGAGATCCTGGCGGCGATCGACCGCGGCGATAAGCGCGCCCTATTGGCGTTCGACATCTACGTCCACCGTCTGGTGCGTGAGATTGGCTCGATGCTAGCAGTGTTAGGCGGAGCCGACGCCTTGGTGTTCACCGGCGGCGTAGGCGAAAACTGCGCCCCCCTGCGCGAGAAAGTCACCCAACAGCTTGGATTTTTAGCCGATCTGCAAGTGCTAGTGATTCACGCCGAAGAAGAGTGGGAGATCGCACGTCAGTGCTTCGAATTGCAACACCACCCCTAAGCCTGCACCCCTCTCACACCGAACCGCGCGCGCAGCAAGCGGATCGTCCGCGAGAGTTACTTCGGTACTGTAATCGACTGTTCACCGTCGATGTAGCCGATATACTGCGAACCCTGCGAAGCGGCGATGTCCTTCGATCCAGTCTTCTGTCCGTTATCGGCGGACCGCTGCGTGATGCCGTCGGCCTTGCGTGCGGCCAGGGCACGGACACTAAACGGATGCCCACCCACGCCCTCCGCGCGGATTAGCTTAAAGCTGAGTTTGGACCCGCCTATTCCAAACACGCCCTTTTTTTTGCCTGTGTCCGAAATCTCGCCTTGCACAGCCGCTCCCTTTGCAATCACGGTGACGCCGTTCACTTTGAAGTCTTCAGTGGTGGTGAAGCGCACCGGACGTCCCATATCCGCGTCCGCCGGAATATCCGCGGCGAGCGTAATGCGGAATGGCATCGCGTCCGGCACCATCACGCTCACGGTCTGCGGTACCGCGGCCACGGGCGCGGGTGCCGGCGTTGGCGTCAACGTGGCGGCAGGGTTGGTGGCAATTGGCACCGGAGTCGGTGTCGCCACTGGAGCGGGTATCGGTGTGGCCACAGCCGTTTGCGCCGGTTGTGAATTCTGTTTGGCGTTCTGCGGCGTGTTTCCCTTCGCTGGCGTCGGCGGAGGCAGAGGCTGCCGCTTGGGATTTCGCAACTGCTCGATGATCAGCGGCGTGACGCCGCCCTTGGTCAGCCGAATCACTTCCGGCGTCGACAAGTCAAAGTTGGTTTTCTCCGCGGCACGAATCTGGCTCAGGATCAGGTCGGTCGGCACTTTCTCCTTCACCATGGACAGCACGCTGTCATTGGTGAGCGTCGTATCCGGGGGCGGTGGAGGCGGAGGCGCCGGCTCGGGCGCGACCACGGGAGCCGGTGGCGGCGCCTGCTGCGCGGCCAGTTCAGCGGCAGCCTTCGCCGCAGCGCGCTTTTTCATCATGAAAAATGCACCGCCGCCGCCCGCAGCCAATACCACCAGCACAGCGGCGATCCCGATCATGGCCTTCGAATTGGAAGGCGATGCATTCGCCGGCGCCGACACTGCGGAGGCCTTCACCGACGCCGGACCCACGCTGGGCGGCGCAGCCGCCGCCATGACCCGCGTGGTGTAAAGCGACCCTGAATCCGACTCGCGTTTCAACGCCGAAAGCGCGCTTTGCACGTCCTTCATGCTCTGCCAGCGGTCGTCCGGATTCTTGCGCAAGCAACGCTGAATCACCGTTTCGAGCTGCGGCGGTACATCCGGCGCCACCGTCGACATGGGTTTCGCTTCATCGCGCAAAATTGCCGACAGCGTCGATAGGCTCGATTCGCCCTCGAACGCGCGTACTCCCGTCGCCATCTCATACAACACCGCGCCGAACGAAAAAATATCGGAGCGCGTGTCCACCTTCTTGCCCTGCGCCTGTTCCGGCGACATATAGCTGACGGTGCCGAGAATCGATCCCTCCACCGTCATCGGCGCCACGTTGGCAATGGTTCGCGTGCGATCGTCTCCCGTGTCCGGCACCGGCCCGCGGTCGGTGAGCTTCGCCAGACCAAAGTCGAGAATCTTGACTAGCCCGCTTTCCGTCACCATCGCGTTCGCCGGCTTCAGATCGCGATGCACGATGCCGGCGGCGTGGGCCGTACTCAGTGCGTCGGCCATTTGCAGCGCGTACTTGATCAGCAGAGGCACGCGCAGCCCGCCTTTAGGGATCAGGTCGTTCAGGGTTTTGCCCTGCACGTATTCCATCACCATGAATTCGGTGTCGCCTTCAGAGATTACATCGTGGATGGTGATGATGCTGGGATGATTCAAGCCCGACGCGGCTTGCGCTTCCTGCAGGAAACGCCGGCGGCGATCGGGGTCTCCGGATTTCGCGCTGGGCAGTACTTTGATGGCGACCGTGCGGTTCAACCGCGTGTCCAGGGCTTTGTAGATTTCGCCCATGCCACCGGCGCCTAATTTTTCGAGCAACTGATACTGTTGAATCTGCCGCCCTACCATGACGCTCCTTCCGGGAAGCTTCTAGTTTGCCACACTCGGAAGGTTCTAGGGAGGGGGCCCTTTTTTCAAAAGTCCGGCGGACTCACAGCCGAAACCCGATCGCCGGTGAGCTTCACAATGCCGGTAACAACGCCGGCGCCCGGCACATCGCCTTTATAGTACAGAGTCTGATAATCGATGACGGCGTCCACCGACGTAGGTTTACCCAGAATCTCCTCCACTTGGGCGCGTGACATGCCCTCCTGGATCTGCGCCCAGGCCAGCGGATTTTGCCAGCGCGATGCATCCGGCTTGGGGACCACCTTTGGCCTCACCTCCACGGCCGCCGGCGGCGCCGCGGGCGGGAGGTTGCGCAAAGCCTTTTCCAGGTCCGCGATTCGCCGGTCCTGTTCTCTCACGATACGCTTCAGAAGGCTGATGTCCGTGAGCGCCTCCTCCAACCGGCGATCTCGCGTCTGCGCAGGCGTGCTCTGGCCAAAAGCAAAAGCCGAGGTTATCAGCCCGATCACACCTGCGACGACAATTCGCTGCATGAAGCCCGCTTTGTGTTAGTGAAAAATGCCCAGCATGTAGGCGATCAGCAGAATTACCACGATCGTCCCCAAGCCGACCCCCGCACCGCCGCCCGCGCCCCAGCGAGAATGGCCGTAGTAGCCGAAGCCACCGCCAAAAAGCAAAATCAAAACGATCAGTAGT
>Ga0068860_100001827_pt1 | contig 22677 bp, 19 predicted proteins | sample KBSSwiS32_FD_66597 | JGI IMG/M metagenome (GOLD analysis project Ga0068860, IMG submission 66597) | Switchgrass rhizosphere microbial communities from Kellogg Biological Station, Michigan, USA - KBS Switchgrass S3-2 | ecosystem: Host-associated > Plants > Roots > Rhizosphere > Soil ...
CTTGTCAATACGGTTCAACCCGGTTACTTTCGGTCGAAAACATTTTTCCTGGGAGATTATTGGGGAATTTTTGAAGACGGAAAATTGATTGCGGTCACTGGCGAGCGGATGAAGATGGATCGCTTTACCGAATTGAGCGCTATTGTCACACACCCAAATCATACCGGGAAGGGATATGCGAAACAGTTAATAGCGCATACGGTCAACAATATTTTCGACCAAAATAAAACTCCATTCTTACATGTTGTTGACACGAATATTGGTGCTATCACACTTTATGAGAAATTAGGATTTAAGACAAGAAGAAAAATCAGTTTCTGGAATGTGACCACCGATTACGCCGGGATATGAACGGATTTGTGTAGTCCTTCACAATACCGGCGCATTTCAATTATTAAACTTTTGGATGTATTTTTCGATTGCATTCCTGTCATTTTGGAACATCCGCCCAATCCGCTCAAATCTGCTCAATCCGCGATGCGATTGTGGATAACTTTTTAAATCGTGCAGAATTAGTCGATTAAAGCAATGGACTGATAAAAATATCTCCAATCCACCGTAAAACTTTCCACATTTTCCGAATTCGGTTGGTTCATTTTCTCATATATACTAATTTGGGGTTCCAATCATTTACATATGCTGAGCCTAACTGACGGAATCGGAAATATCACTTCCTATTTGTACAACAATCTCATCATCGACAAAGATCAGCAGAGGGTGAGCGGCGTAATTCTTGGCAACTGTATTTTTGGTGTGGAAGGAAAAATCGTCGGCAAGATTGTCAATAATATACTGTACAATATCAAAGGAGAGATTGTTGCGCAGCGAATCAGGCTCGGACAGAAAATGATCATCCAAAATATTACTGATCTCTATCGGCAGGCATGGACAATTACTGCAAAAGTAAAAAATCATGTTGCACCCTGGATTGAACCGACTGCAAACTGGTCGCATGTGACACTGCCGGAGACGCTGAAAAAGCAATAACGAGCATCATTTTCTAAAAACCTTATTCGAACTTCATAGCGCACTCCTGAAAGAGTCAAGATATTTATCAATATACACCTGCTTATTTGCCGCGCGATATTGCATGATGAATCTCGGATGTTCCAACGAAACAATTTTTTTGAAGAACTGATGTTCCTCGTTCAAATCTTTTAAGTGTTTTTCATTTTTCCCGGTTCCAAAACAAAAACAGATATCTGTCCTTACACCAAGTTTGATTTGGGTAGTAATGTTTTCAACGATAGATTTTTTTACAGAGAGAAATAAGTCTTTGCTGTCGTAGTAATTATAATTTTTTTCTTTCCCTGGTTTATCCTCTTTGGTAAAACCGAGTGGGAACATCGAATTGATATAAAATTTTCCGTAAAATGCTTCTGGGCCTCCGAACGCATCGATCATTTCATAAATAAAAACTGATGATGGTTCGTGAGTTGTTTTTCCTTCGTAATGAATATTACAAACAGATTGCAACCGTTTTGGATCGGTGAATGGAATGCCCGTCATACCTGCACCAAATCTCCCGGGATTGATTCCAAGAATCAGCAATCTTGTATTGCGATCATTATAATACTTACGATAGAAACTGCCCGTTATCTGAAGTGTCTGTCCGTATTCCCTGAAAGGATTCATGACGCGGATGCCCTCGGGTAATTTCCTTCCTGTATATTCCAATTGCTGGTTGAACGCGATGACACGTTCTCCAAATGTTTCATCACCTCTCATCAGAAAATCTTTCTATTTTATTTGTTAAACAAAGGTTCCAGATAATTTTTCAACATAACTGCATGCGTGTGATCTTCGTCCTTACCCGCGTACAACAACGTCAGTTTTTTTGAAGACCGGTGTTTACTGACAAAGGTTTCAATATAATCATTCGTTTCTAGCTCTTCTTTATATCTTTTTTGAAATTCCTTCCATTTCGCAGGGTCATGAGCAAACCATTTCCTTAACCCGGGAGAAGGAGCCAGATCTTTTTCCCATTCATCAATAGCGGCTCTTTCTTTTGTCATGGCTCTTGGCCACAGGCGATCCACGAGCACACGAAATCCGTCTGATTTTTCAGGTTCTTCGTAAATGCGTTTGAGAATGATGGTTGGCATTGGTCGCAAATTTACAGCGTATTTTATACACGCAGGGGCAATAGCGGACAATTCCTGTATCCTCTCCATTTATCCAATTGCGACGACATCTTTGGTGTTTAATCAAGAAATTCATTTAATTGATGTAAAGCATTTCGGTGAGCCGAGATGCTTTTATTTTTTTGCTCCTGAATTTATTTCGTGAACAACAAAAACATCAATACATGGAAAAAGAAAAATTGATCTCCGCCATCGAAAATGAAGACGGAATTGACAGGGCCGGTTTTATTAAATGCATGGCCTGGGCCGGTACAGGTGTATTATGGATGATGAGTGGTGGCATAATGAAATCTTTTGGCATGAGCCAGATGATCGATAGAACTACAGGCGGAGTCAAAAAAGGACTGGTATTACCACAGGCTGACTTCAGTTTTGCACAGATCAGCGATAGTCATATTGGTTTCAATAAACCAGCTAATCCGGATGTGCTTGGAACATTAAATTCTGCAATCGGGAAAATTAATGCAATGCCAATGGCTCCGTCCTTTGTATTGCATACGGGAGACCTTTCTCATCTTTCACAGGCGGACGAATTCGATACGCTTGACCAGGCATTGAAGTCCGTGAAGACAGATAAAATTTTCTACGTGCCAGGTGAACACGATGTGTTAAACGATAATGGCAAACAATATCTCGCACGTTACGGGAAAAATACAAAAGGACAAGGATGGTACAGTTTCGATTATAATGGAGTTCATTTTATCGGTCTTGTGAACGTTGTGGATACTTCAGAAGGCGGACTCGGCAGCCTGGGTAATGAACAACTCGAATGGTTGGAAGATGATTTGAAAGGACGCAGTGCCAGCACACCCATCGTTGTATTTGCACACATCCCGCTGTGGGCGGTGTATCCACAATGGGGATGGGGAACAAGAGATAGCGAACGTGCACTGGGATATCTGAAACGATTTGGATCAGTGTCAGTGTTAAATGGGCATATTCATCAAACGATGTTAAAAGTTGAAGGAAATATTACATTTCATACGGCAACATCCACAGCATTTCCTCAACCGCAACCAGGAACAGCGCCAGCGCCTGGTCCGATGAAAGTGCCGGCAGAAAAATTACAAAGTTTGCTTGGCCTTACGAGCGTGAATTATGTGGAGCATAATCATTCGTTAGCAATTACCGATACGGCATTACAAGGATAAGCAAGTTGGAGAGAAGAGAGTAGAACGAAATGCACTTCGCTCTACTCTTTAAAATCGAGATTATCAAATTCTAAACAATGCACAAAATCTTATTAATCTCTTTAGTGTTAATAGTGAGTAACGCTAATGCGCAGATTCACCCGGTTGATAACGGTTCATCGGTGCAGTTTAAAGTAAGGAACCTGGGCTTTGGAGTTACAGGTTCCTTCACCGGGTTAGATGGCAAAATAAATTTTGATCCCAATAAAATTCAGGATGCAACATTTGATGTAAGTATTGATGCGAATACTGTTAACACCGGCATGGAAATGCGAGACAATCATTTGCGAAAAGAAACTTATTTCGATGTTGAAAAATATCCAAGGATCAAAATCGAATCGAAAGAGATTGCGGCGTCGAATAAAAGAGGACAATTAGTCTTTTCCGGAAAAGTCCTTATTAAAAATCTGTCCAGGGATATTTCATTCCCCTTCACGGCTGAGCCAGTCAACGGTGGTTACCTTTTCAAAGGTTCTTTCAAAGTAAACCGAAAAGAATTTGGTATCGGAGGAACCAGTACGATTTCCGATGAAGTTGAAATTGCATTAAGCGTATTTGCAAAATAGCTCAAATATGTATTCAGGAAAAAAAATCTTGGTGACGGCATCTATCATTGTACTCATTGGAATCAGTGTTGCGGCAACTGCTCCGTCGCCAGAAAAAAGTGACTACAAAAATTTAAAAGTCCTTCCAAAAAATATCAGTTCAAAAAAATTACAACAAATTATGATTGACGAATTCGAAGATGGATTAGGGGTGAGTTGCGGATTTTGTCACGCTGAACAAAAAGGCTCTCACAAACTCGACTATGCAAGTGACGACAAGCCGGAAAAAGAAATCGCGCGCAATATGATGCGGATGACAAATAAATTTAATAGTAAATATTTCCAAGTCAGGCATGCGATGATTGGTGATAGTGTGTCGGTTGTTACTTGCGAAACATGTCACCGCGGGCAACCACGGCCAGAAGGACTTGACAAGTGAGTTGATGAGTTTGGTAAGTTTTGTTTCACACAAACGCACAAAGATTAGTTATTGAAAGCCTTCTTACTCTTTGTGCCTTTGTGTGAAACAAAACCCACCAACTTTTCATTTCGCCAAATATTTCCGGCGAAAATTTTCACCGACGTTTCTATCCGGCGACTTCTTATCATTCAAACACTTGCATTCACAGCGATACCGCTCGTCCCGATTCCGTTTGCAAATCTTTCTGCGTTATACAAACTTTGTTCCGTTAATTTCTCCTATATGGAACAGTACGAAAACACATACGAACCTTTCCAGATGAATTATCATCTGTCTTCCCTTATCGCTTCTCCACCTTGGAAATGAAATTTTCCGACACAGGAATCTTTTGAATCCGCTTGAGGAATGTCAACAAATTTATTGGTGGATCAAACAACCTCAAAACGGGCATTTGCAAAACAGAAATCTTTTGTATGTTGTGCGATAGCACACCCTACATTTTCTTCATAACAACCTAAACAAAAAAATCAAATGGAAACTTCAATGTTGATTAAATGGGCCGTCGTAGGTGGTCTCATTATTCTCTGCTTATTATTGTACAGATTTATTCTGCGCGTTTTTTTCGGGGTGGTGATTGTTCCGCAGGATAAGATCGGTCTTGTTACAAAAAAATTCGTATTAGTCGGAAAACAAGAATTGCCCGAGGGTAGAATCGTTGCAACAAATGGTGAAGCCGGTTTCCAGGCGCAAACACTTGCACCCGGGGTCTACTTCTGGAAATGGGCATGGCAATATGGGATCGAATTTCAGCCGTTCACGGTAATACCTACCGGAAAAATAGGACTGCTACTTGCAAGGGATGGCGCAGAATTGGAAACCGGGTCAATTCTAGGGCGCAAAGTGAGTTGTGATTCGTTCCAGGATGCTGAAGCGTTTTTGAAAAACGGCGGACGCAAAGGGCGTCAAACCGCAATCATTGCGCCAGGTTCATATCGTATCAACACATTTTTATTTGACGTGGATGTTACGGATATGGTAACCATTCCTGATAACGCCGTTGGCGTAGTAACCACTATGGAAGGAAAACCGTTGGATGAAGGCCAGATCGCAGGGAAGATTGTCGATGGACATAATAAATTCCAGGACGTCGATTTATTTCTCGCACATGGTGGTTTCAAAGGTTTGCAGGAACAGGTAATTCTTGCGGGTTCCTACTTCCTGAATCCGTGGTTTGCCAAAGTAGAAATGGTAAAGATGACCGAGATACCGATTGGTCATGTTGGCGTTGTCATTTCTTATGTCGGCAACGAAGGCGTTGACCTCAGCGGTGTTGAATTCAAACACGGGAATATCGTTGCCAAAGGTTTCAAGGGCGTTTGGGCGGAACCGTTAGGTCCGGGTAAATACCCAATCAACCCATATATTATGAAAGTGGAACTTGTACCAACTACCAACCTCGTGTTGAACTGGGCATCGGCAAGAAGTGAAGCGCACCAACTTGATAAAAATTTGTCGACGATCACAGTGCGTAGTAAAGACGGTTTCCCATTCAACCTAGACGTGGCTCAGATCATCCATATACCGACCACCGAAGCACCAAAAGTCATTGGCCGTTTTGGTAATATGACAAACCTGGTGAGCCAGGTTTTGGAACCGACGATCGGTAACTATTTTAGAAACTCGGCGCAAGATAGCGATGTGATCGCTTTCCTTGGAACACGGAAAGAGCGCCAGGAATCTGCACGTGATCATATCGGTAAAGTGCTCGAGCAGTATAATGTATTTGGTGTCGACACTTTGATTGGAGATATCGTGCCACCAGAAAGTTTGATGAAAACGCTTACTGATAGAAAAATCGCGGAAGAACAAAAAGTAACGTATGATACACAAATGAAAGCGCAGGAGACGAGACAGAGCCTCGAAAAAGAAACCGCGATCGCAGAAATACAAAAAGAGATCGTAAAAGCAGATCAAGGTGTTCTTATTGCTGAAAGAATTGCGGACGCCTCTGTGAAAAAAGCAACCGGTGATGCCAACAGCGTTCGTTTACAGGCAACAGCTGATGCCGATCGCCTGAAATTACTTGCGAGTGGCGAAGCGGAAAAAACAAGACTGCTTGCGAAGGCCGAAGCTGAAAAAATCGAGTTGCTCGCAAAAGCCGACGCCGAAAAAATTTCGCTTACAGGTAATGCGGAGGCTGAAAAGATTCTTGCAATCGGTAAGTCGAATGCGGAATCGTATAAACTTTCTGTTGACGCCATGGGTGGAAACAACTTCACGCAGTTAAAGGTGATGGAATCAATCGCCACGCAAAACGTTAAGATCATGCCAGATGTATTAATAGGCGGAAATGGAGACGGTGCCGGCGGCGGAATCAGCGGATTACTGGGACTACAAATATTGCAGCAACTGGGCAAGAAAGTCAATGGCGGAAGTGAATCTTAGATAGAAATATGAATTTGGAGGCACAAGGAAAAATCAAGGCCGGAAAAGCCTTGCTATTCTTTGTGCCTTAATTTTTTTTGTCCCTTTGTGTGAAACAAGATCTTACCCTTTTACTCAGCCCGGAGACTCCTCACCGGATTTGCTCGCACTGCCCTGCCCGCATGAAAAGTAATCGTTCCCAGTGCGATAAATATGGCAGTACAACCAGCAGCTAAGTATAGCGACCAACCGATATCTACGCGATACGCAAAATTTTCCAGCCAACTGTCCATGAGCCACCATGCAAAAGGAATTGCAGCAATGAACGCAACTACAACCAGCACTAAAAATTCTTTCGATAATAATACAAATAACGAGCTTGCTGTAGCGCCCAATACTTTTCTTATGCCGATTTCTTTCCTTCTTGCTTCTGTTGTGAAAATAGATAATCCTAAAAGACCGAGACAAGCAATCAACACGGCCAGTATCGTCAGGTATGAAAAGAAGTTTTTAAAGCGGAGATCGTTCTTGTAAAGTTTTCCAATTTGTTCATCAAGAAAACTGAACTCAAAAGGTTTATCGGGATTATGAGCCTTCCATGTTTTTTCGATCGATGCGATATCCGTTGAAAGGTGTTGCGAATGCAACTTGATAAAAAAGTTGCTGCCATTATTTTCCTCCGAAATAAAGCCGAATGGCTTAATTGGATCGTGTAACGAATTGAAATGAAAATTTTTGGCGACACCAACAATCTTTACCGGACGCTTCTGACCCGATTCGTCATCCCATATTATCTGCTTTCCTAAATAAGGCGAATGTAAACCCAACTGCTCAACGGCTTTTTCATTTAGAATAATACTCGCACTGTCTGCTGTTGACTCGGTAAAAAAATTCCTTCCTTCTTTTAATTCAATTGCGAGAGCAGGCAAAAATTCATGGTCGACACGCATAAAATTTAGCGCAATGTGATTGCGCTGATCGAGTGTTGCAACACCATTGGTTGAGGTGATTCCACCCAAAATCCCATCCGCCCTCGCTACACTTTTTACTGACGGCATTTTCCTAATATCGTCCAGCCATGAACCACTTATACCGGTATTTGGTCTGCCATTTCCTCGGACGTTCGGCAACATGAGGACGTTGTCTTTGTCAAAACCCAGATTTTTTTGAGTGATAAAATCGATTTGTTTGTACACGGTAAAAAAGCCGATGATCAATACAATCGATATTAAAAATTGAAAAATGACCAACCCTTTACGGAGATAGATGCCGCGCCATGATGTGATGAATTTCCCCTTCAATACCTTCACGGGTTGATACGAGGATAATTGCAATGCGGGATAGATCCCGGCAATCATTCCGATAATAAAAGTGATCATCGCGAGTTGAATACATGTTCGCCACTGATCCGAAAAATGTAATGATAAATTCGAATTCATCAATTTGTTTACAAATGGAATGAGAATATAAGTGGCGAGGATGGCAATGACAAGGGCGATAAAAGCAAGGAAAACGGATTCAGTCAAAAACTGGGTCACCAGCGAAGCGCGTGATGCACCAGCCACCTTCCGGACGCCTACTTCTTTGGCTCTCTTCAGCGACTGGGCCGTTGCGAGGTTAACATAGTTGATAGAAGCAATAACAATTACAAATATGGCGATGGCCATTAGAATATTAATATACGAGATGTCCGTGTTGCTTCCAAGTTCCCATTTCAGGTTTGATTTCAAATGTATATCCGTTAGCAGCTGCAAATAATATTTGCTTTTGCTTTCAGGCTGATATTTATGAAAAAGCGGTTGTAATTTTTCCGAGAACGATGCGGCACTCGCATTTGGTTTGAGTAATGCGTAAGTGTAAAAAATGTAAAAATTCCAATCTCGGTCGATCACCGAATCCATTCGAGATACAAACGGGATTAGGAAATCAAAAGTAAAATGGGAATTTTGTGGCACATCCTTTAACACACCGGTGACGGTGAAATCCTGGCCGTTATTCACATTGATCCTTACTGTTTTTCCAATTGGATCTTCTTTCCCAAAATATTTAATGGAAGCGGATTGGGTCAATATGATCGAAAGCGGCCCTCGAAATGGATTGTCTTTACTTCCGAATACAAAGGGATAATCAAACACTTTGAAAAAATTACTATCTACCCTGAGCAGATCTGTTTCGTAGAATCCTTTGTCGTTATATTGAATCAGGAACTTCCGCCCCCACGACGGCGCAAAGCGAGTAGCGGTCTCTACTTCAGGCAAATCCCCGCGAAGAGCCGGCGCCAATGCCGGTGGCGTCGTTGCATCGGCAATAACGGATCCGTCATCATTTACAAAATCCTTTACGACGCGATAAATTCGATTTGCATTCTTGTGATAACTATCAAAACTCAGTTCGTTCTTAACATATAATAGAATGATGATAAAACATATCATTCCGGTCGACAAACCGATAATATTAATCACTGAGGAAATTTTCGACTTCCAAATATTTCGCCAGGCGATTGTGAGATAGTTTTTAATCATAGCATTGCTTGAAGTGAAATGTTACCACCAAGAAGATGCCATCTTATTATATTCCTAATGCTCACAGGGATAAGTTTTTTTTAGAAATGGAAGATGTCCGGTTTCAATACACAAGGTGTCCGCAACATTATACAGTTAAACGAAAGACCTGACCAACCGGGAAATCAGCGATATAGAAAAGAAACGTAACTTGAATTATGAAAAAACAATTCCTCTCACTATTAACAATGTTTTTCTTGTTGGCTTCGTGTTACGAACAACCAAACCTATATAAATCCGAAAAAACAAAGGAAACGGATTATTCCAAATACAAAACCTATGCGTGGCTTCATACAAAAGACACAGCATACACAACAATCCTCGACAGGAAGAACGTTGAAGCTGCACTCGCTTACGAAGTGAGTAAGCAATTAGATGCGCGTGGAATGAAACTGGATACTGCCAACCCGGATTGTTTATTCACGTACACCCTGGTGATGAATAAAACGTATCAGGTCGGCGATCGTCCACCGGAAATTTATACCCCGATCGCATATGCACCCGTTTATTCCGGGCAAAACAACGTGTATTATTATCGGACTGATTATGGCTTGCCAAATTATAGCGGTGGTATGATGGTAACGACATTTAGGGACGGCTCACTGGTCATCGATATGGTTGATACCAAAGACAACAAGATAGTTTGGCGCGCAAGTGCGCAGGGAAAGCAGGAAGAAAAAAGCGCAAAGGGCGTAAAAGCAACTGTCAGGGAAATTATCCCGCAAATGTTTAAGAAGTTCCCAATCAAAAAAGTGTAGACTTCCCACTCAATTCCAAATTCGATCATGGAAATTAATATTAATCAGAAACCCATTTCCATTGGTGATAAATATAAAATTTTTATCGATGGACAGGAATCATACCGTGCTGCCCGAAAATTGTTCAAACTACTGCCAGTTGTTGTATTGTACAAAAATGACGGCGATATTCCCCGCATCACGATCCGGAAAAGATTTACATTCTTTAAGGCCAGTTATATTCTTAAAAGAGAAGATAGCAGCATACTCGAATTCAAAACAATTTCGTTTTGGAAGAGGCACTATCAATGCCTTGTTGGAAAAGATATGTATGATGTTTATGGACACCGCGGCAGAAAATTTTCTATTTATAAAAATGATGTACAAGTTGCATTTTGGGACAAGCAAGCCGTGTCGTGGTTTGCCGGCGACAACTATATGATTATGGCAGACAAAAATTCTGATGCCGAACTACTCATTTCATTTTGTTTAGTCATTGATAATTTCCGCAGTGATGACCACGATGGAAAAGCATTGACCGTAGATATCGGCAGCATCGGTCCGCAGGCAAAGGCGTTTGATTCGAATTGGGAACCGAAAGTGTAGCCTGGTGTTAACTATTACTTAACTCACGCCTTGGTATCCTCCATGATACCAGATTGCACGCATTATACTGGTTACCTTCTGTATACTAACGATCATTCCGTGCAATCCGTGATTAATTTTGTTGTCTTAATTCATCTAACAAAAAAAATTATGGCAACAGTACAGTGGGTTCTGGATCCGTCACATTCAGAAATACAATTCAAAGTAAAACATTTGATGATCTCCAAGGTGACTGGAGAGTTTACAAAGTTCAGTGGTTCGTTCGCGACGCAGGGCGAAGATATTTCTACCGCAAATATTTCTTTCAAAGCAGATATCGGTTCTATATCTACGAATAATGAACAAAGAGATGCACACCTGAAGAGTTCAGATTTTTTTGAAGCCGACAAGCATCCCGAGCTTTTATTCGAAAGCGAAAAATTGGAGCGCATCAACGACGAGGACTACAAACTATATGGCGCTTTAACTATTCGTGGCATCACAAAAAATGTTGTGCTCGATGTTGCGTACAGTGGAGTCATTACAGATCCATGGGGCAATACCCGGGTGGGTTTTGAAGTAACGGGAAAGATCAACCGAAAAGATTTTGGTATCAGTTTCGGCATGGTATCTGAAACCGGCGGCGTATTACTTGGATATGATGTTGAGCTTAATGCGCAGGTGCAATTTACAAAGGTGGCTAAGGAAGTAGCGGTTGAAGTGGCGTGAAGTTGAGGTTGAGGTTAAGGTTGAGGCTGAGGTAAAGGGTAAGACATGCCTTTTACCTTTTACCTTACCTTGAGTTCTTTGCAATTTCATGCTTTCTCCCTCATTGGTGACGACAAATACAAATGCCAAAGCAGCATTGTCGCAACTGAACGATAAGGTTGCCAACGGGTGACTAAAGCGAGTAAATCTTCTCTTGTTGTATCCTTACTCAATTTCTTTACCCGCCTTAGCGCATTCACAGCAGCCAAATCGCCTATGGGGAAGATGTCAGCACGCCGCAGAACAAACATGAGGTACACGTCGATTGTCCAATTGCCGATTCCTTTCAATTCGATCAACTTTTTTCTTACATCATCGTCGGGTAATTTCTCCAGCGATTCCAAGTTCAATCTGCCTTCGAAAATTTCTTTGGCAAGCCCCCGGGTATAAATTGTTTTTTGTCTGCTTACATAACATGCGCGGAGTTCTTCGTCACTCAATTTCAAAAACTTCGACGGAGTAATTTCCTTTAATTTTTCTTTGAGTTTATTCAGTGCCGCCAATGCGGAAGCAAGCGACACCTGTTGTTCAAGAATAATATGGACAAGCGTTTCAAAATTGTTGGGCCGTGTCCACATGGGAGGATATCCGTGCGTGTCGACGATTATTCGAAAATCTTTGTCTTTCGACGCGAGTTGATCGCAGATTTCACGGAAATTTTTTTTATTGAATCGACAAATCTTCAGTTTACTTTATTTTTTTAATTGCAATTTCACGCAAAAGCGCAAAGAAAAATAAGGCGCAAGGCCCAAATTTAAGCTTTGCGCCCTATTTTTCTTTGCGCCTTTGTGTGAAATAAAACTATCCATATATGAAATCCTCAATCACAAAAGTTGCCAAGAATCTGCCGATAATAAAATTAGTATACGGAATTAGCCTCAAATGTTTATTTTCATTTTGTGAAAGGCAAAAGTGAAAATATCTACCATAAGTTACCCATCCTTGACGGGCTGGAGCTACTCGATGCAAAACATCACGCATTGAACTTCCCTTTTCATTCACATGATACCTTTAATATCACTCTCGTACTCGAACAAACTTTTTCAACAAAACTGGCGGACCGCCTGCTGCATTCACCAGCAGGAACTATCACAATCACTAACCCCGGCGAAGTGCACGCAACTGTTTGTGACAATAAAACCGGCAGCTCGTTTTTTACTTTGTACCTATCGCCCGATGTGATGAAAAAAATCGGTGGAGAAAGGATTGTTTTTTTTGAGAATAAAATAATCGATGACCAATCGATCTTCCAGGCTTTTTATCGGTTGACGCAAGATTTGGGGACTGCGGATCATCAGCATGAAAAAAAACTCTTAGACGTATTAAGTCGTTTGGTGGAAGAATATGCAAACGATGGTCCGGACGACAATAAGAGAATAAATCTTTTCCGTGAATTCCTGGAAGAGGATAATACTGAAAGATTCTCATTGGAAAATACGGCCCGCCGATTCGGACTGGATAAATTCAAATTCCTGCGGCTTTTTAAACAATATACCGGGCTCACACCAAACAACTACATTATATTAAAGCGCATTGAAGAATCCAAAACGCTTTTGCAAACAGACGATGACCTCCTGGGTGTTGCCATCCAATCCGGTTTCTATGATGCCACACATTTCTCCAAACACTTCAAGAAGATCACTGGTGTAACGCCCATGGCCTACCGGAACGCCATGTTGTGCAATATCGTACCATAGAGGCGGTGGTTGCCGGGTTATTTTTGTATCCATTAAACATATAACAATGAAACCGGCACTCCTGATCATCATGATAATGTTTGCACCACTTTTGCTATTTCCACAGACAACCCAGCTTACAACCGACCAATACAAGGAAGATTTTAACTTCTTCTGGAAAAGCATCAACGATGAATATTGTTACTTTTCTAAAAAGCAGACAGACTGGCAAACGGTAAAATCAATTTATGGTCCGATTGTCGACACCATTACAACGCGAGATCAGTTCATCGCAGTTTTAGAAAAAGCACTTTATGAAATTTATGATCATCACGCAGGGTTAAACACGAACACCGGAACATCTCAGCGGGTAGTGCCTACCGGGGCAGACATGTGGGCAGAATATATAAATGGGAAACCCCTGATTACGGAAGTAAAAATTGGGTTGGGCGCCGCATCAGTCGGCATCGTGCCAGGGATGGAAGTCCTTGCGATCAATGACGTCCCGGTTGACCAGTGTGTTCAACGATTTCTTCCAAAATCGTTAAAGCATGAAGATGTTGAGGCGAAAAATTTCATGTTGAGGATTCTTTTGGCAGGGAATCATATTCAACCCAGGAAAATTTCATTAAAACAAAACGGAGTAGTGAAAGATTATTTCCCCGACAAAGACGGATTTCTGCTTGATAAAATAAAATATTCCTCAATGCTGGAAACAAAAAAAATTGGATCGACTGGATACATCAAGATCAATAATTGCCTGTATGACGATGCTTTGATCCCGGTTTTTGACAGCGCAATGCAATCGATGCAAAATACAAGCGGGTTGATTATTGATTTACGGGAAACGCCGAGCGGTGGTAACACATCCGTCGCGCGTGCCATCCTGGGGTGGTTTACCAACAAAGAAAAATTTTATCAAAAGCACGAATATTATTTTGAAGAAAAGAGTACAGGGATCAAAAGAAGCTGGGAGGAAATCGTTTCGCCAAGGACTGGAAAATATTACAGCAAGCCGCTCGTGATATTATGTGATCATTGGACCGGAAGCATCGCAGAAGGAATTACGATTGGTTTTGATGCGTTGCAAAGACCATCTACCAAAATAATAGGCACTACCATGGCGCGACTCAATGGTGCAGTATATAGTTATGAAATGCCCAATTCCAAGATTCATTTTTCGTTTCCTGCGGAAAGGCTGTACCATGTGAATGGTTTAGCAAGGGAAAAATATATTCCGCCGGTTTATATCGATATGTTGAAGGAGAAATCATCACCTACGTCGGATATCATGTTGGAAAAAGCATTGACATTTCTTAAAAATGTTAAGTCATGAATTTCTCAAGTGAAAATTTCGATTGCGTTCATCCAAAGATCCTGGAAGGATTGATTCGATCAAACAAACACTTTGTTCCGTCTTATGGTAATGATGAGTACACAAAAAACAGCCAGGCAAAGTTTGCGGAAGTATTAGGGAGAAAGGACATCGATGTGTTTTTCTGTTTCAATGGAACAGGTGCAAATAATTTTGCATTGAGTTCAATCACAGACAAGAATCATTCGATACTCTGCGCCGATGTATCTCATGTCTATAACGCCGAGTCAACCGCACCGGAAGCATTTACCGGTTGCAGGCTGTACCCGCTACAATCAAAAGATGGAAAAATTCTCGTCGACGATTTAATAAGACAGTTGACAAAAAAAGATGGCGTGCATTATCCCCTTGCTGCAACATTGACAATTTCGCAGCCGACAGAATATGGAACATTGTACAATGAAAAAGAATTGAAAGAGATTGCCAGTGTTTGCAATCGATATCATATCATGCTACACGTTGACGGCGCGAGGATATTTAATGCACTGGATGCGATGCAATGTTCATTTCCGGATTTTGTAAAAATAAGTGAAGTGGATGCGCTGACGATCGGCGGTACAAAATCAGGATTGATGTTTGGTGAGGCAGTGATTTTTTTTGGAAAGGATCGTTTCAAAAATATTGCGTTCAATCATAAAAGAAGTATGCAGCTTGCTTCGAAGAACAGGTATATCGCCGTGCAGTTTGAGGAGTTGCTGAAAAAACAATTTTGGAAAAATATTGCTGCGCATACAAATAGTCTCGCGAAATATTTTGAGAAGCAGGTAAGTGTCATCGATCCATTATGTGTTGTCTACCCTGTTCAAACCAATATGGTATTTATGAAAATGAAGCCAAATTTGTTTTCGAAATTGAGATCGAAAGCAAATTTTTATATGTGGGATAAGGAAAAACATCTTGTAAGATTTGTGTTTTCGTTTGGAAATACGAAGAATGAGATTGATGCATTTGTAAAAATGTTGATAGCTGAACGTTAGCCTAATCATGAAATTGACATGAGTCACTTTTTCTTTGCGCCTTTGCGCCTTTTCGTGAGAAAAAATCACCAAAGGCGCAAAGGCGAAAGAAAAAACGCTCTACATTTCCTCGTCTTTCCCAAAATTAAAGAGAAATACTTAGGAATTACTAAATTTTTTAGTAATCTTGCTAAAAATATGATCCTTCGTATTCATGCAGGAAAACAGAGAAAATATTATCGCCAGGTTGCAAAAGGAAATTCTTCCTTTACAGGGATTAAAACTTCCAGCAGCCAATCATGCATTGCAACTTGATCTCGGTCCGATTGCTGAGGCGTTTCCAAACAAAAGTTTTCCTGTTGGTGCCATACATGAATTTATCAGTCATGCCCCGGAAGATGCCGCCGCAACTTGTGGATTTATTGGTTGCCTAACGGGTGGGCTCATGCGAAATGGCGGAGTATGCGTTTGGATTGGTGCCTCGCGCAAATTATTTCCGCCCGCACTAAAAGGATTTGGCGTAGATCCCGACCGGATTATTTTTATCGATCTTAAAAAAGATAAGGAAATTTTATGGGCCCTCGAGGAAGCGTTGAAATGCGAAGGACTGGCAACCGTCGTTGGTGAAATTCCTGAAATGAACTTTACTGTTTCCAGGAGATTGCAACTGGCAGTGGAGCAAAGCCGGGTTACAGGTTTTATTCACAGGTATCGTCCACGCAATATCAATACGAATGCATGCATATCTCGATGGCAAATCACCTCTTTACCCAGTGCACTCGGAGAGAATATCCCGGGCATTGGTTTTCCACGGTGGGACATTTCTCTTTTAAAAATCCGCAACGGTAAACCGGGCGCATGGAAAATGGAATGGGCCTCGGATATATTAAGACCCATTACACCATTTATGGTTGCCATACCACAAGAACAAAAACGAAAAACGGGATGAGATGTCGAGGCGCTTTGTTACGATATGGTTCCGTTATCTTAAAACGGACTGGCTCAGTCGTCGTCAGCCCTCGTTACTACATACACCTTTTATTTTAGCAGCGCCGGATCATGGCAGAATGCTTATCACTGCAGCGAATATCATTGCTGAAAAAGAAAATATATACCCTGGTATGGTGGTCGCCGATGCAAGAGCCATTCTTCCCGGCTTACAGGTCTTCGATGATAAACCCGGGCTCGCGGCAGAATTATTAAAAGCCTTTGCAGAGTGGTGCATACGGTTTGGTCCCCTAGTTGCCGTTGATTTACCCGATGGATTGATATTGGATAGCACCGGCTGTTCCCATCTTTGGGGCGGAGAAGCAGCATATCTAACGGAAATCAATAAACGATTTTATGCAAACGGTTACCATATACGAATGGCCATGGCAGATACCATCGGTACTGCGTGGGCCGTTGCACGCTTTGGAAAGGAAAACAGAATTATTGAACCCGGTGGACAACTTCATGCATTATTATCATTACCACCAGAAGCGCTTCGACTGGAAGCTGGTGTGATCGAGCGCTTACATAAACTTGGTCTCCGCCAGGTAAAGCAATTTATAACGATGCCTCGCTCTGCATTGCACCGACGTTTTGGTGAGCATACCATCCTTCGTATTGACCAGGCAACAGGAATGAAAGAAGAATGGCTACAGCCTGTGCACGTAGTAGTGCCTTACCAGGAACGTTTACCTTGTCTCGAGCCGATTGTGACCGCAACCGGAATTGAAATTGCTTTGCAAAAATTACTGGAAACACTTTGCAATCGCCTTCACAAAGAAGGTAAAGGACTTCGACAGGCGCGTTTCATATGTTATCGCGTGGATAATAAAATCATCACAATTGAAATCGGAACCAATCGCGCTTCTCATCATATCAATCATCTTTTTAAACTGTTTGAAGAAAAATTATCGACGATCGAACCCGATCTAGGGATTGAATTATTTGTATTGGAGGCGCCAAAAACAGAAGATCTTTCACCAATGCAGGAAAAAATCTGGGAAGGAATTTGCAGTTTGGAAAATATCAGGCTGGCAGAATTGATAGATCGCGTGGCAAATAAAATCGGCGCAACTCATATCCATCGGTATCTTCCTGATGAACATTACTGGCCGGAACGTTCAATCAAACAAGCCAGTTCATTAGAAGAAAAAACAAATACAGCATGGAGAAATGATAAACCCCGGCCGGCACATTTGCTTGCTGCTCCCGAATACATCGATGTAGCTGCCCCCCTGCCGGATTATCCGCCTATGTTATTTCGTTATAAAGGAAAATTACATATCATAAAAAAAGCGGATGGCCCTGAACGCATCGAACGTGAATGGTGGATCGAAGAAGGGTTGCACCGTGATTATTATGCTGTGGAAGATGAAGAAGGACATCGATACTGGATATTCAGATCAGGTCATTATGACCAGGAAAAAACACACCAGTGGTTTATCCATGGATTTTTTGCATAGTAAAATGAAAGTCATGAGCTACGTCGAATTACAAGTGACAACGAATTTTAGTTTCCTGATGGGAGCTTCCCATCCTGAAGAATTGGTTGAAAGGGCCTCAGACCTGGGCTTCACGCAAATTGGAATTACCGACCGGAACAGTTTGGCGGGTATTGTACGTGCACACGCGAAAGCCCGAGAAAAAAATATACGCATCATCCCGGCATGCAGGCTTGATCTGTCTGACGGCCCACCTTTACTCGCCTATCCTACTAACAAGTTAGCCTATGCGCAGATTTCAGCCATGATCACAAAGGGTAACCTGCGAACAGAAAAAGGGAAATGTATTTTATATAAGGAAGATATTTTTGAAAAGCCAGGAGGAATAAAATTCATTGCGGTTCCTCCATTGCAACTAAACACTGTGTTCAACTTTGAACCTGATTTTGAAAAAGCATTGAGGGAATATAAAGATGTATTAGGGAAAGATCTGTACATCGCTGCATCGAGACTTTATCATGGCAACGATACCAAACGGCTCCATCGGATTCACCAGCTTTCTCAACAATTACAAATACCGATGGTGGCCACGAATGATGTATATTATCACGAAACACATCGAAGACAATTACAGGATGTGGTTACATGCATCCGCGAAAAATGTACCATTCATACCGCAGGATTCCGGCTGCAACAAAATGCAGAGAGATTTCTGAAATCCGAAAAAGAAATGAAAAGGCTCTTCAATCGCTACCCGGATGCGATCACTCGCACGATGGAAATTGCCGAAACATGTACGTTTTGTTTGCAGGAACTTAAATACGAATACCCGCATGAAATTACAGGATGCGGACGTTCGCAACAAGAAGAGCTGGCATTTCAAGCATGGAAAGGAGCAAAAGAATATTTTGGCGAATCGCTCCCGGAAAAAATTGTTGCATCTATCAATCATGAACTGAAGTTTATTGAAGAAATGAATTATGCAACTTATTTTCTTTTCGTATATGACATCGTATGTTTTGCAAAGAGAAATCAGATTCTTTGCCAGGGACGTGGATCAGCGGCCAATTCTACTGTTTGTTTTTGCTTAGGTATCACTTCTGTTAACCCCACAAAATTCGATTTGCTCTTTGAGCGATTCGTATCTGCTGCAAGAAATGAACCGCCCGATATCGATGTGGATTTTGAACATGAGCGTCGTGAGGAAGTTATGCAATATGTCTATTCAAAGTATGGAAGAGATCGCGCGGGAATTGTTGCAACGGTCATTCAACAAAGGCAAAAGGGTGCGACGAGAGATGTTGGAAAAGCGATGGGACTTTCTGTAGATATCATCAATCGCCTGACAAGTACGTTGTGGGAATTTTCAGATGAATGGCTTGAAGGACAAAATTTGGAAGAACAAGGACTCAATCCACACGACAAACTTTTAAAAAAAGTATTGCAGCTCACTGGAGAATTCATGGGATTTCCCCGCCAGCTTGGACAGCATACAGGTGGGTTTGTAATCACTGATGGAAAACTTTCTGATTTATGTCCCATCCTCAATGCGCGTATGGAAGATCGCACATGTATCGAATGGAACAAGGATGATATTGATGCACTTGGTTTTTTAAAAGTGGATCTGTTGGCGCTCGGCATGCTTACCTGTATCAGAAAATGTTTTGATTTGACGAAGGCCCATTATGAACGTGAGCTCACGTTGAGCACTGTTCCGCAAGATGACCCGGACGTTTATGAAATGATTGGTCATGCTGATACGATTGGTGTTTTTCAAATTGAGAGTCGTGCGCAACAAGCTATGCTACCCAGAATGAAACCAAAAAATTTCTATGACCTGGTTATTGAAGTAGCAATTGTAAGACCCGGACCGATCCAGGGAGATATGGTGCACCCGTATTTGCGAAGAAGAAATGGATTGGAGCCTACCGAATATCCATCAAAAGAAATTGAAGAGATCACAAAACGCACAAACGGTGTTCCGCTGTTCCAGGAACAAGCCATGAAGATTGCTATTGTTGCTGCAGGGTTTAGTGCAACGGAAGCTGATGCTTTACGTCGCTCGATGGCAACATTTAAAGCACAGGGCCAGGTTAAAAAATTTAAAGAAAAATTGATCAGTGGTATGGTCAACAATGGATACAAGGAAGATTATGCCGAACGTGTATTTAAACAACTGGAAGGATTTGGGAGTTATGGTTTCCCCGAGAGCCATGCTGCCAGTTTTGCCAACCTGGTTTATATTTCATCGTGGATCAAATATCATATGCCGGAAGTGTTTGCATGTGGTTTGCTCAACAGCATGCCAATGGGTTTTTATCAACCGGCACAAATTATTATCGATGCAAAGAAGCACGGTGTTGACGTGCGGCCGATAGATATTAATTATTCCAATTGGGATAATCTCCTCGAAGAAAAATCGGGAAAATATTTTGCATTGCGTCTTGGTTTTCGACAGGTAAAAAGTTTGCGTGAAGAAGATATGCAATTGCTGATTGAAGGAAGAAAAACTCCTTTCACAAACATCAACCAATTGCGTGACGTAGGATTATCAAAAGCAACTCTTGAAAAATTAGCCGATGCGGATGCATTCAGGTCAATCGGTCTTGATCGCAGGCAGGCGCTTTGGGAAATTTCATGTAATGATGTTCCAATCGCATTGTTTAAAGGGCAAACTTCCGGAGATGCTTCGGAAAAAAAAGTGTCATTACCCGCAATGTCTGTTTCGGAGCATGTTGTGGAAGATTATGCGGCTACTTCTTTATCATTAAAAGCGCATCCGGTCAGTTTTATCAGGGAGAAATTAAAAAGATTAAATATCATATCCGCGTCAGAATTAATTGAAGCAAAAGATGGCGACGTGGTAAAAGTAGCGGGATTGGTATTGATCAGGCAAAGGCCCGGAACTGCCAATGGTATTTGTTTTATTACGATTGAAGATGAAACAGGATGCGCCAACCTGGTTGTTTTTCCAAATCTGTTTGATGAATACCGCAAAGAAATATTACAATCGCGTTTGCTGATGGTGCAAGGAAAGTTGCAAAAGGAAGGTGAAGTCATTCATGTTATCACGCAGCAGTGTTTTGATCTTACGAAATTATTGCGGTCACTCACTGCATCACAAAATGAAAATCTACCCATATTAACGTTGTCGCGCGCCGATGAAAAATCAGAACCGATACCAAGCTATCCAAATAAAAACAAAAAAAGAGAGGTCCCCAATTCCACGCAGAAAAAGATATTCCCGGATGCGAGGAACTTTAAATAAGTCGCGACTCCTTTGTGCCTTTGTATGAAACCAAAACTTACAAATAAGCAAAGACATAAAGAATATAAGCCTCAAATTTTATATTTTAGCAGGCTATGATTAAATCATTCTTAATATCGCTGCTTAGTTTCGTTTCTATAAGTCTCCCAGCACAACAATATCCATTTGCAAAAGACTTTGCCAATGGAAAAATTATTTTCAAAGACTCAACACAGCAGGAAGGTGAGATAAAATGGTTCCCCAATCAAACGGAAAAATTAAAGTTCCGCACCTCTGAAAAGGGAGATACAAAAAAATATGCTGCCGAAGATTTATCCGGATTTGTTGTGGACACGTTCCATTTTGTTTCATTATCGGATTTTACGGTCTATGCAGAGACTTATCCACTGCTTGGAAAGAAAACAAAAGTGAAACACACATTCGGACAAATGATCGACCAGGGATCAAAATATAATATCTACCTCGTGGTTGTCAGTGGTTACAATGGAATGAGCGGCGCGATTGAAAATTATCTTAATTTCTTGTTTGAGAAAAAGAGTGATACCAATACTGTTTATGCTGCATTCCCGCTCGGTGCAAGGATGAACAACAAGAAATACGAACGGGCTAAAGAAGATCTATATTCTTTCTTTGCCGACTATCCGCAGATCGTCGAAAAAATAAAAACTAACAAACAGCAGGATGATTTTTTTCAAATCATCAATCTAGTAAAGGAATCGAATAGATAATCATCTATATGTGCCCATCCTCTTATATAGCAAAAAAAATTTACCACATAGGAGGATAGATACATAGAGATTCAAATTTTTCTTACTGCAGGCGCCTTCCAGCTTCCGTTTATCATTTCTTCTTTTGGCCAATATACGCGCATCAATATATTGAAGTCACCTGTCGGTGCCGGCAACCAGTTTTTCTCTTTATCCTTCCCCGGCGAATCGTGTTGGATATAAATATCGGTTGAACCATCCGTATTTTTTTGGAGACTACTGCGATCCCCGATTGCATTCCTGTTGATGGGATTTGCGACCATGTATCCATCAGGATCATACATGGTGATCGACCAAAAAGCTTTGGCTGGTGGGGTTTTGCCTTTATCAAAATGGATAACATATTTATTGGCGCCATTCAATGGATGGCCGTCCGCATCCAAACTCGTGGATGGATACATGGCATCTTCTTTTAGATTTGCTCCCAACCCTCCATATGCAATAAAAGCTCTTGTCATATAATCCGTGCCATAGCTTCCCTGCACACCTCGCATCGGGTTCCATCCATTAACCAATCCTTTTGGCTTTGAAAAAAAATCATTGACCGTCGAAGAAAAATCAAGTGGAATTTTTTTCAATGCCTGCTGCGTTGCAGCATTGTATTTTTTAAGATCAAAAGTTCCGCCCGGTTTAAATCCAATCGCTGCCAATTTCTCCATCACTGGTTGATCAGCTACAGCCGGAGGATTTTTTATCATCAGGCGATTGCAATCATTGAAAAATTCATCAATCGGCATTGCATTCAAAATCTGATTCGGACCCTCTTTTGATAATGAAGGATCTGCAACGGCGGTTGGCGACGTATATGGATTACCCCATGCCGACAAT
>Ga0068860_100001828_pt1 | contig 22657 bp, 21 predicted proteins | sample KBSSwiS32_FD_66597 | JGI IMG/M metagenome (GOLD analysis project Ga0068860, IMG submission 66597) | Switchgrass rhizosphere microbial communities from Kellogg Biological Station, Michigan, USA - KBS Switchgrass S3-2 | ecosystem: Host-associated > Plants > Roots > Rhizosphere > Soil ...
GGCGGAGCCGCCCGTCGCTCACCCTGTTTGGCGATGGGCGGTGCAGCCGGGTACGAGACGACTTGTTTCCCGGTGGTGAGCCCCGAGCAAGCGTTTCTGCGGCGGACCATACCATTAGCTGCGTCATGAGCACATTACCTCTGAAAGGAGGGAGAACATCAAGACGAGAAAGCGATTGTAGATCCGATAACTAATGGGATGGTCCGCCGCCTTCACACCTGAGCAGCAGGGTGTAGAAGATAAACGAGGGAGGCATTCCATGAAGATCCACACGATCGGCATTGATTTGGGTAAAACGACGTTTCATATACTAGGTCTGAACGAGTGCGGCGAAGTAGTCGTACGCAAACAGTTATCGCGAGCGCAGTTGCTCCGTTTCACCGCGAACCGGAAGGTTCATTTGATTGGCATGGAAGCCTGCGGAGGCTCGCATTTTTTAGGCCGTGCGCTCGAAGAGCAGGGACACGAAGTGCGTCTGATCCCTGCCCAGTACGGGAAGCCCTATGTGAAGACCAACAAGAGTGACTACATTGATGCAGAGGCGATTGCGGAAGCGGTGGGCCGGCCTACGATGCGGTTCGTGCCCATCAAGAGCGATGACCAGTTGGATTTGCAGTCTTTGCATCGAGTGCGCGAACGGTGGGTGTCGCGTCGCACAGCGGTCATCAACCAGATCCGTGGCTTACTGCTCGAACGCGGGATCACGGTACGGAAGGGACGGCGTTACATAGAAGCTGCGTTGCCCGGCCTTCTGGAAGACGCGGATGCGAAACTGTCGGGAGCCTTGCGCTTACTGCTGACGCAACTGAAGTTGGAACTGGACCAGATGGCCAAACGCTTGGAGGAGGCCGATGCGCTGATCGAGCGAACCGCGCTCGAGAACGAAGCCTGCCGACGGCTGGTAAAGATCCCCGGCCTCGGACCGGTTACGGCGACCGCCGTGATCGCGGCGATCGGTAACGGTGCGGCGTTTCGCAAGGGACGAGAGTTCGCAGCCTGGATGGGCGTGGTTCCACGAGAGCACTCCACCGGCGGCAAACAAAAATTGCTCGGCATCAGCAAACGGGGGAATCGATATTTACGAAAACTGTTCGTGCAATGTGCACGGGCCGTATTGCAGCAGAAGACCAAGCAGACTCCCGGCCTGAGAGCATGGCTGGAAAAGCTTACAGCACGCACCCACCGCCACGTGGCTGGCGTGGCGTTAGCCAATAAGTTGGCGCGCATGGCTTGGGCGGTACTGGCTACTGGGGAAGCTTATCGGGCTCCGCTGCCGGCCGCAGCTTAAGCCTGACTGACTGCAGTTGAGGAGTTTATGATTTTCCTGCCAGGTTTGCTGGCGAACAATGAGATGGCACAACGGTCAAACCCGGCGCTCTCCAAACCCGCATCCGGAAGAAGCCTTCCAAGACTGCATAACTAAATGGGAAGAGAGCGTAGCGCATTCCATCCTGGCCCGGAGTCTTTATTCTCCAATGAAGCCCGTATACATTTGCGCAAACCAACCCCATCCTTCTCTTTTTCGCTTGCATCGAGGCGGCGGACCATACATTCCGGATGCGGCGTGATTCAGGATCTTTTGGGCCCAAAGGCACAATCACGCAAGGTTCTGTTCCGATACGCCGTAACTGGGACCTGTGCGCCAAAATGCGCAATCATGCACAGTGTTGCGGCAGAAACTGTACTTAAGGTGCGCCGAATTAGCCACATCCGCGTCGGCCCTCAGCCTGCACTGGCTAGACAGGAGTTGGCATGATTATTCGAAAGCATCAGAACGGAAAATCATTGGCATGCTATTGATTCGCATTCCGGTGAACGCCAAATTGCCTTCGGCGACGTGGCTTCAGTAACGCAGGTCAAGAAGTCAAATGGATGATTTGCGAATCATAGGAGGAGAAGATCCAAGTGTCTAAAGTATCGATCGTGCTCTTGGCTGCTGTGGAAATCGCGACAGCGCGGGGGATCGACCTCGGGGTGATGGCTGGCGCCGGAGGGTTTACGGCCAGCGGCCCCACCGTAGCAGCGGGGCAGGTGGGAGTGGAAGCATGCGTGTTGTGCACCGGCCGATTTGGGATCTTTGGCGAGTATAGTCACTGGTTTACGACGGGTGCCACGCAAGGCTTCAACGTTTCTGACGTGGTACGGCGCGCGGATCTGGGAGGCGCAGGACTCCGGATTCAAGGGCGGGGTCGCATACGCCCCTTTGTAGATTTCGGAGTTGTCGGCGGACGCGATAGCCATGGCAACTATGGAGGCGGTGCATTAGGTGGCGGAGTAGTAGGCGGCGGTATACAGATCCCCTTCCGTGGACACTGGTACATCCGTCCACAAGTCCGAGCGTACGGTCTGTCTCCGCATACTCTGGAAGGCGTGGATGCGCATTGGGCTGTGAGTGGCCTTGTCGGCATTGGCTACTCCTGGAAATAGCCGCCTCAACGGCGGTTCACCAACCGAAGAGAAAGTGGGCCCGTGGCCAGGCTGAGGAGGTTCTCATGAAACGCAAGACTGCAGTTTCGTTCGCCGCGGCATTGGTAAGTGCAGCGTCAGCCGCCTTCACGTATCGCGCCTTTCGCCGGGACATGGAGCGTGCCAAAAAGTGCATTTCTAGCGGAAATACGGTAGTAAACACGAGCCGAGGACCGATAGAGTACGCCTCCGTTGGCGAGGGATTTCCGCTGTTGATAATTCACGGTGCGGGAGGTGGCTTTGACCAACTTTATGGCTTTGAAACTCATGCCCGTTTGAGCAACTTGGGATTCCGACTGATCTTTGTTTCCCGCTTCGGCTACTTGGGGACGCCTTTGCCAAAGGACGCATCCACGAGGGCGCAAGTAGATCTTTATGCGGCGCTGCTCGATACCCTGGGTATCGAACGCGTTGGTGTCGTGGCTGTTTCGGCAGGAGCGCCGTCCGGATTGCAGTTCGTCACAAGATATCCGGATAGATGCGTTGCCCTTGCGCTCTTGGTTCCAGCGGCCTATGTGCCTGGTTTATCGGCAACGTTCCCGGCCGCACCGCCGTGGATGGAGTTCTTCCGTAACACGCTCCTAGGGTCGGACTTTGCATTTTGGCTCGCGACCAAAGTGGCCCGAGGAACGTTAATTAAAAACATTCTGGGCACACCGCTCGATGTAGCCGAAAGCGCGGGCGCCGACGAGCGCCTCCGGCTGGACGATGTCTTGATGAACATTCTACCCGTAAGTGAACGTCGCGCTGGTCTGCTGAACGATGTTCAGGTGGTCACGCACCTTGAGCCCGCAAACTTGGCACAAATCAAAGTGCCCGTGCTACTGGTCAGTTCGGAAGATTGTCTCTATGGAACATTTCGAAGTGCCCGCTACCTCGCCAAGCAGATCCTTGGATCACGCCTCGTGATCTATCCAAAAGGTGGCCACCTGTGGGTTGGCCACGATATAGAGGTGCAGAAGGAGTTGATGGAATTCCTCCGGCCTCACGCGGTCAAAGGACTCGCGGCAACACGTTCGACAAGCGCTGTTGTTTGATGGCCGGCCAGCGGGATCTATAGTTGCTGATAATAGCATTTGACCCCGGAGAGAAGATATGTTTGATAGAAATATCATTTTGCGCGTAGCTGAATATGTTCACGAAAATCACATCGCGATCTCGGATCATGACGCCGTCGAGAGCGCACTTGTAAGGATCGTTCCTGAAGCGTACGATATGACCGACAAAGCGCGTCGCGAACTTGTTGCGGCGATAGTTGTCGCCTGTGAGACCACGCGGCCTGCCCGTGGTTAAGTGAACTGACACGACGAACAGATGAAAACACTATTGCCCAGGGCGGTATCCCGTGCAGCGATTCAGGGATTATTGAGTCACTGGGAGCGTGGCGCGGCTGGCGGCTTCTCTTCGTCTGGCTCGGGCGGTCTTTCAGGTTCTGGTAAGGGAGTAGGCGATGGGCCTGGATATGGTTCGTGAGGTGTGCTCATACTCCATTGTCCTTCTTTCACTTTACCTACCCGCAACGATACTTCGCAGAAGCCGCTTTCTTCTTCACCCGGCGAGCCAACACAGCCTTGCGGCGCTTGCGGAGCGTTGTTCGCGGATCATTCGCCCAAAACAGTCGGGTCGGACTCTGCCCGCTTTGCGGGGATCATGTTTTGAGACCCCGACGAGTCTTGCAGAGTCTTGCGTCAGTTTGCATCCGGCGACCGACTCGCCACTTCGCGCTTGGCTGAAGAACTGGTTGGTGTTTCCGGCCGCGAGCCCATAATCCTTCCAGCTACGTGGAACAATCTATCGAAGCAGTAAGCTGGATGGACACAACCGACGACGCACTTGGGCTGTACGCCCTTAGAGCCTCTCATGAACAAACTCGATCTAAACCTGCTAAAACAATCCATTGCGCTCGCTAAACCCTATTGGTTTTCCGAAGAGAGTCGGAAAGCTCGCTGGCTGCTTGTGCTGCTGGTCTTACTCTTGATTGGAGACACGGAATTCAACGTCTTGTTCAATCAACAATCCGGTGAATTCACTTCGGCTTTGGCGGCTCGCGATACAGCCCGTTTCTGGCATTCGGTCCGCATATTCTTCGGTTTGCTCGTGGCGGCCGTGCCGATCTACGCCTACTACTACTACGTGCGCGACACGCTTGCGCTCAACTGGCGTCGCTGGTTGACCGATCGGATTCTGAAACGCTACTTCAAGAATCACGCGTTCTATAAGCTTCTCGCCAAGCCGGAGATAGATAACCCCGATCAGCGAATCTCCCAGGACATCGCCTCCTTCACGCAACAGGCGCTGAGCTTTCTACTCATATTCGGCGGTGGAGTCATTCAGTTGCTAGCGTTCGGCCGCGTATTGTGGTCCATCTCAGGTTACCTGGTGCTATTTGTGATCGTCTACGCGACCTTGGTAACGCTCATCACGTTCGGAGTTTTCAGCGGGAAACTGGTTTCATTAAATTTCAACCAGCGGAGGCGCGAAGCCGACTTCCGCTTTGGTCTTGTGCGCATCCGTGAAAACGCGGAGTCGATCGCTCTGTACCATGGCGAGCGGCGAGAGCAAGCCCAGGTCCAGCGCCTTTTCGGCCAGCTGTTCGCGAATTTTACCAACCTGATTCGCTGGCAATTGCGTTTGAACTTCTTCCAATATCCGCAGAGCCTGTTGCTACTGATGCTGCCAAGTATGGTCATTGCGCCACGCGTGCTTTCAGGTGAACTCGAGGTGGGGCGCATCGTCCAGGCCGAAGGAGCGTTTGCAGCCATAATGAGCGCCCTCACCATACTCGTGGACAACGTGGAGAACCTGAGCCTTTTCGCTGCCGGCGTGGGTCGCGTGGACGCTCTCGCTCACAGCCTTGTGCCCGAGAAGACTTCCACGGATCCAGGGCATCGAAAGATTGTTACGCGGGAGGGCGAGCATCTTCGTACTGACGACATCACCCTGCAAACCCCAAATTACGAAAGGACACTGGTGAAGGATCTCACTCTTTCAGTGCCGCCCGGGGAGGGTCTGATGATCGTCGGAGCCAGCGGGCTCGGCAAGAGCTCCCTTCTTCGTATGATCGCCGGCCTTTGGGATTCGGGGACCGGCACGATCGAGCGGCCTAAACTCGACGATATTCTGTTCCTTCCGCAGGATGCCTATATGATCGTTGGCAGCCTCCGCGATCAACTCCTCTATCCGAACCTCGAGCGAAGTGTATCCGACGCAGAGCTTGGTGAAGTGCTCAATCGCGTAAATCTGCCGGACCTGGTGGGCCGCTGTGGTGGCTTTGACGTCGAGTTCGACTTTGAAAAAATTCTATCAGTGGGCGAGCGCCAGCGTTTGGCGTTTGCAAGAGTTCTGTTGAAACACCCGCGCTATGTGCTCCTCGATGAAGCCACCAGCGCGCTGGATCGCGAAAACGAGTCTTCGCTATACCGTCAATTGATCGCAACGTCCACCACGTTTGTAAGCGTGAGTCACCATCCGGCACTGGTTAAGCACCACTCACAGGTTCTCGAACTGACGGCTGACGGAGGCTGGCGCCTGCAGTCAGCAGCGGAGTTTCGATTCACTCAAGACCTCGCATGAAACGGGACAGACCAAGGGAAGCGGGCGGTCGATGGCGGTCCAAGCGTCTGCGTGTAAACTCTACTGCGCCCTTGCTTCCCATATAATACAGCCGTAAGTGACCAACATTACTGAAGCACACCCTGTGGCCGGTGACGAAGAGTCGCCGTTTAGTCGCCGGGTCTTTCAAGTGCTATTCCAGTTGGCCAAGCAGTATCGGCGGCAGTTTCTGATCATCGGTCTGTTTTCCTTTCTATATACCGGGTTGGATTTGCTGCAGCCCCTGATTTACAGGACGGCGATTAACGATGTCGCCGGGCTGTTTGTGGAGCAGACGGGTTCGACACCAGGGGCTGCGTTCGTGCCGTCTCGTACGCCGGAACAGACGCTACGGACGTTGATTGAAGCGGTGGGAATGTTGTTCTTGATCGGACTGGGCTCCTACTATTTCTACCAGCGTGCGAGTTACTACGGTGCGCGTGTTGCGAGTTATATGGAGTCGAAGCTGATTGTCGATACCTTCGGCCATGTGCTGCGGCTACCGCTTGCGTTTTTCAACCGGCAGGCCAGCGCGGGTTTGGCGAAGAGGATCGACCAATGCGATCAAGTTTCGCCCGTGGTACACGCTTTCTCGCAACAGATCGCACCTGAGGCGATGCGCCTGGTAGGCATCATCGCGATCATGCTCACGCAGAATTGGGAAATGGCGCTGGTGTCGACCTGCCTGCTGCCTCCTTATATGTGGATCGCACGGCGCAGCGCGTTGCGGATGCAATCGAACCTCGATCCGTACTATCAGTTGTGGGAGGACATCTCGGCACGCATCGCCGACGCCATCGGTGCCGTGAAGACAGTGAAGCTTTCAGGGGCTGAAGTGCGGGAAGAAGAACGGCTGTTGGGGGAATCGATTCGCGCCTATGATGTGTACCTGAATCGAATCAGGACAGCCCAGCGTTACTACATCTCGCAGAGCGCACTGAGCAATTTGAGTAAGTCGCTGGTGCTGGGCTATGGAGGATGGCTGGTGCTGCGACATCGGCTTACACCGGGTGACGTGGTAATGTTCGCGGCGTACTTGGATCGTTTGTATTCGCCGATAGACTCGCTGAACGGGTTGGCGGTGAGCCTGCAGGAGAATTTCACATCGTTAAGGAGAGCCGTGAGGCTAATGGACAGTGGGCCCGTGGAGGCACTGGGGCACCCTTTAAAGGAGGGGCTGGGGCGTGTGGAGTTTCGGGATGTGCACTTCGGATACGTGCAGGGTAAGGAAGTGCTGCGGGGATTGGATCTGACACTAGAGCCGGGGAGGATCACAGCGCTGGCTGGACCATCCGGCGCGGGGAAGACTACGACGGCGGATCTGTTGCTCAAATTGTTCGAGCCGTGGTCGGGCGAGATTCTGGTAGACGGGCAGCCGTTGAGTGAAGTGGGATGCTCCGCGGTGCGGGCGGCGATCGGCGTGGTTGCCTCGGATGGCACGGTATTCCGTGGGACGCTGGCGGAGAACATCCGTTACAAGAGGCCGCAGGCATCGGATGAAGAGGTGCGTAGTGCGGCGCTGGAGGCGGATTTGGGGCGGGCGCTCGAAAGATTGCCAGAGGGCTTAGCGACAGAGGTCGGCGAGAGGGGCGTGGGCTTGTCGATGGGCGAGCGGCAACGACTGCAGATCGCGCGGATGCTGGTGGACAGGCCGCGGTTGCTGGTATTGGATGAAGCCACGGCGAACCTGGACTATGCGACCGAAATGGAGGTGCGTAGCGCCTTGGAAAAAATCTCACCCAGGCCCACGATGCTGATCATTGCACATCGCTACACGATGATGAAAAACGCGGACTACGTGTATGTGATTAATGAGGGCGCGGTGGTGGAGCACGGGCCGCCCGAGCAATTGATGGCAGGGGATGGTTGGTTCGCGGAGTTGGCGCGGCAGTCGGGAGAGGGCCCGGAGATCACAGGCTGAAAGGCGTGCCTTAACTCCCCTTAAACCTGTCCATAATCTGATATCCGCGGATATTGCCGCCATAGAATCCCAGTCGAAATTGCAATCGTGGGGATAGCTTCCGTATGGTCGGCCATACTTCCACAACTTTTGGGCGGAAGCTCAACTCGACGCCAAACGGCGAATTTGAAAAGTAAGTGACGGTTACGCCGTAATTCAGGCGCCAATCCTTGATCGATCGTCAGCTAAAAATGACTCCTTTGCGGCGGCGAACGCCGCCGTGCATTGTACTAGAACCCGGCCGGTCCCGGCGAATCTAATCAAGTCAATCAGCCCGATCGCAGCACCTGTTCAGCTGAGGGTAAAGACCACATTCTGAAAAGAAACTGCGTGTCCTCACGCACCAGAAATGCGCCCCGCTGACCACTTTCTTACAACGGTGAGCAAAACCGCTTAATTTACATCGGGGGCTGATGGTCAACAATGTGCTGCAAGTCGGTTAGCGACCGAAGGACACTTGAAGGAGGGTTCCCCGCCTTTAGGACCACCGGTCAAGTATCAGATGCGAGGAGGGCGCATGAAACGGGCGAAGCGGGGCCACGCGGTCATCGAAATCGCGTTGATGCTGCCTTGGATTTTGCTGCTATTTATAGCGGTGTTTGATTTCGGCTTTTACGTTTATTCCGCCATCTCCGTCGAGAACGCTGCACGGGTGGCGGCTCTTCACACATCCTCCAATTCCCACCTTGCGAACGATTCCACGACAGCCTGTTTTTATGCTTTGCAGGAATTGCAGAAGGCAAGCAACGTAGCGTGGCTTCCTTCGAATTTCTCTTGCACGGGCGTTCCTCTGCGGGTGACGGCTGCGGCCAGCATGGTTAACGGATTACCGGCAAGCCAGGTTACCGTGACCTACCAAGCCGTGGCAGGAATTCCAATCCCATGGTTTTCGAGTCTCTATTCGATCACAAGGATCGTTTCGATGAGGCAATCCGATGAAAATGCGACGCCTTAACACTGTCGGAAACTCTCTAGTGGAATTCACTCTGGTAGGAATTCCATTGATCTTCATTCTGCTCGGGACCTTCGAGATGGCCCGGGGAATGTGGTTATATGCTACTGTCGCGCATGCCGTGAGAGAGGGCGCACGCTACGCGGCAGTACATGGCAAGGATTGCTCCACGCCTCCCAACCAGTGCGCTGCCACGGTTGCCGCTGTGGCCGCGGTGATTCGCGACGCCGGTGTCGGATTAGAGCCTACCGATTTTTACCTAGCGATGACCGCCAGTGCCCCTCGTACCACTTCTAACGTAACGCTGACGCCGCTCAGTTCCTTGTTGACGGATTCATCGACATTTCTATCCGGAACAACTGGCGTGGCCGGTAATGATGTGATCGTCACCGGCGTGTATCACTTTCATACTGCGCTGACTGCATTCTTTCCGGGTCCGCCCACTCCGCCACCGCCGCCAGCACCTTTGGGTGGTTCAGACGACGGCGCGCTGCGCCTGGCGGCCACGTCGCGAGAAAGGATCGAATTCTAATGCGTTCGAAACGGGACGGACAGGCATTGCTGATGGTGACCATCTCGCTGGTCGTCATGTTAGGCATGCTCGGTCTGGCTGTCGATTTGGGCTGGGAGTTTTACGTGCACAAAACGGCGCGGGCCGCAGCCGATTCGGCAGCGCTCGCAGCGGTGAGGCAAGCGCGGGCAGGGCTGCTGGGCACCGCGGGCCCGTATACCTGTACGACCAGCGGTGTCACTTGCCAGCCCACACTTGTCAACTGTGGCGCAGCGAATGGAAATCTGGCGACCGGATGTCAATTCGCGGCTGCCAACGGCTTCTACGATGGCGGGATCGAGGGGCGCGAGACGCTCAGAATTCAGGCCAATGTGGGATCGCCTGGATGTGACGCCGTATCCCCTCCCAACTGTGTGCCCACGGCGCCGGGCGTCGCAGCCCTGTATTGGGTTCACGTGATCGCGACCGAGACGGTGCCGCAATTGTTCTCGGGCATCCTGGGGAATACGACCGGCGTTGTGAGTGCCGACGCGACGGCTGCTCTGGTCAATGTTGTGGTGCCGGGAAGCATCATTCTGCTCAATCGCGAATTCGATGCGTCGGCTGCAGGCCGGGGTATCGATTTCTCCGGTCAAGGAAGCGCGACCGTCAAGGCTCCAGCAGGCGTCCTGATGGCCTCCAACACGGGCACCGTTGGGCACGCGGGCGGCTCCTCGGACGTGAGCGCGGGATTTACTTACATACGGGGAGCTGGCACCGCGGACTGGAGTTATCAGAACGGTTTCCCGGACTTGGCCTTTTTCCAGGATCCTGAAAGTGGTAAAGGCCAGCCTACGCTCGATGGTGGGCAGGCCTCGCGTCCTTATATAGGCGTTCCCGATGGGATTCTCACTTCCGCGCAATGCCCTACCGGCCTATGCCCTTCTGGCAATTACTTTGCGACTTCAGTCGTCAATCAAAAAACCGTGGCGACAGGCAACCCGATTACAGTCAGCGATGGCCTGCGGTTTGACGGAGGGTCGTTCGGCGGCTTTGTGTTCTTCGGTGGAGTCACGTTTAGCGGCAGCGTGGGTCTAGGGCCGGGCCGCTACGTTCTCGCTGGGGTTAGATCCGGCAACACACTCCTCGATATCGGGAATGGGGCGGTTTCCGGTGGAAGCGGCGGCGATGCCGGGCGCATTTTCATCTTGACGGATTCAAGCTACGGAGGAAACGCGATCCTGTCAAATGTCGTCGCCGGAGTTCCTAATAAGAACTGGACTTCGCTGGTGTTCGGCGATACGACACTGAAATCCGGCAACGGTGCTTTCTCGCTGTTTGGGCTGAATCCCAACATGGGTCTGCCAAGCGATCTAGAAGGCTTCGCCTCCTTGGTGATGTGGCAGGATCAGCACAACTCTACGATTCGCTATGACGAGGACAGCTATGTCATGAACAGCCCGGATTGCGGTGGCGACGGGGCAGACCGGGCTTGCTCCAACCCCAACCAGAATGATCCGCAATTAACGATCTGGGGGGGAAAGCAGTCGGCGACGACCACAATTGCCGGCATCGTCTATCAACCGCGCGGCGCCTGGACCGAAGTCCACTCCGGGACGAATTTCAACGGCGCCCTGACGCTGATCACCGGCGCAATCGACATGCAAGGCAGCCCGACTTTGGACTTAACCGGACCGGGGATGCCGATCACGACGCTGACTTCGGTGCTGGTCCATTGAAAGGAGATCCAAAGTGTACCCACTTACGGTAGCGCTGGTGATCGGAACCAAACCGCTGGGCGACGAAATTCGTCCCGTCCTGCAGGCGTTTGGCTGCCGGGTGGTTCTGGACCAAAATGATGTGGGCGATTGGAACGAATTCCTCGGAAAGCTGGATCGGCTGCGCCCCAATGTAGTTTTGTACGACGTCGCCAGATTGCAGGAAGGCATGGAAGAGCCGCTCAAAAGAATTCGCGCGGCCCATTTGCCGCCACTTGTCTTCGCAGTGGATACGTCCGCGACGCCAGAGCGCATTCTTCGCGCGATCCACGCGGGCGCTAGCGAGTTTATTTATCCTCCTGCAGCTGCTCCGCTGAAAGAAGCCTTGGAAAAGCTGGCCGAAGAAACCAGGCGGCAAACGGATTCGCAGGGCCACGGCCGCATCGCGGCGTTTGTGTCGGCCAAGGGTGGCTGCGGGACTACCACCATCGCGATACACACGGCCATGGAGATTCGCTCCCTAACCGACGAGAGGGTTCTGCTGGCTGACTTGGATCTGGAATCAGGGCTAATCAGTTTTCTAATGGGCGCGGCAGGTTCCTACAGCCTGTTGGACGTGGTTGAGAATCTCGACCGGCTGGATGCGAGCTTCTGGAAGGGCCTGGTGTCGGAAGGCCGACCCGGAGTGGACGTGCTGGGGAGCGTGCCGACCCCGAACTTTCAGCCTCTTCCCACAGCCGATCAGATGCACGACGTTCTGCGGTTCCTGCGAGGACAGTATGGAGCGGTGGTGCTCGATCTTGGCAGGGCAGTGACCCCGTTGTTGATGTCCACCTTCGAACACGTGGACAACGTATTCGTTGTGACTCCCCTCGAAATTCCGGCGCTACACTGCGCGGAGCATATCGCGGCTACTCTGCTCAACCGGGGCTGTCCCAAAGACCGTCTGCACGTGATCTTGAACCGCTTGCCTAACGATCCTGAAGTCACCCTGCCGGAGCTAGAGAATATGATTGGCGCGCCGGTGTTTATCACAGTGCCGAATGATTACGCGGCACTCAATGAATGCTATTCCGAGGGCAAATTCCTACCGGCAAGCCATCGCCTGTCGCGGCGATTTGCCGAAGTGGCTGCGCACATTCTGGGCGTGCCCGCCCGGAAGAAGAATTTTGCCCTGCTGGCTTAGAAAGGAACAGGATATGACTGGGACTATTTTGCCGAGGACGGATCGAGACACCGCATGGGAGACCCGGCTCTTCCGAAAAGATGCGATTGTTCCGCAGTATCAAGATCTAAAGTTTGCGTTGCATCGTAAGCTGTTGGACCGGATCGACCTCGAGTCTTTGTCGACGATGCCTGAGGATCGCGCCAAAATCGAGATTCGCGCCGCGATTACCTCCCTGGTCGATGAAGAAAAGGCGCCCTTAAGTCTCACTGAGAAAGAACGCGTGATTACCGAGGTGCTGGATGAAGTATTCGGCCTGGGGCCTCTCGAACCGCTGCTGCGGGATTCGACCATCTCCGACATCCTGGTGACCACGCCACACATGGTCTATATCGAGCGCGCCGGGAAGCTGTACGAAACGCCGGTTCAGTTCAAGGACGATAAACACCTGTTGCGAATCATCGAAAAGATCGTTTCGCGCATTGGGCGCCGCATCGACGAATCGTCGCCGATGGTCGATGCCCGCCTGGCCGACGGCTCTCGCGTCAACGCGGTGATTCCACCGCTGGCTGTGGATGGGCCTTTGCTTTCGATCCGACGTTTCGGAAGAAGTCCGCTGCAGCCGGCGGATCTCCTGGCGAATTTGACCCTCACGGATGGAATTTTGCTGCTGCTGGAAGCTGCCGTGAAAGCTCGACTCAACATTGTGATTTCCGGAGGTACCGGCTCGGGAAAAACCACCTTGCTCAACGTGCTATCGAGCTACATTCCGAGCGATGAGAGGATCGTGAGCATCGAGGACGCCGCCGAACTGCAGCTGCATCAGCGGCACGTCGCGCGGATGGAAACCCGTCCGCCGAATGTGGAAGGTAAAGGCGATGTTCACATTCGCCAGTTAGTGATCAACGCCCTGCGTATGCGCCCTGACCGCATCATCGTCGGCGAGGTGCGCGGCGAGGAAGCGCTGGACATGCTGCAGGCGATGAACACCGGCCACGACGGCTCGTTGACCACGATCCACGCCAACAGCCCGCGGGATGCCATCGGACGCCTTCAGGCCATGGTCGGTATGGCGAACTCCAACATGAGCATAACCGCGATCCGCGAGATGATTTCCTCGGCGGTTAATCTGTTTGTGCACATCGCGCGCTTCAGCGATGGCACGCGTCGTGTGACCCATCTGACAGAGTGCGTGGGGATGGAGGGCGAGCACGTCACGACGCAGGACATCTTCGTTTTCGACAAAACTGGCCTCACTCTATCGCGGCGCGTCACTGGACGATTTCGGGCCACGGGAATCCGGCCCAAATTCTGTGAACGGTTAGAGGCGGCCGGGATTGAAATTCCAACTTCTATTTTCCAGAGCGTGGTCGAGATCGGTTAGGAGGAGTTATGTGGACTTGGCTAACCATTAGTTTTCTGGTGGTCTTCGCGGCAGTGCTGCTGGCGATCGGTCTGGCCTGGGGTTGGATGCAGGCGCGCCGCAATGCTCGCTTCAGCGAAAGAGTCAAAGCCGCGTCCAGACGGCGGGAGCCACAGAAGACTACCATCCTGCACAGCGCCGTGGACAAAGAGGAATTGCCGCATAGGGTCATGGGCGAGTCCGCTTATGGCGCCCTGCAAAACACGCTCGATCAGGCCGGCACCACGTGGACGCCAGGTGCGCTGATGTTTCTGACGGTGGCACTAGCGGCAACCGGGGTCTTGATCGGCTTAGTGGTGCCGCCCTTGGGACCTCGCTGGCTGACAATGCTGGTGTTGGGGGCCGGCCTCGGAATAGTGCCGTACGTATGGCTGGTCTTCGCCCGCAAGCGGCGACTGGCTGCCTTTGAGGAGCAGTTCCCGGACGCCTTGGATTTCCTGGCCCGCGCTATGCGCGCCGGGCACGCTTTCTCCGTGGGTCTGGAACTGCTGCCGGATGAATCCATCGATCCGATCTCGCAGGAATTCCGGCGTGTGTATCACGAGCAAAATTTGGGAGCACCGCTGGAGATGGCGCTGAAAGATTTAGCACTCCGCATCCCGTCCGTGGACGTCAAATTCTTTGTCGCCGCTGTTCTGGTGCAGCGGGAGACTGGCGGAAATCTCAGCGAGATCCTGCTGCAACTGGCAAGCGTGATTCGGGAACGATTCGAATTGAAGTTACAGGTACGCGCCGCTAGCGCTCATGGCCGGCTCACGGGGATCGTGTTGAGCGTCCTACCCTTCGTGCTGATCTTCGCGCTCCTGCTGGTTGCTCCGGGCTATCTCCAAGGCTTCTTTAAGGATTCAACCGGAAGGTATCTGGTGGCTGGCGCTCTCATCGGCCAGTTCATCGGGTATTTCTTCATTCGCCGCATCGTGAATATCAAGGTGTGATCTTATGCTGACCATTACAATCGTTGGGCTGTTCTGTTTCCTGGTCGTCGTGATCTCGCTGCTGGGCTATGGCTATTACGTACGGCCCTCCAGGTTTTTTAGGCGGCTGCAACCCGGTGCGGTCGCCGGAAGCGAGGTGCCTGCGGGACCCCATGCTCCGCTGTCGCCGGCGATGCACCTGTTTGAAGAACTTGGCACGAAATTCCCAATTTCGCTCGAAGATGCCTCCTCGGCCCGGCACGACTTGATGGCGGCGGGCTTCCGCTCGGAACACGCCGTGGCCGCTTATTACGGAATCAAAATCGTCACAGCGGCAGTCTTTGCCGCCCTGGCATTCCTTCTGGTGGTGCCTTCGATCGGTGCAATACCCCTGAGGCTTGTCGTGATCATAGGTATGGCGTTTGGCGGATATCTCATTCCCGGACTGCTGGTTGAGCACCTGATCGTTGCACGCCAGGAGAAGCTGCGCTACTCCTTGCCCGATATTCTGGACCTGCTGGTGGTGTGCGTGGAAGCCGGACTGGGCCTGGATCAGGCCCTGATGACAGTGAGCCGCGAACTGCAGACGACGCATCCGTTGCTCTGTGACGAACTCAGCCTAGTCAACCTCGAAATGCGCGCTGGCATGAGACGGGCCGACGCCTTGCACAACTTCGCGGAGCGTACCGGAGAAAGGGAAATCCGTAAGCTGGTGGCGATTCTGATTCAGACCGATCGTTTCGGTACGAGCATTGCCGATGCACTGCGCACGCATTCGGTTTTCATCCGGAAACGCCGGCGCCTGGATGCAGAAGAACGCGCCGGGAAGGTAGGCGTCAAACTGGTGTTCCCCATCTTCCTATTCCTGCTGCCTTCGATGTTAGTGATCGCGGCCGGCCCCGGATTGCTGCAAGTGTTCAAGACTTTATTCCCGCTGATGCGGACCTTTCACACACTGTAGAGAGTTAACCCTCTCTTGGTTCGCTTCAACGCAATCACGGGAATTCAGACCTCTAGTCCAACTTTCGAGTGGTCGGCAATCCGGAAGTTATCGACCGTTGGTGCGCATTTCACCGCGCGTTATGAACTATTATCGGAACCGTTTCGACTAGCGAATGTTCTCAAGCCCTCGATGGAAACGGTCGGCGTGATTGTGCTCAGCCTGCGCTAGCCTCTCAAACCAATCTGCGATCTCCGAGAACCCTTCTTCGCGGGCGGTTGCCGCCATGGTCGGGTACCCGCTCGTGTATTCGGACGCTTCTCCCGCAATCGCAGATTCCAGGTTGGCTAGAGTCGCGCCAATCGGCATTCCGGTTGCCGGGTCGCCTATTTTGCGGAGATGGTCTAAGTGCCCGTGGGCGTGGCCTGCTTCTCCCTCCGCGGTGTCGCGGAACAATCCTGCGATCTCAGGATAGCCTTCGATATCAGCCTGCCGGGCGAAGTAGAGATAACGCCGATTGGCTTGCGCTTCGTTGGCGAAAGCTGCTTTCAGGTTCTCATGCGTCTTACTTCCCTTTAGCGTTGCCATTGTGTGCTCCTTTACCCTGTCCCGTCCTGGTCGCGTCCCAAATAGCTTTGCTGAATCAGTTTTGCGACCAGCGCCGTCCATCCTTGATGACTTGCGCCCAGCCCGCACCCATCCTCGCCATGGAAATATTCGAAGAAGAGTAGGCAGTCTCGCCAGTGCGGATCGTTCTGGAACTTCTCTTTGGACCCGTAAATCGGCCGCCGGCCCCGATCATCGCGGAGAAAGAGCCGCGTCAACCGGCGCTGCAGCTCCAGGCTCACTTTCCACAAGTCGAGGCGGCAGCCAGACCCGGTCGGGCACTCGATCTGGAACTCATCGCCGAGGAAGTAATGGAACTTTTGTAGCGCCTCTATGATAAGAAAGTTGATCGGAAACCAGATCGGCCCTCTCCAGTTCGAGTTGCCGCCGAAGAGCCCCGTTTGCGACTCCCCAGGCTGATAATCGATCTTGTGATCGGTCTGATCGAGTCGCAGGAAATAGGGATGCTTCCGATGATAGCGGGAGAGTGAGCGGATCCCATTGGTCGAGAGGAATTCCGACTCGTCGAACATGAGACTTAGGATACTCTCCAAACGGTCTCGGTTGACCAACGACAGGAATCGTCTGATATTCGTAGCTGTTGTTTGGGTTTCGATGCAGTCCGCAAACTCCGGTAGTGTGTCAATGAAATACTGCATCCGGCGCTTGAATCCAGGCAACGTGTCGATCAGTTCGGAGTCCAGCGTCTCCACGGCGAGCAATGGGATCAATCCCACTAGAGACCTCACTCTCATGGGCTGGGATTTTCCGTCCGGCGTGCGCAGTACATCGTAATAGCAGCGGTCGGTCCGGTCCCATAACTCGATGCCCTGTCCGGCAATGTTGTTCATCGCGCGCGAAATGTAAACGAAATGCTCAAGGAATTTAGAAGCCACATCTTCGTATGCGGCATTCTCCCTGGCCAGCTCAAGCGCAATGATCATCATGTTGAGGCAGTACATTCCCATCCAACTGGTGCCATCAGATTGTTCGATCACTCCGCCACCCGGCAGCACTCCGCTCCGGTCGAGCACCCCCACGTTGTCCAGACCGAGAAAGCCGCCTTGAAAGACGTTGTTGCCTTCAGAGTCCTTGCGGTTCACCCACCACGTGAAATTGAGAAGCAACTTATGAAAAGCTCGTTCCAGGAAGCCGCGGTCTCGTCGCCCGGAGTGTCTTTCTTCGATTTTGTAGACACGCCACACCGCCCATGCGTGAACCGGAGGATTTACGTCGGAGAAGTTCCACTCGTAAGCGGGGAGCTGTCCATTGGGATGCATGTACCATTCCCGTAACAACAGAAGGAGCTGTTCTTTGGCGAAATCCGGATCGATCAGTGCCAGAGGGATGCAATGAAACGCTAGATCCCATGCCGCGTACCAAGGGTATTCCCATTTGTCCGGCATGGAAATAACGTCCGCATTGTTGAGATGCGTCCACCCATGGTTACGCCCATGCTGGCGCACGCCGGGCGGCTCGGGTCCAGCCGGATCACCTCGCAGCCAACGCCGAACATTGTAGTTGTAAAACTGTTTGCTCCAAAGCAGAGTCGCGAAGGCCTGGCGCTGGACCAAACGTTCATCGGAGCTCAGAGCCGCTGGGGCGATCGCCTCGTGGAATTCGTCAGCCTCAGCGCAGCGTTCTTGAAATAGTTCATCGAAAGCGTCCCCGAAGGCATCAAGACTAGGACTAAGCGTGAGCCGCAGCTTTATTGTCGCCGTCTGTCCCGCGCCCATCTGCAAACGGTAACGAGCCGCGGCCTTCGTGCCACGCCTCTCCGGATTTACCGTATGCTTCTTGCCTGCTACCAGATAGTCGCCGATTCCGTCCTTGACATAAGGAGTGGGATTTGAGACTCCAAACAGACGCCTGTAGTTCGTTTCATTCTCTGTGAACAACAACTCTGGATTGCCTTCGCACCAGAGCCAGCGTTCCGCCATGTCGGAGTGAATCACGCGAATCGAGTGCGTGCCTTCACCTATCGCGTCCGCGACCAATTGAGGCTTGCGTGCATCCAACCCCCATGACCAGGTGTTACGGAACCAGATCGTCGGCAACACGTCTATGCTTGCTGGTTCCGGGCCTCGATTGACCACCGTAACTCGAATCAGAATATCCTCCGGGGCCGCCTTCGCATACTCTACCATCACGTCGAAGTACCGATCCTGATCGAACACCCCAGTTTCTAGCAGTTCGTATTCAGGCTCCGAACGGGGCCGGCGGCGATTACCTTCAATCAATGCAGAGTAGGGAAACGCCGCTTGCGGGTACTTGTAAAGGTACTTCATGTAGGAATGCGTGGGCGTCGAATCCAGATAGAACGAGTACTCTTTGACATCCTCTCCATGCGATCCCTCGTTGCCGTTTAGGCCAAAAAGGCGCTCCTTGAGAATCGGATCCTGGCCGTTCCAGAGTGCTATCGCGAAGCAGACCAGTTGATGCCGGTCGCAGATACCACCGAGGCCGTCTTCGCTCCAACGATAGGCGCGCGATCGCGCGTGGTCGTGAGGAAAGTAATCCCATGCCGCGCCATCGCACGAGTAGTCTTCGCGAACCGTGCCCCAAGCACGCTCGCTCATATACGGTCCCCACTGCCTCCAAGGTACTCGCCGTTCACGCGCCTCCGTTAGCCTTAGCTGTTCCGCCGTCATATCTTTCGAATGGCCTGATGATCCAGCCTACACTCAATGAGGTCGAACCCCAAAGCGCAAGCGCCACGACGCCGCCAAGCTAACAAGGGACAAATGGCCGCCGAACCCAAACCTACGCATCCCAAATTGGGCGTTTTAGGTTCCTCCGAGGCAGTAGTCCCGTTAACACGTATTATCGGTAGCCGGCGCGCTGGCCCACGCCAACACTCTTCGATTTAGGCTCTGCCCGTCAAAGTGCGATTTCAGAAGTGGTTTCCCCAACCAGTTTGTGCTTAGCTGAAGGTTTGAAGAAACAGACAAATCATCTTCTGCCAGCCGGCTCGCATTCCTGCAAGTGTGAGAAAGTCCGGCATGCGCCTAAGCTGGTCGTGCTCACCGGAGGGCCAGGCGGGGGAAAGACGGCCGTACTTGAAATGGCCCGGCGGTACTTTTGCCAACATGTTGCAATTGCGCCTGAGGCAGCCAGTATCGTTTTCGGCGGTGGATTTCCCAGGTCGGATACGCCGAAGGGCCGCCGCGCAGCCCAACGAGCCATTTTTTACGTGCAGAGGGCTTTGGAAACAATCGCACTCGAAAACCGGCAGTCGGCTGTGATCCTGTGTGATCGGGGAACTCTGGACGGACTCGCGTATTGGTCCGGCTCCCGCCAGAGTTTTTTTGAGGAATTTGATATCAATTTCGAGGAGGAGTTGAGCCGTTATTCGGCAGTCGTCCACATTGAGGTCCCTGCGTTGGCGTGGGGCTACGAGAAAAATCGGATCCGTAAGGAAAGCGTATCCGAGGCGCGGAAGATAGACCAGCGCGTCGCCCAGGCGTGGAGCGGGCATCCGCGAGTCATGACTGTGGGCGCCGAAGCCGGTTTTTTGGACAAGCTGGCTTACGCAATCGAACTCCTGCGGGGTGAGCTCCCCCCATGTTGCCAGACTCACTTGCACGCGGTCGCAGAGAAGACGAACTGAGCATCAGGACCCGCCTCCGGCTCCGTCAGCGCCTCCCGTCGCAGACTACGCGAAGCGGCAGCCCCTACGTTCTTGTCGGCATCTCGCACGAGTGGAGCGCTCGCCATTTCAAGCCTGATAGGATTGCAGTTCAGACACATACAAGGAGGAGCCATGTCCAGGATTAAGCACATCGTATTCCCAGTTGATTTTTCGGATCGCTCGAATGGCGCGGTGCCGTTTGTTGCGGAGATGGCCCGCCGGCACGACGCCAACGTCACTCTGCTCGCCGTGGCGCACCTGCCCCACGTGGAATGGCCGGAAGCGATTGATCCTCAACTGATCCTCGACGGCGTGAAGTCGCGATTGGAGAGCGCCTACGTGAGCGATTTTGCGGGATTGACAGTGGCCCGGACGGCGGTACTTGGCGATCCTGCCCATGCGATTACCGAATTCGTCGCCGCCAATAAGGTGGACTTGGTAATGATGCCCACTCACGGCTATGGTCCCTTTCGCCAGTTGTTGTTGGGGTCGGTCACCGCAAAGGTTCTGCATGACGCCCACGTTCCCGTGTGGACCACGGCACATACCGTCGCGACGCCGGATCGCGAGCATGTGCACCTCCGCAAAGTCTTGTGCGCCGTGGATGCGAGCCCCGCCAGTGTCGATCTGATGCGCTGGGCGGCAGGCCTGGCGAAGAATGTGGGCGCGACTTTGCGTCTTGTGCACGCGGTCCCGAGCATGGAAGCGTGGCCAGAATGGCAGATGGATCAGAAATTCGAAGAGAAGCTCCGCGAAAACGCCGAGCACACCATCCAGGATCTGGAGAAGGCCGCGGATATCTACGTCCCTGTATGTGTCGCCGCGGGTACGGTGCCCGATGTGGTTCGCGAAGAGGCTCTGCAGCATGGCGCGGACTTGGTACTCATCGGGCGCGGCTCGTTGCAGGATACCTTGGGACGGCTGCGTACGCACTCTTATGGGATTATTCGCCACGCGCCGTGTCCCGTTCTCAGTGTCTGAAAATCAGCTGCCCGCGCTGGCATGAGACTGCGTTCTAAGAGACCCACGAATGGCCGATTCCGCAGGTTTCTAGGCGACGGGTGGAATGATACTCGCCTGAGCGGCTGCAACGAGAATAGATGTCGGCCAGGCGGAAACAAGTCAATTGCGTCAGTAACCCGTAGAAGTAGAGTACGCTAACCGCCCGATATGTCACATTAACGGAACCGTCCCTGCCTAGACCTTACTACCTTGGTCGTCCTAGCTCGCTGCGAGGAAACGCTCCTAGCAAGTGACGAGATCGGTGTGTGCGAAGCCCTTGGAGTAGTCGAGCACGGAGATCACCGTCGGCGTCACGCGAAAAATCCGCACATCCGCCGGGGTCGGTATTGGAAGTTTTAGGGAGGCTTGCTGCGGATACTTCAGCATGAGCAAGCGCAAAGCCTTTTCTGCTTCGGTCGGATCGACCACGACTTGCGCACGCGCCGCCATGGACAGTCCGGTGATCTCCATCACTTGTGGTGTGTCGTGATCGATCGTCAGCTACACCCGCTCATCGCGCGCCAGATTTGCGGCCTTCTGGCTTTCGGGGCCGCAGAGAAAGTAAAGCGTGAGGCCCTCGTTCGCATAGCCCACAGTCGTCGCCTGTGGCCAGCCGTCCGGCCTCAGCGTGGCAATCGTCATGATCCGGTGCTGATCCAAAAGCGCCAGGATCTTCTGTCTGATCTCTTCGTCCATTGGTCGCCTTCCGAATCGTATCATCAACCGAGATCAACTAGCTCTTAGCGGACGACTGGCAGATAGGGAATGAAAAACGGGCTTACCGGAAGCTGACTTAGAGTCGGCCTTTTGGAACAAGTCAACCAGCACACTTACCAGCCCGATAATTCCTATTATCGGAAGGCATCCTGGGCGTTACCTTATGCTCCGGAGTCGCTTTCACGATCCACTTGTACGAGGTAGCCGACTACGCAACCAAGTGAGGAACTCACCAGTCAAATCTCCAGTAATTCAGAAATCGTCACCGGAGGTATGTTCGGTTGAAGGCCCACAAACGCTGAGACAACGCCCTTTAATTCCTTGCTAATATCATCGAAGTCCCACTCTTTGTGCGCGGCCCTGCCAGTAACGCGTTGTACAGTGAGATGGTGCAACTCCCTGCCTGCCCGTGCTCGGGCGCTTTCGAGAAGAGGAGTGATCGCCGGGCGACTGGCGTCCCAATCTGTAACATAGTCGGCTGCGAGTACGTCATCCGCGTCGGGATTCGACGGATAGAAGAATTGAATCAAGTTTTTGAGATGGAGCGCGAAGCCTTCGACTTTAAACTTCATCTCCAACTGATCGACCGGTCGTTTCGCACGAGCCAGAACGAACATCTGAACTTCATAAAACAGGTGCTCCCCAGCGAAAGAATGGAGGTCTATCGATGGGGCCACGCGCTTCGCTCGCGATTTTGGAGCCACGTTGGTGGCAAGAGCAGTCATGCGGTGGTGGGTCATAATGAGCCTCCTCTTCCACGTAAGCGTCACAGACGCCAATCACAAGTAAAGCAATTGACTGCCCAACCCTGCGACTCAATCGATTTGAGTCACTTACAAGGTTCGCGTGGGCCTTATGAGTCCCCTGATTCGGAGAGGGTGCGCGATATTGCCCATACTTGGAGTACCGCCTCATAGTCCTCTAATCGCCACTTGGGCGGAAAACGCGTAAACCACGGATGTGACACAACGAACAGGCGGGGCGTTTCAATTCGACGGTTGCCGACTTTTCCGCCAAGTGGAACAGCGGTGGTCGGATTTGAGATCAAAAACCCGATCGTTTCTGGGTATGTCGTAATCCAG
>Ga0068860_100001831_pt1 | contig 22651 bp, 22 predicted proteins | sample KBSSwiS32_FD_66597 | JGI IMG/M metagenome (GOLD analysis project Ga0068860, IMG submission 66597) | Switchgrass rhizosphere microbial communities from Kellogg Biological Station, Michigan, USA - KBS Switchgrass S3-2 | ecosystem: Host-associated > Plants > Roots > Rhizosphere > Soil ...
CGGGACGAGCAGGGTACCGCGGCAATCGCCGGCGAAACCGCGGCCGAAGTGTATGGTTTGAAGATTCTCGCGGCTGAGATCGAAGATCGGCCCGACAACACCACGCGCTTCTTCGTGCTCGGGCGCAAGCTCTTTACGCCGAGCGGCGTCGATCGCACCACGCTGTTGGTTTCGATCGGGCACACAGATGCCCCTGGCGCGTTGCAACGGCTTTTGCAGCCACTGGCGGACCATGGGGTCTCCATGACGCGCATCGAGTCACGGCCTTCCCACAAGAAGAAATGGGATTACGTTTTTTTCATCGACATTGAAGGGCATGCGGACGACAAGCATGTCGCGAAGGCGCTGGCAGAGCTGAAGAAGCGCGCCTCGCTGTTCCGCATTCTCGGCTCCTATCCGCGCGCGGTGCAGTAACTATGCCGAAATATCTGGCCGGCCCGGGCGGTGTTGCCCAGGGCGAATTGACAGTCCCCGGTGATAAATCCATCTCGCATCGCTCCCTGATGTTGGGTGGAATCGCCGAGGGTGTAACTGACATTACGGGATTCCTCGCGGGCGAGGATTGTCTGTCGACCCTGCGGGCCCTGCAGGCGATGGGTGTTCGCATCGAGCGCCCGGAAGAACAACACGTGATTGTGCACGGTGTTGGGCTTCACGGACTCGAGGCTGCCGCCAAGCCCTTGGATATGGGGAATGCCGGCACTGCCATGCGTCTTTCCATGGGGTTGCTCGCTCCGCAGAGTTTCAACTCGACACTGGTTGGCGACGAGTCGTTGATGAGCCGTCCAATGGAACGCGCGGCCGTGCCGCTAAGGCTGATGGGTGCCAATATCACGACGCAGAATGGCCGCCCGCCGGTAGAAATTCGCGGCACCCGATTAACCGGCATCGACTACAAACTGCCCGTGGCCAGCGCCCAGGTGAAATCGGCCGTGATCCTGGCCGGCCTCCAGGCCAAGGGCCAGACGAGAGTGACTGAGCCGGCCCCCACGCGCGATCACACCGAAAGAATGCTTCGTGCATTTGGCGTCAAAATCACCACGGACGGCCCGACGGTGACAATCGAAGGTGGGCAGAAGCTCAAGGCCACGAATATCCAGGTCCCGGCGGATTTCTCGTCGGCTGCCTTCTTCATGGTGGCAGGCTGCCTCGCCGCCTCGGAAAAGCCGTTAATACTGCGCAATGTGGGTGTGAACCCGACTCGGACGGGTTTGCTGCAGCTGTTGCTCCAAATGGGCGCCGACATCAAGGTTCATCATCATGGGAACGCCGCCGAGCCCATCGCCGACATCGAAATCCGGAAAAGCCGCCTGAAAGGCATCACGGTCTCAGAAGACCTCGTCCCGTTGTCGATCGACGAGTTCCCGGTGTTTTTCGTAGCCGCGGCCTGTGCCGAGGGCGAGACCCTCGTCCGGGGTGCCGAGGAATTGCGCGTAAAAGAAACGGATCGTCTGGCAGCCATGGCTGACGGCCTCACTGTCCTCGGCGTAGAGAACAAGCTGCATCCGGACGGTCTGTGGATCAGGGGCGGAAACGGCTTCACGGGGGGCACGGTCGATAGCCGTGGTGACCACCGTATAGCCATGTCCTTTGCCGTGGCCAGCCTGCGGGCAAAGGGCGAGATCGAAATCCTGGACGTGGCCAATGTCGCGACCTCGTTTCCAGGGTTTGTTGAGCTTTCCCGCTCGGTGGGCTTGCACATACAGACCGTGTGACCCACGCTCTCGCGACTGATGCCACGCTCACCCATCGTCACCATCGACGGCCCCAGCGGGTCCGGAAAAGGAACTATTAGCCGCGCCGTCGCCGTTCGGGTGGGATGGCACCTGCTGGACAGCGGCGCACTGTATCGCTTGGTGGCCCTTGCCGGGCTCAAGCAAAGCGTTAAATCCGACGACGTCGAGGCACATGCCCGGATTGCCGGCTCCATGGACGTCCGTTTTGACGTCGCCCCAGACGGTGATGAGCTCGTAATCCTGTCCGGAGAAGAGGTTACCCGGCAGATCAGGTCAGAAGAGGCCGGGCAGGGTGCCTCCCGCGTCGCCGCCTGGCCCCCCGTCCGCGACGCATTGCTGGACCGTCAGCGTGCCTTTGCCACGGCCCCGGGGCTCGTGGCCGACGGCCGGGATATGGGCACCATTGTGTTTCCCGAGGCCGACCTCAAGATATTCCTCACTGCCAGCCCCGAAGAGCGCGCCCAGCGGCGCTATAAGCAGTTGAAAGACAAGGGGTCCGATGTTAGCCTTCCCGCCCTTTCGCGCGAGATCACCGAGCGCGACCTGCGGGACTCCACCCGTGCGGTCGCCCCCCTGAAGCCCGCGCCCGATGCCGAAGTGATCGATTCGACGAGCCTTACGATTGAGCAAGTCATCGATCGCGTCATTGCATTGGGGCGTGCCCGTGCTCTCTGGACGTGAAAAGGATTGGAGATGGTACGTGCAGGATGCGCGCACCTTTTTTAACTAGCCTGGGCCGCAACGGATGAGGCTCCAGTAAATGCACGGCACAGTATCCGTGCGAGTGAAGGTATGACAGAAAGTTTCGCCGAGCTCTTCGAGCAAAGTCTCGCCAACCAGCGTATCCGCCCGGGAATGATCCTGACCGGGCTCATTGTGGACGTCACCGATGATGTCGTCATCGTCAACGTCGGTCTCAAGTCTGAAGCAGTCATTCCCCTCGAGCAGTTCAAGAATGAACGCGGTGAGGTGGAGGTCAAACCCGGTGATGAGGTGGAAGTTGCATTGGATTCCGTCGAGGACGGAACCGGTGAAACCCGTCTGTCCCGCGAGAAGGCCAAGCGCGCACGCACCTGGACGCGCCTGGAAACTGCATTCAACGACTCTCAGATCGTCGTCGGTGTCATCACGGGCCGCGTCAAAGGCGGTTTCACGGTAGAAATCGACAACGTCCGCGCATTCCTGCCGGGCTCACTGGTCGATGTCCGTCCTGTCCGCGATACGTCGTACCTCGAGAACAAGCCGCTCGAATTCAAGGTCATCAAACTCGATCAGAAGCGCAATAACGTCGTGGTGTCACGGCGGGCGGTCGTGGAGCAGGAGTTCTCCGCGGAGCGCAGCGCACTGATGGACAACCTGCAGGAAGGCGCTGTTGTTCGTGGCTCCGTCAAGAACCTCACCGACTACGGTGCGTTCGTTGACCTGGGCGGCATCGACGGCCTGCTGCACATCACCGACATGGCGTGGAAGCGCGTCAAGCACCCGTCGGAAGTTGTGAAGGTTGGCGACGAGATTGATGTTCGCATCCTGAAGTTTGATCGCGAGCGCTCACGTGTGAGCCTCGGTCTCAAGCAACTGGGCGCCGATCCGTGGGAAAACATTTCCCGCCGTTACCCGCCGCACACCCGCGTGTTCGGCAAGGTCACCAACATCGCCGACTACGGCGCGTTTGTGGAGATCGAGGACGGCGTCGAAGGTCTGGTCCACGTTTCAGAAATGGATTGGACCAACAAGAACGTCAACCCCGCGAAGGTTGTGCACACCGGCCAGGAAGTCGAGGTCATGGTTCTCGACGTGGACGAGGAGCGCCGCCGTATTTCGCTGGGCCTGAAGCAGTGCAAGGCCAACCCGTGGAAGGAGTTCGCAGAGAACTACAACCGTGGCGACAAGGTCTCCGGACAGATCAAGTCCATCACCGACTTCGGCATCTTCATCGGGCTCCCAGGCAACATCGACGGCCTGGTACACCTCTCCGACATCTCCTGGGATCAGCCAGGCGAAGAGGCCGTGCGCAATTACCAGAAGGGCCAGCAGCTCGAAGCGATGGTGTTGTCCATCGACCCGGAGCGCGAGCGCATCTCTCTCGGTATCAAGCAGCTCGCAAAGGACCCGTTCTCGGCCTACATCGCAGAGAACCCCAAGGGCACCATCGTCAAGGGTGTCGTCAAGGAAGTGGACGCTCGTGGCGCTGTCATCGACCTCGGCAACGGGATCGACGGCCAGCTGCGTGCTTCGGAGCTGGGTCGAGACCGCGTGGAGGATGCACGTACCGTTCTGAAGGTGGGCGAAGAGATCGAAGCGAAGTTCACGGGCGTGGACCGCAAGTCCCGCACGATCTCGCTGTCGATCAAAGCCAAGGAGATGCATGAGGAACAGGAAGCCGTGCAGAGCTATCGCTCTGAGACGGGCAGTTCCTCGGGCACCAGCCTGGGCGATTTGCTCAAGGAACAAATCGGCTCGGACCGCGACTGATGCGACGACTGTCCTGACCGCATGAGTACTGGCAAGCTCGTGACGAAATCGGAACTCATTGAGATCATTACTGCGAAGCAGAAGCACCTGCCGGCCAAGGACGTGGAGCTCGCGCTGAAGCAGATACTCGAAATCATGAGCGATGCGCTCTCCCAGGGGGAGCGCATCGAAATCCGCGGTTTTGGCAGTTTTTCGCTGCACTTCAGACCGCCTCGCCAGGGTCGTAACCCGAAGACTGGTGAGGCGGTTGCGTTGTCAGGTAAGTACGTACCGCACTTCAAACCTGGCAAGGATTTGCGGGAGCGGGTCAACGATGGTGCTGACCGCCCCATCCGGGACTAGCTGTAACACTGCTGTGTTAAGTTCGGCAGCGTGATCGAGCTGCCGCCAATTCTGCTCGCACTAGCTTTTGTAGCCGTAGGCATTGCTGCCTGGGTGCTAGGGCGCCGCAATGGCGCCGCGCGGACGATTCGACTTCCGCGTGACTACTACGTCGGCCTCGACCATCTCATCAATGACCGTTTTGACCACGCCACCGAGATATTTTCGCGCATGGCGCAGGCGGACGGCGATGCCGCTGAAATCCAATTCGCGCTCGGCAGCCTCTTTCGCAGACGTGGTGAAGTTGACCGCGCGATCGCACTGCATTCACGGTTGAGAGAGCAGGGCGCTGTTGCCCTCCGCGATAAGGCGGCATTCGCACTTGCGCTCGACTACCTCAGCGCCGGCCTCATGGACCGCGCAGAGCGATTGTTGGAGGAGTTGGCCGCTTCGAGGGAGTACCGCAACGCAGCACTCGATCACCTGTTGCGCATCTACGAGCAACAAGGCGACTGGGCTAACGCGCTCAAAATCTTTCACGATCTGGCTCCCAACCTCCAACACGAACGCCGCACGGTTGCTGCTCACTATCTTTGTGAGCTGGCCGAACACGCACTTTTGCAAGGCGATACCGAACGTGCTCGCACCCTTTTACGACAGGCGCGTACGCATGACGCTGACCTGCCTCGTGCGCAAATACTGACCGCGCGTATGACCGAGCTTGGAGGCAACTCCGCCGACGCTCTGATGCTGTATCTGAGCGTCCTGGAGTCCTTCCCAGGCCTCGCACTGGAGATCATCCCAAGGGTCCTGGCATTGGCCAAACTGGCAGGTGAGGGTGATGTGCTCGGCCAGGTTGCCCGTCGGCTGCAGCGCAATGGCCAGGTCAGCGGACGCCAACTTGCCTGGCTGATGGCGACGGCGCTGCCGCCCCAGGATGTGATCCGATTGCCCTCGGTAACGCGGGAATTTGACTCTGGCGTTGATTCCGCGGCCGATGCCGCCTCACTGGGGGCGTTGTTGACGCGTATAGGGGATGCTGGCGGTCGCTATCAGTGTGATGATTGCGGACTCCACAGCGTCGGATGGTATTGGCACTGCCCCAAATGCCGCTCCTGGGACAGCATGCGCCCCGCTGTTTTCCGGTGGGCAGAACGCACCGACGAGGCTGCCAGAGCCCTATAAATATGTGCACTGGCATATACTTTGCTCCGTTATGCGGCGTTAGACTCGAGACTCTCTAAAGCTGTCCCCAGGAGATGAATTTGATGAGGACGAACTCCACGTCGGCCATTCGCACGGCCGTATTTCCGGTCGCCGGTCGCGGTACGAGGTTTCTGCCTGCTACCAAGGCCAGCCCCAAGGAAATGCTGCCTGTCGTCGACAAGCCCCTGATTCAGTACGCAGTGGAAGAGGCTTTGTCGGCTGGCGCAACACGGCTGGTGTTCATCACGGGTGCCTCCAAGCGGGCGATCGAAGACCATTTCGACTCGGACCCGGAGCTGGAGCACACACTGGAAGCACAAGGTAAAAGTGACCTGCTCAACCAGGTACGTAGTGTTCTTCCGTCCTATGCATCCTGTATTTACATTCGTCAGCCGGCGCCGTTGGGATTGGGTCATGCTGTGCTGTGTGCGCAACCAGCCGTAGGTGCCGAGCCGTTTTTCGTGCACCTCGCCGATGACCTCATCAAGAGCGAAGTTGCGTGCCTGCGGCAAATGGCCGAAGTCTATGAAGCTCGGCGCGCGAGCGTGCTGGGCGTTCAGGTGGTTCCCAAGAACGACACGGACAAGTACGGCATCGTTGCCGTTGACGCCGACAAGTCGGCAACGAGCCGCGTCAACAGCATCGTCGAGAAACCGAAGCCGGCGGATGCTCCGTCCAACCTCGCGGTTGTGGGCCGTTATGTGCTCGCACCGGCCATCTTCCAGCACCTCGAGAAGATCGGCCAGGGCGCTGGTGGCGAGATTCAGTTGACGGACGGTATTGCGGCCCTGATGAAGGAAGAGGCCGTGTACGCGCATCGCTTCACGGGCAAGCGCTATGACTGCGGCAGCAAGCTGGGTTATCTGCAGGCGACTGTTGAGTTTGGCCTCGGCCATCCGCAACTGGGCAAGGAATTCGGTAAGTACCTGCAGAGCCTGAACCGCGAGACCATCAATTCCATTGCCGCCAAGGGCAATGAGTACGTCCAGGTTGACCGTCGCAAGGTCAGTGGCAGCAATGGGGCTGCTAAGCCTGCTGCGCGGACTACGGGACGGGGGCGGAAGGGATCCACAGGGTTACGACAGCGCCCGTAATCGTTCCGTTCGCATCGACGTCCGGGCGGTTCGCCAGACTGATACGGCCGCCATGCGCTTCTACAATCTCCCGGCACAGTGTCAATCCAAGACCTGTGCCGGTTGCTTTTGTGGAGAAGAAAGGCAGCAGGGCATCCCTCAACACATTGGGTGTCAGCCCGCTGCCCCGGTCCGCTACTTCGACGACGAACTCGCCGCCGTTGTCCCTGACCCTCACGGTAATGTCGTCGGGTTCTGAGCCTGACTCTGCAGCGTTCTTCAGCAGGTTGATCATCACCTGTTCCAACTGACTGGCATCGAATGACGCTGTTCGCGTAGGCAGCTTCCCCTCGAGTTTGAACGGCATTGCCGCCTGTAAGCGGCCGATGAACTGTGCCCAGTCGACCACCGCTGGCAGCGGTCGGGGCAGCTTTGCGAAGCGAGCATAGCCGTCTATGAATGAGGCCAGGTGGGCCGCCCTGTCGCCGATGGTTGAGAACACACGATCCAACTGTGCATTCTCCCCGGCGAGCAAGCGTCCGGAGTGAGCCAGCGAATTAATTGGCGCGAGCGAGTTGTTCAACTCGTGGGCGATGACGCGGATGACCTTCTTCCAAACGGCTACTTCCTGCGCCGCCAGCTCGCGTGTGAGTTGCTTCAGCAGAAGCAGTTGTTGTGGTTGGGCGTTCAGGTGAAAACGCCGCTGTGACAGGTGGTAAACCTGCGGTTCGCCTTCGACCTCCATAGTAAACAACGTGTCGGCGTTGCCCGTCACGGCCTCGCGCAGCGGGTCAGGTGACTGCTGCAGGAGCTCGAAGAAGTCCAGCCCTTCGAGTTTGCGCCCCCCGTTGAACAACTGGCGGGCGGCGATGTTGCTGTAGACGACACGGTCTGAGGAGTTGGTTAACACCATCACCAATGGTGTGGCTTGAATGACGGTGTCGAGCAGCAATTCGCGTTGGTGCAGGTCGAGGCGTTCGCGGCGTAAGAGATCACCGAGGGCGTTGTAGGCTGCGACGAGATCGCCGATCTCGTCGTTCGAGACCTTGCGAATGCTGACGCTGAAGTCGTGATCGCGCATGCTGACGATGCCGTCGCTGACGGCGCGAATCACACGGGACCATGGGCGTGTGACCAGCGTCGCCAGCCAGACTACGAGCGGTGAGGCGGCGAGGAGGCCGGCGAGTGCTGCGATGAGGGGGGCGTGGAAGAAATAACCCGAGGTAGCTGTTACCACCGCCACCAGCAGGGCAGTAAGACCCAGCCCAATGACGGCGCGTCCGGCGAGAGACGTACGTATCATGAGGCGGTCACGGAAAGCGGCCCGCAGCCAGCAGCAACGAACGCGCGGCCTGGCAAGCCCTGCGCCCAACCTCGACGCCGTCGAGGACTGCCGACGCCATCGTCATGGGCTGACCGACCTCAACCCCAACTTATCCATCCTCCGATACAACGCCTGCCGCGACAGCCCCAACTCCCTGGCCGCCTGCGCCACGACACCCTGCGCGCGGTCGAGCGCGGCCTCGATAGTGGCCCTGTCCAGCGTAGTCTCTTCCGCAGGAGGCGCAGCGGTGACAGCAGGCAGTGCCAGCGCCGCTGCTGAGATGGTCTTTTCAGCCGACAGCAAACACGCCCGCTTGATCGTGTTCTGCAATTCACGAACATTTCCCGGCCAGGGATAGCGCGTGAGCGCATCAACAGCATCCTGTGCCAGCGTGAACCCCGGTTCCAGAAAATGCCGTGCCAACACGGCAATATCTTCCCGACGTTCAGCCAGGGCCGGCATTTCCAGTTCAATCACATTGAGCCGATAGAACAAATCCTCGCGGAATTTACCCTCGCGGATCGCGGCCCGCAGGTTCGCGTTGGTGGCCGCGATTACCCTGACTTTTGTCCGCCGTGTCGCGTTGGATCCCAGCCGGGAGAACTCTCCAGTCTGCAACACGCGCAGCAGCTTGGCCTGTCCGCTGGCGGACAGGTTGCCCAGTTCGTCCAGAAACAACGTCCCGCCATCCGCCGCTTCAAACCTTCCCGTGCGGGCTTTCGCCCCGGTAAATGCGCCGGTCTCCGTGCCGAATAGTTCCGCTTCCATTAATTCGTTGGGTAGCGCCCCTAGATTGACCTTGAGATAGGGCTTCGCGCGCACTGACGAGTTGGCTTGGACGATGTCGGCCAGGACTTCCTTTCCCGCACCGTTAGGTCCGGTAACCACCACCGGAACGTCCGCGTGCGCAATATGCGTCGCCGTGCTCACCAACGTATGCATCGTCTCACTCTCGTAAACGATCCCACACAGATCGAACTGCTGAGAGAGCGTCTCCCGGGCCTGGGTACGCTGCGCACGCAATGCCTGCGCTTCGGCCCGCGCTTTCCGGAGTTCGAGGAGATTTCGCACTGTGGTCAGCAGCCGTGAATCGTCCCAAGGTTTCGCTAGGTAATCTGCTGCGCCGGCCTTGACCAGATCCACGGCCGTTTCGAGGTGTGTCCACGCCGTCAGTAGAATGATGGGCAGATCCGGAAACCGGGCGCGGATCGCACGGAACAGGGCGACGCCTTCCTCGCCGGAAGTCGCCTCCCGGCGGAAGTTCATATCCTGGATGACGAGATCCACGGCGTCACGGCCGAGCACACTCAATCCTTCCGCAGGGGTCGCCGCACTCAACACCCGCGCCCCGTGAATCGACAACAGGACGTCGAACGCAGTCCGGACCGCCTCGTTGTCGTCAATGACGAGAACAGTACCGGAGCTGAGATTCATACGGTGCGTGTGGCCACTGACGGTGAAACCGTGGAAGCTTTACGCGCGGGTTGCCAGACCGAGAGCTGGCCGATGATCCAAAGCACAGGGATACCGCCTACCAGGTAATACAGATCCAGGCGCGGGAGTTTATATTGCAATGAAAGGTAATACCCGACTCCCAACGCGAGCGCACACCCGACGGCGATGCCTGTGCTCGTAATCATCGCGTTTTCGACCATGAAGTATCGCAGGATGTCCCCACGGCGTGCCCCGACGGCGCGGCGCGTTCCGATCTGCTTGGTCCGGGTGCTGACATTGAATGTTGCCAGCCCGAAAATGCCCAACATGCTGATGGCGACCAGCACCGCGGTGACGGTGACGAGAAAATACTCGGTGTTCTTGTCGGTTCCATAGCTGCGGTCCTTGAAGCTCTGCAGGGGCCGGATCCAGTCAATGATGCGGTTCGGGTTCGACGCGGAGAGGTGTTCTTCCACAGTGCGAGCCACCGTATCGCGCTGGCCCGGTTTAGCCCGGACGATGTAGTACATCGCGCCGTAGTATGAGAAGGGCAGGCGAGGAAGGAAGAACACGCTATCGATGTGGGTGTAGTCCGGCCAGGCTGCCTGCATCCGTTCCACGATCCCGATGATGGTCGCAGGATGCCGAAGGATGTCGTAGACCGGTTTACCGACAGCGTTCTGCCCAGGATAGAGCACATCGGCCATGGCCTTGGTCACAATGATTTTCGACTCAAACCGGGAAGTTGATCTCTTGTCGACCGGCGGCTGAATTTCCTCGGCGGTGAAATTGCGCCCGGCAATGAGGTGCAGGCCCAGAGCATCGATCCCCTGCTCATCGATTTCAAGGTACTGACCGTTTTCGCCATCAGTGAAGTTTCCGCTCGGATGGTTCGCGAGGGTGCGAGCACTCCCGGCGGCGCTGAGGGGGATCGAGTTGATGGCCGTTGCAGCGATCACGCCACTCACTCCGCGGATATACGCCAGGTCGTCGCGGATCGCGCCAACGGTGTCATAGTCGCGGGTGAATCCGGAGCTCGAGACCACCAGGATATTGTTTGTGTCCATTCCCGTCGGCCGGCCGATCTTGTCGGCGCGCTGCTTCACGATGTACACCGCGTTTACGAGGATGGCGAGCGCGATGGCGATCTGAATCGCCACGAGCACGGCACCGGTCCGGTTGCGCAACAGCGCAGAAAGAATAGGGCGCATGGGTACCATGGGTACTCTCCTTCTCATTGGCTCTTCAGATAGACAGCGGGAGGCAGGCGTCCAATACGCCAGGCCGGGTACAGTCCCGCCACCAGCGTCGCAACGATGGCAAGGATGACTGCCCAAATAACACTGGTGGTGTCGAAGTGAGTCAGCTCCTGAAATCCACCGCGTTCACCGAATCGAGCGGACGCATATAGCGCGTGTACGAGCCATAGTCCAACTGCGCTGAGGATCAGTCCCAGGACTGCTCCTACGCTCGCCAGTACGCCTACCTCGACCAGATGCTGGTGGAATACCTGCCGGCGGCTGGCTCCCAAAGCGCGCCGCACACCGGTGATAGCGGCACCATTCAGGAACTTCGCCAACAGCAGCCCCACCGTGTTGATCAGACATACCGCGAGGAACGCGAATGACAGCCCCACCAGGACGCGATTGTCGTTTTCCACGACACCCTGGTCGATCAGCCACTGGCCAACGGGCGTCAGCTGATTCCTGCGTGGGCGCGGGAAGCGGCCCGCGGCGTGCTGGTCACTCCAGTAGCCGTCCATGAAGGTCTGGAAGCGCTGACGGGAGCCCGAGTCCGGCAGTTCCACCCACATCTCGATCCACACGCAGTCCGAGTTCATGTACTGCGGGAACGAGTCCAGGGGCTCGGGTTTCCAGCAATTGGAGCTGCCGCCGGACAGGAGCTCCAGGCCCGGACCCCAGCCAAGTGGCACATAGGCGTCTTCTGGAACGTCAAACGGGCCGTTGTTGAGGTCGTAGAATTTCGGCTGCGGCGACCACTCCTTCATGACCCCGATGATGCGGAACTGAGTGTTGTTCCAGATGATGTTGCGGCCGACGCTGTTGCCGCCGCCGAACAGAGTCTGGTTCTCCTTGTGACTGATGACTATGACCGGCTCCGGGCCCTCATCAGCGCCAGCAGTCCAACTCCCTCCGTATTCAAACGGGACATCGAACATCGCGAAGAAGTCAGCCGAGGTCGCACGGGAGATGACATGGTGCGGGCGCCGTTCAGCGGTGCCACCGGTGACGATCGAGTTCACCTTGTACATCATCACCTTGCGTTCCGGGATGTTTGATTGGAAGAGGAATCTTGCGTCCTTGTACGTCATCATCGCGGGTGCGAGCCCGGGATGCTGCGGGTCGTAGACGTCATTCGGGTCCCAGTTGTCCATGGTGACCGCGTACAGCCGGTCGCCTTTCCACCAGATGGGGTTTCCTGACATCGCGTGGAAGACCGTCATTGTCATGACGCACACCGCGATGCCGAGTGCAATTGCACCGACCATGAGGGCTGTCAGGCCCGGGTTGCGCCGGAAGCTTTTGAGCGCGAGTCGCATGTAATAGGCGGTCATAGTTGTATACCTCAGGCCGGCACAGCGCGTGGCTCGTACACCTTCAGATCTGAGATCTGGCCATCGACCACATGAACATTCCGGTGCGCGCGCCGTGCCAACTCAGGATCGTGCGTCACCAGTACGATGGTGGTCCCCATTTCGTTGATCTGTTCCAGCAGCTCCATCACCTGGCGCGCCATGAGTGAGTCCAGGTTTCCGGTGGGCTCATCGGCGAGCAGGAAGGCTGGATCGCCTGCGATTGCGCGCGCAATGGCAACTCGCTGCTGCTGGCCACCCGAGAGTTGGGAGGGCATGTGCTTCACACGTGAAGCGAGGCCAACGAGTTCCAGGGCACTCGAGATCCGCTCGTGCCGGTCCGAGGCCTTCAGGCTTCGATAACGCAGTGGCACATCCACGTTGTCATAGATGTTCAGGTCCGGGATCAGGTTGAATCCCTGGAAGATGAAGCCGATCTTCTCGTTGCGCATCCGTGAGCGGGCGTCATCGGAGAGGCCTCTCACATCCTTGCCGTCGAGAATGTACTGACCACTTTCAAATGTCTCGAGCAGGCCCGCGACATTGAGGAAAGTGGTTTTACCGGAGCCCGAGGGCCCGGTGACGGCTACGAATTCGCCGGCAGCCACCTCGAGGGAGAAATCCCGCAGCGCGTGGGTTTCTATCAGGTCGGTCCGGTACACCTTGCCGACGTTTTTCATCTTGAGCATGACTACATTCCTCAATTGGAGATCAACAGATCCGGCGCGTCGTTGAAATCACGCGTGTCCGAAACGATGACCCGTTCGTTTTCCGTCAGTCCGTGCAATACCTCGACTTCCGAAACGGAGGCCGCTCCCAGCTGTACGGGCGTGCGCACTGCGTGGTCACCGCGTACGACGTACACGTAACTCGTGCCTTGGTCGATCTGCGGGCCGCGCTCGAATTTCAACACATGATCGCGCTCATCCAACACGATGCGCACGGAAGCGCGCTCATTCTGGCGCAGTCCCGGGGGCTGTTCCTTGAAGCGCACGCGGCCGGTTACCAGGCTCTGGCGGACCTCAGGTGAGATCGCCGTCACGGTACCGGGCTGCACACGGCCTTCGAGAGTGATTTCGGCCGCCATGCCCGATTTGATGTCGCGGGCGTAGGTTTCGGAGACCTGGAATTCCAACTCGAAGGCACCGAGGTCCACCACGGTGATGATGGGAGCGCTTTCAGCGATTCGGGCTTTCTCGGGTTGGCCGAGATTGGCCACCATGCCATTGACGGGGGAACGGACGTTCAGCTCGTCGACCCGGCGCTCCAGATTCTCGACCACGAGTGCCTGCCGATCCCGTTCGAGCTTGCGGGTTTTGAGGTCGAGCACCACGCTGTCGCGCTCGAGGCCTGCGTTGTCGCGGGCGTGTTCGAAATTGAGTTTGGCGGTGGCGACGTCATCGATGGAGCGCTTGTAGTCTCGCTCACTCATTGCACGTTGATCCCAGGCCCACTGCGCGCGCTTGAGCTCGCGTTCCGCTGCAGTGATGGCCACCTGGGCCAGATCCGCTTGTTGCTTGCCGGTGAGCAGTTGGCGGCGGATCTCGATCTCCTGGCGCGCCAGCGCGGCGTTGAGACTGTCGAGGGTGGCATGCTCACGTTGATACTCGTTGTTGAGCTCGGGACTATCCAACGTGGCCAGCACTTGTCCCTTGGTAACGGTATCTCCGGCGCGGACAACGTAGCTGATAGTTCCCGATGCCACCGCGAACAAGGTTGGGTTCACGGCCGCGATGACGGTACCTTGCGCGGCGACGTCACGAACGAATCGCCCCTTCGTGACATTCACGATTCGCAGACGTTCTGCGGCGATGACGTGGGCGGAGTTAGTCCAGGCGTGGAGTAACCAGGCCACCAGCGCCACGACGACGACTGTGGACGCCCCAGCGATGTGGACCCGTCGCTGCTTGTGCCACGGCTCCTTCGGTGCCGCGATAGCTGTGTCCTGCTTCTCCGTGCCGCGCACGGAGGCGGCTTCTGAGATGCGTTTGAGTTCGGCGATTTTCATGTTGCTGATGCAATTGCACTCGCTGTGCCAAGCGCTCACTTGCTCACAAGTTACTGATCGTGCAGGGATTTCTGCTGGAGCGCCTGGCCGGCTGAGTGTCCGGGACCCGGACAGCGGACACGTGCGCGGACACGCACCGGACAGACGGACGGACGCCAAGCAGCGGCGGGGCTTGCGCGCAGCCCTTGGGCCGAGTGTGAGGGAGCCGGTGCGAGGGCAGCGGGCGGGGTGCGCAGGTGGCCGAGCCACGGGTGTGGGGTGGGCGTGTCACGGGCGTGCTACGGCTGTGCGCGTGGGCTGCCACGGGTGTGCGCGTACGTATTCGCGTGGGCGGCGCGGTTTCCGGCCGACATCGTCCGGCAACGGTTCCGACACGCAGCGTTAACTTATGTGGGGAATGATGGCTTGACTCGCCGGAGCTTGTTCGACACGGCTGTCGCTGACCGACGTCGCTTAATGTTAGCTGCGTTGCACGGCGACGGTGCTAACACCGGCGCACACGCCCCGCGATCGCGCACAGTCTCTGCTTGGCTGTCGTTTCGGCTTGCGCGCGAGTGCGCGTGCCCGCAAGCTCACACCAACATTTACCCAGGAGGACCTGATGGCCACTCGCCGTCCCACCGAGCCCCCTCGCAGCGCCGATCTGTCGAAGGAAATCCCCAACGTGATTAAGGCTGACGAGAAGCTCGCCCCCAAGACACCTCGCGCACGTGCGAAGTCGACGACGCCTCGTGCGACGACGACTGCCGCGAAGAAGCCAGCTGTCGCTGCGAAGGGTTCACCGACCGTCAGCGAAGACGTCCGACGCGGCATGATCGCCGAAGGCGCATACCTGCGCGCCGAACGCCGCGGCTTTGCCCCGGGCTACGAGGAAATGGACTGGCTGGCAGCTGAGGCTGAAGTCGACGCGCTGCTGAAGGCACGCGCCGGCGGCACGTCCCAGTAAGATCGATCGGAGAGACTGCGCGCCACGGCATCGCCCGTCGACGTCGGCTCCCGTTTCCGCTCTGTAGTCAGTGCTTCGCGGGCGGCGCTTTGGCGTCCGGCTTTGGCGAAGGTGCTTTGATCTGATCCGGCGGGGCCAGCCCGTTGGAGTACAACACCTTTCCCTCGGGCGTGACGAAAATCGCGTCGTACTGAGGCATCCGGTTGATGATTTCCAACGCCTTCTCGGGACCGAGCACAAAGGCGGTTTTCGACATCCCGTCTGTTTCCGTCGCGGTGGGTCCGAGGATGGTGGCGCTGCGAACTTTGCTCGCAGAGTGACCCGTCCGCGGGTCGATGATGTGGTGGTACCTGACTCCGTTCTCGTCGAAGTACCGCTCGTAGTCCCCTGACGTCGACATCGCTGAGTTCTCGATCGGGATTCGCGTGACGACTTTGTTCTTGTCGTCCGGATTGCGGATACCAACGACCCATGGCCGCCCCATGCGATCGCCAATGATGCGCGAGTCACCCCCCGCGGTGACCAGCGCGTGTTGGAATCCGCGCGCCTGCAGAATGCCGATGCCGTGATCGACAGCGTATCCCTTGCCGATACCGCCCAGATCGATCCTCATTCCCTGGTGCTCGAATCTGACGGTGTGATGCGCCGAGTCGAGCAACATGTTGCGCCAGTTCACGCCGGGCAGGGCATCTTTGATCTGAGCTTCCGTCGGCTTCACGTGATGCGGGAAGTCATACAGATGACCAACACTCGCGTACGTGATGTCGAACGCGCCCTCGGTCATGACCGAGAACTTCGTCGATAGCTCGATCAGATCGAACAGCTCGGGATCCACCTGTACCGGCTCTTGCGCGGCTCGCGCATTGATCTGCGAAAGCTGGCTCTCAGGCTTGTAATGGCTCATGAGCTCGTCGATGCGACGCATGTCCGCCATTACGGCATCAATGGCGGCTTCGGCCTTAGCGGAGTCCTCGCCCCAGACCTCGACGTGGATACTCGTTCCCATGATCGCGTCGGAGCGCTCGTGCCACTCCGCCCAAGCGGGAGAGGCCAGTAGCGCAACGACGCCTGCAAAGAGCTGAGTTCTGAAGAGCTGCTTTCTCATGAGCCGGGAGGCTATCCAACGTACCGGGCGATTGCCATACAGATCACTGTGATCAGCAGCAGACCTGCAGCGATACGCTGACCCTTCAGAGGATTCTTTTTGCGAGTCGCGCCTTGGGCACCGGCGGCGGCAATCGCGCATAACGCGCCGAGCGCAAGCGTGTGTTCCATTGGGCCTTCCGGCCCCCGGTGTAGCATGCCCCACAGCCCTACGCCTGCCAGCACGGTCACAGTCGCCGCGCCCATCTGGGGGCCGAACAACGCAGCGGCCCCGGCGCCACCCGATCGGACGATCGCAAAGGTCGAACCGGCCCAGAAGACGCCGGCGAGGATGTGAATCCCGATCAGAATAATGAGAGTGATCTGCATGGTGTCGCTCCGTTTCGTCCCTAAAGCGCTATGATGAGGCATGACAAAAATAATTTCGCGCCGCGAGATAATGTCACTAGCGCTCCTCACCGGTGTGACCGCCCGTGTGTTGGCGGATGCGCCACCTCCCAAGGTGAACGAGAAGGACTCAGTGGCCGTCGCGTTGGGTTACGTATCGGACGCCAAGCACGTCGATACGAAAGCGAGCCCGCAGTATACGGCTGGGTCAACGTGCTCCAGTTGCTCCTGGTATCAGGGCAAGGCGGGCGATCCTGCTGGGGGTGCGTGCACGTTCTTCCCCGGGAAAAATGTCGACGCCAATGCCTGGTGTCGGATGTACAGCAAGAAGAAGTGACCCCGCATCCCCACGGATGACCCCGCCCGTCGAGATCGGCAAGGGGTGGTGTCCCCCGATCACCAATGTACGTTTTAATCGACATTGTGGCCCATAAAGCATATTATACTGTGCATGAAGGCCAATGAGATTCCTGACGATGCCGTAATTCAGTCGCTGGCGCGGCTGGGCTCGCGAATCCGACTGGCGCGGCTTCGGCGCAAGTTGCGACAGGAGGATCTTGCTCGGCAGATCGCACGTACGCGAGCCACGGTGGCTGCTATTGAGCAGGGCTCGTATACAACAGAAATAGGTGCGTACGTTTCAGCGCTCTGGGTGCTCGGTCTTCTGCAGGAGCTCGAGTTGGTCGCTGACCCGGCCCTCGATAAAGACGGCCAGGCCCTTGCCTATTCTCCAACTGAAAAACGGGTACGGGTGCGCCGGCAGTTGAATAACGATTTCTGATCGATCCAGACAATGGGAACTTCCGCGTTCGTTTTCATCTATCTGCCCGGACAGCTACATCCCACTGTCGCGGGCCGATTTGATTTGCACGCTGCCGCATCGCCACCTGTTGGGGAGTTCGTCTACGGCAGGTCCTATCTGGCCAACGCGGCCGCTCTTCCACTGGATCCCATAGCACTGCCGCTCAAAGAGCAGTTGTTCAGAACCACTCTGAATCAAGGATTCTTCGGAGTATTCCGCGACGCCATCCCGGATGACTGGGGGCGACATGTTGCATCCAAGCTCTACGGGAGTCAGTTTCAAACGCTCTTCGATTATCTCTGGTTAGCCCCTGGAGATCGAATGGGTGCATTGGCCTTCGGACGGACTTCCACCGAGCCGGTCCAGGAAAAACCTCTCGTGCATTGGGATGCGATCGAGAACACGGTCTATCTGGATGCCATTCAAAAGCTCGACGCGGACAAACCCCTGACGAGCGCTGAACAACAGGTCGCGATGATATTTGGGGCGGGCACCAGTGCCGGCGGCGCACGGCCGAAGTTCACTGCTGAGAAGGACGGAGCGATATGGCTGGCTAAGCTGAATCGTCACAGCGACCGGTTCAATGAAGTGCGCGTTGAAGCAGCGATGCTCGACTTGGCGCAAACATGCGGTATCGAAGTTCCCGTGCACGATGTCACAATCGTTCACGGTCAAGACATCCTTCTCGTTAAACGCTTCGACCGTGCGGTCACGGAAGCTGGGCTACTCAGACATCGCATGGTTAGCGCCGGAACTGTCTTCCAAGCCGATGCAGCGTTTGCCCAATACTCATACACAGGATCCTATCCACGTCTTGCGCGCGAGCTGGCCAGATGGACTGTGACCGGCGAAGAGGACCGGCAGCAACTCTTTCGGCGCATAACATTCAATGCGCTGACCTCCATAACCGACGACCATGAACGCAACCACGCGTTGGTCGCCGAAGGAGACCATTTCCGGTTGGCACCCGCCTTCGATCTGGCGCCGCAGCCAAGTGGGACCGAAAAGCGCTATTTATCGCTGGTGATTGGCGACTATGGCGCGCTCGCAATCAGAGAGAACCTGTTATCCAAGGCAACCCTGTTTGGGCTCACGAGGGAGTCGGCCCACGACATTATCGACGAGATACAGCAGAAGGTGCGTGACGGATGGCGTAAGGCACTGGAATCGCGAGAAGTAACCAACTCGGACGTCGGAAGAATTGCAGCCTGTTTCGATCCGCCATCGTTCGAAGCAGGGCCGCCGGATAATGTGCTGCTATAGCTCGCCCTCGACGGCGGCAATGCCATTGGTACGCCGGCTACGGGCTCCAGGCCGGAGGTGTCAGTCGCCGTTTTCCGTCGGATGACAACTTCACTCCCGGCTCGTCGAGCGCCTCGCGATCCCATAGTTCGCACGTCACCTGCCGGTGCCGCTGATCCAGCGCCTCGCAGTAATTGGTATACAGGCACAGCCGCACCTGCGACCCCTGGCCCGCAACTACTTTGCGAAACCAATCCGGATCAGCCAACGCCTGCCGCGCAAAGCCGATGATGTCTGCCTTCTCCTCGGCGAGACACGCCTCCGCCTGAGCGAAGCTGTGAATTCCACCAGCGGCAACCACGGGCGTGTCGAACCCGGCCGCCCGCACCGCCGTCCGAATGCGCGCGGTCGGCTCGAGGTTTCGCCCGAAAGGGCCAGCCGCATCGGAGTAGTACGATGGCATGCATTCGTACCCGCTGCGCCCCGTGTACGGGTACGCCGCTTCGCCGATCTTCGGCTGCTTGGCATCGTCAAACTTGCCACCGCGCGATAACGACAGAAAATCCATTCCCGCGCGAGCGAACTCGGTACCAAAGAACACTGCATCGTCGGTGTCGGAACCACCCTCGATGCATTCATCAGCGAGGAACCGACATCCAACAACGAAGTCCGTGCCAACGTCCTTGCGGACCTGAGAGTAAACCTCCAGCGGGAGTTTTACTCTATTGGCGATCGCACCACCGTAACCGTCCGAGCGTGTGTTGGCTCGCGATAGGAAAGAGGCCATCGTGTAGGCATGTGCGAAGTGCAGCTCAACGCCATCGAATCCCACGTCGCGAGCGCGCCGCGCCGCATCGGAGAACAAACGGGGCAAGTGCAAGGGCAAATCACGGATGTGCTCCAGATGAGTGTCAGTAACTCGTTCACGAGCGCCGAATTCCAGCGCGTTGAGCTCCCGTTTGTCCAATACCTTCGACGCTTCTTCGGGCGCCAGCGAAACCAACCAGGCGCGCACTTCGGTGTCGGTTGCTGCAAGATTCCCGAATACCTCACGATGCCGCGGCGTGATCGCCAGGAATTGCCCAAAGTAACGCGAAGGCACCGGCCGTCGTCGGATCGACAGAAAATCAATCAGTTGAATGAATAGTCGCGTGTGGCCACCACTGGCTTCACGTACCACGCGAACGAGGTCCCGGAGCCCCGGAAGAAATCGGTCGTGGCCAGCACGGAGCAGGGGGCCGCTGGGCACATCTCTGATGCCTGTGGCCTCAACGACGATGGCCCCCGGCCGCCCACGCGCAAAGCACTCGTACCATTCGAGAACTTCGGGAGTGACAAACCCATCCTCGCTTGCCCGCCATGGCACCATGGCGGGCACCCATGTGCGCTGGTTCAGCTCCAGGGCACCAACACGTACCGGGGAGAATAGGCGAGAACGTGCGGCCTCTGCGGCCGTTGGCCAGAGGCCGCCGTTCGGCGTGTGTTTGATGCGCTCGGCAGGTCGCCACATAAGATCGTCCGGGGAGTTACTTCCGCTGTCGCTTCGACCGTCGCCGGCAGATATCGGTGCCCCGGCCGGTCCTGTCAGGGCGGCTCCTCATCATGGCAAGTCGCCCCAGGCGCCTGCTAGGCGCCTGGAACTACGGCTGTCGCTTCAATTTCAACCTTTGCCTGCGCTTCCATCAGCGCAACCACCTGCACCACGCTCATGACAGGGAAGTTCTTCCCCATGACTTCGCGATACGCGGCGCCGATGTTTTCCAGATCGTTGACATACTCGTCGCGGCTGGTGAGAAACCAGGTGAGCCGCACAATGTGCTCCGGGCCTGCCTGTGCCTCGCCGAGCACCGCGCAGATGTTTTTGAGTGCCTGCCTGACCTGGTCAGCGAGCTTCGTGCTGTTGAATTTGCATTGGCTGTCCCAGCCGATCTGGCCTGCGACGAAAATCTGCCGGCCGGTGACGGCAATGCCATTGCTGTAGCCGCTGGGCCGTGGCCAGCTCGCCGGCTTCAGGATCTGGAAGTCGCCCGCCATGTCAGTCGCCGTCGCCATCTATTGCGCCTTGCGCGCGGCGTTGAGCAGCTCGCGCGCGATGATCAATTTCTGCACTTCAGTAGCCCCTTCATAAATTCGCAGCGCGCGGATATCGCGGTACAGGTGTTCCACCGTCTCGCCGTGAACGACTCCGCGGCCGCCGAAGATCTGCACTGCGCGGTCAATCGCGCGTTGCGCTGATTCAGTCGCGCTCATTTTCGCCATGGCGACAGCCTGGGTTACGGACATGCGTTGGCTCCCTGTCGGCGTAGAGCTTCCTTCAACGGGCAGCCCATGCGACCGATCCTTGGTGACTGGGTCGCCACGGTCACGCAGCCACGCTGCGCGGTAGGTCTGCAGGCGGGCGGCATCAATTTCCGTCGCCATGTCCGCTAATGCGGCCTGCGTCAACTGCAGGTCCGCGAGTGTCTTCCCAAACATCGGTCTCGTGAGGGACTGTTTCAGCGCTTCATCGAGAGCGCGTTGTGCAAAACCCAACGCCGCGCCGGCAACAGACGTCCGAAATATGTCGAGCGTGCGCATTGCCAGTTTGAATCCATCACCCTCCGGGCCGAGCCGGTGGGCCGCTGGAATACGGCAGCCGTTGAAGGCCAAAGTGGCAAGCGGGTGGGGCGCAATAACATCGATGCGCTCGGCGATAGAAAAACCCGGCGCGTTGGCGTCGACGACGAAAGCGCTGATGCCACGCGCAGTCACCGAGCCGTCAGGGCGCGTCTCCGCCGGACTCGTTCGCGCGAAAACGCAGTAGAAATCGGCAATGCCGCCGTTGGAAATCCAGGTTTTCCGGCCATCCAACACGTAGGAATCGCCATCCAAACGCGCGCTGCATTTGATTGCCGCTACGTCCGATCCAGCATCAGGCTCAGACAACGCGAACGCCGCGATTGCCTCGCCAGCGGCGACTCGCGGCAGATACTTCTGCCGGATGTCAGCCGACCCGGCAAGCGTAATCGCCCCGCTGCCCAGGCCCTGCATGGCAAACGCGAAGTCAGCGAGCCCGTCATGATAGGCCAGCGTCTCCCGAATCAGCGCCAGCGCCCGCACGTCAAACGCCGAGGTTGCATCAGCGCCCGCCTCCGACGGTACCGAGTACCGTGTCCACCCCGCGCGCCCAAGTTCTCTAACCAACTCCCTGCAAGCCGCATCAACCGACGCCCGGTCCTCGGCGTGCTTGCCGCTGCCGTGTCCGAGGCGGCCGAACCGCTCAAACGCCCAAGCGTCCACCTGCTCAGCAAGCTCCCGGTGCGCCGCAGCAAAAAAAGGCCACTCCAGGAATTCCCGTACGCGCACGATCTCAGTTGCCCTCAAATTGCGGCTTCTGCTTCGCAGCAAACGCGCGATAAGCGCGGCTGAAATCTTCCGTCTGCATGCAGATGGCCTGGGCTTCAGCCTCCGCATCGATGGCCACGTCGATGGGCATGTCCCATTCCTCGTGCAACATCTTCTTCGTCATCGCATGCGCGAATGTAGGACCACCCGCCAACTCGCGAGCGAGCTGCAACGACTCGTCCAACAGCGCCTCAGGAGCAACGAGGCGATTGAAGAATCCCCACGCCGCGCCTTCTTCGGAAGACATCGAGCGCCCCGTGAACAACAGCTCCGAAGCACGCCCGTGCCCGATCAGACGCGGCAGAATGGCGCACGCGCCCATATCGCAGCCCGCGAGCCCCACGCGCGTAAACAGGAATGCAGTCTTCGTACGCGGCGTTCCGATGCGAAGATCAGAAGCCATCGCCAGAATCGCCCCCGCGCCGGCGCAAACACCATCGACCGCAGCGACAATGGGCTGCGGACAGTGGCGCATCGCCTTAACCAAATCCCCGGTCATACGAGTGAATTCGAGCAGTCCGGCGTAGTCCATCTTCGTCAGCGGCCCGATGATCTCGTGTACATCACCGCCCGAGCAGAAGTTACCTCCCGCGCCGGTCAGCACAATGGTCTTGACCTC
>Ga0068860_100001835_pt1 | contig 22636 bp, 18 predicted proteins | sample KBSSwiS32_FD_66597 | JGI IMG/M metagenome (GOLD analysis project Ga0068860, IMG submission 66597) | Switchgrass rhizosphere microbial communities from Kellogg Biological Station, Michigan, USA - KBS Switchgrass S3-2 | ecosystem: Host-associated > Plants > Roots > Rhizosphere > Soil ...
CCGGCAGTTCGATGCTGGTCAGGGCTTGTACTCATAGGCCCCTGCTGCTCCGGCCGCCCCGCGGAACAGACTTCGCAGTGCCCTCCAAACCCATCGCACCATCAGCACGATCAACAGCACTAGCCCGGCCGCGATCGTCCCCGCCACATAAGGATGACGGGTAGCCAACCAGGTCAGCGCGATCGACACCACGTCCTCCCCCAGCGAGAGCCCCATATTCGAGAGCGGCTCCGGCGATGGCGTCACCACAGCCCGCACCGCGGTCTTTCCGCCATGTGCCGCAAACGCAACCAGTCCACCCAACAGCGTAGCCAGCATCTGTTCCTGCGGGCTCAGATTCGAAGCAGCGCCCCAGGCAATCAGCGCTGCTACCGGAATCCGGATGAACGTGTGCAGCGCATTCCATACGAGATCGAACGCCGGCACCTTGTCTGCAAAAAACTCCACGCCGAACAGCGCCGCGCTTGCCCCGATTACCCACCAGCTTCCCAGCAGCTGCAGCTTCTCCGGCAGCATTACAACGCCGCTATGCGCCAACAAGCCCAGCGTCGCCACCGTGGCATACACGTTCAGTCCCGCCGCAAACGACACTGCAACAATCAGCGCAACAAGTTCCTGCCCAGGAATCGGTAGCTTCATCGCCGACAGTATAGGCCCCACACGGTCATCCCGACCAAAGCCTGCTTAGAGTGCGCTTCCACGAATTCATCCCGTCACTCCCTTTCCACTTTTTGAAACAATTGAAAGCCGCTGCGAGTCTATACTGATGAAACCTTAGCTGCACGGTACGAGGAGCCAAGGGACTTGCCCGGATTTTCCCCCATCGCGGACACCCAGAACGCCAGCCAATCGCGCACGGCTGCGGAGCTCTCCGCCCTCAAGAGGGCGATCCTCCAGTTCTTCGAGCCCGGCGTCCTCCCCGTTCTCGCTCTCGCCCTCTTCGTTGGTGGCTGGAGCTACGGCAAAAAGCTATCCCACTACCTGCACAACACTGACGTCACCAAGGCCTCTACCACCCGCATGTGGCTGGACCAGCGCAACGATGCAACCATCGCTCCGGTCGCGCAGCATCAGGTTCAGCACAAGTTTCTTTCTCCGCATCTCTGCGTGTTTGCTGTTCCGCATTTGAAGCACCTCTCGCGTGAGCAGGTCATTGCGGAACCTGCGCAGTCGCACACCATCGAGATCGTTTCACCCCTCCATCCTCTCCGCGCTCCTCCCAGCTCCCCTTCACTGGCATAAGCCTGCAGCAGGCCTGCATCTCCGTTACGTAAAAATACGGACGGCCTCTGCGCATCAACCCTCTTTCAAACCTCACTTTGAATCTGGATTGTCCACCCGATGGGAGCGGGTGCATATGCCAATTGCCTTGAGTCCAATCGAGACTGAAACCCAGCCGCCGTTGCCCGAACCACGTATTCAAGAGTTTCTCGAGACGGCCGAACGCCGCCGTCCGCAGCTTCTCCGCATGGCGCGCCGCCTCACACAGTGCAACGAAGACGCCGAAGACATCCTTCAGGAAGCGTTTATGAAGGCCTACAAAGCCCTCGCCCGTTTCCGTGGAGAATCGCAGATGTCCAGCTGGCTCGGCGCCATCGTGCAGAACACCGCCCACGAACACCTACGCAGCCGCCGCGGCCGCATTTTCCTCTCCATCGAATACCTCAGCAAAGACGAGGGCGATGTCGTCGAAATCAACCTGCCCGATTCGCGCAAGAACCCTGAAGAGACCTGGGAATCCCGCGAAATGGAAAACATGCTGCGCGAGGAGGTCGGCAAACTCAGCTTCGTCTGCCGACGCGCCATCGAAGTCTGCGCTCTCGAGGAAGAACCCCAGGCCGACGCCGCCCGCGCACTCAATCTCAGCGTCGCCACCATGAAGTCGCGCGTCTTTCGGGGCAAGCGCCTCCTCGCCCGTTCGCTTTCCCGCCGCATGGGCTCGCATCGTGACGCCTCACGCAACGATGAAATGCTGGGCGCCCGGCCTCGCGTGAACTACCAGATGTAAGTTCTCCTGGGCGGGTCACAAACTGACCGCTTTTGAGCGCCGGCTCCCCGGCGCTCACTCTTTTTTGTGGCGAACATTCTGCGCCACAGCCCAAGCTCCCGCCGCAATAATCCACGAGATGAAAAACGCGGTGAGGCTCAACCGCTGGTTCGCATGCGCAAAGGACGGGCCAAGATTCTTGTTTTCCAGCAGAATCGCCGGCAGCCAGATCAGCAGCGCGTAGAGCGAAATCTGCGCCGCCTCAGCCCAGGCCGCCACCCGCGGCAACACTCCGAACAGCACACCTAACCCCGAAGCAATCTGCCCAATGCCCGTCAGGTAAGCCCAGAACACCTTCCCCGGCAAGAATGGTGGAATCAGGTCCAGCGTGGGCTTCAGATACAGCACGTGCGAGATCCCAATCGGAATGATCCACACCGCAAAGTAATATCTCGCAAAGCGAACCGCCTGCTCTCCGCCAGCCCAGGCGAACTTCGTCCCGCTCAGATCGCCGAGTCGCGCAAATAACGTCCACCCACCCGCCAACAGAACCGCAATCTCCCCAAACCCGAGATAGACGGCCTCCATCTTCGGCGCAACCACCAGGGAAGGGAACTTCAGCATCTGCCACACCACCAGGTACGGCAGCACGATCCGCAGCGCCCACGCAGTCGTCGCCCTGAAAAACAGACCCACGCCGCACCCGACCATCAGCACACCCGACCCATAGGCCAGCACGGTCCGCCCCGGAAACCACGGCGCAACCGGCTGCCACACCATGGCGAAGTCGCCATACACCAGCGCCAGCACACCCATCCCGATCAGCCCGATAGCAAACAACGTCAGGGCAGGCTGCTGCGCCGCTCTCACCGAAATTTGCCCGACCATCGGCGAACGAACTTCTTCCAACAATTGTGGTCCCTGATTCATAGAGTTCTGACCGTACGCAACTCTCAACGACTTCGCCAGAATCCTGTGCTATTCCTGCGCTCCGAAGTGGCCAACCGGACTCCCGCTCTCATCTGCCGGATTCCTCGCCCCCGCCTCGAGCGGTATACTCTCCGCACGACGAGGTCACATCCATGAGAAAGCTTGCAATCCTCCTCCTGCTTGCCGTTCCCCTTGCCGCGCAAACCGCCGAAAAGAAGCAGCCGCCCACCACGCTTCGCGGCGTACTCCTCGAGCAGCTCCACACCACGCACGATCAGGAGGACTGGTTCGTGCCCGTCAGCACTGCCATCGACGGACTCACCGCCGAGCAGGCCATGTGGAGCCCCGGCAAAGGCAATCACTCCGTCGGGCAGCTCGCCTATCACATCTGGTATTGGGACCAGCGCTCTCTCAACGATTTCAAAGGCGAAAAGAATCCAACCTTCGACGGTAATAACAACGACACCTTCGACAAGTTCACCGCCGAACAGTGGACCGATCTGGTCAAGAAGCTCAATCAGGTCCTCGCCGATTGGGAAAAGGCCGTCAACGATGCAAACGACGAGAAACTGGCCGCCAACGCCTCACTGATCGCGCACGTCGGCGCGCACAACGCTTACCACGTCGGCCAGATCCTCTACGTCCGCAAACAGCAGGGCGTCTGGAACCCCGACAAAGGCGTGAAGTAGAGTAACTGCGCCAGCGTGCGCTTCATTACGATCGAGATTACGCCGGAGGCAATTACCTCTCCGGCGCAATCGCTTTCAGTCTCGTAGCCCGCAACTCCCCATCCACCTGCTTGCCAAGCCGCACCACAAGATCCGGCACAGCTTCCACATCCTCCAGGGTCGTCCTGAAGTTCACGATGCAGGCTCGCAGAGCGTACTTCCCGCCAATCACCGCATTCGACAGATATGCCTCGCCGCTCTGCTGCAGCCGCGTGAGCAACTCCTGATTCAACTCATTCAGATACTTTGCAACACTCTCATCGGCAGAATCCAAACCCGCCGGCACATACCGGAATGTCGCAATACTCAGTCCCTGCGTCATGGCTTCAAGTTCCGGATGCTTCGACACACTCTCATACATCGCCCGCGAGAGCCGCATATCATCCGAGATCATCTGCGCGTACCCCTCGCGCCCAACCTGCTGGAGCGCCAGCCACACTTTCAGCGCCCGAAATCCCCGCGAGTTCTGCGGGCCCAGATCGAAGTAGTTGGTCGCTTCCACGCCGAAGTGGTAGTACGCCGGGTGATACGAGAACGCATCGCGCAGCTTCGAAACATCCCGCACCAGGGTGCATCCGGCCTCAATCGGCGCATACAGCCACTTGTGCGGATCGACTGCGAGCGAATCGGCCTCGCCAAGCCCATTGAACAAAGCCGCGGCGTCCGGCGCCACCGCTGCCAGGGCTCCATAAGCTCCATCCACGTGAAACCAGACGTCAAATTCGCGACACACCTCCGCGAGCTCTTTCAGATCATCGACAGCTCCGGTGCTCACCGTTCCGGCATTCCCCACAACCAGAAACGGTTTGTCGCCGGCATCGATGTCTTCGCGGATGCGTGCCCGCAGCGCCCCGACATTGATCTTGAAATCGCTGTCGACAACAATCCAACGCACCGACTCGGTTCCCAGACCTGCAATGTCCGCCGCCTTCTGAATCCACGTATGCGTCTCAGCCGAGCAATACGCACGCAGCCGCTTGCCTTCCACTCCCTTGCTGCGTATCTCCGCGCCGCCTTTCGCCGCGCGTCCGGCGAGGAAGCCGACGATGTTCGCCATGTTCCCGCCGCTCACAAACAGGCCGCCGCAATCCGTCGGATAATTCAGCATCTCCGCAATCCACCGGATCGTCTGTCCCTCAATCTCGCTCGCCATCGGCGACAGCAGCCACGCCCCGCAATTTGGATTCGCAGCCGCTCCGAGCATCTCTCCCAGAATCCCAATCGGCGCAGCCGATGAAGTCACGTATCCCCAGAACCGGGGATGCGCGTTGAACAGCGAGTGATCGAACATCAGCTCCGCCGCACGTTCAACCAAATCTCCCGCATCCGCTCCGCGCACCGGCAATCCCCGCTCTGCGCCAAGCGCCTCGCGAATCATCGACGGCGACTCTCCCCTCGTCACCGGCCTCTGCGGAAGGGAATCGATGAATTCCGCAATCCGATCCACCAGCTGATGCCCAGCCTTTCGAAACTCATCGCCCGACATCGCCAGCGGCGATCTCCTCAGTTCTCTTTCCGCTTGCTGCATTCTTGCGACCTCGCAGGAATTTTACTGGAGCGTTGCTATAAGTTGGCCTAGATTCATTTCTAACTGAATGAACTTCTCTCTCGCTCTACATACCGCGGCTCGAAGGTTTTGTGCGGATCAGCACTTTCGATGGTCTGTTGAATACTCGCGATTGAGTGAATCCGGCGAAGATCGGTCTGGGATGGGCTATACCCCGGCCGCTTATCGGTTGTTCCTTCGTTATAGGCTCGACGAAGCCATTCAGCTGCAGGTCGAAAAAATAGGTGGCGAGAGACTCTCCTCATTGGAGGAGGTTCGTGTTCAGATTCTTGACGCAGGTCGTCAGGCGCTTAGGTCACTGGCCAGGGAGTTTGACAGCAGTCCCGTCGCCCTCACCGCACTCGATGAAGAATGGAATGCTTTCGACAAGTATGTATCCAGTCTAGGCAACGGGCAACTTGGCCTGATCGAGCCTCTGCCCTCTCGTCGAGTTCTCACCGAAGCCGAGAGCACTAAACTAAGGCAATTGCTTGCAGATCGGTGGGGCGCAAATGGCTATTGGTACCCCCTTTCACAAATCGAATCCGGGATGAATGTAATTGCTTTCCATGAGGAGTTGTGGAAACAGCGACGTGGAATCGAGATTCTGCTCCGAGCGCTGGAGGAACGAGGAATCGACCAGTGCTTTGCACTTCTCGAAGGCCCGTCGGATTACGAGATTGATCGCGCTCTGGTTGATCCCACGTACCAAGGTGACGAGATTTTCGTGACTAGCGATTTTGAGTGGCTTATATACGGCTCGCACGAGTCATCAATCGCCGTAGCAGGGTGGCTTGCAGACGTCTTTAGATCGAATTGGCAGGACTGGGCACAGATAACATACGAAGGGCCGTTTCATACCGCCGATCTGAGGGGGACCTGGCGCAGTCCATGACAAAAGAGATCTCGACTACCGAAGCCGGGCAGATAGCCTCGAAATCTGTTGATGATCCTCCCAACTCCCACCTGTACAATCACCTCCATCGCGGAGGTCAACGAATGGCGAAGCACGCAAGCATTACGGAAACCGTCGGCAATACCCCGGTCGTCAAGATCAACCGGCTCGCACCGCCAGAGGTAAACCTCTACGTCAAGGTCGAAGCCTTCAATCCGCTCGGTTCCGTCAAAGACCGTCTCGCCCTCGGCGTCATTGAAGAAGCCGAACGCACTGGCAAACTCAAACCTGGACAGACCGTCGTCGAAGCCACCAGCGGCAACACCGGCATCGGTCTCGCCATGGTCTGCGCGGCAAAGGGCTACCCCCTCGTCGTCACCATGGCCGAAACCTTCTCCATCGAGCGCCGCAAGCTGATGCGCTTCCTCGGAGCCAAGGTCATCATTACTCCTGCCGCAGCCCGCGCAGTCGGCATGGTGAAGAAGACCGAAGAACTTGCAGAAAAACACGGCTGGTACTACACCCGCCAATTCGAAAACGAAGCCAACGCCGACATGCACACCCGCACCACCGCGCAGGAGATCCTCAAAGACTTCGCCGGCGAGCGACTCGACTACTGGGTGACCGGCTTCGGCACCGGCGGCACGCTCAAGGGCGTCGCCCGCGTTCTCGCTAAGGAGCGTCCCGAAACAAAGATCGTCGTCTGCGAACCCGACGAAGCGCCCATGCTTTCGAGCGGCATCGAGCAGCAGCGCAACGCCGATGGCTCCGCCGCCGCCGCCCACCCAAGCTGGAAACCGCATCCCATGCAGGGCTGGAGCCCCGACTTTGTCGCCAAGCTCACCGGCGATGCCGTCTCCTCCAAGGCCATCAGTCAGGTCCTCCGCATCACCAACGCAGATGCCATGCGCTGCAGCAAAGACCTCGCGAAGAAGGAAGGCATCTTCGTCGGCATCACCTCCGGCGGAACCTTCGCGGGCGCGCTGCAAGTTGCATCGCAGGCGCCGAAAGGCTCCACGATCCTCTGCATGCTGCCCGACACCGGCGAGCGCTATCTCAGCACTCCTCTCTTCGCAGATGTCTCACCCGACATGAACGAAGAAGAGTGGGAAATCGCCCGCTCCACCCCTGGCTGCATTCTTGAACCGCCGAAGTAGCACAATTACTCGGCACTCAGCGACCTGAATTCGATGCCACAGCGAACGCCCTGTCGGGTTCGTCGATTTTCTTTTTTTTGTGAGCCGTTTTGGACAGCGCCGAAAATGGAGATGCTATACGCTCAGGAATCCCGGGAGGAATTTGAGAACGAGGTACCAGACCACGATGAGCGACCACAGCACTGCAACGACGGATCAGCGGCAGCTAGATTCTCGCGCAAACCTTTTCTACCTGCTCCAAACGCTCGCCGAAGACGCCCAGGCGCGAACTAATGAACGAAAAATGTGTATAGAGTCCTCGATCACGAGCGAACAGATTGAAGCCTATGTTGGTCGAGACGGGCTTATCTTGTAGCGATGGCTTCCCTTGCCACAGGGGTAGAGGCCGATAGTCGGCTCCTGCTGGCCTCAGGCTCGGTCTGCCGGAAGACGAGCTCCAGCCAGCAGCTTCACCTCCATCTGCCTCTTATAACCGTGAGCAGAAGAGGACAGACTGAGACGTAATTCCCTGAAACGATTGTGAGGCACTAGTTTGTGTCAGGGCGGGGAAGTGGATGCCCTCAGTCCTGGACTCCGGAGAGCAAGGTTTACCGGCGCGAGGTGAACCGTGGAACGCAATGATGTCAGGACAGTGCTTCTGATCGAAGATCAATCAGAACAACCAGGCTCTATTCGCGCGATGCTCGAACAGGTAGGTCTTAGCGTCTTTCAGCCGGCCCATGCTGAGTCAATCAGCGCTGCGGAGGAGCATCTGGCGAGGCATCCGGTGGAAGTAGTTCTGCTGGATCTGGGAATGCCAGAATCGAACGGATTAGAGGGCTTTAGCAAAGTCCAAAGAGCAGCACCCCATTCTGCGATGGTGTTGCTTTGCGACCCTGACGACGAGCCAATCGCCGTTCAGGCGATTCATCAAAGCGCACAAGACTATCTCATTAAAGGACAGATTGAGCCCCGCGAGCTGAAACGAGCTCTCTTCAATGCGATCGAACGTAAGGCCCTCGAAGAAATCCAGCTTGTGGAGAAGGAACGCGCACAGGTCACTCTCGACTGTATCGGCGATGCTGTGATTTGCACGGACGCTTCGGGCAACATCACCTTCATGAATCGGGTTGCGGAGATGATGACCGGATGGCAACTCAAGGATGCCGCCGGACGAACTATGGCCGATTGCGTCCGGATTGTAGATGCGATTTCTCGAAAAGTGATCCTTGATCCGATGTCGAAAGCAGCCTCCCAGGATAGGACAGGAACCCTTCCTTTGAACTGCGCTCTTATCAGTCGCGACGGACGCGAGGTCAATATCGAGGATTCGGTGGCTCCCATCCACGATCATGACGGGGAAGTGACCGGAGCAGTCATCGTGTTTCGCGACGTGAGTGCCACACGGGCATTGGAGAAGCAGTTGACGAATTCCGCCCATCATGACTTTCTCACCGGGTTACCCAATCGCATGTTGCTGAACGACCGCATCGGCCAGGCGATCGCCCTCGCCGACCGGCAACGCTGCCATGTCGCCGTGCTTTTTCTGGATCTGGATGGGTTCAAACAGGTGAATGATTCCCTCGGACATCTCATCGGCGACAAGGTGTTGCAATCCGTTGCCAAACGACTGCTCGAATGCGTACGCTCCCCGGACACAGTAGTGCGGCAGGGAGGCGATGAATTCATTGTGCTGCTGCAGGAATTGAAGCATTCACAGGATGCGATCTCTACCGTGGCGCGGTTATTAAAGACGATGGCAGACCCACATTTCATCGACTCGCACGAGATACACATTACGACAAGCATTGGGGTGAGCATCTATCCGGGCGACGGACAGGACGGCGAGACCCTGATCCGGAATGCAGATATGGCTATGTATTTCGCAAAGAAGAACGGAAGTCAGAGCTATAGGTTCTTCAGTCCCGAAATGGCCCTCGAAGACGTCGAGGTTCGCTCCAAGGGGCAGGCAATCTGGCAAGCCTTGGACTGGTACGACTTCAAGGCTGCACCGCCGCTCGCGAAACTGCCTTGACCCCAGGCGAACGGTGAATTGATTCGGCTGCGCGGCCTCCTCCCATTGGGCTGCATCCGGAACTTAGCGGTTGGAATCGGCGTCGCCGAGGAGTAACCACTTACCGTGAATCCAACGCCCTGTGTATGGATGTCGCCCAGTCCGCTGGGCTTTTGCGGCAAGATTTTACTTGCTCACAAACACCAGGGGCGCCCCATGTATCGGCGGCGCCCCTCAGTGTCGCGTTGCAACTCAATCTTCTAGACCATCTGATGGAATCCAAGGTCCTGCATTTGCTCGATCTGTTGTTTCCACTGATCCATCTGCTTCTGGTCAAACACAAACGGCTTCCCGTTGAACTCTTTCTCAAACTCCTGCATCTGCTTCTTCAGCTCATCCATCTGCTTCGGATCAATGCCGAAATTCTGATCCTTAAATGCATCCCCAAACTGCTCTGCCTGCTTCCGGAATTCCTCCGCCTGCTCCGGCGACATCTCGAAATGCCAGATCTGGGGATCGTTCTTCCACTGCTCGATCTGCTTCTGCAGTGCCTCAGCCTGCTTGCGGATTTCCTCCGCCGGGGACTGATCCAGCATCATGCCAAGCCTTGCATCCCGATCCGCAAACGCCATCAAAGGACAGTCCTCATCCCCGAAGACTCCGTCGAACTCAACCTCGCCCTTCTTCTTCGTGTCCACCAGCAGCGTCACGGTCTGCTGTTTCTTATCGCGCAGGATCGTAACCGCAACGGTCTTCCCCTGGTTAGCCCGCATCGCGCGATCCCAGTCTGAAACCGTGGCGATATTATCCGTCCCGACCTTCAGAATCACATCGAACGCCTTCATCCCTGCCACAGCGGCCTGGCTCTTCCGCGCTACCTGCTTCACCATCAAGCCATTTCCGACACCGAGATAATCCGCCATCTGTGCCGTCAGCGGCTCCACCAGCGCGCCCACCTTCAACGAGCTGTTCCCGATAAACGGCACATGGAAACCGCCTGGCAGTGGCGCATCTCCGCCCGCACCCGTGCCCAGGATCCCCAACCCTGTTGCCGGCGAACTGATATCGCTTCCGCTGTTCAGCTTGTTCCAGATGTCCGTGTCCAGCTTCTTACGATCCACAAGCTGCACCGTCATCGTCTGCGTCGAGCCATCGCGACTCACCACGAGCGTGATCTTCCGCCCCGGAGGAATCTCGCGCATCATCCGCCCGAACGCCTCCGCGCTTTCAACCGCCTGCCCATTCACCTCGAGCAGCACATCATTCACCCGCAGTCCAACCTGTGCTGCCGGCGCATCGTGGTCGATCAACGTCACCACCGCGCCCCGCACGTCTTTCAACTTGAGTTTGCTTGCAGAATCGTTATCGATGTCTCCGACCAGTACACCGAGATACCCCTGGGCGGGCCCGCCCGAGTGCAACAGTGGACTGGGTTCATCAATGATTTGAGAAATGCGAGTCAACTGCGCGCGCCCCGCGTTCGGCGCAAGGATGATTGCGGCTCCTAGCAGCGCGACTCCGACTTGGATGGTAGGCCTCATAAATGTCTTCCTTCGTTCTCCTTCATCCAGGTCCACACTCTGTTATGGACGGCGTGGTGGCCTGAAAGTAAGGGTTCTTTACTGAATCTCCGGAGCCCGGCTTAAAACCTGCCGCGACACCGTGCGGATGTGGAGATTATGGTCTGAATTTGCCACTGTCGACAACACCTGTCTTACGCTCGTGTCCCCTTCCACCGGCTCCAATAGCGCAATTGCCGCCGTGCGGATCCGCGCATCGCTATCGCTCAGCAGCGCCTCCAGCACCGCATCCCGAACGCGCATATCCTCCGCGACATACGGCTGCAATCCCTCCAGGGCCTTCTGCCGGACCGCGACGCTCTTGTCATAGCGGAGCGCCTGCATCAGCGCATCCCGGATTCCTGCACCCTGGCATCCGTGTCCCGCCCGGCACTCGGCCGCAAGCAGTCCCACCGAATCATCCCGGACACCGGCCGACGACGCATTCTCTGACGCCAGCATCAACAGCTGCCGAATCGAGGGATCGTCCAGCGACCCCTGAATGTGTTGCGGCACAACCTGGTTATAGGTGACGTGAACAATCTCGCTGTTCGGCTCGCGCTCGATGCTCGAGATATTTGCAATCTCCGCCGGCCCGGATTGTTGCACCGACTCCGCCGCCGATGCCTCTGCCTTCGCCTGCGCCACAGCCGCAAGGCCCGCTGCACTGTGGGCGCTGCGCGCCGCCGCATATTCGTATCCGCCCAGCGTTCCCGCTCCGCCGCCCACAATCAGCAGCAGCACAGCCGCGGCTGGAGCAGCCTGCAAACTCGCGAAGTTGTTCAGGATCCGCTGCCCTACACGCTCATACCACCGCTTCGGCGGAATCGCGTCCAGCGCCTCCTCCAGCCGCATCCTCGACCGAGCTACAAAGTTCGGGTCAAGCTCGTTGATCGGGTACGCCGTGGTCAGGGTCTTCAGCGCCAGCAGCTGCTCCCGCTCCTGGCTGCAGTCTGTACATGCGGCTAGATGCCGATCCAGCTCGTGTACCTGTTCGTCCGGCAGCTCGCCGTACGCCACCAGCACGATCCGCTCGTGTGCAAGTTCGCAGTTCATCTCGTTACGTCCTTCAAGCCTCAAAATCAGTACAAATCTGGGACCGCTGCCCGCGCAGGGCCTACCGCAATCCCGCCAGTTGAGTTCTCAACTTTTTTGTCGCTCTGAAGAGCGTATTCTTGGCGGTTTCTTCCGTTGTGTTCAACATCTCTCCGATCGTTCGCAACCGGAGTCCTTGATAATGCTTCAATTCAAAAACCATCCGCTCCCGCGGAGTCAGCTTGCTCAGCGCAGCCTGGATCCGTTCTCCCAGAACCTTCCGGTCCAGCTCTTTTCCAGGATTCGAAAATGACCGGCCGTCCGAGACCGATCCCAATACATCAATCTCATCTCCCGACTGATCCACCACCACTGCCTGGTCCTCGCGCCGCGTTTTCTTCCGCCGCAACTGGTCCAGGCACAGGTTCGTCACAATCCTGTAAATCCATGTGTAGAACGAGCACTCGAACCGGAAGTTCCCGATGTACCGGAAAGCTTTCAGAAATGCTTCCTGGTAGATATCCTCTGCATCGTGTTCAGAACCAGTCAGGTGCAACGCCAGCCGCAACACCTGCTGCTCATACTGCCGCACCAGCGCATCGAACGCCGCCCGCGAGCCGGCCTGCGCCTCGCGGATCAGTTCCATCTCCGGAGCACGCGCCTGCAGACGCTCCTGTGCGCGATCTGGTCCGTCCATTGCCCGTGATGCCATGCCTGCCGAAGATTGTACAGGTCTTTTGGCCGGCCATGGCACTGCTCCGGTCACTGGATTCGGCGTTGAAGGGTAGCTCAGAGCATCCGATGCCATCGAGGGTTATTCTCCGGTGGAGAGACGTACTCGCATCCATGTAGACGCCCCACAACCGCGTTTGTGAGCCCCACTTGCGCCCCATCCGCCCCCATACCCATCACTAAGGTCAGTCCCCCGACCCCTGACCCTGTCCGCTGATCCCTGTCTCCTATCCCCTCTGGTCGTTACACTAACCTCATCATGCCTCCCTCCCTTTTTCCCGACGCCACCCCCTCCCCCTCCGCCTGGTTCACCGCCCACTGCGACGGCGGATCGCGCGGAAACCCCGGCCCCGCCGGCTTCGGAGCCGTCATCGAAGATCCGCATGGCCGCGTCATCGCTCGCCTCAGTGAGTTCCTCGGCATTCAGACCAATAACTACGCCGAATACAAAGGCCTTCTCGCCGTCCTCGCCTGGGCGGGGCAGAACTCCGCCCGCCAGCTCCGTGTCGTCTCCGACTCTGAGCTCATGGTCAAGCAGATGAAAGGGCAATATAAGGTCGCCAGTCCCGTCCTCCGCCCCCTCTGGGAAGATGCGAAACGCCTGGCTCGTGGCCTCGATAAATTTGAGATCAGCCACACGCTCCGCGGCGGGAACAAAGAAGCCGACCGCCTCGCCAACGAAGCCATGGACAAAGGCATGGGCCGGCCCTCCAGCGGATCACCCGCCTCAACTTCAGCCAACACTATGCACGCCAATAAATTGTCGTCACCACACCCGAAACCCTCCGCAACCCCGCAGGTTATTGAGGGTTATGTGAAGAACGGCGTCGTTCATCTGCTCGAAGGTGACCTGCCGGATGGTACTTTCGTCAAGGTCATGCCGAAATAGGCCCACTCACGTTGTGGGCCATCAAGCCGTCTAGCATGCTGTAATCACTGAGGTATCTTTGCGTCAACTGCTGCTCTTTACTCCTCCCCCGGGTCTGATTTATGCACGCCTTGGCCCACTCGTACGTTGAGAGAAATTTTCGGAGGAAATCGATGGAACTCAAGCAAGCCGTTTCATTGCGCAAGCTTTTCCCACTCGCTCTTGCAATTTGTTTTCTGACCGTGGCCGCCCTGTTCATCGTGGCGTGCAGCAGCATGAATGGAACGGTCTCCGGTGGCACGGCCAAGATCAATGTCATGGTCAGTGACCCCGCCACCTGCGCCACGCCTAACGGCCCCTTCTCTCACGTTTACGTCACCATCACAGACGTTCAGGCAAATGTCAGCACCTCCGCCGGTCCTGGCGACAGCGGCTGGGTAGATCTCACGCCCGGCCTGAAAACCGCGCCCAAGCAAGTCGACCTTCTTGGCCTCGCCAACAACCAGTGCTTCCTCGCCAATCTGGGGGATGCGCAGCAGCTTCAGGCCGGTACCTACCAGCAGATTCGCATCATTCTCGCCAGCGATAGCACCGGCATCACCACGAATGCCTGCGGCAATGGCGCCGCCAATTGCGTTCAGCTCTCCAAAGACTCCAGCTTCCACACCCTCAATCTTTCGAGCGAAGATCAGACGGGCATCAAGATCCCGGCCAGCCACATCGCCGGCGGCGGGCTCACCGTCGAAGCAGGGAAGACCACCGACCTTGACATCGATTTTCAGACCTGTCAGTCCATCCTCAAAGAAGGCAACGGACAGTACCGCCTCAAACCGGTCCTGAGAGCTGGGGTCGTCAGCACCGTTTCTGCCTCCATCAATGGCAGCGTCATCGATGCTTCGACAGGTAGGCCCGTCGCAGGCAGCGCCTGGGTTGCGGTCGAGCAGCCCGATGGCGGCGGAGTGGATCGAGTCGTGCAATCCACCATCGCCAACACCGACGGTACCTTCGTCTTCTGCCCGCTTCCCGCCGGCAGTTACGACGTTGTGATCTCGGGCATTCGCTCATCGGATGGCGCTCTTTACGCTCCCACCATTGTCACCGGAGTTGCTGTAGGTGACACCACCGGCGCAGTCAAGCTGAATCCGCCCACTCTCGCGGCCGCAAGCTCCTTCGCTAACCTGACCGGCCTCGTGACCTCCGCGAACAACGCCAGCCCCGCTGCGCCGATCGCCATTGACGTAACCCTGACCGCGCTCGCCACTGTCAACAGCAAGATTTTCACCATCCCGCAGCAGCCTGCAGCAACACCGTACTATGGCGTCTCCCAGGTTGTGACCACCGTCGCCGGACCGGTTGGCAACCCGCCGGTTGCCTGTCCCAGCGGCACAGATTGCATCAACTACTCGCTGCCCGTTCCCTCTACCGGAGCGTACATCGGCACCTGGTCAGCTGGAGGAGCAACACTTACGCAACCCGCGTCACTGCCCAGCTATGCAGTCGACGGCCTCACCACCAGCACCTGCTCCGCGTCTGACGCGAACTCCAACCCGCCGCTGGCTCTTACCGGCACCGGCCCATTCACAAGCGTTGCCATCACGCCCAACCTGGCCTTCACCGCCTGCCACTAGAGGCAGTGTTTAACATCGAAGAAATGGCCGGAGTTCAAAGCTCCGGCCATTTCTTTGCGCACAGCTTTTGCCCTACCAGGCAAACACCATCATCTTGATCGCGCACTGGCGAATGGCGGTGCGTAAGTGCGCTAGAGTCTGATCTCGCCTCCTCGCTCTCACTCAGTTCGCAGCGCCTTTACCGAGTCCAGCCGCGAGGCACGACGCGCGGGAGCGATGCAGGCCAGAGTACCAATCTACTCAGGCATGCCCTTGCAGGTACTTGGCCGAAAAGATGGGTTGTATCGCTAAGGGACCGGAAGACGTGAAAAAATCAGTCAGGGCCGCAGATGAACTCCTTCGAACGTGGAGGGCCTGCGATGTTCTGCATCGGTGCTGATCCGCATTCACGGAGGGCACCCACTGGATTCGCGCTGGGAGGACTACGAGTTGCGGAAAGGGTATACCAGGAGACCACAAGAGGACGCGCCCGGGACGCACAGCAAGAACTACATAACGCCGTGCGGGCTCGAGCGCCTCAAAGATGAGCACCGATTTCTGCTTACCAGGGACCGCCCGGCTGTAGCGGAGGTGGCGGCGTGGGCCGCCGGCAATGGCGATCGCAGTGAAAACGCCGACTATCAGTACGCCAAGCGGCGGCTGCGGCAGATCGATGGGCGGATTCGCTTTCTCACGAAGCGAATCGAAGCAGCGGAAGTGGTGGACCCGGAAGCTCCGAGATCGCGGCAGGCGCAGACCAGGGCATTCTTCGGGGCCACCGTGCGCTATGCCAACGGCACGGGAGCGGAGCGAGAGGTGAGCATCGTGGGCACCGACGAGGTGGATCTCAACCGCAACCACATCAGCTGGGTGTCCCCTCTTGGGCGTGCGTTGATGAAGTCGGCAGCGGGTGACAGCGTAGTTCTGTACGCGCCGGGCGGGACAGAAGATCTGGAGGTACTGGAAGTGCGTTATGAGCGCATTGACGTGGAGCCGTTCCGCGAACCAGCTGGATCCGTGGCATCGGCAAAGGGAGTCCCTCGCCGCGGCTCAGCTGATGAAGGAGAGGCGATGGGCACAGGTGGTGAGGGATGACCGCAAGAGGACGCTATCGGAATTTTGCCGACAACAGCGGATGAGTCGAGTCTCCCATAAGCGGTCATCGCGCCGACCAAATGCGATTTCCGCTCCGCCCGAGAGTTCGTAAAACAGAGCCGACTCGCCGATACAAACGTAGGCTCGATAAGTGAATTGGCGACTATGTACTTGTTGAGGTTTTACGGTTGGTCTCCGACTGAAACCGCACTTAAACCACATCCTGCGACCACAGCCCCGGCCTTCGGCGGCGCGCGCGCGATAACCCGCTCATCGGCGTCGAATCGTGAGCGCATCTTGATTTGAGACGAGTGATCCAGATCACCGGCATTCAGCTTCCTGCCAGTGCTACGCTACCAACATGGCGCAAGGCATGTTACGACGGGGGTTTGTGGCGATGGTGATGATCGCGGCCCTTTTGGCGCCATACCCAACCTGCCAAGCGCAAGGCCGCAGTGCCGGCCACGACTGCTGCATACACGGATCGGCACCCGCGGCGACCCTCAGGTCGGGCTGCTGCACGGTTCGCATCCCCATGCCCGCAATCGTCGTGGAACGAGCGGCTCTCAACCCAAGCTCTGTTTCGACGGTGATCTCATTCTTGCCCGTGGCTGAACATTCGGCGAGACTTGAGAGCACCGCTTCAATTGCGGCGCCTCACAACTCGCCTCCTCCCGGCAAATCTATCCTCAGAATCTGATTACTCCGCTTCGCATTGTCCTGCTCGGATGCGTATTTGGCAACTGAGCTATCTGCATTGCTTTCGATTGCGGAACCCCTGCGGGTGCGCGGTTCCGACTCTATTGCGGAGTAAAAAGTGGAATTCAAATCTTGGCTAGTGCCGTTGGCGCTGGCGATCTCGTTGCCGTCTTTCGCCCAGACAGGTTGGCCGGAGGCTCGCGATGCCATCGTGCTGACTGTGGATCAGGCAGTAAACGAGGCGCGCGAAGCCAATCCGGAGATCCGGGGGGCGGTGCGGCGCCTGACCCTGGCGCAACTGAAGATCTCCACCGCCCGTAGTCTCGAGGATCCCATGTTTTCAGTCCGCGACTGGAGCACCCCGATCACCAAGCCGTGGGACGTGAACCAGGCGCAGTTGATGTTCATGGTGCAGCAGACGTTTCCGAATCGAGAGAAGCGCAACATGCGGGTGCAGCTTGCCGGGGATAACGTGGAGGTGGCGTCTGAGGAGTTGGAGACGCTTCGGCAGGAGGTCGGGGCCGAAGTCCGCAAGACCTGCACCGCGATGACGCGCAACGCCGACGCCCACAAGGTGCACGAGCGCCAGGCCGGGCTGTTGAAAGAGGCGCTGGAGGCCGCGCTCGCCGAATACACCACCGGTAAAGTCCCGCAGGCGGACGTGCTGCGCGCCCAGATAGCGCTGACGAGACTCAACGAGCACATGATCGAACTGGAACAGGAGCGGGACTCCACGCGTGCGCAATTGAATGCGCTACTGGGGCGCCGGCCCGATCAGACGATCGAGATCCAGGGAACCTACGCAGTGCCGCCAGCGCTCCCCTCAATCGAAGAGCTCGAACGGGCGGCCCTTGAACACAGGCCAGAGCTGGCCGCGTTACGCAAACAGATTAATGCGGCCAAGGATGAGAGTCACCTGGCGCGCATGGCTACCAAGCCCGACTTCACGGTGGGCCTCGGCTACATGGTCATGCCGAGCGGGTCAACGTCACGCAACGCCTACATGGCGGAGTTCTCAATGAATCTGCCGCGGTGGAATCGCGACCGCCATGAGGGGGAGGCGAAGCAGGCGGACGCAGCTACGGAAGTGACGCAGGCGGAACTGGAAGCGCGGAGAAATGCGGTGTTCCTCGAAGTACGCCAGGCAGAGATCGACGTGCTGGCTGCAGAGAAGCGCGTAAAGCTCTATCGAGACACGCTGCTGCCGCAGGCCGATGCGGTGTTCAAGGCCGGCACGGCGGCTTATCGCAATAATCGCGCTGAATTCGCCAACCTGATCGAAAGCCAGAACGTGTTGCTGGACGTGGAAACGGCTCTCTATACAGCGCAGGCCGCGGTGGATGCAGGTATTGCCCGCCTGGAGCGGGCTACCGGCGCGCCTCTATCCGCGCCCGAGAAGGAGATGAGCAAATGACATCGAGCGAGAAGAAGTTCTTCTTTGTGGGCGCAGCTGCCGGGTTGGCTGCGGTGGCACTGACCGCTGGAATGCTGGCGGTGCGGAGCGGAAGCGTGTTCGCATCTCGACCACCACTCGCAAGCGCACCCATGCCGTCGGCGCCCGCCCGCCCGAAGATGGAGGAACAGCAGGGCACACAGCCCGGCACAACTGTGCAAATGACGCCGACCGAGATTACGGCCGCCGGCGTGCAGGTGGCTGATGTAGGCACGGCCGTACTGCACACAAACATCGATGCGTTCGGGCGGGTGGAGCAGCCGGAGTCGCAATTGGCCGCGGTGAGTGCATGGATTGGAGGGCGCGTTGACAAGCTCTATGTGCAGTACACGGGCGAGCACGTGCGGCGTGGGCAGCGCGTCGCGGAACTTTATAGTCCGGAGGTTGCGACGGCGCTCGAAGAGTACCGACTCGCGCAGGAACATCGCGTTCGCCTCCGTCAGTCAGATGACGCCTTTGCACGCTCGCAGGCGGACTCGCTTTGGGATGCGAGCCGACACAAGCTGGAACTGTGGGGCATCAAGGCGGAGCAGATTAGCGCGGCTGTGACCGGCGAACCCGCAACCGCCGGAGTTCCGCACGTTTCAATCTATGCGAACGCCGAAGGCACTGTGGTCGAACGCAAAGTGACCCAGGGCCAGTATGTGAATTCCGGCGACACATTGCTGACCCTTGCCAATCTCAGCGAGATCTGGATAAAGGTCGATGCCTACGAGGACCAGCTGCCGCAAATCCATCCCGGCCAGGACGTCGACATTTCCGCTGAAGCACTCCCCAATCGCAAGCTGCATGGGCACGTTCAGTTCATCGAGCCAACAACCAATCCCCAAACGCGCACGGTTCCGGTGCATGTTCATCTGTCCAATCCTGGTATGCGTCTGCTGCCGGGCATGTTCGTAAACGCAGCTTTTGTGAGCCGAGCGTCTGGCCCGGCGGTGGTGGTGCCGCGGTCGGCGGTTCTCGACTCCGGCACTCGCAAGATTGTTTACGTCTCCAAGGCAGACGGCGTATTCGAGGCACGCGAGGTGAAGGTGGGCGCGCCAACCGAGGACGTGTTCCCGGTGATGAGCGGCCTGAAACCTGGCGATAAGGTGGTGCTCAATGGCAATTTCATGATCGACTCGCAGGCGCAGTTGAGTTCCGGCATGAGCGGGCTGTACGGCGGATCAAAGGAGTTCGCGACCGGGCAGCAGGGCCAGGGGGCGAATGCCGCTGCGAGCGGGATGAAGATCGAACTTCACACGCAGGGTGAGTTGAAAGGAGCCGAGGAGAATGCGTTTCAGGTCGCGCTCACGGACGCAAGCGGCAAGCCGGTCTCGGATGCACAAGTAACGGTGACGCTCGTCATGCCGGCTATGCCTTCGATGAACATGCCGGAGATGCGAAATTCGTTCGCCCTTACGTGGTCGGGCGGCCAGCAACTGTATGCAGGCAAAGGCAACGTGCCCATGTCGGGCTCGTGGAGCGCTACGGTTGAGGCGCGCAAAAACGGCAGCGTGATCGCATCGGCACGCACCCGGCTGAATGCGAAGTAAGTGCGTGAATGAGTGAAACCTCGTGGTTTCCCAGGTCTCACGAACGAGGCCTGGGATGCCAAGCAAGCCAGGAAAGAAAATGATCAACAAAATCATTGAATTCTCGATGAAGAACCGATGGCTCATCGTGGCCGTCTACGTGGCGTTCGCTGCGTGGGGATATTGGGCGCTGCTGCACACCCCGATCGATGCCATTCCCGACCTGAGTGAAAATCAGGTGATTGTGTTCACCGAGTGGCCGGGCCGCAGTCCGCAGGAGGTGGAAGATCAGATCAGCTATCCACTCACGGCGAACTTGCAGGGGCTGCCGCATGTCAAAACCGTACGTTCGTCATCGCAGTTCGGCTTCTCCATGGTCAACGTCATCTTCGAAGACTCCGTGGATATCTATTTCGCACGAACGCGGGTCCTCGAGCGTCTGAGTCTGGCGAGCAGCTTTCTGCCTTCAGAAGTCACGCCTGTGATGGGACCCGATGCTACTGGCGTGGGCCAGGTGTTCTGGTACACGGTCGAGGGCCCGTATGACTCGGGCACGCTCCATTCGCTCCAGGACTGGTTCATCAAGTATCAACTCAACTCTGTGCCTGGCGTGGCGGAAGTAGCCAGCGTGGGCGGGTTCGTGAAGCAGTACCAGATCGATCTCGACCCCATCAAACTACGCGCATACAACGTCTCGCTTAAAGATGTGGTTGCCAACGTCCAGCGCAGCAACAACAACGTGGGTGCGAAAGTCATCGAAGTCGGGCATACCGAGGACATCGTTCGTGGGATCGGCCTGATTCGCGGGCTGAAGGACATTGAAGACATTTCGCTCGGCGCTTACAACGGGACACCCGTCACACTGGGAAACGTGGCGACGGTACAGCTGGGTCCGGAGTTCCGGCGCGGCGTACTCGACAAGGACGGCAAAGAAGCGGTCGGAGGAGTGGTGGTGATTCGCTACGGCGCGAATGCACGCGCGGTTATCGCGGCCGTCAAGCAGAAGATCGCCGAGATTCAGCCCGGCCTTCCAGTAAACGTGAAGATCGTTCCGTTCTACGATCGCAGCATCCTCATTGACCATGCGGTCGGTACGTTGCGCCACGCCCTCATCGAGGAAATCGTCCTGGTCACGCTGGCGCACGTTTTGTTTCTCTGGCATTTCCGCAGCATTCTGGTGGTCACGATCCCGCTACCGCTGGCGGTGCTGTCCTCGTTCCTGTTCATGCGCGGTGCAGACATCAGTTCCAACATCATGTCGCTGGGCGGCATCGCGATCGCCATCGGGGTGCTGGTGGACGCAGGCATCGTGATGACGGAGAACGTGATTCGCCAGGCGGAGAAATACGATGAGGAGCACGGCAGCTATCGCGACCACATCTGGGAAATCACGTTGAATGCGGCTCGCCTGGTGGGCCGGCCCATCACCTTCGCCATGATCATCATCATCCTGGCGTTCATTCCGGTGTTCGCGCTTACGGGGATGGAAGGGAAGATGTTTCATCCGCTTGCGTTTACGAAGACATTCGCGATGGCGGCTTCAACCATTCTCGCTATTACACTGGTTCCCGTCCTATGCACCTTCCTGATTCGAGGTAAACTGCATCGCGAAGATCAGAACCCCATGATGCGTATTCTGGGCGCGATTTACAGGCCGGTGTTGCGATGGGCCCTTGGTCATCGCCTGGCTACGCTGGCAGCGGCGGCGCTGTTGTTCGCGGCGGCCATTTACACCGCGACGACGATCGGATCGGAATTCATGCCGCCTCTCGACGAAGAGACGGCCCTGTTCATGCCCATCACCGATCCCCGCATCTCGCTGAGCCGTGCCACCGAAATCATGCGCCAGCAAGACCGAATCATTGCTGCCGATCCTCAGGTGGAAATGGTTGTGGGCAAGGTGGGCCGCGCCGAAACCTCCACCGATCCTGCGCCAGTGAATATGGAGGAGACCACGGTGGTATTCAAGCCGCGAGAGACGTGGCCCAAGGGCTTGACCAAGGATGCGATCATGGCGCGGCTCGATGAGAGGCTGCAAATTCCAGGCGTGACGAACATCTGGACGCAGCCCATCCGCAACCGCATTGACATGCTTTCGACCGGCATCCGCACGCAAGTTGGGATCAAGGTGTTCGGTCCGGATCTTCGCGTCATCGAAGGCTTATCCGACCAGATCAAGAACGTGGTGCGGCAGATTCCCGGTGCAGCAGATGTGTATGCGGAGCGAACTACTGGATCGCCCTATCTCGAGATGACCGTCGATCGGCCGGCTGCGAATCGATACGGGTTGAACGTTGGCGACGTTCAAGACGTAATTGAGACCGCCATCGGCGGAAAGAACCTGACCACCACCATTGAAGGCCGGCAGCGGTTTCCCGTTCGTGTCCGCTACGGGCGAGACTTCCGCGCCGATCCGCAGCAGCTTGGCGAAGTGCTGGTGACCGGCAGCAACGGCGCGCAGGTTCCGCTCAACCATGTGTCAACCATTCGTACCACCATGGGCCCTTCCATGATCTCCAGCGAGAATGGGTTGCTGCGCGGCTCGGTGCTGCTGAACGTGCGGGGCCGCGATGTGGGCGGCTTTGTGGAGCAGGCCAGGCGCGAAGTTGCCGCTCGGTTGCCGATGCCCCAGGGATACTACGTCGAGTGGAGCGGCCAGTTCGAAAACCAGATCAGCGCCCGCAAGCGGCTCGAACTGGTGATTCCGCTGGTGCTGCTGGTCATTTTCGTGCTGCTTTATCGGACCTATGGATCGGTGAAGGAGGCGGCGCATGTTCTGCTGGCTGTGCCGTTCGCGCTCACAGGTGGAGTGTTTCTGGTCAAGCTACTGCATCTGAA
>Ga0068860_100001837_pt1 | contig 22612 bp, 20 predicted proteins | sample KBSSwiS32_FD_66597 | JGI IMG/M metagenome (GOLD analysis project Ga0068860, IMG submission 66597) | Switchgrass rhizosphere microbial communities from Kellogg Biological Station, Michigan, USA - KBS Switchgrass S3-2 | ecosystem: Host-associated > Plants > Roots > Rhizosphere > Soil ...
GCTGCCAGCATCACCGCCGGGTCGTGCTCCACCACCACCAGCGTGTTGCCGGCGTCGCGCAGGCGATGCATCGCCTCGACGATGCGGCTCATGTCGCGCGGGTGCAGGCCGATGCTCGGCTCGTCGAGCACGAACAGCGTGTTGACCAGCGAGGTGCCCAGCGCGGTGGTCAGGTTGATGCGCTGCACTTCGCCGCCCGACAGCGTGCGGCTCTGGCGATCGAGCGTCAGATAGCCCAGACCGACGTCGCAGAGGTACTTCAAGCGCGTGCGGATCTCGCCGAGCAGCAACTTCAGCGCCTCGTCGAGCAGGCTCGACTCCAGCGTCAGCGCGTCGAAAAAGCGGCGCAGCCGCGCGATCGGCAACAGCATCAGGTCGTGCAGCGTCAGCCCGGGCATCGCCTCGAGCTGGTCGCGCGACCATTGCACGGCCGCTGGCATGAAGCGCTGCGCGGCATCGAGCGCCGCGTCGGCGCCGTCCTTCGTGCCGACCCGCCACAGCAGCGCGTCGAGCTTCAGGCGCGCGCCTCGGCACACCGTGCACGGCGTGTAGCTGCGGTACTTCGACAGCAGCACGCGGATGTGCATCTTGTACGCCTTGCTCTCTAGGTATCCGAAGAAGCGGCGCACGCCGTACCACTGTTTGTTCCAGTTGCCTTTCCACAGCGGCGAGCCTTCGATCACCCAGTGACGCTGCGCGTCGGTGAGCTGGCTCCACGCGGTGTCGCGCGGGATGCCCTCGGCTCCCGCGTGCTCGAGCAGGTCGTCCTGGCACTCCTTCCACGCCGGTGTCTGCAGCGGCTTGATCGCGCCACCGCGCAGCGTCTTGCGGTGGTCGGGAATCACCAGCCCCCAGTCGACGCCGATCACGCGGCCGAAGCCGCGGCAGGTGTCGCACGCGCCATAGGCCGAGTTGAACGAGAACAGGGCGGGCTGCGGATCGGGATAGCGGAGGTCGCTCTCGGGACAGTGCAGGCCCGTGGAGTAGCGCCACAGCTCGGCCTCACCGTCGCCGTCGCGCAGCACGTAGACATTGAGGCGCCCGCTGCCGCGTTTGAGCGCAAGCTCGATCGCTTCCATCACACGCGCGCGCTCGGCACCGACGATGCGCAAGCGGTCGGCCACCACATCGAGCACCTTGACGCGCGTGCCCGGCGCGCGCTCGACCTCGCGCTCGGCCTGCACGCGCGTGAAGCCGCTGGCCGACAGCCACTGCTCGACCTCCTGCGACGTCACGTTGGCCGGCAGCTCGACCGGGAACGTGATCGCCACCCGCGGATCGCCGGCCTGCGTTGCGCGTTCCACCAGGTCGGCGTGGATCGATTCGGCGCTGTCGTGCCGCACCGGGCGCGCGGTGACCTTGTCGAACAGCTGTCCGGCGCGCGCGAACAACAGCTTCAGGTGATCGTTCAGCTCGGTCATCGTGCCGACCGTCGATCGCGATGTGCGCACCGGGTTGGTCTGGTCGATCGCGATCGCCGGCGGTACGCCATCGACGCGATCGACCGCAGGCCGATCCATGCGGTCGAGAAACTGGCGTGCGTACGCGCTGAACGTCTCGACGTAGCGGCGCTGCCCTTCGGCGTACAGGGTGTCGAACACCAGGCTCGACTTGCCGGACCCCGAGGGCCCGGTGACCACCGTCATCTCGCCGGTCACGAGATCCAGGTCGAGGTTCTTCAGATTGTGCTGACGGGCACCGCGGATGCGGATGACGCCGGCGTGCGGGGAGCTGGCTCGGGGCATGGGGCCGAACATTCTACGGAAAAGCCCGTGCAGGACCGCACGGATGTCCATGCGAGTCGCACCGGCGTGTGGCGGCGCGCACCTGTAACGCGCCCCGAATTTTTCACGCGGTGCGAGCGCGAACGGTAACCACGACGGATTCGCGAGCGCTTCTCACGCGCTCGTCACGTGCCAGCCCATGCACGCATGACATGATCGCGTATCACCCTGTCCCACCTTCTCTTTTCCATTCGCTCCATGTCCGCAAGCTCAGGCAAGCCACCGATCAACCCGTCCGGGCTGATCGAGTTCGAAATCACCGACGTCAACGATGCGCGCAAGGAGGCCGAGAAGCCCGCCGCGATCGTTGCGCTGGAAAAACTGCTGCCGGGTTACTGGGAAGAACAGCGTCGCCCGCTCACGGCGTCGGACCGTGCCCTCACCGGCAAGGCGATCGACTGGCTGCTGATGCTGCCGGCCAAAGTGCGCCCCAAGGCGCTGAGCGAACAGTTCCCGCGCATCGCGAACCACCTCGCGGAGCACTGGAGCGACCCCGGCAGCGTGCAGCTCCTGCTGATGCGCCTGCTGGCCGACGAGCGCGGCGGCCGCAAGGGCTTCTCGCTGCAGATCGAGCAGGAGATCGGTCGCCTGGCCGCGCACGTGCAATCGGTGCTCGACAACGCGCCGACCGAACCCGCCGCGTTGTAGCCGCGGGCCCGCTCGGGCCTCGCGTAATCCCCTAGCACCCACGCACATCCGGCGCGCGGATGCGCGCGTATCGCGCTTGCGTATACCCCCCCGCGGCGGGCGGTGGCCTATTCGGGCCGGCGTGTCCGTTGTTCACAATCGGAACAGCCTGGATCACCGGGCACGAAGGAGCGTGCATGAAAAGCTGGATTGGTTGCATCACCCTGATGGCCGCCGCCTCCGGCGCGCTGGCGGCCGACGTCGCAGCGGGCAAGGCGAAAGTCGAAGCCGTGTGCTCGGCGTGTCACGGCCTGAACGGCGTCAGTGTCACCGATGTGATTCCCAACCTTGCCGGCCAGAAGGCGGGTTACCTCGAAGCGCAGCTCAAGGCCTTGAAGGACGGCTCGCGCAAGAACCAGATCATGGGTCCGATGGCTGCCCAGCTGAGCGCCGACGACATCGGCAACGTGGCGGCGTACTTCGCGTCGCTGCCGGGCGCAGGGGCGAGCAGCGCGAAGTCGGAGTTCCTGCCCAACCTCGCCAAGAGCAGCGTCGGGTTCCCCGAGAACTACCAGAGCACGTTCGTCAAGTACCACACGATCAATTTCCCGGCCACTCGCCAGGTTCGCTACTACTACGCCAATCCCGCCGCGCTGCAGGCCGCCAAGGAAGGCAAGGACCTGCCCAACGGCGCCTACCTGTTCGCCGAGGTGTACTCGGCCAAGCTCGATGCCGACAAGAAGCCGATCACGGGACCCGATGGTTTCTTTGTCGCCGACCAGCTGGTCTTCTACACCGCGATGTCGCGCAACGCCGGCTGGGGCAAGGACATCCCCGACATGCTGCGCAACGACGAGTGGAACTACGCGGTGTTCACCCTGGCCAAGCAGCAGCGTCCGGGCGTCAACCAGGCCGAGTGCCTGGCCTGCCACAAGCCGCTCGACCAGGCGAGCTACACCTTCACGCTGAAGGAGCTGACCAGCGTTGCCAAGGCGCGCTGAGCGCGCCGGCGGCGCCGAGGTCATCACGCCGCGTCGCGCGGCAGCGTGATGGTCACGGCGGTGCCGCGCCCGGGCTCGCTGCGCACCGCGACCTCGCCGTGGTGCAGCTCGACGATGCGCTTGACGATCGCCAGGCCGAGCCCTTTGCTGCCGCCATCGGCATCGCTGCGCGCGGCCTCGCCGGTGTAGAGCCTGTCGAACAGGTGCTCGAGGTGGTGCGCGGCGATGCCGCTGCCATCGTCTTCCACCGTGACGCACACGCGATCGCCGTCGGCGTGCGCGCGCAGCGTCACCCGGCCCGATGGCGACGTGTGCTTCAACGCGTTGTCCACCAGGTTGGCCAGCGCGCGCTCGAACAGCTCGATGTCGACCGCGGCGAACACGCTGGCCTGCGATGCACTGTCGTTGCGCAGCGCGACGCCCTGCCGCGCCGCGCGGTCGGCGAAGCGCATCGCGATGTCGTCGAGCATTTCGGCCAGGTTCATCGTCATCGGCTGCAGCTTGAACTGCGGTTCGTCGAGCAGCGCGAGGTCGCCCAGCGAGCGCACCAGCTGGGCGGCATTGCGCGTGTTGCGCAACGCCACCTCGAGCATGGCGCGGTCGTCGCTGCGCGCCGGGTCGGTGCCCCAGCGACGATCGAGCGTCTCCAGGCAGGCGGCGGTGGCGGTCAGCGGCGAGCGCAGGTCGTGCGACAGATTGCTCACGCTCTCGCGGCGGAACTGGTCGAGCCGCCGCAACGCGTCCCATTGCGCACGCAGCCTCGTCAGCATCGCGTGAAAGCCGGCCCGCAGCTGCGCGAACTCGTCGCGGCCCGCCGCCGGAGCGGCCCCGTCGAGGGCCGGCGCGCCCTCGAAGCCGTCGCGCTGCGCGCGCGCCACCGCGTCGCTCAGGTCACGCAACGGCCGTGTCACGGTGGCGACGATCCACGCCGCGCACAGCGTCATGCAGATGATCAGCGCCATCACGCCGCTCATCGCGGTGCCCGCCAGCGTGCTGCGGTAGACCTCGGCGTGGCCGACGTTCAGGCTCGGCGGCTGACAGACCAGGTAGAGGTACCCCGCGGTCGCGGCGTCACGGCGGATCACGCTGCGGTGCAGCGGCCGCGCGGCGATCACCGCGTCCAGGTTCATGTGCTCGGGGTCGTCGCCCATCACGTACGGCGCGCGCCGCCGATCGCCGGCCACCGCCACCGCTTCGCGCACCGGCTCCAGCCGCACCTTGAAGCCGGGCGCCGGCTGCATGCTGCCGCTGGCGGCCAGCACGTTGCCCTGCGCGTCGAGCAGGTACAGCTGCGAATCGGGCTCGAACAGCAGCAGGTTGCGCAGGAAACCGGTGAAGCCGTCAGCGTCGCGCGCCTGCAGATCGAGCAGATCGGGATGCAGCGCCACCACGCGCCCGAGGAACGCGTTGGCGCGCTCGTAGACGCTCTCGTGCTCGAAGCGCTGGAACGCGATCGCCACCGTCACCAGCACGCCGAGCGCGGTGACGACGCCGGTGGCGAAGATCGTCAGCGCGAGCCGCAGCCGCACCGTCATCGCCGGCTCCGGTGCGCACGCGGCGCCACACCCCTCATGCCGGCGCGTCGCGCATCTTGTAGCCGGCGCCGCGCGCGGTGAGGATCACCGCCGGATGCATCGGGTCTGCCTCCAATTTGGCGCGCAGGCGATTGATGTGCGTGGTCACGGTGTGCTCGTAGCCCTCGTGCGAATAGCCCCATACCGCATCGAGCAGCTGCGCGCGCGAGAACACGTGGCCCGGGTGCTGCGCGAAGTGCAGCAGCAGGTCGAACTCCAGCGCCGTCAGCTCCACCGGCTGTCCACGCACGCGCACGTCGCGGCGCGCCACCACGATCTCGATCTCGCCGTTGCGCAGCGTGCTGCCGCCGTGGGCCTGCTGCGCCTGGCGCATCAGGTCGGCACGCCGCAGCAGCGCCTTCACGCGCGCCAGCAGCTCGGCCATCGAGAACGGCTTGGTCAGGTAGTCGTCGGCGCCGAGTTCCAGGCCGAGCACGCGGTCGAGCTCGGTCGACTTGGCGGTCAGCATCAGGATCGGCGTCGCGCGGCCCTTGGCACGCAGCGCCTTGCACACCTCGAGCCCGTCCAGGCCCGGCATCATCAGATCGAGGATTAGCAGGTCGCTGCTGCGGTCGGCCTGGCTGTCCAGCGCAGCGCGACCGTCCGCCACCGGCGTCACGTCGTAGCCGGCCTGGCGCAGGTTGAGCGCGATCAGGTCGCGGATGTCGGGCTGGTCTTCGGCAACGAGGATTGCTGAACCCATCGCAATGTCCATGCCCCGACTGTCGGCCCGTCGTGGCGCGTTCTTACAGCGATGTTATCTGGCCGTGAGGTTCGGTGAGGGTGGCGCGAGGGTGCGCCGCCACAGTGTCGAGCATCGCACACCCACCGAGCAGCCCATGAGCCCGTCCACCGCGCCTGCCAGCCCGCCCGCCTCGATCGCCCTGCAGTGGCATGACCTCGCCGAGCATCGTGCCTTCCTGGTGCACTACGCGCAGCGGCGGCTGCACGATCCGGCGCTGGCCGAAGACCTGGTGCACGACGTGTTCGAGGCGGTGATGAGCGGCCGTGCCAGCTTCAGCGGCCGCTCGGCGCTGCGCAGCTGGCTGGTGGCGATCCTGCGCCACAAGATCGTCGACCTGGTGCGCGAGCGCACCGGCCATGACAGCATCGACACCTGCGACGCCGACGACGAGTGCGCGCTGCCGTGCCCGCGTCCACGGCCCGATGAGCTGGCCGAGCAGCGCGAGCTGCTGACGCGCACGCTGGCGCGCATCGCGCAGCTGCCCGCCGGGCTGCGCGACGCGATGCAGTTGCGGGTGCTGCGCGACCACACCAGCGAGGCGGTGTGCCGGCTGCTCGGCATCACCGAGCAGAACCTGTTCGTGCGCATGCATCGGGCGCGCGCCCACCTGCTCGCACACTGAGCGCGCCCGAACAACCGCCGTGCCTGCACGACGACGCGTCCGCCCGTAGGATAGGCGCGCCGCCTCGCGGGCGGATCGACGTTCACGATGCGACTTCCCATCGAATCGGCCCATGCTTTGCGCGTGGCCTGCGCCGGCGCCGCGCTTGTGCTGGGGCTGGGGCCCGGCGCCGCGCAAGAGGCCCGCCGCAACGCGTTCGACGACCCGTTCGTCATCGTCACGCAGGGGCTGGCCGCTTGCCCGGTGGCCGAGGGCCCGCTGCTCACCGAGGAGCAAATCCAGCGCGAGGCGCACGACCGTGCGCAACGCGGCACCAGCTGCTGGCTCGCCGGCCGCTGCCGGCTGCACAACGCCTACCTGTACGACCAGGAAATCATCCCGCGCGTCGTCAAGGCAGTGAAGGCCGATGGCCGTTACGGCGACACCAGCGTGTGGGCGCTCGGCCAGCGGCGCCAGGTGTGGTTGAAGGGGTGCGTGAGCAAGCCCGAACAGCGCGAAGCGCTGGAGACGCTGGTGCGCCAGATCGACGACGTCGAAGGCGTCGTCAACGAGCTGATGGTCGGCACCGCGGGCACGCCGCCGTACAAGACGGCAGCGCCCTGACTGCGCCAGACGTGCCGCGCATCGCGTTCGTCGACCGCTTGCGCACGATCAAGGCAGCTGGCGCGCGAACGTTGCCCAATCGTGCCGTGGGAGTCGCACTCGATCCTCGTCGCCGCCAATGGCGTCGCTGGCCGGCGCCGGTCGCCTTGGCACTCGGGCTGCTGCTGGCCCCTGCGCTGCCGCGCGCACTCGAGCGGGGCACGTCGCCGGCCGGCGTCGCGTATGCATCTGGCGGCACCAGCGTCGAAGAGCTCGACGTGCTGCGCGCCGAGCAGCAGCGCTACAGTTTTTGGTTGACCACCAGCGCACGCGGCAGCGGCGCGTACCTGGCGGCTGTGAAAGTGCGCATCGTCGACGAAGCTGGCACGCGCGTGCTCGATCACACGATGGACGGCCCCTGGCTGTTTGCCAATCTGCCGCTCGGCCGCTTCGAGGTCGAGGCCACGTTGCTCGACGAACGCACCGGACGCCTCGAGATCCAGCGCGGCACGGTCGGCATCCACCCGGGCGACCACCACCGCATGGTGCTGCAATTCAGCACGGGCGACGATGCCGGCGAACGCGGCGGGTCGGCGCCGCCCGGGTCGCGTTAGCGCTCAGCGCACCAGCTCGAACTTCTGCGCACGCCGCCCGAAACCCACCTCGGCCGTGTACAGGTTGCCGCGGCCATCGATGGCCAGGTTGTGCACCCACTTGAACTCGCCGGCCATGTGCCCGGTGCGTCCGAAGGTGCCGATCACCTGGCCGTCGCCGCGGCGCAGGATGTAGATGCGGCCGTTGGCGCCGTCGGCCACGTAGAGGTGGCGCTGCGCGGCGTCCTGCGACAGCACCATGTCCCACACCGAGCCGTTGGCCAGCGTCTGCACCTCGACGCGGAACTCCTGCTTGAAGCGCCCCTGCTTGTCGAACACCTGGATGCGGTTGTTGACGCGGTCGCACACGTAGACCAGCCCGTCGTTGGCGATGCGCACGCAGTGCACCGGGTTGCCGAACTGGCGTGACGGCGGCTTGGCAGGGTCGTACGGCGCCTGGGCGTCGTCGTTGGGCGCCTCGCCGTAGGCACCCCAGTGGCGCTTGTAGGCGCCGCTGCTGGCATCGAACACGATGACGCGCCGGTTGCCGTAGCCGTCGGCCACGTACAGCTCGCCGGCGGCGGCATCGAGCGTCATGTGCGCCGGGCGGCCGAGTTGCGTGCGGCTGTTGCTGCCCTCCGATTTGCCGGCGCGGCCGATCTGCATCAGAAAGCGCCCGTCCGGCGTGAACTTCAGGATCTGGTTGTCCTCGTTGCCGTTGCCGCCGATCCAGACGTTGCCCTCGGGGTCGACGTACACGCCGTGCTCGGTCTTCGGCCATTCATAGCCCGTGCCCGGCCCACCCCAGCCGCGCAGGTAACGGCCCTTCTCGTCGAACTCCACCACCGGTGGCAGCGACTTGCAGCAGCGGTGCGTCACCGGCTTGTTGGTCTTCGGGTCGACCTCATCGGCCAACAGCGACGCCGGTCGGTGCACCATCCAGACGTGGCCGTTGCGGTCGTCGACCGCGATGCCCGCCACCTGGCCGAACACCAGCTGCACGCCGCCTTCCTCCGGCAGCGGCTGCGGCCACGCCGGGTCGACCCGGTACATCGGCGCGCCGCCGGCGCCCGTCGCGGTGGGTGCCGGCGCGCAGGCCGCCACGGCAGCCGCCAACACGGCAGCGCTGAGCGCTCGAAACATCGTGGTCTCCTCGTCGGCTCTTGTGTCGGCGCCGATCGTGCGCGATCCCGGTGCACCGGGCAAGTGCCGAAACCCGCGCCGAAACACACCCTGAAACACGCTGCATCGCAAGGCCCTGCTGACCATGGGGAATTGACTGCCGGAGCAGAATTTGCCTAGTCAATCATTGACACGCCAATGGCACCCACCCCGAAACCCTGTTCGATCTACGACGGCCGCAACTACGAGCTCGGCGACAGCGTGGCCCACCAGCTGTTCGGCGTGATGTTGCAGATGAAACGCGAAGTCGACCGCCGCATGGTCCAGCACGACCTCACCGACGCGCAGTGGAAGCCGCTGTGGATGCTCAAGCTCGGCCGCGCCAGCAACGCGATCGAGCTCGCGCGCGAGATGGACATCGATGCCGGCGCGGTGACGCGCATGCTCGACCGCCTGGAGGCCAAGGGCCTGCTCGAGCGCGTGCGCTCCGAGGCCGACCGGCGCGTCGTGCACCTGCGCCTGACCGCCGCTGGCGAGGCGGTGGCCAAGAAAGTGCCGTACGTGCTGGCCGCGGTCAACAACGATTTCCTGCGCGGCTTCTCCGATGCCGACTGGAAGCAGCTGCGCCGCCTGCTGGGGCGCATGTCCGACAACGGCGCAGCGCTGCAATCCGACAGCGAGGCTGCAGCATGAAGAACACCTTGTGCCATCCGATGCCCCATTGCGAGCGTGCGCAGATCGAGCGCTGCCGGCCGCAGCGCCAGCCACGCCATTCGCTGCGCGAGCTGTCGTTGACCGCCGGCACCGCGCTGCTGGCCGTGCTGGCCAGCGCGGTGCTGCTGGTGGGCTGCGCGACCCCGAGCGCCGCGCCACCCAACCCGGCGCTGGCGCAAGCCAGCGAGCTCGGGGCGGGGGCCGGCACCACGCCGTGGCCCGACGCGCGCTGGTGGGGCCGCTACGGCGACACCACGCTCGACCGCCTGGTCGACCAGGCGCTCGCATCGCAGCCATCGCTGCACGTGGTGCAGGCGCGCGTGCGGGTGGCCGACGCGGCGGTGCGTGCCACCGACGCAGCGCGTGCGCCGCAGGCCGCGTTCAGCGCCGATGCGGTGTACCAGCGCTTCAACGAGAACGGCATCTATCCGCCACCGCTGGCGGGTTCCACGCGCTGGACCGCCAACGCGCAGGCCGGCGTCAACTGGGAGCTCGACCTGTTCGGCCGCCAGCGCGCGGCGCTCGACTCGACGATCGGCCAGTGGCGCGCCACGCAGGCCGACGCGCAGGCCGCGCGCGTGCTGCTGGCCGCCAACGTGGCGGGCACCTATTTCAACCTGGCACGCCTGGTGGAGGCGCGCGCGGTGTCGGTCGACGCGCTGCAGCAGCGCGAGCAGGTGGTGGGCATCGTGCGCCAGCGCATCTCCGCAGGGCTCGACACGCAGGTCGACCTCAAGCAGGCCGAAGGGCTGGTTGCGCAGTCGAAGGTCGAGATCGAGTCGCTCGGCGAAGCGATCGACCGCACGCGTCACGCGCTCGCCGAGCTGGTGGGGGTGGGACCGAACACCTTCGACGCGCTCGCGCCCGCGATGGCACCGATCGCATCGACCGCCCTGCCCGAGCGCCTGCCGGCCGATCTGCTCGGGCGGCGTGCCGACCTGGTGGCTCAACGCTGGCGCGTCGAGGCGGCGCTGCGCGACACCGAGGTGGCGCGCGCGCAGTTCTACCCGAACGTCAACCTCACCGCGTTCATCGGCCTGTCGTCGCTCGGCCTGAATCGCCTGTTCGACTCGGGCTCGCTGGTGTACGGCGCCGGGCCGGCGCTGCACCTGCCGCTGTTCGACGCGGGCCGGCTGCAGGCCAACCTCGACGCGCGGCGTGCCGACGTCGACGCGTCGATCGAGGCCTACAACGGCGCGCTGCAGCGCGCGCTGCGCGAGGTGGCCGACGAGCTCACCGGGCTGCGTGCCATCGAGCGCCAGCAGATCGCGCAGCGCGACGCCACCGCGGCGGCCAACGCGGCCTACGACCTCGCGGTGCAGCGCTATCGCGCCGGCCTCGGCAACTTCCTAGTGGTGCTGGCCGCGCAGACGAATGTGCTGACGCAGCGCCTGGCCGACACCGACCTCAAGGCGCGCCATCTGGCGAGCGAAGTGGCGCTGGTGCGCGCACTGGGTGGCGGCTTCGACGCCGGCGCCGAACTGCCGCAACACACGGCCGCTGTCCGCTGACCGCCGACCCGATCACGAAAGTCCATCATGGCCTCTGAAGCTTCCTCTTCCAACGGCGGCAACGGCGCATCGTCCAAGCGCAAGCCCGCATTGATCGCGGTGAGTGCCGTCGTGCTCACGGCCGCCATCGGCTACGGCGCGTACTGGGCGCTGGTGCTGCGTCACCACGAGTCGACCGACAACGCCTATGTGCAGGCGCCGATGGTGCAGATCACGCCGCAGGTCGCGGGCACCGTGCTGGCGGTGCTGGTCGACGACACCGACGTCGTGAAAGTCGGCCAGCCGCTGGTGCGGCTCGACCCGGCCGATGCGCGGCTCACGCTCGAGCGCGCCGAATCGCAGCTGGCGCAGACGGTGCGCGAGGTGCGTACGCTGTACGCCAACAACGGCGCGCTCGACGCCACCATCAAGCTGCGTGAAGCCGAGGTCGCGCGCATGCAGGCCGAGGTCGCGCGCGCCAACGACGACGTGGCACGGCGCAAGCCGCTCACCGCCACCGGTGCCGTGGCCGGCGAAGAGATGCACCACGCCGAAGCCGCGCTGACTGCAGCGCAGAGCGCCCTGGCCGGCGCGCGCTCGGCGCTGGCCGCCGCTCAGGAGCAGGCGGCGAGCAATCGCGCGCTCACCGAAGGCACCAGCGTCGAGAAGCACCCCAACGTCGAGCGTGCCGCCGCGGCCGTGCGCGAGGCGTTCCTCGCGGTGCAGCGCAACGAGTTGCCGGCCCCCGTGGCGGGCCAGGTGGCGCGGCGCACGGTGCAGGTCGGCCAGCGCATCACGCCCGGCACGCCGCTGATGTCGGTGATCCCGCTTGACCAGGTGTGGGTCGAGGCCAACTTCAAGGAGGTGCAGCTGCGCGACATGCGCATCGGCCAGCCCGTGAAGCTGAAGGCCGACCTGTACGGCAATCGCGTCGAGTACGACGGCCACGTGGCCGGCGTGGGCGCGGGCACGGGTGCCGCGTTCGCGATGCTGCCCGCGCAGAACGCCACCGGCAACTGGATCAAGGTGGTGCAGCGCGTGCCGGTGCGCATCGAGATCGACCCGCAGCAGCTCACCACGCACCCGCTGCGCGTCGGCCTGTCGATGGAAGCCAGTGTCGACCTGCACGAGACCTCGGGCGCGCCGGTGCTCAGCTCGCAAGCGCCGGCGCGCGCCAGCAGCCAGACGGCGGTGTTCGACACGCCGAGTGCCGAAGCCGACCGCCGCGTGCACGAGATCATTGCCAGCAACCTCGGGCGCAGCGCGACCGCGCGCGGCGCCCTGGTCGGTGCACCGGCGATCGGCGCCGCGGCGTCGATCACGCACTGAAGGCCTTGCCCATGAGTTCCGCGCGCGCGGCCGACCTGCCGGCCGCATCCCCTGCACCCGCAGCGAGCGCGCCGGCAGCGGCGGCTCGCGCACCGGCGTTCCCGCCGCTGCAGGGCGTCGAGCGCGCGATCGGCACCGTGGTGCTCTCGCTCGCGGTGTTCATGAACGTGCTCGACTCGTCGATCGCCAACGTGTCGATCCCGGCGATCTCGGGCGACCTCGGCGTCAGCCCGAACCAGGGCACCTGGATCATCACGTCGTTCGCGGTGGCCAACGGCATCGCCGTGCCGTTGACCGGTTGGCTCACCCAGCGCTTTGGCCAGGTGCGACTGTTCACCGCCAGCGTGTTGTTGTTCGTGCTGGCGTCCTGGTTGTGCGGCCTGGCGCCGAACATCGAGGCGCTGATCGCGTTTCGCGTGCTGCAGGGTCTGGTCGCCGGGCCGATGATCCCGCTGTCGCAAACGCTGCTGCTGGCGAGCTACCCGCCGGCGATGGCCGGCACCGCCATGGCGCTGTGGGCCATGACCACGCTGGTGGCGCCCGTGATGGGGCCGCTGCTGGGCGGCTGGATCACCGACAACATCAACTGGCCGTGGATCTTCTACATCAACGTGCCGGTCGGCCTGGTGTCGGCAGCGCTCACCTGGTCGATCTACCGCTCCCGCGACCCCGGCCCGCGCAAGGTGCCGCTCGACGCCGTGGGTCTGGTGCTGGTGGTGCTGTGGATCGGCGCCTTCCAGGTCATGATCGACAAGGGCAAGGAGCTCGACTGGTTCGGCTCCACGCAGATCATCGTGCTGGCCATCACCGCAGCGGTCGGCTTCCTCTACTTCCTGGCGTGGGAGCTCACCGACAAGCACCCGATCGTCAACCTGCGCCTGTTCGCGCGCCGCAACTTCCTGGTCGGCACGGTCGCGCTGTCGGTCGGCTACGGGCTGTTCTTCGGCAACGTGGTGCTGCTGCCGCTGTGGCTGCAGCAGTGGATGGGCTACACCGCCACCTGGGCCGGCATGGCGATGGCCCCCGTGGGTCTGCTGGCCATCGTGTTGTCGCCGTGGGTCGGCAAGAACGTCGCGCGCCTCGATCCGCGCATGCTGACGACGGTGGCGTTCGCCGGCTTCGCGTACGTGCTGTGGATGCGTTCGAACTTCAACACCAACGCCCCCGTGTGGGTGATCATGGTCCCCACGCTGCTGCAAGGCGCGGCGATGGCGTTCTTCTTCATCCCGCTGCAGTCGATCGTGTTCAGCGGGCTCACGCCCGATCAGCTGCCGAGCGCATCGGGCATGTCGAACTTCGTGCGCATCACGGCGGGCGCGTTCGGCACCTCGATCTTCACGACGCTGTGGGACAGCCGCGCGTCGCTGCACCATGCGCAGCTCACCGAATCGCTGCACCGCGGCAATGACGCCGCGCTGCAGGCGCTGTCGCGGCTGGGTGCATCGGGCCTGTCGCCCGAGCAGGCGCAGGCGGTGCTGAACCGGCTGGTCGATCAGCAGGCCTACACGATGGCGGCCACCGATCTGTTCTACCTGTCGGCGCTGCTGTTCCTCGGGCTGATCGGTCTGGTGTGGCTGGCGCAGCCGCGCGCTGGCGCCGGCGCCGCTGCCGCCGACGCCGGCGGCGCGCACTGAGGCGCCTTCGTCAGCGCGCCCAGCGGCCGGTGGCCTGCAGGAACGGCGACGGCTGCGCCGCGCCCCAGGTGAGCGCCGGCAGGCCCTCGAAACGCCGCACGCCGTGCACGCGATGGCGCAGCACGCGCAGTGCGCCGCTGAACGCGGCCACGTCGGGCCCCGTGGCGACGATCTCGCTGTCCACCGACAGCTGTACCAGCGCAGGCGTCGCGAAATCGACGAACAGCAGTCCGGCACGCGGGTGCACCGTCAGGTTGCCGAGCGTGTTGAACAGGTTGTTGCCCGAGAAGTCGGGCACCGTCAACGTGTCGACGCCGTCGCTGCCGCACTGCACGCGCACGAAGCCCGGCCGGCCGCCGCGGTGCGAGACGTCGACGCCGTGCGCGGCGCTGGCGCCCAAGCGGTCCGGGGGCACGCTGCTGGCAATGAAATAGGTGTCGGCGCCGCTGACCAGTGCGCGCGCCGCCTCGTCGAGCCGCCCGGCCTGCGTCACGCGCACCTCGCGTGCGGGGTCGGTATCGGTCCATTGCGCCTGGCGCGCCTGGATGTACTTGGGGCAGTTGCCGAAGCTCTGCCGCACGGCGATCTCGATGCCACCGGTGGACAGCGCCGCCACCACGCCGTTCAGTCGGTTGCGCCGACGGGTGTGCGGCTCGATGGCGAGCACGCCGATCGACGCGCCGACCCGCAGTGCGGTCGCCAGCGGGTCGGCCGGGTGCGGGAGCGCATCGATCACCAGCGTGCGCGCGTCTGGGGTGCGCACGAAACCCGGCGGCCCGGCCAGCAGCGAGGCCTGCGGCCAGCCGTCGCCGTCGACGCTGCCGACCAGCACGAACGGCAGCCTGCCGAACAGCTCGCGGTGCGGGTCGGGCATCTGGTCGCGCACCATGCGCGCGCCGAGCTCGGCGATGCGCTCGCGCACGCCTGCCTGCTGCTGCAGCGCGTGTTCGCCGCCGTGGAACGGGTCGGGCCTGTCGGTTTGCGTCATGGCGGCATGATCGAGGTGGCCCCGGTCGGCTGCAACGCCGCGCGTCGCATTGAATTGCTGCGCGGCGCGCAACAATCGATGCCGGCGGCCCTACCATCGGGCGATGGATCAACTGAAAGCGATGGCGAGCTTCGTGCGCATCGCCGAGGCCGGCGGCTTCACGGCTGCGTCGCGATCGCTGGACGCGTCGGTGCCGGCGCTGGTGCGCTCGCTGGCCGCGCTCGAGGCGAGCCTCGGCGTGCGGCTGTTCAATCGCACCACGCGCCGCGTCGCACTCACCGAGGAGGGCCGGCGCTACCTCGAGCACTGCCGGCAGATCCTGGCCGCTGTCGACGACGCGGGACGCGCGCTGCGCGACGAATCGTCGTCGATCGCCGGCCCGCTGAGGGTGACCGCGCCGGTGATGTTCGGTCAGCTGCACGTCGCCCCGGCGGCCACGCGCTTCGTGCAACGGCATCGCGCGGTGCAGGTCGAGCTGGTGCTGCTCGATCGCGTGGTCAACCTGCTCGACGAGGGCTTCGACGTCGGCATCCGCATCGGCGCGCTCGGGGACTCTTCGCTGGTCGCGCGCTCCATCGGCGCGGTGCGGCGCGTGGTCGTCGCCGGCCCCGGCTACCTGCGACGCCACGGCGTGCCGCGGCATCCCCGCGACCTCGCGCAGCACGAGTGCGTGCGACTGTCGGACAGCGCGCGCCAGCTGTCGTTCCACGACGGCGACCAGGTGTTCACGGTGCCGGTGCACGGCAGTCTGCGCTGCAACCACGTGCCGGCCGCTGTCGATGCCTGCGCCGCCGGCCTCGGCTGCGGTGTCTTCATGTCGTACCAGGTCGACGCGCTGGTGAAGGCCGGCCGGCTGAAGGTCGTGCTGTCCGGCTTCGAGCCGCCGGCGCGTCCGGTGAGTCTGCTGGTGCCGCATGCGCGCCTGCTGCCGGCACGCACGCGTGCGTTCATCGACTGGATGCTGCGCGAGCTGCGCGGCTTCAAGGGCCAGGCATGACGCGCATGCCCGAGCTACTCGGCCTTGGCCCCCGAGTCCTTCACCACCTTGGCCCACTTGACGATCTCGGCCGCCTGGTACCTGGCGAGCTCTTCCGGGGTCGACAGCCAAGGCTCCAAGCCGAGCATCTTCAGCCTGTCCTGCACGTCGGGCAGCGAGAACACGCGCTTCAGCTCGGCGTTGAGCTTGCCGATCACCTCCGGCGGCGTGCCGGCGGGCGCGAACATCGCGAACCAGGTGGTCGCCTCGAAGCCGGGCACCGTCTCGGCCACCGTCGGCACGTCGGGCGCGGCCGGCGAGCGCTTGGCGGTGGTCTGCGCGATCGCGCGGATCTTGCCTTCCTTGGCCATCGGCAGCGCCGACGGCATGTTGTCGAACATCAGCTGGATCTGGCCGCCCACCAGATCGGGAATCGCGAACTGGCGCCCCTTGTACGGCACGTGCGTCATCTGCGTGCCGGTCATCGACTTGAAGAGCTCGCCCGACACGTGCACCGACGAGCCGATGCCGGGCGAGCCGAAGCTCAGCTTGTTGGGGTTGGCCTTCAGGTAGGTGATCAGCTCGGCCACTGTCTTCACCGGCAGGTCGTTGGTCACCACCAGCAGGTTGGGCGCCGACGCGATGTGGCCCACCGGCGCGAAGTCCTTCACCATGTCGTACGGCATCTTCGAGTACAGCGCGCCGTTGATCGAGTGCGTGCCCACGGTGCCGAGCACCAGCGTGTAGCCGTCGGGCGGCGACTTCGCGGCGATGTCGGCGCCGATGTTGCCGCCCGCGCCCGCTTTGTTGTCCACCACGATCGGTTGCCCCAACTGCGCGCGCTCGCTGAACAGGCGCGCCAGGATGTCGGGCGCGCCGCCGGTCGGGAACGTCACCACCAGGCGCAGCGGCTTGTTCGGATAGCCCTGGGCCGCGGCCCATCCGCAGGTCAGGGCCAGACAGGCGCCGATCACGAATGCGCCAAGGCGAGCGGGTCTCATGGACGATGTCTCCTGTGCGATAGCGCCCGCCGTCACGGGCTCGCAGCAGAATAGCCCAAGCATCGCGCTCGCATGGACGACACCAACACCTACCTCGCCTGGCGCTACACGCGCTTCGGTCCGGTCGACCAGGTGCTGAAGCTCGAACGTCTGGCGCGCCAGGAGCCCGCTGCAGGCGCGGCGCTGGTGCAGGTGCACCACGTGTCGATCAACCCGCTGGACTGGAAGCTGGTCGAGGGCCAGTTCCGGCTGTTCATGAAGAGCAAGCCGCCGAGCGGCGTGGGCACCGAGTTCGCGGGTGTCGTGGCCGCGCTCGGCCCCGGCACCACGGGGTTGCAGGTGGGACAGCGCGTGGTCGGCCGATCGATCCCGGCCCGCCAACGGTTGAGCGCGCTCGCCGAGCAGGTGGTGTCGCCTGTCGATCAGTTGGTGCCGCTGCCCGACACGGTCGACAGCGCCCTGGCCTGCACGCTGCCGGTGGCCGGCGTGTCGGCGCTGCAGATGTGCCGCATGGCACACGTGCAGCGCGGCACGCGCGTGCTGGTGCATGGCGCCGCCGGCGGCGTGGGCCACGCCTGTGTGCTGTGGGCACTGCAGCTCGGCGCCGAAGTCAGCGCCACCGGCAGTGCCGACAGCCAGCCGTTCCTGCGCTCACTGCGTGCCCAGCACCTGATCGACTACCGGCAAGGCACCGCGTCGTCGTGGGGCGGACCTTTCGATGCCGTGCTCGACTGCGTCGCCCGGCTGGGCCGCCACGATCTGGCCGCGCTGCTGCCGCGCGGCGGTCATGCGGTGGCGACGCTGCCGCGCGTGCCAGGTGTCGCGTTCGATCCGCTGCTCAATCCGCTGCGCGCGATCCAGCGCCACACGCTGATGGTCAAGAGCAGCCGCGCCGACATCGCGACGCTGCTGCACGCGCTCGAGCAAGGCACGTTCGTGCCGCGGGTGACGCAGCGCGTGGCGCTGGCCGACGCGGTGCAGGCGTTGCGCGCATCGCGCGGCGGCCACGCGCGCGGCAAGCTGGTGATCGAGGTGCGCGCGCCGTAGCCCACGCGCCGTCAGGCGCCGAACGCGCGCGCGAAGCGCGGCGCCAGCTCGCGCAGCCGTTCGATCGGCTCGTTGGCAAACACGAGCCGCAGGTAGCGCGCGCTGTCGTCGTCGCCCCAGTTCTCCATCGACGTGGCCGCGACGCCGTGCTCGAGCAGTGCGGCCGAGGCCTGGGCGCCCGTCAGTCCGCGCGGCGCCATGTCGATCAGCAGCGACCAGCCCCCCGCAGCGGGCACGACGCGAAAGCCGCCGCTCAGCGACTGCACGATGAGGTCGTGGCGCTGCTGCCAGGTGGCGATACAGCCGGCGATGCCGTCGTCGCTGGCGTCGATCGCCGCGGCCACGGCCTGCTGCGCGATGCCCACCGGGCACACCACGTTGGAGATCGCGACGCGGCCGATCGCTTCGGCGGCCTGCGACGGGCTCACCACCCAGCCGACGCGCCAACCGATCATGCGGTACTCCTTCGACGCGGCACCGACCGTCACGGTGCGCTCGGGCATGCCGGGAAACTGCGCCGGATGCCAATGCGGCACGCCGTCGAACAACAGCCGCTCCATCGCGCTGTCGTAGACCATCCAAGCGTCGGCGGCGACGCAGGCCGCGCACACCGCGACCCATTCGTCGCGGTTCAGCACCGCGCCGCTCGGCATCGAAGGGCTCATCATCAAGAAGGCGCGTGTGCGCGGCGTCACTGCGCGCGCCAGCGTCGACGGGTCAAGGCGCCAACCGCCGGCCTCGGGCACCAGGCGGATGAAGCGCGGCACACCGCCGGCCAGCCGCACGCGGTTGATCAAGCCGACATAGGTGGGGCTGGTCAGCACCACCTCGTCGCCGGGCTCGATGAGCGCCAGCAGCGCGTTCAGCACGCCGCTCAAGCCGCCGGCCGAGATGAAACACTGGCGCCGCCAATCCAGGCTGTTCGCGGGGTAGCCACCGCTGCGCTCGACCAGCCGCGTCGCCGCCTGGCGCAGCCGATCGTGGCCGAAGAACGGCAGGTAGCTGTTGGCGGCGTCGTCACCGACCGCGGCGCGCGTCGCCTCCAGCGCCACGCGCGGCGGCGCGAGGTCGGTATCGAGGTTCTCCAGCCGCAGCACCGACGGGTCGCGCAGTGCGTCGGCGGCATCGCCCATGCGCTCGACGCCGATCGGCGTCATCGACGCCGTGCGCGCACCCGGCTGCGGCGCGCTCGAGGAGGACGTGGACATGCGGACTCCCTGCTCGTGCACTGCACGGACACACGCTTTGTACGATCATCGCCGGCCACTTGTCGAAATCGGCGGCCGCCGTCCGACATTGTCCAGGCGAGGCACTGTCGCACCGCCGCGAACCTTGGAGCGCTGACATGGAATACCTGCTGATGATCTACTCCGACCCCGCCGGCTACGACAAGCTGAGCCCGTCGCAACAGGCCGAGGGCCTGGCCGCCTACGGCGCCTACCACGAGGCCCTCAAGAAGGCCGGCGTGCTGAAGAACAGCAACCGGCTGCGCCCGGCCTCGGCGGCCACCACGGTGCGCCTGCAGTCGGGCAAGACCCAGGTGCTCGACGGCCCCTATGCCGAGACGCGCGAGCAGCTCGGTGGCTACTTCCTGATCGACGTGCCCGATCTCGACGCCGCGCTGTCGTGGGCCGCACGCTGCCCGGGCGCCGCGCACGGCATCGTCGAGGTGCGGCCAGTGTGGGCGATGTGAGGGGTCGGATCGCGTGACCTCGCCGTCGGATGCCGCGGCAGGCGCGGCCGAGGCCGCCGCGCGCCGCAGCTACAGCAAGCTGATCGCGTTCCTGGCCGCGCGCACGCGCGACGTCGCCGGTGCCGAGGACGCGTTGTCCGAGGCCCTGGCGGTCGCGCTCACCGAGTGGCCGCTGCACGGTGTGCCCCATACGCCCGATGCCTGGCTGCTGACAGTGGCGCGACGCAAGCTGATCGACGCGGTGCGCCGGCGCCGCCTCGACGAGGCGGCGTCCGAGCATCTGCTGTGGCTCGCCGAGCTGCAGGCCGACGACGACAGCGAGCCGGCCTGGCCCGACCGCCGCCTGGGCCTGCTGTTCGCGTGTGCGCACCCCGGCATCGCGCGCGAGCTGCACGCGCCGCTGATGCTGCAGGTGGTGCTCGGCTTCGACGCCACCACCATCGCGTCGGCGTTCCTGGTGGCACCTGCCACGATGGCGCAGCGGTTGGTGCGCGCCAAGACCAAGATCCGGCAAGCCGGCATCGGCTTCGAGGTGCCGCAAGGCGACGCGCTGCGCGAGCGGCTGGGCACGGTGCTCGATGCGATCTACGCGGCGTATGCCGAAGGCTGGTCCGATCCCGAAGGCGTCGACGCACGGCGCCGCAACCTGGCCGACGAAGCCATCTGGCTCGGCCGGCTGGTGGCGTCCCTGCTGCCCGACGAGGGCGAGGCGCTCGGCCTGCTGTCGTTGATGCTGCACACGCACGCGCGACGCGATGCGCGCCGTGACGCCGCTGGCGATTACGTGCCGCTGAGCGAGCAGGACCCGGCGCGCTGGGACGCGCCGCTGGTCGACGACGCCGAGGCGCTGCTGCACCGCGCGAACCGTTGCGCCGCCGCGCCGGGGCGCTACCAGCTCGAGGCGGCGGTGCAGTCGGCGCACGCGATGCGGCGCCGCACCGGCGCGATCGACTGGCCGGCGATCGAACGCCTGTACGACGCGTTGTGCGAGCTCACCGGTTCGCCGGTGGCCGCGCTCAATCGCGCGGTGGCGCTGGCCGAGACGCGCGGGGCCGCCGCCGCGCTGGCCGCGCTCGACGCGCTGGCGCACGATGCGCGCCTGGCCGACTACCAGCCGCACTGGGCCGCGCGCGCCGAGCTGCTGGCGCGCAGCGGGGCGCTCGATGCCGCGCAGCAGGCGTACGCACAGGCGATCGGGCTGGAGCGCGAGCCCGCAGTGCGGCGCTACCTGCAGCAGCGCGCGGCGCACTGGCGACAACGCGCCGCCGCGGTGTCTTCCACGGCGCGTTGACTGCGGTCACCTAGGCGACCGCGCCCGCTCGTGGCAACCCTGCTGCCGGGGTGGCCGATCCGGCACACAATCGCCGCACCCCGGCCCGTGGCAGCGCGCGGCCGCAGGCCATCACGAGGAGACCCCATGCAGATCTGGAAATGCGCGGCAGCCATCGCCGCGTGCGCGCTCGGCGCCGCCGCGGCGCAGGCGCAGGACCTCCGCATCGGCGCCAACCTGCCGATGAGCGGTCCCAACGCCGAATACGGCGAGCTGTTCTCCAACGCCGCCAAGCTCGCGATCGAGCACATCAACGCCGACAAGCTGCTCAGCAAGAAGCTGGACCTCGTGATCGAAGACAGCCAGGCCCAGCCGCAGCAGGGCGTGGTGGCGATGAACAAGCTGGTCAACGTCGAGAAGGTGCCGTTCGTGCTGTCGGCGTTCACTGCGGTGTCGAAAGCGGTGGCCCCGGTGGGCGACAAGGCGCACGTGGTCACCGTCAACGGCGGCGCGATCGGGCCCGACCTGGCCGAACTCGGCGACTACTTCTGGAACGTGATCCCGCTGGTCAACCTCGAGGTGCAGGCGATGGCGCCGTACCTGGTGAAGGAACGCGGCTTCAAGAAGATCGCGCTGGTGTACGTCGACGATCCCGCCGGCGAGGCGATCCGCAAGGAGCTCGAGACCCACCTGCCGAAGAACGGCGGCGCGCTGGTGGCCGCGATCCAGGTGCCGCGCGCGTCGCAGCAGTTTTCGGGCGTCGCCGCCAAGGTGCGCGAGGCCTCGCCCGACCTCGTGTACATCGCATCGTTCGGGGCGCAGCAGGCGCAGATCGCCAAGCAGCTGCGCGACAACGGCGTCGCCCAGCAGCTGGCCAGCTACTCGGCATACTCGGCGCCCACCGCGGCGCAGCTGCCCGAATCGAAGGGCGCGCTCTACACCACGCAGGTGATCAACTGGAGCGGCGACCCGCTGAGCCAGCGCGTGGCCAAGGACTGGCAGGCCAAGACCGGCAAGGAGCCGAGCGCCTACATCGCCAACTACTACAACGCGGTGCTGATCTTCGCCAAGCTGGCGCAGGCGCTGGAGAAATCGGGGCAGCCGATCACCGGAGAGAACCTGCTGAAGCAGCGCAAGGCCATGAGCAGCTTCGACGTGGTGGGCGGCAAGCTGACGTTCCTGCCCAACGGCACTGTCAGTGTGCCGTTGCAGGTCAACGAGACCGATGGCGGCGCCGGCAAGCCGGTGAAGACGAACATCGTCGTCGCGCCCTGATGCGTTGCGCCTTCGTCGGCTGCGCGCGCCTGCCCGGCGCGCAGTGAGCCGACCGTGCTGCTGCTCCAGCTGCTGATCAACGGGCTGCAGTTGGGCGCGATCTACGCGCTCACCGCAGTCGGCTTCGCGCTGATCTTCGGCTCGACGCGGATCTTCCACGTCGCGCACGGCGCGGCGTTCACGCTCGCGGCGTACCTGTTCTGGTGGTCGTTCACCAAGCTGCACTGGCACTGGCTGGCCGCTCTGGTGCTCGCCGCGGCGGTGGTGATCGCGTTCGGTGTCGCGATGGAGCGCTGGATCTACCGCCCGATCCAGCGCCACGAGGGGGCGTTCTTCACCGTGTTCATCGCCGCGTTCGGCATGCAGATCGTGGTGCAGAACGCGGTCGGCACGGTGTTCGGGCGCGGCTTCGAGACCGTGACGGTCGCGCTGTCGCGCGCGGTGCCGGTGGCGACCGGCTTGTACGTCGCGCCGGTGGCTGCGGTGGCGATCGGCACCGCGATCGTCTGCTTCATCGCGCTGGCCTGGTTCCTGACGCGCACGCA
>Ga0068860_100001838_pt1 | contig 22607 bp, 17 predicted proteins | sample KBSSwiS32_FD_66597 | JGI IMG/M metagenome (GOLD analysis project Ga0068860, IMG submission 66597) | Switchgrass rhizosphere microbial communities from Kellogg Biological Station, Michigan, USA - KBS Switchgrass S3-2 | ecosystem: Host-associated > Plants > Roots > Rhizosphere > Soil ...
GGCGGGTCGCGGGGGGTGGAGGTCCACAGCCTGGAGCTGGACCTGGCGCCGCTGCGGTTGGCGTTGCGGGCGCCGGAGGCGTTCCCGTTCCTGCAGCCGTGGCGGGAGGCGCTGGAGGGGGTGATGGGGCGGGGGGAGTGGGCGTCCGGGACGGTGCGGTGGCGGCTGCTCCAGGGCGACGCGCGGGAGACGATTGGCGCCGTGCCGGCCGGGCAGGAGCTGGTGCTGTTCGATCCGTTCAGCCCGAAGGTGAATCCGGAGCTGTGGTCGCCGGAGCTCCTGGCCCGCGTGCGCGGGCGCTGCCGGGAGGAGCCGCCGGGGGCGCTGCTGGCGACCTACAGCGCGGCGACGCCGACGCGCGTGTCGCTGCTGGTGGCGGGGTTCTTTGTCGGGGTGGGGGTGGCGACCGCCGGCAAGCGCGAGACCACGGTGGCGGCGACGAGGATCGACGCGCTCCGATCACCGCTCGGCGAGCGGTGGCTGGAGCGATGGCGGCGCTCGCCGTCGCGCGCGCCGCACGGGCAGGCGCTCACTCCTGAGATCGAGGCGAAGGTGCTGGCGCATCCGCAATTCGCCTCGTCGCCCGGGTCCCGCTAGACGAGGCGCGCTCGCTCGCGCGCCTCACCCACTCACCGCGGGGCGGCGTCCGCTTCCGCACGCCACCCACGCGCGCTCGCGCCTCCCCCATTCCCCGGAGCGGCGGCTCTGCACTCCGCCCCGTTGCGGCACAGCGCCTGAAGCTCACCTGCACCCTGCATCCGCCGCGCAGCAGATGTCCGTCACCGGCGCGCCGGCATCCACCGGCCCGCACCCGAAGAACGGCACCGAGAAGCAGGCCTGTCCCGCCGGGCAGCCGCCGTCGGCGGTGCAGCGCAGGTGGCAGAGGTCGTCCCCGGCGAAGCGCCCCGCGTCGGGGGTGCCGCCATCCAGCGGCGAGGGGATGCAGCCGCCGTCCGCCACGCGGACGCACGACACCTGCGTGTAGCAGGCCTCGTCCTCCGCGCACGTGGTGGGGAAGCACTGCCCGCTGCGGCGGTCCGCGCACGCGTACGCCACCTGCCCGCCCACCCAGGTGCACTTGCGGTTCACGCAGTGGACCGATCCCTTGTCCTGGTCCGAGCACATCCCGCTCCACGCGCAGCGCGGGCACGCGCAGTAGCGCGCCACCTCCGCGCGCCCCGCGTCCAGGAAGTCCGCCAGGCCGGCGTCGTTCACCGCGAAGGGCGGACAGCTCCCCCACCCCGTGCACTGGCCGGACAGCGGCGCGACCACGCACTCCGCGGTGAGGCGGCAGTCCTGCTGCTCACGCTGGAAGCGCTGGAGCGCGCACAGGAGCGTCCCGTCGTTGGGGCAGACGAACGCCTGCGGCGCGCACCCGGGCACGAAGTACTGCTCCTCGCTGGGCTGCCCCGCGTCCACGCACAACACCCCCGCGTCCCCCACCACCGGCGGAAGGCACAGCCGCGACTGCCCCGCCGAGCACTGGAAGCTGGAGACGGTGGCCGCCGGGCACGTCCACCCGATCGGCGGCGAGCAGACCGGGTCCGCCACCGCCGGCCCCCCGCACCCGTCGCAGCACTGCGGCTGGCCGAGCGCCGGGCAGTCGATCTCCTGCGAGTCGAACAGGTGGTCCACCACGCAGCTCATCCCCGCCCCGCTGGCCCACAGGCCCGCGGCCACCCCCGCCATGCCGGCCAGCGCCGGCGCGCGCCAGCGCTTCACGACTGGCTCCCCGCCTGCACGCCGACGCCGAACCACACGCCCAAAAACGGCACCGTCCCCACGCTGGTGGTGTCCGGCCCGACGATCAGGATCCGGTGCTGGATGAACCACCCGCTCAGCCGCGCCCCCAACCACCCGCTCACCACGCCCAGCTCGAGCAGCGCGCGCACCCCGGCGTACGCCCCTCCGTCCAGCGACGAGAACCCCTCCGCGTCCACCGGGCCCAGGAACCCGAGCGGCGTCACCTCCACCCGCCCCGCCTGCAGCCCCGCCACCACCTCCAGCGGCGCCCGCGACGGGCGGTACGCGCCGCCCGCGGCGAGCACGAACCCGCGGTTCCAGCTGAAGAAGAACCGGTCGACGGTCAGGAACCGCGAGGGCGTGAGCATCGCCGACAGCTCACCCCAGTACGGCAGCCGGGGCGGCCCCAGCAGCACCCACGCCTCGAACCCCGGCGACGTGCCCCCCCCATCCAGCAGCGCGCCCGCCCCCACCCCTCCGCCGATCCGCAGCGGCAGCTCCAGCCCGGGCGACAGCTCCCGCCGCGCGGCGGAACGCGCCGGCGCGCGCGGCCGGGTCGGACCCTCCTCCTCCACCGGGCCGCCCTCCGGCGCGTCCACGATGGGCGGCGGCGGCAGCACCCCCGCCTCGCGCCAGGCGCCGTGCGCCAGCGCCCACTGCCGGACGCGCTGGACGGCGAGGTCCGCCAGCGCCGGGCAGCCCTCGCCCCGCACCATCCCGTCGTCCAGCACCCGCCCGCCGAGGTCGACGACCTGCACCTGGGCGCCGCCCTGGACGGCCTGCACCCGCACCCGGATGGCGGAGGACAACCCGGTCAGCCGCTGCTCGACGTCCGCCGACAACAGCGGGCACTCGCCCGTCGCGGGGGCGGCTTCCCCCAGCACCAGCGCGGCCGAAGCCGCCAGAGCGAGCGCGGGAGCCAGCACCTTCGCCCTACGCGCCGCCCTTGGCCTGTTCCCTGGCCCAGGTGTCCTTGAGCGTCACGGTGCGGTTGAACACCAGCGCCTGCGGCGTGGCGTCCTTGTCGACGCAGAAGTACCCCAGCCGCTCGAACTGGAACCGGTCCCCGGGCTTCGCCGGCGCCAGCGACGGCTCCAGCATCGCCCTGGGCACCACCTGCAGCGATTCGGGGTTGAGGTTCTCCTTGTAGTCGAACGTCTTGTCGTCCTTCCGCTCCTTCGGCGCGCGGTCCGGCTCCGGGACCTTGAAGAGGCGGTCGAAGAGGCGGACCTCGGCGGGGATCGCGTGCTCGGCGGAGACCCAGTGCAGCGTGGCCTTCACCTTCCGCCCGTCCGGCGCGTCGCCGCCCCGGGTGGCCGGGTCATAGGTGCACTTCAGCTCCGTCACCTGCCCGGCGGCGTCCTTGGTCACGCCTACGCACTTGATGAAGTACCCGTAGCGCAGCCGGACCTCCGCGCCCGGCGAGAGGCGGAAGAACTTCTTGGGCGGGTTCTCCATGAAGTCGTCCTGCTCGACGTAGAGCGTCCCCGAGAAGGGCACCTCGCGCGAACCGGCGCTCTCGTCCTCCGGGTTGTTCACCGCCTTCACCATCTCCACCTGCCCGGCCGGCCAGTTCTCGATCACCACCTTGAGCGGGCGGAGCACCGCCATCCGCCGCAGCGCGCGCTTGTTGAGGTCGTCGCGGACCGCGTTCTCCAGGCGGCCCACGTCGATCAGGCTCTCGAACTTGGTGACGCCGATGTCCTCGCAGAAGCTGCGCACCGACTCCGGCGTGTAGCCGCGCCGCCGGATGCCGGAGATGGTGGGCATCCGCGGGTCGTCCCAGCCCTTCACGTGCCCGCCCTTGACCAGCTCCAGCAGCTTGCGCTTGGACATCACGGTGTACGTGAGGTTGAGCCGGGCGAACTCGATCTGCTGCGGGTGGAAGATCCCCAGCTCCTCCAGGAACCAGTCGTAGAGCGGGCGGTGGTTCTCGAACTCCAGCGTGCAGAGCGAATGGGTGATCTTCTCGACCGAGTCCTCCAGCCCGTGCGCCCAGTCGTACATCGGGTAGAGGCTCCACCGGTCGCCGGTGCGGTGGTGGGTGGCGTGGAGGATCCGGTACATCACCGGGTCGCGCATGTTCAGGTTGGGCGACGCCATGTCGATCTTGGCGCGCAGCGTGCGCGACCCGTCCGGGAACTCCCCTTTGCGCATCCGCTCCAGGAGGTCGAGGTTGTGCTCGGGGCTCCGGTTCCGGTGCGGGCTCTCCTTGCCCGGCTGGGTGAGCGTGCCGCGCGTCTCCCGGATCTGCTCGGCGGTGAGGTCGCAGACGTAGGCCTGCCCCATCTTCACCAGCTGCACCGCCCAGTCGTACATCTGCTGGAAGTAGTCGGAGGCGTAGTAGACCTTGTCGCCGTAGTCGGCCCCCAGCCACTTCACGTCCTCGATGATCGAGTCGACGTACTCCTGCTCCTCCTTCACCGGGTTGGTGTCGTCGAAGCGGAGGTTGAACTTCCCCTTGTTCTCCGCCGCCATCGCATAGTTGAGGCAGATGCTCTTGGCGTGGCCGATGTGGAGATAGCCGTTGGGCTCGGGGGGGAACCGGGTGTGCACCAGGCCGCCGTTCTTCCCGGTGCGGAGGTCCTCCGCGATGAGCTGCCGGATGAAGTGGACGGGCTTTGGGTCCTGCTCGGGTTTGGAACCGACCTGCGGAATGTCCGCCATGGGGGCGTTGGTAACACAACTCCCCTAGGCGCGCGCGAACGCGTCAGCCAGGAAGGCGAAGCACGCCTTCACGTTCGGTGTGCGCGCCCGCTCCGGCGCCGCCACCGCGTGCAGCTTCGGCCCCTCCGCCGAGAAGCGCTGGAGCACCTCCTTCAGCCGCCCGTCCCGCAGCCTCTCCCCCACCATGAAGTCCAGCACCTGGCAGACGCCGAACCCGGCCGCCGCCGCCTCCAGCATCAGCTCGCCCTGGTCGATGCGCAGCCGCCCCTCCACCCTCACCTCCGCCACCCCCGCCCCGGGGCCGCCCTTCCCGTCCGCGAACGTCCAGTCGCGCGGCCGCCCGTTCGGGGCCACGAACTGCACGCAGGTGTGCCTGGCCAGCTCCTCCGGGCGCGACGGCTCCCCGCGGCGCGCCAGGTACGAAGGGGCGGCCACCGTCACCCAGCGGGACGCGCCCAGGAGCCGGGAGATCAGCGCGGAGTCCTCGCGCGCCCCCACCCGCACGCCCACGTCCACCTGCTCCTCCTGCAGCCGCACCAGCCGGTCCGTCATCGTCACCCGCACCGACAGCTCCGGGTAGCGCGCCGCCAGCCGGGGCAGCGCCGGCACCACCACCCGCCCCAGGATGAACGGCAGGCTCAAGGACAGCTCCCCGCGCGGCTGCCGCCGGGACTCGGAGAGCTGCTCGTGGCCGGCGTGGAGGCTGGAGATGGCCTCCCGGCAACGGGTGAGGAACTCCGCCCCCTCCGGGGTGAGCGCCACCGCCCGCGAGGTGCGCTGGAGCAGCTTCACCCCCAGCTTCTCCTCCAGCTTCAGCACCGCCTTGCTCACCGCCGCCGGGGTCAGCCCCAGCTTCTGCGCCGCGCGCCGGTAGCTGCGCTCCTCGGCCACGTGGAAGAAGTGGGGCACGCCGGTGAAGAGGTCGCCGTCCATTGTCAACTCCTGGTTGACGGTATGACGAAATAGGCTCGCTCGCCAATCAGGGCTTTACGGCGCATCTTGGCGGTCGAAAAGGAGACGCGCCCATGCAGACCACCGACCGCAGCACCGCCACCCCCCGCAAGGCCCGCGCAGTGGAGGAAGGCCCCCGCCTGGACGGGAAGATCGCCGTCGTCACCGGGGGCAGCTCCGGCATCGGCGGGGAGATCTCCCGCCAGCTCGCCGCGCTCGGCGCCACCGTGGTGGCGGTGGGCCGGAACCAGGAGAAGGGCCTGGCCTTCGCCGCCGACCTCCGCGCCGCCACCGGCAACAAGAGCGTCGACTTCATCTCCGCGGACATGTTCTCCCAGACCGCCGTTCGCTCCCTCGCGCAGGAGCTGCAGCGGCGCTACCCGCGCATCGACCTGCTGGTGAACAACGTGGGCGGCGCGTTCTTCAAGCGCGGCGTGACGGTGGACGGGATCGAGCAGACCTTCGCGCTCAACGTGCTGACGCCGTTCCTGCTCACCCAGCTGCTGCTCCCCTCGCTGAAGCAGTCCGCGGGGGCGAAGATCGTCAACGTCGCCACCAAGCTCACCGACGGGACGAAGATCAACTTCGACGACCTGCAGGACGAGAAGAAGTACAGCGCCATCGGCACCTACGGCCGCGCCAAGCTGGGCCTGATGCTCGTCTCCACGGAGCTGGGCCGCCGGCTGGAGGGGACCAACGTGCAGGTGGCCTACGTCCACCCCGGCGTGGTGCCGGAGACGGACTTCGGCGTCGGGATGCCGAAGGTGATGCGCGTGCTGGGGCCCATCGTCACCAAGATCATGGGCATCCACGTGACGCTGGAGCAGGCGGCGGACACCGCGGTACACCTCGCCGCGCAGTCGAAGCACGAGGGGCCGAACGGGAGCTACTACATCCGCCGCAAGCTGGCCGACCCGCCGCCGCAGGTGCGGGACCCGCAGGCGGCGAAGCGGCTGTGGGAGGCGTGCGAGGCGCTCACCCGCCTGCGCGCCTAGACGAACCAGGAAGTCAGGAGACACACGACATGAAGATCGCCGTCCTCGGAACGGGAATGGTGGGCGAGACCATCGCCTCCAAGCTGGTGCAGGTGGGCCACGAGGTGATGATGGGCTCGCGCACCGCGAGCAACGAGAAGGCCGCGGCCTGGGTGAAGAAGGCGGGCAAGGGCGCCTCGCAGGGGACGTTCGCGGACGCCGCCCGGCACGGGGAGATGGCCTTCAACTGCACCGCCGGCGTCGGGTCGCTGGACGCGCTCAAGGCCGCGGGCGCGGACAACCTCAAGGGGAAGGTGCTGTTGGACCTCGCCAACCCGCTGGACTTCTCCAAGGGGATGCCGCCGCGGATCCTGGTGAATTCGGACGACTCGCTGGGCGAGCAGATCCAGCGCGCCTTCCCGGACACCCAGGTGGTCAAGACGCTCAACACCGTCAACTGCCTGCTGATGGTGGACGCCAGCCGGGTGGCCAACGGCGACCACACCATGTTCATGGCCGGCAACGACGTCCACGCCAAGAGCCGGGTGGCGGAGATCCTCCGCGGCTGGTTCGGCTGGAAGCACCTGCTGGACCTGGGCGACATCTCCGCCGCGCGCGGGATGGAGTGGTACCTGGGGCTGTGGGTGCGCTCCTGGGGCGCGCTCCAGACCGGGGACTTCAACGTCAAGATCGTCAAGAACGGCTAGCGCGGGGCGCGGTCGATCGGGGCTCAGTCCCCGAGAACCCAGGGGACGCTGATGCGGCGGCCTGCGGCCGCGGTCGATCGGGGCTCAGTCCTCCGGGGCGAACGCGCCCAGCCCGCCCACCAGCTCGCGGATCTTCTTGGCGCTGTCGATGGTGTCGGCCAGCGCCTCGTCCAGGTCGCGCCAGTGCGCCTCGGTGGGCGGCTGCGCGCGCCCGCGGAGCGCGGCCAGCTCCTCGCGCACGTAGCTGAGGTTGGACATCACCGAGGCGAGCGGGTTGTTCAGCTCGTGCCGCAGCGCCGAGGCCAGCGCGGCGGCGGTCCGCTCCTGCCCCGGCTCCAGCAGCCGCTCGCGGCGCGCCTGGCGGTGCGCGGCGGCGGCCACCTCCCGCGCCACCGCCGGGCCCAGCCGGTCCAGGCGGTCGCGGCGGAGGTACTCGCAGGCGCCGGAGCGCATCGCCTCCACCGCCGGCTCCTCCCCCGCCGAGCGCCCCAGCGCGATCAGCGGCACGTCCAGGCCGCGCGCGCCGATCGCCTCCACGGCGACCGCCAACTCCAGGCCGGACAGCTCCGCGTCCGCGATCAGCACGTCCCAGGGGAGCGCCGCCAGGAGCTGCTCCAGCTCCTCCGGCGTGGTCACCACCTGCGCGAAGGGGACCATGCCCGCGCGCTGCAGCTCGCGCAGCAGGTCGTAGGCGCCTTCGGGCGCCGCCTCGGCGATCAGCACCCGCACCGGCGTGGGAACGTCCATGCGCCTCCCCCCAGCTCCCCGGACGCAAGCCTTTCAGCGTTGGCCGGTGGCGCGCAAGGCGGGACGCGCGGCACGACGCGCTAGACTCCGCCGCCCATGTCGTGCCCGTCCGACGGAGAGCTGATCTCCCTGGCCCAAGGCGAGCTGGCGTCCCCGGACGCCGAGCGGGTGGCCGCCCACGCCCGGACCTGCGCCGCCTGCCGGATGACGCTCTCCAAGCTGACCGACCCGGGCGAAGGAGCCGACTCGCGCGACGACTCGGGCGAGGTCCCCGCGCTCACCGCCAGCGACGGCCAGGGCGGCGGCAACGGTGGCGGGGTCCCCTTGGGCCTCGGGCGGCCGACGCCGCTGACGACCCCCGAGGTGTCCTCCCGCGCCACCCCCGCCGGCGCCGGCGGCGACCCCGGCGTCCCCTTCGGCCTCGGGCGGCCGACGCCGCTGACGACCCCCGCGATCCGCGGCGGCCACACCCTCCCCGTCCTCCCCGACGGCACGCCCCCCGTCACCGGGAACGACGAAGAGGAGGCGGAGCCCCTGGAGCGCGGCGCGGCGGTGGGCCGCTACGACATCCTCCAGCACCTCGCCTCGGGCGGGATGGGCGCGGTGTACGCCGCCTACGACCCGCAGCTGGACCGCCGCGTGGCGCTCAAGGTGCTGGCCCACCGCGGGCGGTCGGAGGTGAGCCGGGAGCGGCTGCAGCTGCGGCTGCAGCGCGAGGCGCAGGCCATGGCCCGCCTCACCCACCCCAACGTGGTGGCGGTGCACGACGTGGGCACCTTCCAGGGCCGCGTCTTCCTCGCCATGGAGTTCGTGGACGGGGAGAACCTCAAGGACTGGCTGCGGGAGAAGAAGCGGAGCTGGCAGGAGGTGCGCGAGATCTTCGTCCAGGCCGGGCGCGGGCTGGCGGCGGCGCACGCGGTGGGGCTGATCCACCGCGACTTCAAACCGGACAACGTCCTCATCGGCAAGGACGGGCGGGCGCGGGTGGCGGACTTCGGCCTGGCGCGGCCCATGGGCGAGTCCCGCCACGGGGAGCCGGACGACCTCGCCGGCACCGGCTCCGTGGAGCTGGCGCTCCTGGACACGCCCTTGACCCAGGCCGGCACCATCATGGGGACGCCGCGCTACATGGCGCCGGAGCAGATCCGCGCCGAGTCCGCGGACGCCCGCACGGACCAGTTCAGCATGGCGGTGGCGCTGTACGACGCGCTCTACGGCGTCCGCCCCTTCGAGCCGAAGACGCTGGCGGAGCGGCTGGACGCCATCGAGGCCGGGAAGATCCAGGCGCCGCCCGCCGGGCACGGCGTCCCGGAGTGGCTGGGCCAGGCGGTGCGCCGCGCGCTCTCCGCCGACCCGGCCAAGCGCTTCCCCACCATGGACGCGTTCCTGGACGCGCTCCAGCAGGACGCCCGCAAGGGGAAGGCCAACGCCCGCCTGGCCGCGGCGGTGGGCGCCGTGGTCGCGGTGGCGGCCGCGGGGGCGTACGCGCTCAAGCCGGACCTGCGCTGCAAGGGAGCCGAGCGGCTCCTGGAGGGCGCCTGGGACGCGGACCGGCGCGCGGCCATGAAGCGCGCGTTCGCCGCCCACCCGGACGGCGAGGCCCAGTTCGAGCGCGCCTCGGGCGTGCTGGACGACTACGCGCGCCAGTGGGCGCTGATGCGCGAGGAGGCCTGCGCCGCCACCCGCATCCGCGGCGACCAGCCGGAGTCGTTGATGGCGCTGCGGATGGATTGCCTGGACCTGCGGCAGCACGAGCTGCAGTTCCTCACCGCGCTGCTCGCCGCCGCCGACAAGAAGCTGGTGGAGGGCGCGGTGGACGCGGCGTCCGGCCTCTCCAGCGTGCGCTCCTGCGCGGACGCCGCGTCGCTGGGGCAGCAGGCGCCGCTCCCGGACGACCCGCTGGCCCGCGACGCCGTCCAGAAGACCAAGCAGATGCTGGCGGAGGTGCACGCGCTCTTCGACGCCGGCCGCTACAAGGTGGGGCTGGAGCGGGTCGCCGCCGGGGTCGAGCGCGCGCGGGAGCTCAAGTACAAGCCGGTGGAGGCCGAGGCGCTCTTCCTGCAGGGCCTGCTCCTGAGCCGCACCGGCGAGGGCCGGCGCGGCGCGGAGGTCCTCAAGACGGCGGCGCTGGCGGCGGACGCGGGGCGAGCGGACCGGCTGCGCGCCCGGGTGGCGAGCGAGGCGGTGTTCGCGCTCTCGCTGGGTGGGCAGGTGGAGGACTACGCCCGCGCGGAGGACTGGGCGGCGGAGGCGCAGGCGGTGCTGGACCGGCTGGGCGGCGACGCCGAGCAGCAGGGCGCGCTGCTGGTCAACCTGGGCACCCTCCACTCCCGCGAGGGGCAGAACGCGGTGGCGGCCACGGTGCTCGAACGCGCCCGGCAGCTGATGACCGCGGAGCTGGGGCACGACGACCCGCGCACGCTCAACGCCACCGGCAACCTGGCGTACGTCTACGAGAAGCTGGGCCGGCTGGACGAGTCCATCGCGCTCCTGGGCGAGACCATCGCCTCCACCCGCCGGCGCCTGGGGCCCGACCACGCCTCCCTGTTCCCGCGCTTCTACGCCACCGCCCAGGCCCAGATTCAGCGCCACGACTACGGCACCGCGCACAAGAACATCGACGAGGCCCTGCGCATCGCGCGCAAGCACATGGGCGACGAGAACCCGCGGGTCGCCAGCGCGCTGGACATCAAGGCCACCATCTTCCAGGAGGAGCGCCGCTACCAGGACTCGCTGGCCACCTACCAGCAGTCGCTGGGGATCAAGCAGAAGGTGCTCAAGCCGGACGACCAGGACTTCTCGTACTCGTACGACGGCATCGGCCAGTCGCTGCTGGGGCTGGGGCGCCCGGCGGAGGCCAGGCCGATGCTGGAGAAGGCGCTGTCCATCCGCGGCAGCGACCCGGTGGACCTGGCCGACACCCAGTACGCCCTGGCGCAGACCCTGTGGCAGCTGGGGCAGCAGAAGCCCGCGGCGATCAAGTACGGCGAGCAGGCGCTGCAGAACTACCAGCGCGCCGGGCGGCGCGAGCGCGCCACCGAGGTGGAGGAGTGGCTGTCGCGGAGGCGGTGACCTCCCGCTAGCCGTTGCTGCCGCCGCTCCCGCCGCCGCCGCCGAAGCCGCCCGATCCGGACCCGCCGCCGCCGGGCTGGCCCCACGCGGCGTTGTGCATGAAGTCCGGCGGCTGGTTCTGCACGTGGCCGGGCTGGTAGACGACCGCGTTGAGCCCGTTGGTGAGGTCGTCCATGGTCTTCTTGCTCACCTGGCCGGTCTGGGGGTCCTTCACCCAGATGTTGCCCTCGCGGTCCTTGCCCAGCACGGCCATCCAGTGGTTGTTGACGTTGACCATCACCGGCGCGCGCGGCTTGGCGTTGTCGATCATCTCCTCGGCGGCCTTCTGGGCCTGGGCGCGCTGCTCCTCGGTGGCGGCGGGCGGCTTGCCGGGCTCGTCCGCCGGCGGCATGTAGACCGCGTCCCAGCCGCCGCCCAGGATGCCCTTGTCGTTGAGGCCGCTCTTGAGCTGGTCGCCGGTGACGCCCTGGGTGGCCGCCTGCTGCGCCTGGCCGGGCGCGGTGACCGGCTGCTGGTTGTTGACCGCCTCCTGGTCGAACGTCTTGGCGAACAGCTGCTGGGTGACGGAGCGGGACTTGTCGTTCGGGTCGAACTGGCCGTTCACCTTCATCGTGTTCGACTTGGCGCCGAACCACTTGGCCCACTCGGGGGTGAGCTCCACCTGCCCCTTCTCGCCCAGGCCCTGCATCATCCGCGCGTACTCGGCCGGCTGGGTGAGCGCCATCACGAACGCCGCGGTGGTGCCGCCGCAGTCCTTGTTGCCCGACCCCTGGCGGATCTGCTCCGGGTGGTTGAGGTCGTGCGCGATCTGGCCCAGGAGCTGGGTCCGGTCCACGCCGACGTCGGTGGTGCCGCCCTTGGCGAGCTGGGCCATCGAGTCCAGCGTGCCCTGGAAGTCGCGGTTCACCGACCCGTCGGTGAGCTTGCCGGTGAACAGCAGGTCGCGCATGTCGCTCACGCGCCCGGCCTGCGACGGGTCCTTCTTCAGCGCGTCCTCCACCTGCAGGTACTCGTCCAGCTTGCCGGAGGTGAGCAGCTTGCGGAGGTTGTCCACCGAGGAGGACGGGGTGGCGATGGTCGCCTGCGGGCCCACGGTGCGGTAGCGCCAGGTGTCGCTGGCCTGCGCGTGCAGCTCGTCGTAGCGGGTCTTCTGGTCCGGCGGCAGCGCGTCGTACGCCTTCTTCTGCTCGTCGGTCATGCCCTCGGTGGGCTTGTCCGCCGGCGGCGGGTTGAGCGCGTCCTGCAGCACGCCCGGCTGGCCGATGTCGGCGAGCTTGGCGATGGTCGACTTGTCGCTCCACAGGTCGTCCATGTGGCCGACGAACCCGCCGATCGCGCCGCCGACCTTCGCTCCGATGGAGCCGATCGCGTCGGCCACCGGCGCCACCACCGGCGCGACCGCGTCCACCACCGGCTTGACCACCGGGGCCACCGCGTCCGCCACCGGCTTGAGCGCGTCGGCCACCGGCGCGGCCACGGCCTTCGCCGCGTCCAGCAGCGTGTCGCCCAGGCCGCCGCCGGACTTCTGGTCGAACGCGTCGCCCTGGTTGCGCTGGGTCGTCTGGGGCGCCTTCGCCTGCGCGTCGAAGCCGTCCGCCGGCGCCGGCTGCTGCGCGGGAGCCTGGGCCTGGGGCTTCTGGTCGACCGGCTTCTGATCAACCGGCTTCTGGTCGACGGGCTTGGGGGCCGGAGGGGGCGTCGTCTGCTGAGGCTTCTGCGTCGGGGACGACGGGATCATGGGGAGACCTCGCCACGGGTGAAAACCGGGGACACTCTCGTTGTCTCGGTTTTTAAGTGCCCAGTTTCGCTCTGATCTGACGCACTCCTTTACCCCGAGAAACGTTTCTCTCAGGCGCTGATAGAGGCAGATCGGCGCTGATCTCCCACCCTTGGCGCCAGCCGCACACTGAAGCGCTCTCGCCGGCTGAGAAGGGGGTGTAGTGTCTTTGACAATTCCAATGCCAGTCGACGGCGCGGTGGGGTTCTTGGGATACGGGCGATTCGGGCAGGCCCTGGCGGGGCTCGTCCAGGCCGCGGGGACCCAGGTGCGCGCGTTCGACCCAGTGTCGCCGCCGCCCGGAGACGTCGCGGTCGGATCGGTCCAGGCGCTGGCGGCCGCGTCGAAGGTCGTGCTCCTGGCGGCGCCGCTGGACGCGATGGCCGGCGCGGTGGAGGCGCTGGCGCCGCACGTGGGGCCGGACCACCTGGTGGCGGACGTGGGGAGCGTGAAGGTCGGGCCGGCCGCGGCCATGGAGCGGGCGCTGGGCGCGCGCGTGCCGTGGGTGGCGACGCACCCGCTGTTCGGCCCCGCCAGCCTGCTGCTGGGCGAGCGCCCGCTGCGGGTGGTGGTGTGCCCCAACGCGCAGCACCCGGCGGCGGTGGCGCGCGTCTCGGCGCTGTACCGGCGGCTCGGCTGCGTCGTGCTGGAGCGCACCGCCGAGGCGCACGACCGGGAGATGGCGCAGACGCACGCGCTGGTGTTCTTCGTGGCCAAGGGAATGCTGGACGCGGGCGTGCCCCTGGACGCCGCGCTGGCGCCGCCGTCCTTCCAGCGCATGGCGCGGGTGGTGGAGTCCATCCGCCAGGACGCCGGGCACCTGTACTCCGCGCTCCACCGCCACAACCCGTTCGCCCAAGAGGCGCGGCGGAGGCTGATCGACGCGCTCGCCGCCGCCGACCGCGGGCTGGAGGCGGCGCCGCAGCAGGCCGGCGAGGCGCCCTCCATCCCCGACCTGGGCGCCCAGGCGCCGGAGCTGCGCGAGACGCGCGCGCTGATCGACGAGGCGGACGAGGAGATCCTGGAGCTGCTCTCCCGGCGCGCGGCGCTCGCCCAGCAAATAGGCCGCGCCAAGGCGGAGCGCGGGTGGACGGTGGCGGACCCGGCGCGCGAACGCCAGCTCCTGGAGGCGCGGAGGGCCCGCGCGTCGGAGCTGGGGCTGGACGCGGACGCGGTGGCTGACATCTTCTCCGCCATCCTCGCCTTCAGCCGTTCGCTCCAGAGGCGCCCATGATCGTCACGCTCGACCCCGAAGCCCCCAAGTCCGCCGTGGACGCCGTCGTCGCCCAGGCGGAGCGCTACCAGGGCGTCACCACCAAGCTCTACGAGTTCGTCGGCGCCGGCGCCACCGTGCGCGAGGTCCACCTCATCGGCTCCACCCGCGCGGTGCCCGTGGAGCCGTTCGAGGCCATCCCCGGCGTGCGCGCGGTGAGCCGCGTCTCGGTGAAGTACCGGCTGATCGGCCGGCACGGGAAGGACGCGCAGACCCATGCCTTCGACCACAACGGCGTCACCTTCGGCGGCGAGAAGGTGCAGATCATCGCCGGGCTGTGCGCGGTGGACACCCGCGAGCACGTGGACCAGATGCTGGCCGCGCTGGCCAGGGAGGGCCTGCAGGCGACGCGGATGGGCGCGTACAAGCCGCGCACCAGCCCGTACGACTTCCAGGGGCTGGGCGGCGCGTGCCTGCCCTGGGTGTTCGAGCTGTGCGGCAAGCACGGCATCAAGGTGGTGGCGATGGAGGTCACCGACGCGCGCCACATCGAGGAGATCGACCGCGCGCTCCAGGACGCCGGGCGGCCCACCGGGGTGATGCTGCAGATAGGCACCCGCAACACCCAGGCCTTCGAGCTGCTCAAGGCGGTGGGGCAGCAGCAGCAGTTCCCGGTGCTGTTCAAGCGCGGGATGGGGATCACCCTCGAGGAGTCGCTCAACGCCTGCGAGTACGTGGCCTCGGAGGGCAACGGGCGGATCATCTTCTGCCTGCGCGGGGTGAAGACCCACCTGGGCGACCCGCACCGCAACCTGGTGGACTTCGCGCACGTGCCGGTGGTGCGCCGCCAGACGCGGCTGCCGGTGTGCATCGACCCGTCTCACAGCGTGGGCCGACTCGACGCCGCGCCGGACGGGCTCACCGACGTGTTCCACGTCATCGGGCAGGGACTCATCACCGGGGCCACCGCCGTGCTGGTGGACTTCCATCCCAGGCCGCAGGCCGCGCTGTGCGACGGGCCGCAGGCGCTCACGCTGGACCAGCTCCCCCGCTTGATCAGGTACGCGGAGGTGGTCCAGCGGGCGTATCGCGAGGCCCGCGCCATCGGAGAAATCGCGGGTTAGCGCGCTTCACGCGGGCACCCTTGACCGGGCGGCGTGCGGGATCGATACTGTACGTCCGTTCAGTTGGCCGGAGAGGGCCGTAGGAAGCGCTTCTTATGCTTAATTTACACGTCTCGGTTGTTTCAGGTCTCTTCGGTTCTTTTCGCGTCTTTTCGCGTCTCGAAACGCGCCGCGCCGGAGCCGAATTTCCCTCTGGAGATCGCTCCGCATCAGTATTTTTCCAGGTGCCTCGCCTTCCCGGCTGAGGGCTCGGCGGTTAGCATCCCGCGGCGATTTCAGCAGATTTTTGATTACAAATCCAGTGACACATGTTTCATCTGACACCATGGGCAAGGACAGGCTGGACGAGATGATGGAGATGGCGAGCCGCGGGCGGCCGCCGTCGAGCAGGCTGGCCGCCGAGCGCGCGGAGCTGGAGGTGGGCGGGCGGAACTGGGCGGCGCGGCACGTGGCGGACCTCATCGATCTCTCGGAGCTGACGGTGAAGCGGATGGCGCGGCGCGGGAAGCTGCCGGCCGTCAAGGTGGGGCGCGGCTGGGAGTTCCCGCCGGCCAAGGTGCGCGCCTGGTACGCGGGCGAGCCGGTGGAGCTGCCGCGGCGGCCGCCGGCGCCCTCCCGCCCCAAGAAGCGCAAGAAGAAGGCGCAGGCCAAGACCAGGAAGTGACGACCGGACCCGGGCCATGGGATTCCTGTACAGGCGCCGCGACAGCAAGCTCTGGTGGGTCTGCTTCAGCGACGTGTCCGGCGAACGACGCCGGGAGAGCACCGGGCTGACGGACCTGGAGTCGGCGCGCCGGATGCTCGAGGAGCACGAGGCCCGCGTCGCCGCCAGGCGCAAGCTGGCGCTCGCCGCGGTGCAGACAGTGGCGGACTACGCGCGGTCCCACCCCGAGGCGGGCGCGCTCTTGCGCTGCCTGTCGCCGGAGCTGGCCTCGGCCTCCCTCTGCGACGTCCGCCACCACCAGGTGATGGAGTGGATGCAGGCGCTGCCGGAGCTGCGGCCCCAGGACGCGCCGCCGGCGCGCGCCCTCTTCATGCAGCTGCACCGCCTGTTCGACGACGCGGTGGCGGACGGGCTGCTGGCGTCCAACCCGTGCTGGTCGGACCGGGAGGCGGGCGGCGAGGTCCGGACGGACTCGGACCGGCAGCTCTCCAACCACTTCACCCGCGCGGAGCTGGAGCGGCTGCTCTCGGACGGGCGCCTGGATCGCTTCCGGCGGTGCCAGTGGGCGGTGCTGGCGCTCACCGGCGCGCGCATCGGCGAGGTGCTGGGCCTGAGGGTGCGCCACTGCGACCTGGGGAGGCAGCCTCTGGGGCGGCTGCTGGTCACCGGCCGCTGGGACAGCAAGCTGCGGCGCCTCACCCCGCCCAGGTCCGGCCTGCCGCGCGAGGTGCCGGTGCACAGGACGCTGGCGGCCATGCTGCGGGAGCACCTGCGCGCGTCGCTCCCCATCCGCCTGGGCCGCGCCGCGGACGCGGACGACCTGATCTTCCCGGCCGCGGGCGGGTCGCCGCAGCAAGCGGGCACGACGCTGGCCCACCTGCAGCGGGACCTGGACGCGGTGGGGCTGCGGAAGGGGAACCTGCACACGCTGCGGCGGACGTTCTTCTGGCTGGGGCGGCAGGACGGCGCCGCCGCGCAGGTGCTCCGGCTGATCGGCGAGGAGGGCCGGCCCGGAGAGCCGGACGCGCCCTACCCGGTCAAGTGCGCCGAGATCGCCCGGCTCGACGTCCAGGTCGAGCGCGGGGGCGGCGGCGGCGGACCGGAGCTCCCGGCGGGCCCATTATCCCCGCCCCCGCACGCGCGGCCGCTGGGGCGCCAGGCGCCAGGTCGGAGAAGCGACGGGGCCTGAACCCGGCGCTGGCCCACTGCGCGCAAAACGCGCTATCCCTCCCTTCCAAGGGTGTGGAGGCGCTTCCCATGATGCCCGTGCTCGTGACCGGCTCCACCGGCCGCATCGGTACCCGGCTGATCCCGCGGCTCCAGCGGGCGAACGTCAAGCTCCGGCTCCTGGTGCGCAACCCGCAGCGGGTGGAGGCGTTCGCCGAGCGGGGCGCGGACGTCGTCGCCGGCGACCTGGGGGACACCGAGGTGGTGAAGCGGGCGCTGGACGACGTCTACGCGGTGGTGCACCTGGCGGCGGCGTTCCGGGGCGTCCCCGACGCGGAGATGGAGGCGGTGAACCTGAAGGCGACCCAGCAGCTGGCGGAGCTGTCCCGGTCGCGCCGGTTCGTCTACGCGTCCACCGGCCTGGTGTACGGGCCCGGGCGGGGGCGGCCGGCGCGGGAGGACGACGAGCTGCGGCCGCCGCCGGGAGCGGCGTACCCGCGCACCAAGGCGCAGGCGGAGGACGCGCTGCTGGAGATGGCGAGGGACGGGCTGGACCTGCGGGTCCTGCGGCTGGGGTTCGTGTACGGGGACGGGGACCCGCACCTGGAGGAGTCCCTGCGGTGGGCGCGCCAGTGGCCCGCGCACAAGCGCCTGCACATGGTGCACCACGCGGACGTGGGGCAGGCGGTGCTCCGGATGCTCCTGGTGGAGGGGCTGGAGCGGAGGGTCTTCAACATCGCGGACGACGCGCCGGTGACCGCCCACGAGCTGTGCGCGCTGAACCATGAGGTCCTCGGCCCGGAGGCGGCCTCGCGGCCGCTGGAGGACCCGTGGGAAGGGATCATGGACACGTCGCTGGCGCGCGAGGTCCTGGGGTTCCGGCCCATCTACCCCACGGTGTACGAGGCGCAGGACGCGGGGAGCCTCTAGGACGCGGGGAGCCTCTAGAAGGGGTCGTAGCAGTCGTAGTTGCGCTGGGAGGCGATCCGGCCGCCGCGGAGCTCGACGAACATCCCGAACTGGGCGTGGAGCTCGCCGCCGGCGGGGAGCGCGCCCATGGGGATGGCCAGCTCGCCCCGCCAGTCCACCTCCAGGGCCACCCGGTCGCCGGAGGCGAGGGCGCTGCGGACCTCGTAGCGCTGGCGGCGGAGGAGCTGCTGGCCCTTCTTGGACGCCTCCAGCGCGCCTCGGGCGTCGGTGCGCATGCCCTTGGGGTAGATGCGGTTGGGGAGCTGCTCGAAGACGGCGTCGGGGTGGATGAAGCGGGCGAGGGCTTCGCCGGCCTCGCCCCGCTCGATGGCCTCCAGGTACTCGCGGACCAGCTTCAGGCTCCCGGTCTCCATGGGTGAATCCTCCGGTGGGTTTGCACAACCATACTTGCACAACCACGGTTGTGTATTCCAGCCTGGGGGGATGGTGGAGCTGGAGCGGCTGGACCTGGGGACGCTGGCGCTGTTCGCCGGCTACGCGTGCATGGACGAGGTGGGGCGGCGGCTGCGGAGGCGGCACCGGGGGCTGCGCTTCTCGCACGGGTTCCTCTTCCAGCACCTGGTGGAGGGGGCGCGGACCATTGGGGAGCTGTCGGAGGGGATGAAGGTCACCCAGCAGGCGGTGTCCAAGGTGACCTCGGAGCTGGAGCGGCTGGGGTACGTGGAGCGGGTGGCGGACCCGGGGGACGCGCGGGTGCGGCGGGTGCGGCTCACCGCGCGCGGGCGCGCCGCGGTGGAGGGGGCGCGGGAGGGGCGCGCCGCGCTGGAGCGGGCGCTGGCGCGGAGGTGCGGGGAGCGGGAGATCGCGCGGGTCCGGCGCACGCTGGGGGAGGTCATCCGGGCGCTGGGCGGCGAGGCGGCGATCCGCTCCCGGCGCGTGCTCCTGCCGCGCTGACGCGGGCGCCGGGCATGCCGTAGACTACGCGCCGACCCTTCCCTCGGGGGGAATGCCCATGCTCAGCCTCCTCGCCGCGGCGCTCGTCGCCGCCGCGCCCGCACCCGCCGCGGCCTCCAAGCCCAAGCCGAAGCCCGGCATCACCGCCGACACGCCGATCAAGCTGGCCGCGCCGCAGCTGTCGACGCTGAACCTGGACGCCCGCGCCGGCACCTTCTTCAACGAGCACGTCGCGGCCGCGTTCACCACCCAGGGCTTCCGCGTCACCACCGCCAAGGAGATCGAGGAGCTGGTGGGCCTGGAGCGCCGCCGCCAGCTGGTGGGCTGCGACGAGTCCAACACCTGCCTCTCCGAGCTGGCCAACGCGCTGGGCGTGGACGCGATCATCTCCGGGGAGATCGGCAAGTTCGGGGGGACCTTCCAGCTCCTGCTCAAGGTCAACTCCGCCCTCGACGGGCGGCAGCTGGCCTCCTACGGCGCGCGCGTCAACGGCGAGGAGGCGGTGCTGGACGAGATCGCCAAGGGCGCCCGCGCGATGGCGCCGCAGGTCGCCTCCGCCTTCGGCCGCACCCTCCACCCGGTGGTGCGCGAGCGCGTGGCCACCGCGCGCGACTTCGCCTGGCTCCCCGCGGTGGGCGGGGTGCTGGCGGCCGGCGCGGGCGGCTTCTGCATGTTCCAGGCGAGCGCCCGCTACCAGCAGCTGGAGAACCCCACCTCGGTGATGACCCTCGCCGAGGGCCAGGCCCTCCGGAACGCGGGGAGCACCTTCCAGGGCGCGGGCCTGGCGGCGATGGGCGTGGGCGGCGCGGCGCTGATCGCCGCCGGCGGGATGCTCCTCTTCGGGGGCGGGAGCGGCGACGCGAAGCCGGCCGCCACCGCTTCGGTCACGGTGCTGCCCGGCGGCGCCGCCGTCGGCGTGGCGGGGGTGCTGCCTTGAGGGCTTCGAGAGGGGCGCTCGCCGCCCTGGCCGCCGCCGCCGCGCTGGGAGGCGCGGGCTGCTTCGACTTCGACCAGGCCTACCAGCACTGCCAGGACAAGGGCTTCTGCACCGACGACGCGGGCAGCAACCCCGGCGGCCCGGTCACCATCACGCTGAGCTCGCTCCCGGACGCGTACGCGGGCCGGCAGTACACGCAGACGCTCACCGCCTCCGGCGGCACCGGCACCTTCGCCTGGTCGGTGACGGCGGGCGCGCTCCCCAACGGCCTCAGCCTCTCCGCGGACGGGGTGCTCTCCGGGACGCCGACCGACCCGGGCTCCTCCAGCTTCACCGTCACCGCCGCCTCGGGCGGGCGCACCGCCGACGCGCCGCTGGCGCTCGAGGTGTTGCCGCCGCTGCTGCTCTCCACGGCGGCGCTGCCGGACGGCTACACCGACCAGCCGTACTCGAAGTCGCTCGCCGCCACCGGCGGGAAGGCCCCCTACGTGTTCGCGGTGCAGGGGTCGGCGCCGCCGGGGCTGTCGCTCTCCTCCACCGGCACGCTCTTCGGGACGCCCGGCTTCGCCTTCGACGGCAACGTCACCATCGCGGTGCGCGACGCCAACAACCAGGTCACCACCACCCCGCTCCACCTCACCATCTACGCGCCGCCCACCATCACCACCAGCCAGCTCCCGGACGGCTACACGGACCGGCCCTACTCCGTGACCCTGGCGGTGGTGGACGGCAAGGCGCCGTACGCGTTCTCGGTCAGCGCGGGCACGCTGCCGCCCGGCCTGGCGCTGGACCCGTCCACCGGGCAGCTCTCCGGCAACCCGACGGTCCCGCAGAACGTGAGCCTGATCGTCACCGCCACCGACGCCAACGGGAAGACCGCCAGCCGCCCGCTCAGCCTGGGCATCTACGCGCCGGTGAGCATCACCACCGCGGCGCTCCCGGACGCGTACACCCAGACCTCGTACGACGTGACGCTGGCGCGCTCGGGCGGCAAGGGAGCGGTGATCTGGATCGCCTCCTCCGGGCTGCCGGCCGGCATCTCGCTCTCCATCGACGGCCGCCTCACCGGTTCGCCCTCCACCGCCAACCCCGTCCCCGCCAGCTTCACCGTCACCGCCACCGACGGGAACGGCCGGAGCGACACCAGGGCGCTCACCCTGGGCACGTACGACCTGCCCAACATCGCCACCACCGCGCTGGCCGACGGCACCCTCGCCGTCGCGTACTCGGACCAGCTCGCGGGGACCGGCGGCAAGGCGCCGCTGAGCTGGATGCTGGGCAGCGGCAGCCTCCCCAACGGGCTGACGCTCTCCTCGACGGGCGCGGTCACCGGCACGCCCACCACCGCGGGCGGCTCCAACTTCCTGATCACGGTGACCGACGCCAACGGCCGCACCCGGAGCAGCGCGGTCACCTGCACCGTCTACGGCTCGCTCACCATCAGCACCCCGCCGACGCTGTCGCCGGGCTACGCGGGCGGCGTGCCGTACAACCTCAACCTGGCGGCGGCCGGCGGGCGCTCGCCGTACACCTGGGCGCTGGTCTCCGGCAGCCTGCCTTCCCCGCTGGCGCTGAGCGCGTCCGGGACGATCAGCGGCACCCCGGCGGCGGCCGGCACCTCCACCTTCACGGTGCGGGTGACCGACTTCAACAGCAACACCACCACCAAGGCGCTCACGCTGGTCGTCGTCCCGGCCCCCAGCATCGCCACCGCCTCGCTCGACGACGGCTACATCGGCGTCGCCTACGCGATCACGGTGCAGGCGCAGGACGGGTTGGCGCCCTACACGTTCTCGCTCACCGGCGCGCTCCCCAACGGGTTGTCGCTGAACACCGCCACCGGGCAGATCTCCGGCACGCCCAGCTCCGCCGCCTCCGCCAACGTCACCGTCACCCTCACCGACGGGAACGGCCTCACCGCCAGCCACGGCTACACCTTCGGCACCTGGGCCACGCCGTCCATCACCACCACCGCGCTGCCCGACGGCTACGTGGGCGACGCGTTCTCGCAGACGCTGGGGAGCGCCGGCGGCAAGCCGCCGCTCACCTGGTCCGTGGCGGCCGGCTCGTTCGCCGCCGGGTTGACGCTGGGCGGGGCCAGCGGCGCGGTCAGCGGCACGCCGTCCGCGGTGCAGTCCACCTCCGTCACCGTGCGCCTCACCGACGCCAACGGGCGCTTCACCAGCGGCATCGTCACCCAGCAGATCTTCGCTCCGCCCTCCATCACCACCACGCTGGGCGACGGCTACGCGGGCGTGGCGTACCCCAGCACCAGCCTGGCGGTGAGCGGCGGGAAGGCGCCGTACAGCTTCAGCATCACCTCCGGCGCCGTGCCGGCCGGGATGTCGTTCGCCGGGGCCACCGGCACGCTCTCCGGCACGCCTTCGGCGGCGGGCACGTCCAGCTTCACGGTGACGGTCGCCGACGCCAACGGGCGCGCCGTCCCGCAGCCTTTGTCCCTGCCCGTCTACGACCTGCCCGCGGTGACGACCGCCTCGCTGGCGGACGCCTACGCCGGGGCCACCTACTCGGGGGCGCTGAGCGGCACGGGCGGCAAGGCGCCCATCACCTGGAGCGTCAGCGCGGGCACGCTCCCGGCCGGGCTGTCGCTCTCCAGCGGCGGCGCCTTCAGCGGCTCCAGCGGGACCGCGGGCAACAGCACCTTCACCGTGCAGATGACGGACGCCAACGGCCGGCAGGCCAGCCGGTCGCTGTCGCTGGCGGTGCTCTCCGCGCTCCAGGTCACCACCGCCTCGGTGCTGGACGGCTACGTGGGCAGCGCGTACTCCACGCCCGCGCTGGGCGCGACGGGCGGGCGCGCGCCGTACACCTTCACCGCGGTGGGCTCGCTCCCGGCCGGGCTGTCGCTCTCCAGCGGCGGCGCCTTCAGCGGCACGCCCGGCGCCTCCGGGACGACCACCTTCGACGCGAAGGTGACGGACCTCAACAACGCCACCGCGCAGCGGACGCTGGCGCTCAC
>Ga0068860_100001845_pt1 | contig 22552 bp, 22 predicted proteins | sample KBSSwiS32_FD_66597 | JGI IMG/M metagenome (GOLD analysis project Ga0068860, IMG submission 66597) | Switchgrass rhizosphere microbial communities from Kellogg Biological Station, Michigan, USA - KBS Switchgrass S3-2 | ecosystem: Host-associated > Plants > Roots > Rhizosphere > Soil ...
CCCCGAAATCGGCGACCAGGACGGCTACACCTTCCTCCCCACCCAAGAGGTCCCCGGCTGCCCGGCGAGCGGCAAGGACATCAAAGACGTGGTGATCGAGGCGCTCCGCGCCGCCGAGCCGAGGGGGATCGCGCCGCGCACGGAGGGAAGGATCTGCCAGGGGACGGAGGGGCCCTGCTTGGCGAAGCGCTGAGGGACAGCCTACCGCCCGCCCCCGCGGTAGATCTCGGCCCAGCCCTTGGCGTCTCGCTCGAAGATCGAGAAGCGGACCGAGTGAGGGGCGAAGCGGCGGACGACCACCTCGTACGAGCCGTTGTGGTCGAAATCGGCGGAGGCGAAGAACTCGGAATCGAAGAATCCTTCGCCGGTCGAACCGAGCAGTTTCGTGTCCTTCATCAGCTCCGTGACCTTCGGCGTGTCCGCGATCGGCAGGGTGTCGAGCTTGCGGAACGAGACGAGCAGGCGCTGCCCCTGGTGGAATTCGAGGTCCTCGGGTGCCAAGTGGAACGAGCCGAGCCCGACACCCCCGGGCGACGGTTCCCACGAGGCGATTTTGGCCGTGCCCACCCGCCGCCCCTCGTTGTACAGGTAGACCGTCCGGCCCGGGCGCAACAGCCATTCGCCGAGGAACGAATAGATCGGGTCGGCGGATTGGTCGAGCAGATGATTGCCGCTCACCACCGTCGCCACGTAGTCCGCCGGGGCGTCCGGGTCGCGCGCCAGGTGGAGCACCGAAAGCACGTCGTAACGGCGGACGATCTTCGCCATCCGCTTCTCGACCTCGTCCCGGGAGAGGTAATCCACGTCGCTGTCCGAGAATCCCGAATGCGCCGCCCGGTGCAGCCCATCGACCAGGTAGAGCCAGGGCGCCCGCACCGCGACCATCTCCCCTTTTTCGGCCATGATGCTCCGCCCGCTCTCCCCCTCGACGTCGAACGGCAGGTCATGCGTCAACCGGGCCAGAAGGACCGCCGGAGGCTCGACCACGGGAGGCGTTTGGGCGAGCGCGCCGGGGACCAGCGCGAACGCAGAGACGATGACGGAAAAGAACGGCGCGAGCTGGGAAGATCTCATCGGCGGCCGGGCCCTCGAAGCGGAACGTAGGTTCGGGAGGAAACCTACCATCGAAGGGGCGGCTCCGTTTGCCCCCTCACCGCTCCGCGTCCACCACCACCGTCTCCAACCGGCCGGAGGTCTGCCCCAACCCGAGCCTCAGATCCCCCCAGGGGTACGTGTAGATCTGGTAGCGGGGAGAATTCGGCGGTTGGCGGGCGTTGGGAAACTCGACCTTGAAGCGGGCTCCGAAGCGGGCGATGAGGTCGGCTTGACGGAGGGTGACGGCCGCCGGGTCGAAATCGACGATTACCAGTCCGTCGCGGCGGCTGGCTCCGGGAAGCGGCAGCCGGAGCTCGACGAGCAGGATCGGCTGGTTCGGCGCCGTCGAGCGGAGGATCGTAAAGTACGGGTTCGATGTGGATAGGTCCTCGCGCAAACGAACGCCCGTAAGTCGCTCGACACCCCATTGCGAAAGCGGCCGGGCGTCGATCAGTCGGGCGATCAGATCGAGAACCTCCATTCGGTGCGGAAAGCTAGCTCGTGTCCTTTCCCCCGGATCCCACCCCGAGTCGGGCGCGGGCGGCGGCGAGCCGGGCGATCGGCACGCGGTACGGCGAGCAGGAGACGTAGTCGAGCCCGACCTGATCGAAAAAATGGACCGAGCGCGGGTCGCCGCCATGCTCGCCGCAGACGCCGAGATGAAGGTTGGCGTTGGTCGCCCGCCCCTGCTCGCAGGCCATCCGGACCAGCTGGCCCACCCCGTCCTCGTCGACCGAAGCGAACGGATCTACGTCCAGAATGCCACTTTCGAGGTAGTGGGGCAGGAAGCTGCCGACGTCGTCGCGCGAGAAGCCGAAGGTCATCTGGGTGAGGTCGTTGGTGCCGAACGAGAAGAAGTCGGCATGCTCGGCGATCTTGCCCGCCACCAACGCGGCCCGCGGCACCTCGATCATGGTGCCGACGAGGATCTCGATCTCTTGGCCTTCCGCCAAGAGGATGCGGTCGCGGACCTGGATGATCCGCTCGCGCAGAGCGACCATCTCGGAGACCGAGCCGACCAGCGGCACCATGATCTCCGGCCGCACCTTCTCGCCCGTCTTGGCGCGGACGCAGGCGGCGCGCACGATCGCTTCGACCTGCATGTCGTAGATGTCGGGGGCCGTGAGCCCCAACCGGCAGCCGCGGTGGCCGAGCATCGGGTTTGCCTCGTGAAGCTGCTCGGATTTCGTTTCGACCACCTCGGGCGCCACGCCCATCTGCTCGGCGAGCGCCCGGATTGCCTTTTCGCCATGCGGCAGGAACTCATGGAGCGGCGGGTCGAGCAGGCGGATGGTGATCGGCAGGCCGGGGAGCGCGGCGAAGATCCCTTCGAAATCGCTCTGCTGCATCGGCAAGAGACGGGCGAGCGATTCCTTTCGTTCCGCCTCGTCGTTCGCCAGGATCATCCGGCGCACCCAGGGAATGCGCTCCTCTTCGAAGAACATGTGCTCGGTGCGGCAGAGGCCGATCCCCTGCGCGCCGAACAGCCGCGCGGCCTCGGCGTCGGTCGGGGTGTCGGCGTTCGCCCGCACTTTCAGCCGTCGCACGTGATCCGCCCAGCCGAGAATCTCCACGAACGCCTTCGCCCCCGGCTCGTCCGAGCGGCCGGAGCGCAGCCCGTCGAGGACGGCGGACGGCACCGATTTGAGCCGCCCGGCGATCACCTCGCCGGTCGTGCCGTCGATCGAGATCTCGTCCCCTTCGGCCAGGTGCCGGTCGCCCACTCGAATGCCGTCGTGCTCGTCGACCGAGAGATCGCCCGCGCCCACGACGCAGGGCTTGCCCATGCCGCGCGCGACCACCGCGGCGTGCGAGGTCATGCCGCCGCGCGAGGTGAGAATGCCCGCCGCGACGTGCATGCCGACGATGTCTTCGGGCGAGGTCTCGGCGCGCACCAGGATCACCGGATCGGCTCCGGGAACGGCGGCCATCGAGGCGGCTTTCTCGGCCGTGAGCGCGATCCGCCCGGCCGCCGCGCCCGGCCCGGCGGGGAGCCCCTTGGCGAGCAGGCGGTGGCCGGCGACGGCCTGTCTTTTCTGTTCGAGGTCGAATACCGGCGCGAGCATTTGCACCAGGTGCTGCGGCTCGACCCGCTTCAACGCCTCGGCCGAGTCGATCACCCCTTCCCCCACCATTTCGGCCGCGATCCGCACGGCGGCCGGCCCGGTCCGCTTGCCGGTGCGGGTCTGGAGCATGAACAGCTTGCCGTGCTGGATCGTGAACTCCAGATCCTGCATGTCGCGGAAGTGCGCTTCGAGCCGCTGGGCGACCGCTTCGAGATCGCGCGCCGCGTCGGGAAAATCGGCGGCGAGGCCGGGCGAGCTCGCCGTCGCTTCGATCGTCTGCGGCGTGCGGATGCCGGCGACCACGTCCTCCCCTTGGGCGTTGGTCAGGAACTCGCCATAGGTCCGCCGCTCGCCGGTCGCCGGATTCCTCGTGAAGGCGACGCCCGTGGCGCAATCGATGCCCCGGTTGCCGAACACCATCGCCTGGACGTTGACCGCCGTCCCCAGCTGGTCCGAGATCCCGTTGATCTTCCGGTAGGCCTTGGCGCGGTCGCCGTTCCAGCTCAAGAACACGGCGGTGATCGCCCCCCAGAGCTGCTCCTTCGGATCTTGCGGGAAGGTCTTGCCGGCTTCGGCCACGATCCCCATGAATTTGCCGCAGACCTCGGCCAAACTTTCGCGCGACAGTTCGGCGTCGGTCGCGACCCCCTGCTTGCCGCGGGCCGCCGTGAGCGCCGCCTCGAACGGCGGGCGCGGCAGGTCCATCACGATGTTCGAATACATCGCGATCAGCCGGCGGTAGGCGTCGAGCAAGGAGCGGGTGTCGAAGGCGGGGAGCTGCGATTGCGCGTCGACTATCGCGTCGTTCAGGCCCAGGTTGAGGATCGTGTCCATCATCCCGGGCATCGAAAGCGGCGCGCCGGATCGGACCGAAACCAGCAGCGGATCTCCCGGGTCGCCGAATTTCTGGCCGAGGGCGCCTTCGAGTTGGGTCACATGACCGGCGACTTCTGCGTCCAATCCGTCCGGATATTGGCCGCCGTTCTCGTTGTAGGCGTTGCAGACTTCCGTGGTGATGGTGAAGCCGGGCGGCACCGGAATCCCCAGCCGGCTCATCTCGGCGAGGCCGAAACCTTTGCCCCCCAACAGGTTCTTGCCCAGTCCCTCACTTTCGGTCGATCCCGCGCCGAAGGCGTAAACCCGCTTGCCAGACATCCCGTCTCTCCTCTTGGCCATGGATTCTTCGAACCCGAATCATAGCCTTCTAGGCCAGCCTCACACCCGCATCAACACAGACCCCCAATGGAGTCCCGCGCCGAGCGCGGTGAACGCCACCAGCGCCCCCTCCGGCGCCTTGCCCGCTTGGCGCGCTTCGTGGAACGCGAGCGGCAGGGTGGCCGACGTGGTGTTGCCGAACTTCTGAATGTTGTTCCAGACTTTCGCGTCGGGGAGCCCCAACGCCTTCTGCGACGCCTCGTTGATCCGCAGGTTCGCTTGGTGCATCACCAGCAGGTCGAGGTCGTCGAGCGTGTAGCCGTTCCTGGTCAGGATCTCGCGCGTCACCTCGGGCATCCGGGTGACCGCGAGCTTGAACACCACTTTGCCGTCCATCACCGGCACGGTCTGCGCCGCGGCGATCATCTCGGCCGAAACGAACGGCCGGTTCGCGGAGCCGCCCCCCGGCACGTAGAGAATCTCCTTGTGGTTGCCGTCACCATAGAGCGCCGAGCCGAGAATGCCGCGCTCCGGTTTTCCCTCGACGCGCGGCTCCGCGCGGAACACCATCGCGCCCGCGCCGTCGCCGAACAGGACCAGCAGGTGGCGGAAGTTCGAGTTCCAGGCGAAATCCTCCTCGGAGAGCGGCCCCGGATCGCGCCCGTGCAGGACCTCGAAGGTCCGGGCGGAAAACGGCATGAGCGAGGTGTGGACGTCGGTGCCGACCAGCAGGACGTTTTTCGCGATGCCGCCGCGAATCAGCGCGTCGACCAGCTGCAACCCATAGGCGAACCCCGCGCACTGTTGGCGGATGTCGAGCGTCGGCAGCGCCCTCAAGCCCAATTTCTGCTGGATCAGGGTGGCGGACCCGGGGAAATAGTGATCCGGGGTCATGGTCGCGCAGACAACGTAGTCGATCTCCGAAGGATCTAGCCCCGAATCCGCGATCGCCGCGCGCGCGGCCTCGGCGCCCAGGTCGGACGAGCCGACTCCCGCGTCGACGTAAAAGCGGGTGGAGATGCCGCTCCGTTCGCGAATCCAGGAGTCGCTCGTCTCGATGATCCGAGCGAGCATGTCGTTCGTGACCTCGTGCGGGGGGATCGCCACACCGGTACCGGCGAGGACGGCGCGGTTCTCGGGCATCTATCGGCTCCTCGAAAGGCGTTTCGTGGAGCGAGATCCTACCAGCTAACCCCGTGGGCGAACGCGCGTTCGGCCGGTGAACGGCACGGTGAGGCCCCCTTGCTTGATGAATCGGAAGAGCCCGAACGGCTTCTTGCCGTCGAGGCCGAACGGGGCTTTCTCATCGTAGCGCCAGACTTCGATCGCCTGGTTGCCCGCGATCGAGGTGATGTCGAAATCGACCTTGGCGGGCGCCCCGTACAGCACGAAGATGGCGCCGCGCGCGGTGTGCCGGCCGAGGATTCCGGCTTCGGAGTAGAGCCGGTCGGCCTCGTCGGAACGGGTGTCGAACACCTCGCGGGCGAGGTTGCCTTCGCTGCCCGGCGTCAAATCGCGCTTTTGCCAGAAGCGCTCGATGAAGGCGGCGGCCGTCTCGTCGGTATTGAGAGCGAGAAACTCGGCGATCTCCTGGTCGCTCGCCATCCGCGACACCGCGCCGAGCAACCAAGCCGCGTAGTCCGGCCCGAGCAGCGGGTTGGTCAGGTCTTCATAGCGGCGCGACTGCGGCTTGGCCGCCGCCTCGGCCGGCGCCGCTTCGAATAGAGCCCCGAACAGGGCGACGAGCCCGGCAGCGGCGAGAACGGCGAAGCGAGCGCGACGCGGCATGGCGGTCAACGCCTCCGCAACAGGTCGAGAAACTCTTCGCGCACCGGCTTCTGGTGGAAAATTCCGCGCAGCGCCGAGGTCACCGTCTCGGAGCCCGGCTTCTTCACCCCGCGCATCTCGACGCACAGGTGCCGCGCCTCGATCACGACCATCGCACCCTGGGGTTTTAGGTGCTCGTCCAGATAGGAGACCACCTGCTCCGTGAGCCGCTCCTGAAGTTGGGGCCGCTTGGCGTAGAACTCCAGGATGCGGGAGAACTTCGACAGGCCGATGATCCGGTCGTTCGGAATGTAGGCGATATGGGCATGGCCGTAAAACGGCACCAGGTGGTGCGCGCACATCGAGTAGAACGGGATGTGCTTCTCCATCACCATGTGGCTGTAGTTCTCTTCGTTCGGGAACGTGGTGATCGCCGGCTCGGCTCCCTCGGAGAGGCCGTGGAACATCTCGATGTACATCTTGGCCACGCGGCGATCGGTCTCGGCGAGGTTCGGATCGGTGAGATCGAGCCCCAGGGCGGACAGAATGCCCCGAACGTGATGGGCGACGGTCGCGACCTTCGCCTGATCCGCCTCGCTGACCCCCGAGATCGGTTCCAGAAGGTCGATGTCGTGATTCATGAGCACTCCTTTCCCGCGCCAGAACGTGCAGTCTATCCCGCCCATTCCTCCGGCGGAGATGGGGTAGTCTTAAGGCCGCCGCCTGGTGCGGCGACGTACCCCACGAGCCCGATCGCGCCCTCTCGGATCTGGAGAGCGCGCGCTGAACGTGAAGGAGCCCCACGTTGGACGCCAAAACCTTCGTCACCCACCTGCTCACCGAAATGGACGAACTCTTCTCCCGCCTCGGCGAAACCGAGACGCTCGAAGCCGAAGCCGGCGGCAAAGTGGACGTCGTGACCCTGCTCAAACTGGCCTTGAAGAGCGAGCTCGAAGCGAGCGAGCTGGCCGGCTTCTGGATGACCACGACCCCCGAGGTCGAGGCCAAGATGATCCTCGCGCTCCAGTGCGGCGACGAGATGAAGCACTACGGCATGATCGTCGAACGACTGGCCGAGATCGGCGAGGACGCCTCCGAATTCGATCCGCTCGCCGAGGGGCACAGCCCCCTCTACCAATACCTGCGCGGTCTGCGCACGACGGTCGAGCGGATCGCCGCCGGGCCGTTCGCATCCGAGGCGATCGCCAAGGTAAGGAACGCCCAGTTCGTGAACTTCTGCCGCTCGGTGGGAGACGCCGGAACCGCCGACCTTTACGACCAAACCATCCAGCCGGAAGAGGCGCATCACCACGAGCTCGGCCGCCAATACCTGGAAAAGCACGCCACCACCGCTGAAATCCAGGAGCTGGCCTCGGCCGCCGTGCGCAACACGCTCGCGATCGCCGACGAGCTGTCGAACCTGGCCGCCAAGACGACCGGCGTCCACAACATTCCGGTCTCTTGAAGCCATGACCGAGATCAAAACCCTCGCCGTGCTGGGCTCCGGCACGATGGGCCGCGGCATCGCCCACGTTTCGGCGCTCGCCGGCTACCGGACCCGCCTGTTCGACGTCTCCCGGCCGATGCTCGACCAGGCCCAGGCGACGATCGCCAAGAACTTGGACAAAGGGGTGTCGCTCGGCAAGGTGGACGCCGAAGCCGCCGCCCAGGCGAAAGCCGGGCTCTCCCTCCACACCGAACTCGCCGAGGCGGTGGCGGACACCGACCTGGTGATCGAGGCGATCCCGGAGGACATGGCGCTCAAGATCGAGACCTTCTTGAGCGTCGCGAAAGCCGCCCCGGCGCACGCGTTGTTCGCCTCGAACACCTCGGCGCTCTCGATCACCGAGATGGCCGCCGCTTCCGGCCGGCCGGAGCGGTTCGCCGGCATGCACTTCTTCAATCCGGTCCACGTGATGAAGCTCTTGGAGCTGGTCCGCGGCCTTCAAACGTCGGACGAGGCCCTCGCCGCGATGCGCGCGGTGGGCGAGCGAATGGGCAAAGAGGTCGTGGTCGTCCGCGAGGCGCCCGGGTTCGTCACCACGCGGATCAACGCGATGATCGGCAACGAGGCGTTCCGGATGCTCGAAGAAGGGGTGGCGAGCGCGCCGGACATCGACCGGGCGCTGAAGCTGGGGCTGAATCATCCGATGGGGCCGTTCGAGCTGGGCGACCTGGTGGGCTTGGACGTGCGTCTCAAAATCCTCGAATTCCTTCACCAGTCGCTCGGCGAGCGCTTCCGCCCGAACAACCTGCTGGTCCAGCACGTCCGCGCCGGAAGGCTGGGCAGGAAATCCGGCCGCGGCGTCTATGAGTACGACGCGGAAGGCAAGAAGAAGGAGTAGCGATGGAAGGTTCGCTCGCTGGGCCACTTTTCGGAAAAGTCGCGCTGATCACCGGCGGCTCCTCGGGGCTCGGCTTCGCCGCGGCCCAGGCGCTCGGGGCGGAAGGGGCAAAGATCGCGATCGCGAGCCGAGGGGGCGACAAGCTCGAACGGGCGCTCGAAGCGTTCGCGGCCGCCGGGATCGATTCGATCGCCGTCCCGGTCGACGTGCGCCTCCCCGAGTCGCTCGACAACCTGATCTCCGAGGTGGAATCGCGCCTCGGCAAGATCGACATCCTGGTCGCCAACGGCGGCGGCCCGACGTCGAAACCGGCCGTCGATTTGACCGACGAGGATTGGGAGCAGGCGATCCCCCTGGTCCTGCTGTTCGTGCCGCGCCTGTGCAACCGGGTGCTGCCCGGAATGCGCGAGAGGAAATGGGGGCGGATCGTGGCGATCAATTCGGTCTCCGCCCGCCAACCGATCCCGAACCTCGCGCTCTCGAACGCGCTCCGCCCGGCGGTCCTCGGCTACCTGAAGACTCTCTCCCAGGAGGTCGCGGCGGACGGCGTGACGGTGAACGCCGTTCTCCCCGGTTACACCCTCACCGAACGGCAGGACGAGCTTTCCCGCGCCGCCTCGGCCCGCACCGGCAAGACGGTCGAAGAGGTCGTCGCCGGCTGGGTCGCGAACACCCCGGCCGGCCGCATGGCCGAACCGAAAGAGATCGCGGCGGCGATCGCGTTCTTTTGCTCCCCGGCGGCCTCGTACGTCACGGGCCAGGCGTTGGCGGTGGACGGCGGGTACGTGCGCGGATTGTAGGAATCAAACCCGCGGGCCGTAGATTTCCCCCCATTCCGCCGCAAGCCGTTCGGTCGGCGCATCCAGAGCCGTAAGCTCCTCGCCGGTCAAGGGGGAAAATGCCCGCACACGCTCCAAGTTCTGTTGCAGCTCGTCCTCGTCGACCATGCCGAGCACGACGCCGCTCGCTCCGGGCAGACCGAGGGCGTAGCGCAGCCCCGCGGGCTGGAGGGTTTCCGGCAAGGCGGCTCCTTTGGCGCTCGTCCTGCCGTCTTTGACGCCGCCGTAGACCTTCATCGCGAGGAGGGCGATTCCGCGCCGGGCGGCCTCCGGCCAGACGGTCGATTCGAAGGCGTAGCTGTGCCGCGTGATCAAATTCGCCGCGGTGAGCATCACGTCGAATTCCCAGTTCTCCAGCGCTTCGAGGAACCTTCCAGGCCGGTGATGGCCGGAGACGCCGAGAAGGCGCGTCAGACCCTCCGCCCGGGCGCGCTGGAGCGCCCGGCAGACGCCGTCGGCGGCATAGATCCTTTCGGGCGTCATCTCGTCGTTGCCCAGGCTTTGGACGTAGACCAGGTCCGCCTGCTCGATCCGCAAATCCGCGAGGTTGTCCCGGAGCTGCGCGAGCGCCGCCTCGCCGTCCGGCACGCAACAGCGGGTGGCCACGAAGACCTCCGAGCGCCGGTCCGCCAAGACCCGGCCCAAATACCTCTGCGCCTGGCCGAAACCGCCCAGGGCCGGCCCGGTGTCCAAGTGGGTAACGCCTAGATCGATGCAGCGGTGGAAGAACGCGACGGCTTCCGGCTCGGGCCGATGACCGGCGGGCGCCGTGCCCAGGCCGAGCACGGGCAAGCGAACCCCCGTGGCTCCCAGCGCTCGTCGGGGCAGCGTCTCTCCGCCTTTCCAGGCATTCATCGGACTTGAGTCTAGGAGCGAGAAGGGGTGGGATCAAGACGGCAGGAACCGGCCCGAGTGCGATACCGTAGCGTGGTTGAGTCCATGCGCCGCCTCAGACCGGGGAGGGCTCGATGAGCACGATCGCCGAGAACCGGGCTTTGAACAACGCCGAAGTCCGCTCCGGCGCGATCCTTCTCAAATCCTCGCCGCTCCAGGTGAACGTCGAGCTGACCGGGATCTGCAACATCGATCCGCCCTGCCTGTTCTGCTCGGGCAAGAATTTCGGCCACAACTACCGGCCGCTCGACGTCTCCCATCTCGAAAAGTACGCCTCCGTCCTGGACCGCTGCGAGCACGTCAACGAGGACAGCTTCGGCGAGCCGCTCGGCCATCCGGGGCTGGTCGAGGTGGCGGAGAAATTCACCGCGAACGGTCAGGTGTTTTCCTTCGTCACCAACGGGCTGCTCCTCTCTCCCGCCAAAGCCGATCGCCTCGCCGCTTGCGGCCCCCGTTTGGGAATTCACGTCTCGTTCAACGCCGCCACGGACAAGACGTTCTTTGCGCTCACGGGAAAGAGTTTCTCGCGCGTGGTCGAAAACGTCCGCTACTACGGCGAGACCTACCGCCGTCTGAACCAGGGAGCCGCGCCGGATCTGATCCTCACGTTCATCGTCATGAAGATCAACCGCCACGAGGTGGCGGACTTCCTTCGTCTGACGCGCGACCTCGGCGCGCGCGCCCTGCTCGCTCCGCTCCACGACCGTCCGAGCGTGCCGATCGGCCATTTCGGCTACGACTTCGTCTATGCCGACGAGATGCTCCCCTACGGCGAGCTGCAAGAGATCGGGCAGGCGGCGATCGCTCTTGCGGCCGAGCTGGGCATCTCCTGCATCCTCCAGTGGGACGCCAACCGCGACAGCGCGATTCGCGGCTTCGCCGAGCCGGGCGTTGCCACGCCTTGCTTGATCCCTTGGCGCTACCTGTTCGTCCAGGAGCACTCGAAGAAGGTCTTCGGCTGCCCGTACCTCCGCATCCCGTTCGGCGACCTCGCGACCACCGAGCTGCCCGAGATCTGGAACGGCGAGACCGCCCAAGGGCTGCGGCGCTCGCTCGCCGCGGGAGAGATCCCGAAATTCTGTCGCGACCACAGCGCGGGCTGCCCGCTGGTGATGGCCGCCGAAGGATCTCGGCTCGCGGGCACGATCGAGGACCGGATCGTCGTCGGCACCAACGATCTCGGACACCTGGGCTCGGGCTGGCATCCGCTCGAGCATCACAAGGAGCCGATCCGCTGGACTTCTCGACGGGCCGACTTCCTGCTGCGGACGGAAGGGAGAACCCGGCTGATCGTCGAAGCCCTTTCGTGGGGCAAAGAGCAGGTCGCCGGATGGGTCGAAGTCGAAGGCCAGCGCCTCGGCGGGTTCGAAGTCGACGGCAGCGACTGGCACGAGCTGGCGTTTCCCTTGCCGCCGGCGGGAATCGGCAAAGCGACGCGCGGGGCCATCGGGACCGACGAGCCCTGGTCGCCCGCCGCCCTCGGCCTGAGCGCCGACACCCGCGAGCTGGGCGTCGCGGTGCGCCGAATCTGGGCGGAATGAGATCGCCGATGAAGATCGCGGGCAGCGTCGCGGTGATCACCGGGGGTGCGCGGGGCATCGGCCTGGCGATCGGGAGATTCCTCGCGGCTCGGGGCGCCCGCGTCGTCCTCGGCGATGTGCTCCAAGCGGCGGTCGAGAGGGCCGCAGAAGAGATTCGCGCCGAAGGGGGCGAGGCGCTCGCCGTGGAGGCCGACGTCACCCGAGAGGCCGACGTAGAACGGCTGATGGACGCGGCGATCGAGAGGTTCGGCGCGATCCAAGTGGTGATCGCAAACGCCGGGATCGCGCGCGACGGGTTGATGCTTTCGCGCGATCCCGCGACCGGCAAGGTCCGCCGCAATCTCTCCGCCGAGGATTTCCGCGCGGTCGTCGAGGTCAATCTGACCGGCGCTTTCCTCACGCTCGCCGAAGGCGCCCGTCGAATGGCTGAACCAGGCACTCCCGGCGTCCTGTTCGTGATCTCGTCGATCAACAAAGCGGGCCAGCCGGGCCAGCTCAACTACGCCTCCGCCAAAGCCGCCGTGGCGCTCTGGCCGAAGATCCTCGCGGCGGAGCTTCATTGGTCCGGGTTTGCCGGCATCCGCGTCGTCGGTATCGCGCCAGGCTATACGAGAACCGAGGCGCTCGAGGCGATGGAACAGGCTTCGCTCGAAGCTGTCCTGAAAGACGCGCCGCTGGGGCGACTGGTCGAACCGGACGAGCTGGCCGCCACGATCGCGCTCGCGATCGAGAACGAGGCGATCAATGGCACGACGATCGAAGTGTCGGGAGGCGTCGCCTTCGGCCCTTGGCAGCGGGCGAAATAGACCCGAACATGACGGTCGCCGAAAACGTGTGGATCGAGCACAACCTGCCGTTCGAGCTGCCGGGCGGCGAGGTCTGCGCGCTCTGGCTTGCCCTCGAGCATCACGGTCGGCTGACCTGGGAACCGGGCGTCGTTCGGATCTCGGTCTCGTTCGATCGCGCGCGGCTTGCCGTTCTGGACCTTCCCCACGCGGTGAATCCTGGGGGGCGCGCTTTCCTGCATTGGGTGTTCCGGACGCCGAGCGCGATCGGCCGACACGAATTCGAGATCGCTTTGCTCGCGGACGACGCGATCGAGCCGGAGGCGATTCCTCTTTGCGTTCCGATCGAGATCGTCGAGAGAACCCGGACGGAATCAGGATCTTTGCGCGATCGGGTGCTCGACGATCATGCCCGCGGCTGGCTGGTCTGCGACGGCGTGTCCTGGAGCCGGACCGGCCGAAACTATCCGCAGTTCGCGCGCTCGGCCCGCGGCTGCCGAACCGTCGACCTCGAAGGGCGCGAGTACGTCGACTATCTGATGGGCTGGGGCTCCGCGCTGTTGGGCTACGCGCATCCGCGCATTCAAGAGGCGGTTGCGGCCTCGCTCTCCTCCGGGGCGATCACCACGCTCACCCACCACCTGATGCCCGAGGTGGCCGAAACCCTCTGCGCGATGTTTCCCGGCGCCGAAGCCGCCACGTTCGGCAAGAACGGCTCGGACGTCTGCACGGCGGCCGTGCGCCTGGCGCGCTCGTTCACCGGCAGGCCGGTCGTCCTCACCTGCGGGTACCATGGCTGGCAGGATTGGAACGTCGAAAAATACGGCTTCGCCGCGACCGGGGTCCCCGTGCGCGGAGAGGCCGTTGTGGTGCCGTTTCGTCCGGGCGACCGGGACCAGGTGGCACAGCTGTTCGAGGCGCATCGGAATCAGATCGCGGCCGTGATGCTCGAACCGGCGGGAGTCATCGAAGGGAGCGGCGGACCGATCCGCGACGCCGACCCCGCGTTCCTGCGCGACCTCGCCGCCCTCGCCCGCAGGGAAGGCGCCCTGATCGTCTTCGACGAGATCCTCACCGGGTTTCGCCACCCGGGCGGCAGCGTGCAGCACGCCACCGGGGTCGTCCCCGATCTCACCTGTTTGGGCAAAGCGCTCTCCGCCGGCATGCCGCTTTCCGCGTTGATCGGGAGAAAAGCGATCTTCGACGCCGCGATCGGCAAGATCTTTTACGAGCCGACGTTCAAAGGCGAAATGTATTCTTTCGCCGCGGCGCGGGAGGCCTCGGCGATCTACGGGGAAGAAGACGTCCCGGCGCACGTCGCCGCCTACGGCGAACGGCTCGGCGTCATGGCCCGCGAGGTGAGCACGGCCTTCGGCGTGGCGGCCGAGATGATCGGCCCCCCCTTTCGCCGGATGCTCGTTTTCCGCGAGGAGGACCCGCGGAAACGAACGCTCCTGAGGACGCTCTTCCACCAGGAGCTGCTGCGGCAGGGCGTGCTCACGACACAGAACCTCTTCCTGCCCAGCCTGGCTCACGACGACGAGGCGTTCGCGCTCACCCGCCGCGCATTCGAGCTCGCCTTCGCCCTCCTGGCCGAGGCAAGCGCCACGGATCGCATCGTGTCGTACCTGGAGATTCCGCCGTTGCCGGGGTAGAGGCTGCTAGACTCCCACCCTGCCATGGCGACCGCATATCGATTCCCCGATTTCTCCCAAGCCCCGTTTTCGACCGCCCCTGAAGCTCTCTTCGCACCGATTCCCGCCGACGGCATTTTGCCCGACGGGTTCTTCTCCACCTCGAACCTGCCGACCTATGTGAAGGTCGGCGGAACCTGGAAGCTGCCGAACCGGCCGCGGATGGATTGCGTGATCGTCCGCCGCGGCGACGAGGTCGAGGTGATCGAGCCGCGCCGCTTGAAGCAGGGCGAGCAGATCGCCATGGGGCTCGCCGAGGACGGCAGCGCCGGGATCTTCGTTCATACCGAAGGGTTTCTCGCCGGGGCGCACGGCGCGAACGAATTCCGCTTCATGTCGACCGAGGTGAGCCGCGAGCGGCCGGTCAACTACGAGGAACTGGCGGAACGTCTGGACGACGAGCGGCGCAAGGGCGGCTACCTCGTCTGGGTCGCCGGCCCGGCGTTCGTCCACTCCCGCGCGCGCGGCGATTTCGAATGGTTCATCCAGAACGGCTACGTCAGCTGCTTCCTGGCCGGCAACGCGGTCGCGGTCCACGACATCGAGGCCGCGATGTTCGGCACCACGCTCGGCATGGACAACCTGGGGAATCCCGCGGAAGGGGGGCACGGCCTCCACATGCGGGCGATCAACGCGGTCCGCGCTTGCGGGTCGATCGAAAACGCGATCGCCGAAGGGAAGGTCAAGGGCGGCATCATCCACTCGCTGGTCACCCATGGCGTCCCCTACGTGCTCGCCGGCTCGATCCGCGACGACGGGCCGCTGCCGGGAGTGCTCAGCGACTCGCTCGCCGCTCAAGACGCGATGCGCGAACAGACCGCGAAAGCGACCGGCGCGATTTTCGTCGCCACCGCCCTTCACGCGATCGCGGTGGGCAACATGCTCCCCGCCTACCACACGCATTACGACGGCGTGCCCACCGACCTGATGACGATCTGCGTCGATCAGACCGAGTTCGTGGTCAACAAGCTCAAGGACCGCGGCACCCACCAGGCGTACGGCGTGGTCACCAACGCCCAGGATTTCATGCACGTCCTGCGGTTCTATTGCGAGCGGCGGCTGGAGAAGTAGAGCGTCTTGATCCCCCGTTCGAGCCGGCGCACCAGCTCCGGGATCGCCTCGGCCGCGACCGAGCAGTGGGCGATCCGGAGCATCCGCGGCTCCAGCGAGATCAGGCCGACGCTCTCGGCCTCCAGCAGGTGGCGGCGGACCTGGTCGGAAGTGAGCCCGAGCGCCTCGGGGATCTCGACCAGCGCGAAGCAACCGGAATTGAAGGGATAGCTCCGCACGAGATCCGGATCTACGCCCGCGAGCGCGTCGCGGAGCACCCGATAGCGCCCTTCGAGCACGGCGCGAATCGCTTCGATCTTCGACGCGATTTCCGGGTCGCGCAGCGCCTGAAGCAGCACCGCCTGGCTCAATCCGCTCGGGGGGCCGACACCCGCGCGGACATGACGGGCGAGCTTCGTCTCCATGCCCTCGGATGGAAAGGTGAGAAAACCGATCCGCCCGCCGAAAAAGCTGAACTCCTTGGTGGCGCCGTCGATCTTGATCGGCAACAGGTTCGGCGCCTCGTGCCGCCGCGCGACCAGATCCCAAAATAGCGATCCGCACGGGACCTCCGGCTCGAAGACCAACCCCGCGTAGGCGTCGTCGCAGACCACGATCACCTGCCGCTCCGGCGCATCGGCCGCGGCCGCGACCAACCCGTCGAGCAGTCGAGCCCTCTCTTCCACCGAAGGCGAATAGCCGCCCGGGTTCGAGGGAAAATTGAGGATCGCAACCGCCGTCCGCTCGCGCGGCAGGGTCTCGACCGCGCGGCCGATCCCCTCCGGATCGAACCGCCCCTCCACGTAGGTCGGCGCCAGGACGATTCGCGCGCCGCGACGGGTCGCGAACGCTTGGCGGTAGTTGCCCCAGAAGGGGTCGGGAACGACGACCGGCGTCCCCTCCTCCGCGTATAGATCGGCTACCAGGGCGAGGCCGTGCGACAGGCCGGAGACGGCAAACGGCAGGCTCGACCGGAGATCCTCCGGGATTCCCCGCCGTTGGTGGGCACGCCAACGCTCACGGACTTCCGCCGCTCCGCCGATCGGCGAGGCGGCCGAGAGCTCTGCGATCGAGGCCTCGAGCATCGGCGAAGTATACGGCTCTGGCGCGGTCCGTTCGGTTCGGGTTAAGGTCCCGCCGGTCATGACCGCTCCGATCCGCCACACGCTCCGGTTCGCCGCTCCGGAGACGCACTACCTGGAGGTCGAATCGAGCTTCCCAGCTCCGGAAGACCCTCGTGCGGGCCTGGAGCTTGCGATGGCGGTGTGGACGCCGGGCTCGTATCTGATCCGCGAGTACTCGCGTCACATCGAGTCGATCTCCGCCGAAGCGCAAGACGGCGAACGGCTGCCGATCGCGAAAACCCGCAAGAACCGCTGGCGCGTGGCGTCCACGAGCTCCGAGCGGGTGACCGTCCGCTACCGGCTCTATGCTCACGAGCTTACCGTGCGGACGAACTTCGTCGAAGCCGATTTCGCCCTCCTTTCGGGCGCCGCGACGTTCCTGGTTCCGATCGACGGCCATCACCTCCCGTCGGAAGTGCGCATCGAGCTGCCGGGCGCCTGGCGCTCGGGGGTGTGCGCGCTTCCCCTTACGGAGGACGGCGAAGCGTTTCTGGCCCGCGACTACGATCAGCAGGTCGATTCGCCGATCTACGCGGGCAACGCGACGATCCACCGTTTCGCGGTGGCCGGGCGGGAGCATGCGCTGGTCACCGAGGGCGCGGACGAGCGGTGGGACGGCGAGCGCGCGGTTCTGGACGTCGCCCGCCTGGTCGAGACCGAAGCCGCGTTCTGGGGCGGCCTGCCGTACGACCGCTATGTCGTGATCAACATCCTCGCCGAGGCGACCGGCGGACTGGAGCACGCCGATTCATCGGTCCTGATGGCGAACCGCCTGGCGGTGCGCCGGCCGGAGGGGTACCGCGACTGGCTCGGCCTGGTCGCCCACGAGCTGTTCCACGCCTGGCACGTCAAGCGTCTGCGCCCCGCCGAGTTCGACCGCATCGATTACGAGGCCGAGGTCTACACGCCGAGCCTCTGGGCGATCGAAGGAGTCACCAGTTATTACGAGGAGTTGATGGTGGCGCGCGCCGGGTTTTCCGACCTGGCCGGCCTGCTCGCGTCCTTGAGCAAGACGATCGAAGCGGTCGAAGGGGGGGCCGGCCGGCTGGTCCAAGGTCTCGACGACGCCTCGTTCGACGCCTGGATCAAGTACTACCGGAAGGACGAGAACTTCGCCAACAGCGGCGTCAGCTACTACACCCGGGGGTTGCTCGTGGCGTTCCTGCTCGACGTCGAGATCCGTCGCGCTACGGCCAACGCCCGCTCGCTCGACGACGCGATGCGCCTCGCATACGCCCGCTATTCCGGCGCGCGCGGATTTTCCCCTGAAGATCTGGTCGCGACGCTTTCGGAGGTCGCGGGGCGGCCGCTGGGTGAATGGCTCGATCGGGCGCTCGCCCCGGGCGATCTCGATTTCGCTCCGGCCCTCGATTGGCTCGGCCTGCGATTCGCGCCGGCCCGCCAGGGGTCCCAGGAGCTACCGGAATCGAACCGCGAGGCGGGCGCCCTTAGCCCGGCGCCCGCGACGCTCGGCATCGAGGCCGACGCCTCGTCCGGCCGCCTCTATGTCGCCCACGTCGTGCGCGACGGCCCGGCGGCGCGGGCGGGGGTCGCGGTCGGCGACGAGATCCTGGCGTTCGACGAGGATCGCATACCGCCCCACGGCTTGCTCGAACGGCTCCGCGGCCACCGCCCGGGCGAGACGGTATCGCTGCTCGTGGCGCGCCGGGACCGCCTGCGCCGCCTGCCGTTGGTGTTCGGCGAACGCCCGCGCTCGCGCGGAGCGATCGAGGTCGATCCGGCCGCGACGCTCGAGCAGCTTCGCCGGCTCGCTTCGTGGTGGCGGGGGATTCCGGTCGGGATCGAAACCGCGACCGCGGATCAGAGCGCCATGCGGTAGGAGCTGATCCGGCCGATCTCGGCGCGCTCGGCCAATTCGATCGCCACCGCGCCGACGTAGCGCGGCTCCGGATCGAGATGGAGGTAGAACCAGCGCTCGGCGGCGGCAGGGTCGCCGTTCAAGGCGATCATCCGCGCGGGCTCACCCGGCGCGAGCGTCACGTCGAACGAGCTGAGCGCCACCGCGAGCCCCTCGCCCACCGCTTTCAAATACGCCTCTTTGCGCGTCCAGGCGTTGAAGAACGCGATCTCTTTCCGCTCGGCGGCCACGCGATGCAGCACTTCGCGCTCCGGAAGCGAAAAGAAGCGCTCGCCGATCTCTTCGGCGTCGGGCATGGGCTTCAAGAACTCGACGTCGACACCGACCTCGCGACCGTGAAGGAACCCGACCAGCGCCAGCTCCTCGGAGTTCGACAGGTTGAACTGCAGATTCGCCGCGCCGTGGCGGGCGGCGAGGAAGGGCTTGCCGCGCGGCCCGTAGTCGAACGCCACCGCCTCCGGCGGCAGCCCCAGCTCGCGGCCGAGCAGCCGGCGCAGCGCGCCGCGTCCGACCGCGTAGCGGCGCCGGTGGATGTCGAAACGAAACCGGGCGGCTCGCTCCTGCTCGTCCGGCGAGAGAAGCTTCGAGAGCGACGCGACGGCCGAGGGCGGCGGATCGAGCGGGATCGTCCAGAGGCGCAGCTCGCCGGGCGCGAGCGCCGGCAGATCGCGCTCGTGTGCGAGCGGAAAATCTTCGGGTGAAAGCGGGCGCTCCACCGGATCTCTTACGAAAGTTTCGACCGGGAGCGCGTCTTAACGCGCCGCGACGGCGAGCTCGGCCAGATCGCGCGCCAGCGAATCGAGGATCAGCTCCTTGCCGCTGTGGACGAAGAAATGATCGCCGGGCAGCATGCGCAGCCGGAACCGGCCTCGGGTGAGGTCGTTCCAGGCGGCGAGATCCTCTTTCGTCACTTCCAGGTCGCCCAAGCCCCCGAACGCCGAGACGCCCATGGCGAGCGGCTCGCCGGGCACGTACTCGTAGGTCTCGTTGACCGCGAAATCGGCGCGCAGGATCGGCGTGAGCAGCTTCATCAGCTCGGCGTGCTGGAGCACCTCTTCGGGCGTGCCGTTGAGCTCGCGCAGCTTGTTCGAGAACTCCGGCTCCGGCAGATCGTGGATCGCCTCCTCGCGGCTCGGCACCTGCGGCCCGCGACGGGCGGAGACGAACAGATGGAGCGGCTCGGGGCCGCCGCGGCGACGCTGCTCGCGGGCGAGCTCGAACGAGATCAGCCCCCCCATGCTGTGGCCGAAAAACGCGAACGGCAGGTCGAAATAGGGGGCGAGGGCCTCGGCGAGCGCCTGGATCATCGGCTCGAGGCGGTCGAACGGACGATCGCGCAGCCGCCCTTCCCGCCCCGGCAGCTGCACCGGGCAGACCTCGATGTCGGCCGGCAGCGCTCCTCCCCAGCCGCGATAGGCGGACGCGCCGCCTCCGGCGTAAGGGAAGCAGAACAGCCGAAAACGCGCGCGCGGGCTCGGCTCGCGATAGGCGAGCCAGCGCTCCGACGCGGCAGCGGACACGGGGGATGAGACGTTCAAAGGCGGGTTCCGGTTCGTCGAGCCTTGGGGGCAGGTTTAGTTGGACTGGCGCTCCCGCTCCATCTCTTCCATCTTCTTGCGCAGGGAAAGCGGCCGCATATCGGTCCACACTTCCTTGATGTAGTCCAGGCAGACCTGCTTCAGGCCCTCGGGGCCGACGGCGTTCCAGCCGAGCGGAAGCTCGCGGTGGGCGGGCCAGATCGAGTACTGCTCTTCGTGATTCATGACGACCTTGTAGATCGTCGTATCTTCGCGTTCTTCCCAGCTCATTTGAACTCTCCTCGACGTTTTCGTTTCTTGCCGTCGGGCTTAAGCCTATCGACTTGCCCGCGCCCGGAGCAAACCCCGGCACCCTTCATAGAGTGTCGGGATTCGCCAGGGCGTGACAGAAAGACCGAGCTTACCTCAAGCCCTACTCCTCCGCGGAAGAGGGGACGGCCCGGTGCAGGGCGAAATAATAGGCGCTCCGGGCGGCGTTCTAACCGCCGACGTGACCACGCCCTTGCCTCCACCCGCTCTCCGGCCCTGCCGCCGCCGCAACTGCGTGTCGAGCCAAGAGACCCGCGATCCCTACCGGATCGAACCGCTCCGTTTCACCGGCGATCCCGAGCGCGCGTGGAGTCTGCTGCTCGACCTGCTGCGCGGCTGGCCGCGGACCCGGTTGCTGGAACAAGGGGCTACCCAAGCGCGGGCGCGGTTCCGCTCGCTGATCTTCCGCTTTCCCGACCACGCGGATTTCATCCTGGATCGGGAGGGCAAGACGATCCATTTCCGTTCGGCCGCCCGCTACGGCCGCCGCGATTTCGACGTCAACCGACGCCGGATGGAGGCGATTCGCACGGCGTTTGCGGCCGCCCTCGGCGACCAGGCGAACGCTTGAGCCCGGAGTCCTTCGATCCAGCCAGCCTGGACGCGCCGCATCGCGATCCGGACGGGACGTTTTTCAACCCCTGGGGGCGGTTCGCGGTTCGGTTCGCCGATTTGCTGCGTTGGAAGCTCGGGCCGAACAAGTACCGGGACTTGCCCGAACCGCCGATCCCCAGGGTGGGCAACGACGGCGCCTACCTCTCGCGCCCGAACGAGCCCGATTCGCTCACCTGGGTGGGCCATTCGACGTTCGCGATCCACGACGGCGGCGACGTCGTGTTGACCGACCCGCACTGGAGCCCGCGGGCGCTCGTGCCGCCGCGCCAGAGCCCACCGGGAATTCCCTTCGAAGCGGTGGAGCGTGCGACGTTCGCGATTCTGTCGCACGATCACTACGACCACCTGGACGATCAGACCGTCCGCCGGCTCCCCGACTCGCTCCCCTGGTTCGTGCCGCTGGGGCTCGGGGACTGGTTCGCGAAACGCGGCAAACAGGCGACCGAGCTCGACTGGTGGCAGAGCGCAACGATCGGCGGCAGCGGCCGCTGGCGCCTGACTTGTATCCCCGTCCAGCACTGGTCGCGGCGCAGATTTCGGGCGAACCGAACGCTCTGGGCGGGCTGGCTGCTCGACTCCGGAACCCGCCGGTACTTCTTCGCGGGCGACTCCGGAGCCTTCGGCGGCTTCGCCGAGATCGGCCGGCGCCTCGCGCCGATCGACGTCGCGATGGTGCCGATCGGAGCGTACGAGCCGCGCTGGTTCATGGCGTACCAACACATGGATCCGGCGGAGGCCTACCAGGCGTTCCTCGATCTCGGCGCCAAGCACATGGTGCCGATGCATTGGGGGGTGTTCGACCTCACCGACGAGCCGGTCGGCCTGGCCCCGCTCGTTTTGGCCGAACACCTCGCAAAGATCGGCGGCGATCCCCGCGTCCGCACCCTGGCGATCGGCGAGCGTTGGTTGTTGCCGGAACCGAACACTTAGTCGTGTGAGCAGCCCGCGCGCTCGGGTTGCCGCTTGGCAGATCGTGCGAGGACGGAGCGAAACTGTCTGAGCCCGAAGGGCGAGTTTTGAGCCCCGCCCGCAGCGCGATCTACCTGCCGAAGGCGCCTCTCGCTAGGGCACGAACCGGTACCCGACCCCGCGCACGCTCTTGATGTGCCGGGGTTTCGAGGAATCCATCTCGAAATGCTGGCGCAGGGCGACGATCACGTTGTCGACCACGCGCTCGTTCGGATGGTGCGGCAGGTGCCAGACCTCGGCGAGCAGCTCGCGGCGGGTCACCACCTGGTTCGGGCGGGCGAGGAACACCCGCATCACCGAGATCTCCTTCTGCGACAGCTGGACCTGGCCTTCGAGGGTTTTCGCCTCGAAGCGATCGAAATCGATCCAGAAGTCGCCGAAGACCTTCCGCCCCTCCCCTTCGGGCGGAGCGCCGCCGCCGTTTCCCCCTTGGCGCGCCCATTCCTGACGACGGAGTAGTCCTTCCACCCGGGCAAGCAGCTCGGCGAGGTCGAACGGCTTGATCACGTAGTCGTCGGCGCCCATTTTCAGGCCGAAGATCACGTCGTCGGGTTGGCCGCGCGCGGTGAGCATCAGGATCGGCGTGAAGTTCCCGGACCCGCGCAGACGTTGGCAGACTTGAAACCCGTCGATGCCGGGCAGCCGGACGTCGAGGATCACCAGGTCGAAGTCTTGCGCCGCCGCGCGATCGAGAGCCTCGGCGCCGTCGGTCGCGACCACCACCTCGTACCCCTTGCGCTCCAGATTGAACGCCAAACCCGAGGCGATCGCCTCGTCGTCCTCGACCACCAGCACCCGCGCCGCGCCGTTGGTCTCGTCCATCCTCAAGCAGCCTCCGCGACCGGCAGCTCGACCACCAGGCGGGTGCCCGGCCGATCTTCCTGCGA
>Ga0068860_100001847_pt1 | contig 22545 bp, 21 predicted proteins | sample KBSSwiS32_FD_66597 | JGI IMG/M metagenome (GOLD analysis project Ga0068860, IMG submission 66597) | Switchgrass rhizosphere microbial communities from Kellogg Biological Station, Michigan, USA - KBS Switchgrass S3-2 | ecosystem: Host-associated > Plants > Roots > Rhizosphere > Soil ...
ATGGGCAATCTCGGCGCGCTCGCCTCCAAGCCGGTGATGGAAGGCAAGGCGGTGCTGTTCAAGCGCTTCGCCGACGTCGATTCGATCGACATCGAGCTCGCCACCGAGGACCCGCAGGCCATCATCGAAGCGGTCGCGCTGATGGAGCCGAGCTTCGGCGGCATCAACCTTGAGGACATCAAGGCGCCCGAGTGCTTCATCATCGAGCAGGCCCTGCGCGAGCGGATGAAGATCCCGGTGATGCACGACGATCAGCACGGCACCGCGATCATCGCTGCCGCGGGCGTGCTCAACGCCTGCTTCATCACCGGCCGCAAGCTCGAGGACATCAAGGTCGCGGTGAACGGCGCCGGCGCCTCAGCGCTGGCGTGCACGGCGCTGATCAAGTCGATGGGCGTGCGGCACGAGAACGTGCTGGTGTGTGACACCAAGGGCGTGATCTACAAGGGTCGCGAAGGGGTGGACCAGTTCAAGTCGGCCCACGCCGTCGACACCGACAAGCGCACCTTGACCGAGGCGCTCGACGGGGCCGACCTGTTCCTCGGCCTCTCGGTCGCCGGCGCGGTGACCCCCGACATGGTCCGGAACATGGCCGACCAGCCGATCATTTTCGCCATGGCCAATCCGGACCCGGAGATCAGCCCGCCTGAGGTGATGTCCGTCCGCCCCGATGCGATCGTCGCCACCGGCCGCTCGGACTATCCGAACCAAGTCAACAACGTGCTCGGCTTCCCCTTCATCTTCCGCGGCGCGCTCGATGTGCGCGCGACCGCGATCAACGAGGAGATGAAGATCGCCGCAGCCCGCGCCATTGCGGAGCTCGCGCGCGAGCAGGTGCCCGAGGAAGTGGCTGCCGCCTACGGCCAGAACCACCAGTTCGGCCGCAACTACATCATCCCGGCGCCCTTCGATCCGCGGCTGATGGAAGTCGTGCCCTCGGCCGTGGCCAAGGCGGCGATGGACAGCGGCGTAGCCCAAGCCCGTATCGAGGATTTCGACGCCTATCGCCATGCCCTCAAGAGCCGTTTGAACCCGACCACGTCGGTGCTCACCAACGTCTATGCCAAAGTGAAAGCCGAGCCCAAGCGCATGATCTTCGCCGAGGCGGAGAACGAAGTGGTGCTGCGTGCGGCGGTCCAATACCGCGAGTTCGGCTATGGCGAGCCGGTGCTGGTCGGTCGCACGCAAGGCGTGCTCGACAAGATGGCCGAGCTCGGTGTCGCCGATCCGCAGAGCTACCAGATCGAGAACTCCGCCGTTTCCGAGCACGTCGAGCCGATGGTCGAGATGCTCTACGAGCGGCTGAAGCGGCGCGGCTATCTGGAACGCGACGTGCGCCGCATGGTCAACCAGGACCGCAACGTCTTCGCGTCGGGCCTGCTCAAGCTCGGCGTTGGCGACGGCATGATCACCGGCATGACGCGGCCCTTCGCGCAATCTATCAAGGAAGTGCGCCGGGTGCTCGACCCCAAGCCGGGTGCGCTGCCGTTCGGCATCCACATGATGGTGGCCAAGAACCACACCGTTTTTATCGCCGACACCACCATCAATGAGCGCCCTAGTCCGGACATGCTGGCCGTGATCGCGAAGGAGACCGCTGCCGTGGCTCGCCGGCTCGGGCACGAGCCCCGCGTTGCCTTCCTGTCGTACGCGACGTTCGGCAACCCTGCGGGCCGCTGGCTGGATAACGTGCGCCAGGCGGTGCAAATCCTCGATGCCGAGGAGCAGGGCTTCGAATACGAAGGCGAGCTGGCTCCGGACGCTGCGCTCAACCCCAAGATCATGCAGCTCTACCCGTTCTCGCGCCTCTCGGCTCCGGCGAACGTGCTGATCATGCCGGGCCTGCAATCGGCGAACATCTCGGCCAAGCTGCTGCGCGAACTAGGCGGCGCGACGACGATCGGGCCGATGCTGATCGGCATGGAACGGCCGGTGCAGGTCGTGCCGATGACCGCGATCGCGCCGGACGTGCTGACCAGTGCCGTGCTCGCCGCGTCGGGCGTGGCAGGCTGAACTTACGTGGTCCCGGGCTCCCCCGGGACCGGTGCCGGCCATGCTGGACCTCGCCGCGCAAGCGGGGCCGCGCAATGGCGATACCGGTCCCGGAGCAAGTCCGGGACGACGGCTGCAAAAACTCTATTGCTTCAAAGAATATGACCTGCGCGCACTTGGCGGGATGTCGTTGAGCCCTGCTCAGAACCAGGCCTTGTAGATTCCGAAAGCGCTGGTCAGCGTCAGCACCACGCCGACAAGGATCAGCATCGGCTTTACCGGGATTCGCTTGGCGGCGAATGCCCCGATCGGCGCTGCCAGCACGCCGCCGATCAACAGGCCGATGGTCCCGCCTGCCACTTGCGCCAGGCCGACGCTCGCGATGAAGGCGATCGAGACGGTGACGGTCAGGAAGAACTCGACGGCGCTGACGGTGCCGACCACCCGGCGCGGGTCTCCGCCCTGTATCAGCAGGTTTGACGTCACCACCGGGCCCCAGCCACCGCCGCCCGCCGCATCGAGGAAGCCGCCGACAAGGCCGAGCGGGGCGATCAGCTTCACTTGCTTGACCTTGGGCGGATAAAGCAAGCCACGCACGAGCAGCCACACGCCCACGGCAGTCAGGTAGACCAAGACGAACGGCTTCACTACGCTCGCGTCGAGGGATGTGAGCACGTAGGCGCCCAGCACGCCGCCGACGATGCCGGGGATCAGCAAGCTGAAGAACAGCCGCTTGTCGATGTTGCCATGAGCCAAGTGGCTGATCCCGGACGTCGCGGTCGTGAAGCACTCCACCAAGTGGACGCGCTGCGAGGCGAGCGCGGGCGGGATGCCCAGAACCGCCACGAGCATCGTGTTGGAGATCACTCCGAAGGCCATGCCCAGGGCGCCATCGACCAATTGAGCGGCGAAGCCAACGGCGATGAACGGCACGAGCGTCGCCAGGTCGATAGTCCCAATCAGGCCGGCGATGTCCATGCGGTTATCGAATCCTTGCTGTAATCTCGATTGTCAAAGTAGACATTATCACCCGGGCTGCCAGTGTCTTATTGTGTCACCGATCATCCGTCGCGCTCATGCCCGACGGTATCGGAAGTACCACACCTCGTGTCCCAGCTTGCGCGCCTTGGCTTCGTAGCGGGTCTCGGGCCAGCCGCCGGGGCGTGTCAGGAAGTCGGTCGGCGTGCGGCACAGCCACTCGAAGGCCTCCCGATGCCGGCGCATCACCATCAGCGCATGCCGCAGGTAGATGGGATGGTCGGTGCCGAAGCGGAACTCGCCGCCGGGTTTCAGCTTGGCCGCGAACATTGCCACCGGGCCATCGTTCATCATCCGCCGCTTCGCGTGACGCGCCTTGGGCCAGGGATCGGGATGGAGGAGGTAGAGGAACGAGAGCGATCCGTCCGGCACCCGGGCCAGCACCTCCAACGCGTCGCCATGATGGATGCGCACATTGCCGAGCGGCGGGTGCGTGCCATTGTCGCCGTCGACATGCACCAGCGCCTGAGCGACGCCGTTGACGAAAGGCTCGCAACCGATGAAGCCGTGGTCGGGCAGCATGTCGGCTCGGGCCGCCATGTGCTCGCCGCCACCGAAGCCGATCTCGAAGTGCAGCGGGCAGGCGCGGCCGAAGAGTCGCTCTGCGGTGATCGGCCCGTCGGCAGGCACCGCGATGCGCGGCAGCAGGTCGTCGACCAGCGTCTGCTGCCCGGTACGCAGCGCCTTGCCTTTGGCGCGGCCGTAGAGGCGGTTAAGCGTGGTCGGATCGCCGGGCTTGTTCGCGGTCATAGCGCCGGGCGATGGCAGCGCCGCCACACGGGGTCAATGCTCAGTCCCAACGGCGAAGGCGTCAGGCACCGTTGCGCAGCGTGGTGAAAGCGCGACGCCGGGTTCGCGCGAGCCATCCCAGGAAGTCCCCGCCCGGAACCGCAAGGGCCGACGGTTCCTTAGTTGTGCGCCACAGGTAGGTCATGGCGCAAGCCAATCGGCCGTCCTCGCCACGAACCCTGAGCGCTACGCGGCGATACTCGCTCCCCTCGTAGCGGTCGAGCAGCGTGAGATCGCCGGGGGACAGCGTCAGTTTGGCCAGGGTACCGCGGCAGCGCTGCACGGCATGCCCGGGCAGCAGGGCCGGGTACCAGCCATCGCCGCTACGGACCGCCACCAGCCGCCCGGGAGCGGTCGCCGGCTGCGCGTGATCGACACGCTCGGCTACCCAGTTCCCCATGCGCGTGCCGGCGTGGGGCTGCAGGGTGCCATAGAAGAAGAACGCGCGCGCGGGCAGAGGCGGGCTCAGTGATGGCAGGCCATGGCCTCGACGACATCTTCCAGCCGGGCGGGGTCGCCGATCGCCAGTACGTGTCCGTCCGATCCTTGCTGCAGAGGCTCGCCGCTCCAGTCGCACATCGTACCGCCGGCACCCTCGACGATCGGGACGAGCGCGGCCCAGTCGTGCAGCTTCAAGCCCGCTTCGCAGACCAGGTCGAGGTGCCCGCTCGCCAGCAGGCCATAGTTGTAGCAATCGCCGCCCATCATCATGCGCTTGTGATCGGTCCTGGCCGCAAGCGCCATGAAGTGTGCCCCCTCGTGATCGTCGAAATACTGGGGGCCGGTGGTCGCGAGCGTCGCGTCGCTCAGCGTGGCGCATCCCCGAGTGCGCGCCGGCGCTCCGTTGAAGGTCGTCGGCCGACCGCTCGCGCCGACCCAACGCTCGCCCAGGATCGGCTGGTCGATCACTCCGAGCACCGGCCAGCCATCGACGAGCAAGGCGATCAGCGTGCCGAAGATCGGCCGGCCCGACAGGAACGAGACGGTCCCGTCGATCGGATCGAGCACCCAGGTGCGGCCACTGCCGCCCTCCTCGGAGCCGAACTCCTCGCCGATGACGCCGTCGCGCGGCACCTCGGCCTTGAGGATGCGGCGCATGGCTTCCTCCGCCGCGCGGTCGGCGATCGTGACAGGCGAGGCATCGTCCTTGCGGTCGGAGGTCAGTCCGGAGCGGAAGTGCGGGCGGACGGCCGCGCCGGCGGCTTCGGCAAGCCGCAAGGCGAGGGCGATTTCGGCATCAAGTTGCATCGCCAAGTGCTGTGCCATCTGCTCGCTGGAGCAGCAAGCCGGCATCGTCGCACGGCGAATGTTGCGAGACGAAACAATTGTATGGATACGGGAATTTCCCCTACGAAGGACCCAGGGGCACAACATTACTTCCGGTAACCATGATTCGCAGTTCACGGCCGGCCTTTGATCCGCGGATCAGGTCTGTCTTCGCAGTATCGCGGGATGGTCAGCCGCTATCCTACAACCGCGCGCCGGCGCCTGATCTCGCCGATTGGATCGCGCGACTTTATGTGGCCCGGATCGACATGCCTGCTGATCATACCCTTCACTGTGGTCTGTTCGGCGAGACCGGGGCGATCCGCATCCAGCTTTCGGGAGCCTGGCGGGCCCAGACGAGGGACGGGGTCGCGCGCTACGGCAACAATGCCTTGTTCTTCGGCCCGGATTCGCGGCTCATGCCCATCAGCGTGACCGGCGGCTTTACTAGCCTTGGCATCGTCGTGCGTCCCGGTGCGTGCATGCCCCTGCTTGGAGCGCGGCCGCACGAGTTCCTCGATCGTGTCCGCCCGACCGAGGACGTTGGTTTGGCCAGTGAGTGGATCCTCGCGCATCTTGAGCGGGGCGCCACGCCGGAGGAATGGCTGCTCTCCCTGGAGCGCATGATCCGCGGGCTCGTTGCCGATGCGCGAGGCGAGCCGGACCCGCTCAGCGCCCGGTTCGAGGAGATCACCTACAGGGATCCGGCGATGACGGTCGCACAGGCCGCCCGCGCGATCGGGGTGGAGCGCCGTCGGCTGGAGCGCGTGGTCAGCCGCGACTTCGGCCTGCCGCCCAAGCAGGTCCTGAAACGGGCGAGGGCGCTCGACATGGCCAGTTACTTGCGCGGCGTCGCCGACGACGAGGAGGCCGAAGCGCTGGCGCTGCGCTACTACGACGAGAGCCACCTCATCCACGAGTTCGACGAGCTTTTCGGCATGTCGCCCAGGCAATTCACTGCCCGGGCGCTGCCGATCCTGACGCTTACGTTGGAGGCGCGCCAGGCGCGTCGTCTGGAACTGCTCGGTCGCATCAAGCCAGGGGCGCTCCGTCCCTGGCAGTGATGAACGCAGGGGCTTCGCCCAAGCGCGTCAGTCGAACAGGCTGGAGACCGAGCTCTCGTCCGCGATGCGGCGGATCGCCTCGCCCAGGAGCGGCGCGATCGTCAATATCCGGATCCGGCCCGATTCCTTCGTGGCGTCGGTCGGCAGGATCGAATCGGTGATCACCAATTCCTTGAGCGCCGAGTTGGTAACCCGTGCCACCGCGCCGCCGGAGAGGACGCCATGGCTGATGTAGGCGGTGACGCTCTCGGCGCCCGCATCCATCAACGCCTGAGCCGCGTTGCACAGGGTGCCGCCCGAATCGATGATGTCGTCGATCAGGATGCAGGTGCGGCCCTTCACGTCGCCGATGATGTTCATCACTTCGGACTGGCCGGGGCGGTCGCGGCGCTTGTCGACGATCGCGAGCGGCGCGTTGTCGAGCCGCTTGGCCAGGGCCCGGGCGCGGACGACGCCGCCCACGTCGGGCGAGACGACCATCAAGTCGCCGCCGTTGTTGCGGGCCTGGATGTCGGCCGCCATCACCGGGGCGGCGTAGAGGTTGTCGGTCGGGATGTCGAAGAAGCCCTGGATCTGCCCGGCGTGCAAGTCGACGGAGAGCACGCGGTCTGCGCCCGCCTGGGTGATCAGGTTGGCGACGAGCTTGGCCGAGATCGGCGTGCGCGGTCCGGGCTTGCGGTCCTGCCGGGCATAGCCGAAGTAGGGAACGACGGCGGTGATCCGGCGCGCCGAGGCGCGGCGCAGCGCGTCGATGCAGATCAGCAGTTCCATGAGGTTATCGTTCGCCGGAAAGCTCGTCGGCTGGACGACGAACACGTCCTCGCCGCGCACGTTCTCGTGGATCTCGACGAAGACCTCTTCGTCCGCGAAGCGGCGGACGCTGGCATCGGTCAGGGACAGCTCCAGATAGCCTGCCACCGCGCGGGCGAGCGGCAGGTTGCTGTTGCCGGACATGATTTTCATCGTTGGACTTCCCTTGCCACCCGAAGACGGGGCCGCCCTAGACGAGAGTCACGCAATTGCAAGATTGGGGAGAGCGGCTGGTCGTTTCCAAGTGAGCCATCGCGGCACAATGCGAACGCGGGCCCCGACACGGCCATCCCCCGACGGACCAGGCGGCACGCCGCCTGGGCTGGGTCCGTCATGAGCCGGCCGGAGGCCGGCTCGCCGGTTCACTTGATTCGGTGCTCGCCCTTGATCCAGCGCACGGTGCCCGAGCTCGCGCGCATCACGACGCTTTCGGTCGTCATCTTGCCGCCCTTCAAGCGCTTCACCCCATCGAGCAGCGAGCCGCTGGTGACGCCGGTGGCGGCGAAGATGCAGTCCCCCTTCGCAAGGTCGTCGCGCTTGTAGATGCGGTCGAGGTCTTCGATGCCCCACTTTCGAGCGCGCGCCCGCTCGTCGTCGTTGCGGAACAGCAGGCGGCCGTTGAACTGGCCACCCACGCAGCGCAGCGCAGCGGCGGCAAGGACGCCCTCGGGCGCGCCGCCGGAGCCCATGTACATGTCGATCGTGGTATTCTCGTCGGTCACCGCGATCACGCCGGCGACATCGCCGTCACCGATCAGGACGATGCCGCAGCCGATGCCGCGAAGTTCGGCGATCAGATCTTCATGGCGCGGGCGGTCGAGCACGCACACGATGATCTCCTCGGGCTTCACGCCCTTGGCCTCGGCCACCGCCTTGACGTTCTCGGTCGGCGTCTTGTCGAGCGAGATGATGCCCTCGGGGTATCCGGGGCCGACGGCAAGCTTGTCCATGTAGACGTCGGGCGCGTTGAGCAGGCAACCATGTTCGGCCGCGGCGAGTACCGCCAGCGAGTTGGGCCCCGCCTTGGCGCAGATCGTGGTGCCTTCGAGCGGATCGAGCGCAATGTCGATCTTGGGGCCGGTGCCCGGCGCTCCGCCGACCTTCTCGCCGATATAGAGCATCGGCGCCTCGTCGCGCTCGCCCTCGCCGATCACCACGGTACCGTCCATGTAGAGCTCGTCGAACGCCTTGCGCATGGCTTCGACCGCAGCGTGGTCCGCCGCCTTTTCATCGCCCCGGCCGATCAGCTCCGACGCGGCGATGGCGGCAGCCTCTGTGACGCGAACCATTTCGAGCACGAGGACACGATCAAGGACTTTACTTGCAGGAGTCGACGTTTGGGGCATGTTCACTCCGGATTAAGCCACGGCAGGTCGCTTTGGACACGAAGCGCTTAGACAGGGGAACCGGAATTGTCGAGAAGATGCGCCGGCCTGCTGGCACTGTTCGCGGGACTTTCCGCTCCGGTCTGGGCGCAAGAAGCGCCCAAGGCTGCACAGACCGATGCCCGGGCGGATGCCCAGACGGATCCGGTCCCCGACGATCGCGCGATCGCGCGCAACTTGCTCGGTCGCCAGGGCCACCTCGCGCCGCCGTTGCGCCGGCGCTGCGCGCCGCAGCCGGGCGGCGATATCGTGGTCTGTGCCCAGGACAAAACGCAGTTTCGCGCGCAATCCAGCGCCGACCTCGACCCCACCGGTAGCGCGGGCACCAACGACGGGCGGCTGACTCCGCCGGACTTGGCGCCCAAGTATCCCGGTCCGGTGGTAGGGCGCGGCTGCTTCATCCCGCCCTGCCCGAAAGGCCCGCTCTATATCATCGACTTGTCGCAGATCCCGTTGCCGCCTCCGGGGTCCGACGCCGACAAGATCGCGAAAGGCGAGATGCGCGCGCGCTGAGCCGAGATGGGCCTCAGGTGCCGATGATCTGCATGACGAGCGGCGGGGCGGCGATGCTGTCCGACCCTTCCAGGATGCGCAGCGCCTTGCTGACGGCGGCCTCGGGCCCCTCGTGCGTGACCAGCGCGACGATCACTTCCCCGGCTTCCTCGCCGCGGCCCTTCTGGATGAAGCTCTCGATCGAGACGCCCGCGTCGCGCATGGCGGCGGTGATCTCGGCAAGCACCCCGGGCCGGTCGGGCACGATGAAGCGCATATAGGCGCGGCCAAGGCGATGCCCGGTCTGCGCGGGCTCCAGCGCCTCTAGTTCGCGCGCGGGCATGGAGAAGGCCGCGCCCTTCTCGCCGCGCGAGATGTCGATGATGTCGGCCACCACGGCGCTCGCGGTGGGGCCGTCTCCCGCGCCTGCCCCCTGGAACAGCAGCCGGCCCATGAAGTTGCCCTCGGCGACGACCGCGTTGGTGGCCCCGTCGACGCTCGCCAGCGGATGGTCGCAGGGCACCAGGTGCGGGCGCACGCGCTGGAACAGTCCGGGGCTGCCGCCGCCGCGATCGATCTCGGCGGTTCCGATGAGGCGCACGACGTAGCCGAGCGCACGGGCTTGCGCGATGTCGGCCGCGAGGACGCCGGCGATGCCGGTCGTCTCGACCGCGTCGAAGCGCAGCCGCGTGCCGAACGCGATCGCGGCCAGGATCGAGAGCTTGTGAGCGGCGTCCACGCCCTCGATGTCGAACGTCGGGTCCGCCTCGGCGTAGCCCAGCCGCTGCGCATCGGCGAGCACGTCGGCGAAGTCGCGCCCGGTGTCCTCCATCGTCGAGAGGATGTAGTTACACGTCCCGTTGAGAATGCCGTAGACGCGCTCGATCGCGTTGGCGGCGGCGCCCTCGCTCAGGCCCTTGATGACGGGAATCCCGCCAGCGACCGCCGCTTCGAACTTGAGCGCGACCCCTGCCTGCTCCGCCGCTTCCGCCAGCTCGAGTCCATGATGGGCGATCATCGCCTTGTTGGCGGTCACCAGCGACTTGCCCCCCGCGATCGCCTTGCGGGCGAGCGTCAGGGCCGGCCCGTCCGAACCGCCGACCATCTCGACGACCACATCGATGTCGGGGCGGGCGGCCATCTCGGCCGGATCGTCGACCCACTCATAGGGGGACAGGTCGACACCGCGATCCTTGCCCCGGTCTCGCGCGCTGACCGCGGCGATGCGGATCGGCCGGCGCGCGCGGCGCGCGATCAATGCGGCGTTGGTCTCGATCAGGCGCACGACGCCCGAGCCGACCGTTCCCAGGCCCGCCAGGGCGATGTTCAGCGATTCAGCCATGAAGCTCCCTTTCGGGAGCGCGCCTAGGCGAGAGGCGCCGGGATTGCCAGCCGCTTTGCCGCCCGACGCGTGAACTCACATCGTGCGCGTGCACGCTCCGAGCGAGGCGATGACGAGGCGGTAATCGCTATCGGCCATGCGGCGTGCTTCGGTGCCCTCGGACATGTTGCTGCCCGGCGGTGGCGCCGCGGGGAGGAAGCAGGCCAGCCGATACCACTCCAGCGTATCGGGCGCCGGCGGGTGGCCGACGTCGGCCACGAGTTCGGAGAAGGAAACGCCCCAGGCCGGCGCGGCCCCGGGTTGATGGCGGACCGTGATCGAGGCGGCGGAAGAATCGCGGGTGTTGAGGAAGATCTGCGTCTCGCCCTCGCCGGCCAGATTTCCCGGCACATATGTGATCTCTCGCACGCCGGTGACCTTGGTCGGCGCATCGGGCGCGAGTTGCGCGGTGAGGATCGTGCGCACGCGCGCCTCGTCGGCGGCGGTCCAGAGGATCTGCGCGCCCGGCCTGACCAGCTGCAGCTCTCCCGGGCGGCCCGAGACCGGCCGGGCGAAGAGGATCACGCCGTCCTTCTTGCGCAGCATCGGCTTGCCCCCGGCATCGACCGGAAGGTCGACGAGATAGGCGAAAGACTGGCCAAGCGGCGTATCTCCGGTCAGCAGCGCCATGGTATCGGCCATGACGTAGAAGCGGGCCGTGCCAGGGCGCAGCCCGCGCGCCCGCTCGTCCTCTACCCGGGCAATCTTGCGCACTCGGGCGTGCACGACCAGGGGCGCCGAATCGGCCAGGCCCGCCAGGTCGGCGTAAGTCGCCGCCAGCGGCATGGCCGGCATTGGCTGAGCTGCTCCGGGCAGCGCCGTGAACCACGCCAACGAAGCTGCCAGCCATGCCGCTCGGAATGACCCCTGGGCGCGGCGCGGATGGGTCGTCATAGAAGCGAACTCCCGTAAAAACGCGGGCTCCTCATGGCATGGCGAGCGTCATTCGCCAAACCGCGCGGCTGGCCCCAATGCCGGGATCGCTGCTGAATCGCGCGTTAACTGCAGAGCGGGCGATAAGCCGTTGCGAAGGGTGGGAGTCGCCGCTAAGAACTGCGCAAAAGCGGGGCTGAGAGCCAAAAACAGCCCCACGGCCTTGCCTGTCGGATAAATCTATCCGTAAGGGGTTGGCTGTCAGCCGTCAGGGTGGATATAAACGTTTTCTTCATGGACGCCACGAGCGGGCGTTCATGGGTTCCTCGGGTTTCGTCCGAGGTACGGTAGATGGAGTGATGCGTCTGAATGGCTTACGCTGACCAATCGATGAGCGGTAACAAGATTACCGCACTTATCATTGTTGCGCTCATACACATCTTCGTTGGTTATGCGCTGGTCACCGGTCTCGCCTATGAGGCGTACAAAAAGGCCGTGGAGAAGGTGACCACCGTCGATATCAAGGAAGAGAAGAAGAAGGAGGAGCCGCCGCCACCGCCTCCCAAGAAGGAGCTGGCTCCGCCGCCTCCGGTCGCGCCGCCGGTGAAGATCAACGTGGCGACCACGCCGCCGCAGATCCAGACGGTCACGGTCGCGCCTCCGGCTCCTCCTGCGATCGTGCTGGCGCCGCCGGCACCGGTTCCGGCGCCCCCGCCTCCGGCGCCCAAGGGTCCTAGCTCGCCGGCGCAGCCCAAGAGCAGTCCCGGGTCGTGGGCCACCACCGACGACTATCCGCAGTCCGCGATCCGCAAGGAAGCCCAAGGCACGACCGGCTTCAGGCTCACCGTCGGCGCCGATGGCCGGGTGGTGGATTGCACCGTCACCAGTTCCAGCGGAACGCCCGAACTGGACGACGCCACCTGCAAGAATGTGTCGCGCCGCGCTCGGTTCAAGCCAGCCATGCAGGACGGTCAGCCCGTCCAGTCGACCTATTCCAATCGGATCCGGTGGGTTCTTCCCGAGTGATCTGAACTGCCGCCAATTGCCAGCTATCACTGCTCTTCTGTCTTGAGAGGACTACCGCATGCTTATCCTTAACCTTCTTGCCGCGGGTGCCCAGGGTGCGCCTCAGAACAAATTCGGCTTCTCCGAGATGATGATGCCGGAAGGCCATCCGAACTGGATCGCCATCGCGGTCGCCGCGATCCTCGCGGTCATGTCGTTCGGTTCCTTCTACATCCTGTTCACCAAGTGGTTCGAACAGTCGAAGATCCTCAAGCAGTACCAGACGATCCGCACCAGCTTCTGGAAGGCGCCGACCCTGCGTGAGGGCTCGGCCAAGCTCGAGAAGGACAGCGCCTGGCGTCAGCTGGTCGACGATGGCCTCGCAGCCGAAGACCAGCATGCGAAGATGACCGACGCGCTCGAAGCGCATGACTGGATGCACGGCTCGCTTGCGCGTTCGGAAGCTTCGATCAACGCTCGTCTCGCTTCGGGTCTGCCGTTCCTCGCGACCGTCGGCGCCACCTCGCCGTTCATCGGTCTGTTCGGTACCGTGGTCGGCATCTATCGCGCGCTGATCGCCATCGGTCTGGCCGGTTCGGCTTCGATCGACAAGGTCGCAGGTCCGGTCGGTGAGGCTCTGATCATGACCGCCATCGGTCTGCTCGTCGCCGTTCCCGCGGTGCTTGCCTACAACTACCTGCAGGCGCGCAACAAGCGCATCGCCGAGCTGCTCACCGGCTTCTCGAACGACGTGCTGGCCAACATCACGTCGCGCGGCGCGGTGAAGCCGCAGGTCGCGGTGGTCGCGGCCAAGCCGGCGGCGGCTCCGGCCAAGCCCGCGACGGCCCCCGCCAAGCCGTAATGACCTGAACCGTCGGCGGCGGCATGTCCGCCGGCGGACGGGACTGCAAAGCGGTGGGCAGGCATGCGTGCCCACCGCCCTCTCCCAGGGCCAGGCCTCACGGGCAAGCTTAGAACTAGGACAACACTATGGCGATTTCCACGGGCGGAGGCGGTGCAGAAACACCGATGTCCGACATCAACACGACGCCGCTCGTCGACGTCATGCTGGTGCTGCTGATCATCTTCCTCATCGCGGTCCCGGTCGCGATCCAGACGATCCAGAAGCTGCACATCCCGATCATCGCGTCGACCGAGTCCAAGGACAAGGTCGAGAACCTGCTGCTCAGCGTCGCCACGACGGACGATGCGGGGCGCACCGCCGGTGACCCCGGCTACGAAGGTTCGTCGCGCAACGGCGAATGCCGCGTCTACATCAACAACGTCACCCCGGTGACGTCGGAAGAGCTCCGCGACCAGGCGTTCAAGCGCCTCGATGCCATCGTCAAGCGCGAGGGCGGTCCCGAGGCTTTGAAGAACAATCCCGATGCGGTTCCGCAGGTGCACATCCGGGCCGACGTCAACGCGCCGTGGCGCTGCGTGGCGGGCGCGATCTACAACGTGCAGATCTCGGGCTATCCGACTGTCGGCTTCATCTCGAACCCGGTCGATCCGAACGGCTGACGCCGTCTCGCCACCAGAAGACTTAGGAGTACCATCCCATGGCAATGTCAGGCGGCAAAGACGACGGTTCGCCGATGATGGAGATGAACACGACGCCGTTGATCGACGTCATGCTCGTCCTGCTCATCATGTTCATCATCACGATCCCGGTCGCCACCCACTCGATCGACATCGATCTGCCGGTTCCCAATCCGCCCACGGATACGCCGCCGCCGGTCAACCCGATCAAGAACAAGGTGTCGATCACGCCGGACAACAAGATCCTGTGGAACGGCAACCAGATCAACGGCGAGATGCTGGCGGGCAATCTGCAGGAATCGCTGACCTTCGCGGTGGAACCGGAGCTGCAGTTCCAGCCCGACCCCCAGGCCGGCTATGATCTGTCGGCGCGGGTGCTGAACATCATCAAGGCCTCGAAGGTCACGAAGTTCGGCTTTGTCGGCAACGAGCAATACTCGGAATTCAACAAGTAATCTCGGACAGAGAGTGCCCTTGAACGGGCAAGAGAGGGGCGGAGCGATCCGCCCCTTTTTCTTATGCAGAGGCTTGGCTACCATAAGCGTCCAAAGCGACCTGGGGGCGTATCGCGATGAGAGCAATGGCAGCGGTACTTCTCGTGTTGTGTATGGCTGCCTGTCACAAGAGCGCGGCGCATGTATCGGACTCGAATTTGCTGGTCGATGCGACGCAAAACACAGTCACGATCACGGCTGCAGGATTGGTTCTCTGGAATGGGCAGCTCATCTCCGAGCCTCAGTTCGCCGCCAAGCTGCGTGAATCCGCAAGCATGTCTCCGGAACCTGAGCTGCACCTCGTTCCTGATAGCAACGCCCCTTACGAGAAGAGCGCCCGCGTACTGGAGATTATCAGGCAGTCACACGTGACCAAGTTTGGTTTCGTGGGGAACGAAGCCTACTCCTCGTCCGACGCGCCTTCGGACTGATCCACCCGCATCGCCAGCGAGGCCAGGCTCTCCGCTTCGATCAGCAGCTCGTCGTCGGCCGCGCCAGACGGCAGGTTCTCGCGGCCGATCATCGACAATCCCGGGACGGCCAGCGGACTGATCCGATCGAGACGGACATGATCGACCTCGCGCGCCGCGCGGTCGAGGACGTCACCGACCCGCCCGACATCGGTCATGCGCGCGCGGGCATCGGCCCAAGCTGCCTGGATCAGCACGTGGTCCGGCTCGTACTTGCGCAGCACGTCGTAAATGAGGTCGGTCGAGAAGGTCACTTGCTTGCCCGACTTGCGCTTGCCCGGCTGCTGGCGCTCGACCAGTCCGGAGATCACCGCCACCTCCCGGAAGGCGCGGCGCAGGAGGTGCGACTGCTGCACCCAGTCGACGAACTCGTGGGTGAGGATGTCGGGCGAAAGGATGGCGACCGGGTCTTCCACGGCCTTCAGCCCCCAGACGGCGAGCGTGTAGTCGGTGGCGACGAAGCCCAGCGGCCCCAGCCCGCGATCCTCCATCCGCCGCGTGAGCAGCATCCCGAGCGACTGGTTCGCGTTCCAGCCCTCGAAGGTGTAATAGGCGGTGTATTCCAACCCACGATGCGGGAAGCTTTCGACCAGCAGCCGCCCCGGCGCGGGCAGGTGCGAGCGGTAGTCCTGCACCTCCAGCCACTCGCGCACGTCGTCGGGGAAGCGCGACCAGCCGGTCCGGTCGGCCAGCATCTCGCGCACGCGCTCGGCCAAGTGCCCGCTGATCGGCAGGCGCAGCCCGGAATAGCTCGGGATCGCGGCCGAGCGCTTGGCCGCGCGCACGATCACCTCCAGGTCCTTGACCGCCTCCACCTCAAGGTCGAGCCCGGCGAAGCGGAAGGTGTCACCGTTCTTCAGGCTCGCGCCGAACATCTCCTCGACCTTCCCCAGCGACCGCCCGTTGCGGAAGCGCACGTCCAGCATCTCGTTGTCGACGATGATGCCGGCATTGATCCGGTGCCGCGCCGCATGCTCGGGATGGGTGAGGCGCCATGTCCCATCCCGGTCCTTCACGATGCGCTTGAACCGCTCGTAGGAGCGCAGCGCGTAGCCGCCGGTCGCGACGAAATCGAGGACGCGGCCGAACACCGCCTCATCCACCCACGCGTAAGTCAGCGAGCTGCGGATCTCGCCGAGCAAGTCTTCCTCGCGGAACGGCCCTTCGCAGGCGCGGCCCATCACGTGCTGCGCCAACACGTCGAGCCCGCCCGGACGAAAGTCCTCGCCATCCCGCTGGCCGAGCTCCACCGCCTCGGCCGCGGCGAAAGCCTCGAGGAACTCGAAGCGGTTGCCGGGCACGAGCAAGGCCTGGCTCGCCTGGTCGAGCCGGTGATTGGCCCGTCCGATCCGCTGGAGCAGTCGCGAGGAGCCCTTGGGCGCACCCATCTGCACCACGAGGTCGATGTCGCCCCAGTCGACGCCGAGATCAAGGCTGGCGGTGCAGACCAGCGCCCGTAACTCACCCCGTGCCATCGCCCCTTCGACCTTGCGGCGCGCTTCCTTCGACAACGAACCGTGGTGGATGCCGATCGGCAGGTTGTCCTCGTTCACGTCCCACAGCCACTGGAAGATGTACTCGGCCAGGAACCGCGTGTTGGTGAAGATCAGCGTGGTGCGATGGGCACGGATCTCGGTGTAGAGTTGCGGGATGGCCCAGGTGGCGGCGTGGCCTGCCCAGGGGATGCGCTCTTCTTCCGGGAGCAGGATCGACACTTGCGGGTCGGCTCCGGCCTCGCCCTCGACCAGGGACACGCTGTCGATGTCTCCCCACGGCGCCAGCCATTCGCGGAAGCTCTCGGGATTGGCGAGCGTCGCCGACAGTGCCGCGCGCCGCAGCCCGGGTGCGATGGCCTGCAGCCGGGTCAGCGCCAGCGCCAGCAGATCGCCGCGCTTGCCGGTCGCGAACGCATGCACCTCGTCGATGACGACGCGCTTCAGCCCGGCGAACAGCGTCGCCGCCTCGGGATAGCTGAGCAGCAGCGAAAGCGATTCGGGCGTGGTCAGGAGCACATGCGGGGGCCGCGCCCGCTGGCGGGCCTTGCGGTCGGGGGGCGTGTCGCCACTACGGGTCTCGATGCGGATCGGCAGCCCCATCTCCTCGACAGGGGTCAGGAGATTGCGCTGCACATCGTGCGCCAGCGCCTTGAGCGGGGAGACGTACAGCGTGTGCAGACCCTCGGGCGGATCCGCCCCTTCAAGGCGTGAGGGGCAGAAGGCCGCCAGCGTCGGCAGGAAGCCCGCCAGCGTCTTGCCCGCACCGGTGTCGGCGACCAGCAGCGCGTGCTGGTCCGCATCCGCCGCTTCGAGCATCTCGCGCTGATGCCGCCGCACGCGCCAGCCGCGCCCCGCAAACCAGGCGTCGATCTCGGGCGGGACAGCAAGGTCTTGCGGCATTGTCTGGGAAGGTGGCCCCGCCCGTCGCTTCCCGCAAGCGAGCTGGCACCGGTGGCACGGCGATACGCATAACCCAGGTTGCGCCAGACCGGGTTGGCCACGGGTCGGACAGTGGACCGCTAGGCCAAGCCATTGCGTTTCAAGGACATCGGGAGGGGTCGGTTGCGTGGTGCTCGCAAGGCGGGCCGCGCCGCCGCCTCTCAGCCCGTACAAGCAACGGAGAGACGCCATGAGTGAACGTGACCGGCAGAACCCCTATGGCCGCAATGAGCAATACGGCGGCAGCCATCGCAGCAACCAGGGTTACGATACGCCCCGCCAAGCCAACCAGTGGCAGTCCGAGGGTGGCCGCCAGGCAGGCGGCGACTGGCAGCAGGATTACGGCCCGCGTGAGAGCAACGACGAGTACGCGCGGAGCTATCGCTTCTCGGGCCAGGACCGCGACGACCAGCAGGATGAGCGCTATCGTTCGCGACTGAGCGACGATGACTTGCGCAACGACCAGTTCGCATCTGCCCGCAATTACAATCGCGCCCGCCAGCAGGATGACGGCCGCGAGTGGCAGAACCGCAGCTATGGCTCGGAGCAGAACCGCTCCTACCGCGATCGCGGCTCGCAGCGTTCCTCGCCCAGCTTCGGCCAACGCGACTACGATGCGAGCGGCGGCAATACGTTTGCCGACTTCAACAGCGAGGATTTCGGCGGTGGCCGCAATGCCAACGAGTACCTGAACCGCGGCAGCGGAGCCGGAATCAGCGGCGGCATGCATCCCAGCAATACCTATCGCCCGAGCCACGGTCCGGGCAGCTGGGGTCGTCATCGCGATGACGACCGCGGAAGCGACAACGGCCAACGCGACTACGGCGACTGGCGCAGCTACGGCGAGAGCCGCGGCTTCCTGGCGCGCGCCGGAGATGAGGTGGCGAGCTGGTTCGGCAGCGAGGACGCTGCGCGTCGGCGCGAGCAGGACCGCCGGGAGGACCATTCCGGACGCGGTCCGTCGAACTACACGCGCTCCGACGACCGCATCCGCGAGGACGCCAACGACGCGTTGACGCATGACTGGGGTGTGGACGCCACCCACATCAACGTGAGCGTCAAGGATGGCGAGGTGACGCTGAACGGTACCGTCGACAGCCGCCAGGCCAAGCGCCGCGCAGAGGACGCGCTGGAGCGAGTCTCCGGCGTCAAGCACGTGCAGAACAACTTGCGCGTTCAGGAACGTTCCAGCCAGTCCAGCTGGGGCGGCTCGGGCACTGGCGGCTCGGGTGCGAGCGGCTTTGGCTCTGCCAGCGGTCACTCGAGCACGAGCGATGCATCGAGCACCAGCTTCGGCAGCTCCGGCTCCGGGATCACCGGGTCCGGATCGACGACTTCGGCCGGCCAGAGCGGCGCGCACACGACCGGCGGCATCGGCTCTTCGGCGACTGCCGGCGTGAGTGGCGCCAGCACCAGCGGAAGTGGCACCGCCAGCGGCGCCAAGAGCGGCGAAAAGACCTCCTGATAGACGCGCGACCTCACAAGAGGGTTCGACGGGAAAGGGGAGCCTCACGGCTCCCCTTTTGTTTGTCGCGCGGGTCAGTGGCCGGCTTGCGGGCCGCGCTGGAGGCCCGACAGCGCAAGTTGCTCGTCGATCTGGGCGATCAGCCGCGTGAGCCCCTCCTGCGTGTCGCTCTCGGCTCGCGCGACCAGCACGTCCTGGGTGTTGGATGCGCGCAGCAGCCACCAGCCGTCGGGCGTGGTCACGCGAACCCCGTCGATCTCGGAGACCTGCGCATCGGTTGCAGACAGCCGCTGCTTCACTTCTTCGACCGCCGCGAACTTGCGGCTCTCGTCCACCTGGAAGCGCAGTTCCGGCGTGTTGAGCATCTCGGGCATCGCGCCGCGCAGATCGGTCACCGACTGGCCCAAGCGCAGCGATGCGGCGATCAGGCGCACCGCCGCGTAAAGCCCATCGTCGAAGCCGTAGTACTCGTGCGCGAAGAAGACGTGCCCGCTCATTTCGCCCGCCAAGGGTGAGCCGGTTTCCTTCATCTTAACCTTGATGAGCGAGTGGCCGGTCTTCCACATCAGCGGCACGCCGCCGTGCGCCGTGATCGCGTCGAACAGCGCGCGGCTGGCCTTCACATCGGCGATGATGGTCGCGCCGGGTTCGAGTTTCAGCAGATCCTCGGCGAAGATCGCCAGCAGCTGGTCGCCCCAGATGACCCGGCCCGCGCCATCGACCGCGCCGATCCGATCCGCGTCGCCGTCGAAAGCCACTCCGAAATCGAGGCTCTTCTCCGCGACGAGCGCCCGAAGGTCTGCAAGGTTCTTCTCTTCGGTAGGATCGGGATGATGGTTGGGAAACGTACCGTCGACTTGCGTATAGAGCAGGAAGTGCTCGCCCGGCATGCGGGTGGTCAGCAGTTCGAGCGCGGGACCGGCGGCGCCGTTGCCGGCGTCCCAGCCGATCCGCAGCGCTTGCAACTGGTCGGCGGGCAGTCCGTCCAGGCCCCTGAGCAGCCGGGTGACGTAGGCGTCGAGGATGTCGCGCTCCTCGCTGGCGCCCGTCCCGTCGCTCCAGTCCGCTTCGGCGGCCATCGTCCCGATCGTCTGGATGTCCGCCCCGAAGAACGGTCGGCCCGCAAGTACCATCTTGAAGCCATTGTGATTGGCGGGATTGTGGCTGCCAGTTATCTGAATGCCGCCCTGCACATCTTCCATTGAGGCTTCGGCGTAATACAGCATCGGCGTCGGACCCATGCCGATCCGCACCACGTCGATGCCGCTGGAATGGAGCCCGTCGATCAAGCCCTTCTCCAGCATCGGCGAACTGACGCGGCCATCGTAGCCGACCACTACCCTCCCGCCGCCGGCGCGCGCCAGCAGCGTGCCGAAGCTTCGACCGATGGCATGCGCATCGTCGATGCCGAGCGTCTCGCCCACGATGCCGCGGATGTCGTACTCGCGCAGGATCGTGGGATCGAAGCGGTGGCTCATCGTCGCTCCCCGCCGCTCTCAGGCGCGCGGCGGCAGGGCGGCCAGCAGCACGTCCCTTGCCGCGTTCGCCTCGTGAACCAGCTCGTTGCTACCGCCCCGGTCCGGATGCACGGTGGCGACGAGGCTGCGGTGCGCTTCCAGGATTTCCTGACGATCCGCCCCGAGCCGGACGCCCAGCAGCGTTCGTGCCTGTCGGCGCTGCACCAGCCGCTCCGCGCCGATTCGCGGTTGCCAGGGCCAACGCCCGGTGACCAGCCGCCAGCCGAGCACTGCCAGCCCGAGCAGGATGATAAGGCGCATTACTCGGCCGCGACCGCCAGCTCCGCCTCGTGCTCCGCGCCGCCCCGCTGCTGCGGCATCGGCAGGTTGAGCCCGGCGACAAGACCGCGCAGTTCCTGGCGGGCCACCAGGTGGCTGGTGGCGAGATCGCCGAGATGGCCCTTGTCGAGCAGCGTCAGCCCCGAGGGAAACAGCTCGCGGAAGATGACGCGCTCGGAAAGGCCACCGGCGATGCGGAAGCCCACGCGCTTGGACAGCTCCTGGAGCGCTCCGTCGAGGCGGCGCATGTTGCGCGCCTCGACATGCTGGGTGCGGTTGCGCACCACCACCCAGTCGAGGTCGCGGCGTTGCTCGTTGATCGTCGAGTGCGCCCGCTTCTTGCGCGCCTCCCACATCAGCTCGGCGTAGAACGACAGCTTCTTCACCTTGAACGTCTCGCCCTCGACCTGGCCGATCAGGTCGAAATCGACGAAGCTGTCGTTCAGAGGCGTCACCAGCGTGTCGGCCGTGGTGGCGACATGGCGGGCGAGCGGATCGTCCTTGCCGGGCGTGTCGAACACGAGGAAGTCCTGGTCCTCGGCGATCGCGTCCGCCAGCTCCTCGAGCTCGGCGATGTCGCTGCCGTCGTAGACCGCGAAGCGCGTGCCGGGCAGGGCGATGCCGCGCCGCTTCTCGGTGTCGAGCCGGTTCTCCATGTAGCGGAACAGCGTGCGCTGGCGATGGTCGAGATCGACGCAGGCGACCCGCGCGCCCTGATAGGCCAGCGCGATCGCGACGTGGACCGCGGTGGTGGATTTGCCGGTGCCGCCCTTCTCGTTGGCGAAGACGATGCGATGCGCTGTCACGAAATCATCCCTAAGTGCATTGCCCGGGCCAGCGAGCGGCGGCTAATCCGCACGCCGAGTCCGGCCTTGTCCCATCATATCGGAGCGCGCCCCGCCAATGCAATTGATCCACGAGCTTGATCCACTGCGAAGCGCGGTCGACACCTTGCGCGCCGACGGTTCCCTGGCCCTGGTTCCGACGATGGGCGCCTTGCACGACGGGCACTTGACGCTGGTGCGCGAGGCGAAACGGCGCGCGGCGCACGTGGCGGTCTCGATCTTCGTCAATCCACTCCAATTTGGAGCGAACGAGGACCTCGACGCCTATCCGCGCCAGCTCGAGCGCGATTGCGCGCTGCTGGCGGGCGAGGGCGTCGATCTGGTGTGGGCGCCGCGAGTGGAGGCAATGTACCCCAATGGCTTCGCCACCAACATCTCGGTCGCGGGCGTGAGCGACGGGCTGTGCGGTGCCTCGCGGCCCGGCCATTTCGATGGCGTGGCGACGGTGGTGTGCAAGCTGTTCAACCAGGTCCGGCCCGACATGGCGTTCTTCGGCGAGAAGGACTGGCAGCAGCTCGCGGTGATCCGCCGCATGGCGCGCGATCTCGACTTGGTGCGGCCGCATGTCGATGCCATCCACGGCGTCCCGACCGTGCGGGAGGCCGATGGCCTCGCGATGAGTTCGCGCAACGCCTACCTCACGCCCGAGCAGCGCCAAAGCGCGGCGGCGCTGCCCGCGGCGATGCGCAGCGCCATCGCCGAGATCGAGAGCGGCGTGGATCTGGGGGACGCGCTGGCGCAGCTGGCGCGGGCGTTGCTCGCGGCAGGCTTCCTCTCGGTCGACTACGCCGAACTGCGCGACGCGGCCGACTTGTCGCTGCTGCCGGCGCGTTCGGACCAGCCGATGCGCCTGCTGGTCGCGGCGCGGATCGGCAAGGCGCGGCTGATCGACAACATGGCGGTGGCCCCGGCCTGAGTCTCGGCGATGCGCCCTCGGGAACAGTCACAGCTTGAGTCCGGGCCAGGCGATGCGGTACAGCCGGGACTATGAGATCGGCGGAACGGGGGCGCAGCGCTCCGATTATCAAATCGATGCTCGTCATCCTGGCCGCGGGCGGACTGGCGCCGCTGAGCGCCCATGCGGACGTGCTGCAGATCGACACGGGCGGCGCGCACTGGGTCGCTGGCGGCCCGTCCGGTGCGACATTGCCGTCCATCGGGCAGGGGGCCGACACGATCGAGTTCGCCGCTGACGGCACGCCGTTCCAGCCCGCGTCCTACACCGGCGTCGGCGAGGCGGCCGGCCCCGAGCAGTTCCGCGCCCATGTTGCCGAGCTAGCTCGCAAGTACGACATCAGCCCCAACCTGCTCGAAGCCGTCGTTTGGCAGGAAAGCCGCTGGCACCCCGGCGCCCTCTCTCCCGTCGGCGCGCGCGGACTGGCGCAGCTGATGCCCGGCACCGC
>Ga0068860_100001849_pt1 | contig 22535 bp, 17 predicted proteins | sample KBSSwiS32_FD_66597 | JGI IMG/M metagenome (GOLD analysis project Ga0068860, IMG submission 66597) | Switchgrass rhizosphere microbial communities from Kellogg Biological Station, Michigan, USA - KBS Switchgrass S3-2 | ecosystem: Host-associated > Plants > Roots > Rhizosphere > Soil ...
TGTAAAAGGAAGTTATTCTCTTACCGGCGGAAGTGTTGGACTATTTGAAGGAAAGAAAATTGGCCGTACAAAAAATCTTGAGAAGCTGGCTGAAAAAATAACGGTTCAAAAAAGCAAAGTCCATGACCTGAAAGTGATTATTACGCAGCGTTCCAATGAAGTAATTGCATTTAATGATCAGTTAAAGGAAAACACGATACAACAAACGCAACAGACTATAAATGAACTAATTAATTCTTCTTTTTCTATTCGAAATAAAACTGAAAACACCATCCATCAGCAGGTAGTTGCGGAAAGCCGGTTAAAAGAGCTTGGTGATCAGCTTAAACAAAATCATGCGGCTATAAGTGATAGCCGTTCATTACTGGGAGCCTTAAAAACGGAGGTAGAACAACTGGATGCTAAAATGAAATCAGCCGGTGATGAATTGATAAATGCCGAAGATGAATTCAATGCTGCGAACGGGATATACAACGAGAATAATCTTTTACTGGCCAAACAGCAGAGTAAGGTGAATGCATTGCAACAGGAACTTGAATTTAAAGAAAACCAGCTTAGAGACCTTAGCGTACAACGTGAAAGCAGTGCTATACAAATGAAAGATGCTGCAGCAGATATTGCTGCTACGAATGAAAGCCTCACACAACTTGAGGAAGCAGTGATCACTTTATTAAGAAATAAAAATGCCGAAGAAAAGAAATTAAACGAGGCTGACCAGGCGTATTATAATTTAAGGAATGAACTGAATGAAAAAGAAAGTGAACTGCGTCATAAGCAAAAAGCAAAAGAGCAAACCGACCATTTACTGAATGAAATAAAAGATAAGCTCAATGAATTGAAGTTGCACCTTGCCGGGATGAAAGAGCGCCTCAATGTTGAATTTAAAGTAGACCTTGATGTGATCCTTGATGAAGAAAGAACTTCGGACGTTTCTCTTGAAGATCTCCAGGAAAAAAGTGACCGTATGAAAAAGAGGCTGGAGAATATGGGAGAAATAAATCCCACGGCGATTGAAGCTTATGTTGAAATGAAAAAACGTTACGAGTTTATTGTAGAGCAAAAAAATGACCTTGTAAGTGCCAAGGATTCGCTCATGCAGACCATACAGGAAGTTGAAATTACCGCCAATCGCCTGTTCCTTGAAACTTTTAATAAAGTAAGGGACAATTTTCAAAAAGTATTCCAGGCATTGTTTACTGAAGATGATACTGCCGACATGGTGTTGGAAGATCCAGAGAACCTTGCAGAGACAGGGATCGATATTGTTGCAAAACCAAAAGGCAAGCGTCCGACCAGCATCAACCAATTAAGCGGCGGAGAAAAAACACTTACGGCAACGGCGCTTTTATTTGCCATTTATCTTATTAAACCTGCTCCGTTTTGTATTCTTGATGAAGTGGACGCACCATTGGATGATGCCAACATTGGGAAGTTTACCCAGATGATCAGGAAGTTCAGCAAAGAATCACAATTCATTATTGTAACTCATAACAAAATGACCATGGCAACCGTCGATGTGATCTATGGGGTTACCATGCAGGAAGCGGGTGTAAGCAAGTTAGTTCCAGTAGATTTCAGAGGATTAGAACATCAATTGGCCAATTAGTTAATTGGTTAATTAGGTTAATTAGGTTAATTGGTTAACCATCTTCCCGTGAGAACGGCACCTAAGAGAGTTTCTAACCCTGCACGAAGTTCGCAATGCACAAAGTGTAGCAAGTGTTTAGGGAGATTTAGAGGGCATATTGAAAATAATTTCTAACCTGCACGAAGATTCGCAATGCATAAAGTTTCGCAAGTCTCTCTTTAGGGAGATTTAGAGGGCATATTGAAAATAATTTCTAACCTTCACGAAGCTTCGCATTACATAAAGTTTCGCAAGTCTCCCTTTAGGGAGATTTAGAGGGCATACTGAAAATAATTTCTAACCTGCACGAAGTTTCGCATTACATAAAGTTTCGCAGTCTCCCTTTAGGGAGATTTAGAGGGCGTAGATTTAGAGGGCGTAGATTTAGAAGGCCTGGATTTAGAGGGTTGCTATCCTCCCTTTCTCTCCCGCCAAAAAAACACTTTTCCCATTCTTTGCTTTCCTGCATACATTAAAATTTTCTGTTGAGATCCATTTCCAGGTATTGCCATCGTCATTGGAAATATCCACCCCGTTGAGCCCGCATGAAATCCATTGCTGCTTATCAATATATTCTACACAACTCCTGTAACCATTGGGCGGGGTTAAAGGATACCGCCAGGTAACGCCGCCATCAGTAGTTATTACACAATTTTTATTGGTTGAGGCAGGAGTGTTGAAATCGCCCCCAACCACTATAAATGTTTTTTTATTTTTTATGGCAATTGAATTGGCACCCGTTGTTTCCTTTCCCTGCAAAACAGGGAGTTCAATTTTTTTATCTTTTATAAATAATCTTGAACGAAGGCCGCCACTCACAAAACAGGCAGCATCTTTACCAAATTTCCTGATATTGGTTCCGCTCGCTGCAAAACAGGCTTCACCACTATCTGCAACCGGGGAATTTTTTTCAGGGATGTCCTGCCATGTGTTACCTCCGTTAAAAGTTCTTGCAATAAAAAATTTTCCATTAATAGGGTCACCAACTACTATCCCGCTTTGCTCATTCCAGAATTCCATTGCATCCAGGAACATTCCTTTCGTTTTATTTTCATAAACGGTTTTCCAGTTTTCTCCCCCATCAATGGTTCTTAGAATATAAGCGGGTTCGCCAATGCCCATGATTATAGCCACGGATTCATCAAAGGCCTCAATATCCCTAAAGTCAGTTTTTTCAAAACCCTTTACTTGTGTCCACTTCCATGTATTGCCACTGTCAAGCGATTTACCAACCATACCATTATTGCCACTTACCCATATGATGCGATCATTTACCGCACTCAATCCCCGAATGGAAGTATTGGTTCCCGTCGTTATAATTTTAATTTGTTGTGCATGAGAAGTTGCACAAATCACTATCAATAAAAACAAAATATTTTTCATATCTAGGAACGAAAGATATTTATAGATGACAAGATGATAAACAGATAAAGTTAATCAAAGATGCCCATTGTAACCGGACGTACAAGTGACCCGATAGCTATCGGGTGACACAACCGGGATGCCCCGAAGGACGATAGCCGGTAAACAAAATTTTTTTTAAACAAACTTTGAACCCTCAGCCTTAAGCTTAACCCTCAACTTCGAATCCATATTGTACATCGTTATATGGGAACTTCAAAAGCCGCTCCTCTGGAGGGGTTTGGGGAGGCCATTTTTCCTTACATTTGAGCATGAGTTATAATTATTTGCCGCTTGATAAAAGTGTTCTCACATTCCAACAGGTAAAGAACCTGCTTCAATACAAACAACTGGTATCTATCACATTTGCTGCGCATGAAGCTATTTTAAAATGCAGGCAATACCTTGATAAAAAACTGGATGAATCGGATGAACTGTATTATGGTATCAACACGGGCTTTGGCTTTTTACAAAATGTACACATCGATAAGGATCAAATGCGCACGTTACAAAGCAATTTATTGTTATCACATGCCTGCGGAATGGGAGAGGAAGTACCTGCAGAAATTGTAAAGCTCATGATAATGCTCAAGATAAAATCACTGAGCTATGGATATTCGGGCATTGGTATAGAAGTGGTGAAACGTTTGATGGATATGCATAATAATGATGTGCTTCCTGTAATTTATACACAAGGCTCATTAGGTGCATCAGGAGACCTTGCACCCCTCAGCCACATGAGCCTGCCGTTAATTGGATTGGGAGAAGTAAGAGTTGAGGGTAAAAAAATGACAGCCGCAGAAGCTCTGCCAAACTTGGGCTGGCAACCTGTAGACCTGCAAAGCAAAGAAGGGCTTGCATTAATAAACGGGACCCAATTCATGACCGCTTATGGAATGAGCAATCTTGTAAATTCAGAAAGGTTAATAGAATGGGCAAACGTAATAGCTGCAATTTCATTCGATGCATTTGATGGCAATAAAGATTCGCTTGTTGAAAAACTCCATTCAATAAGAGATCATAGCGGGCAGGTTTTCGTTGCCGCTGAAATAAGGGCATTGCTGGAAGGAAGTGAAATTCTTTTGCATGATAAAAAGGACGTGCAGGATCCGTATTCATTCCGGTGCATGCCGCAGGTGCATGGCGCTACAAAGGATACATTTGATTTTGTACTTAATACTTTTTTAAAAGAGATTAATTCGGTAACTGATAATCCAAACATATTTCCCGACGAAGACCTTATTCTAAGCGGGGGGAATTTCCATGGTCAGCCTCTGGCTTTAGGCCTGGATTACCTGGCAATTGCCATGAGCGAACTTGCTAACATTTCCGAAAGACGCACCTACCAACTGTTAAGTGGACAGAGAGGTCTGCCTTTATTTTTAGTAAAAAGTCCCGGCCTTAATTCGGGGCTGATGATTCCGCAATATACTGCCGCCGGAATTGTAAGTGAGAACAAGCAATTATGCACACCGGCTTCCGTGGATTCCATATCTTCTTCTAATAACCAGGAAGATCATGTAAGCATGGGGGCTAATGCGGCAACCAAATGTTTTCGGGTAATTAATAACGTGGAAAAAGTGCTGGCCATTGAATTGCTCACTGCTATTCAGGCAATGGAATACCGGCGACCCATGAGGTCGTCACAGGTTCTGGAAGAAGTGATTGCCGCCTTTCGTGAAAAAGTTTCTTTCAACGAAGCCGATAGGTTTTTGCATGATGATATGATGAATACGGTGGAATTTATGAAAACATTTTCTCTGTAAACCAAGCCATTTGCGGCTTTATCATATATTTTCGAGTGATCCCGGGGCCACTCACTTCTCAATATTCATAACTCACCCCTAACGAAATTGTGAGTTGTGATTGTAAGGGAGGATTCTTAGAAACGTTTCAATTTCTTTTCGAAGCTCCTGTTTATCCCTACCGGACAAGTTAACACGAAATGACTCCAAACAAAGAACTAATTTTGACAAAAGCGTTTTATGAAAAAAGCAGAACTTAAAAGGATATTGCATGCAATGATCGACAGCCTTACGGATAAGCGTATACTATATGATTTAAAAGTAAATGTCTTTCCTTATGTTATTAACTACCGTACAAAAAAGATGGATAAGGCTGATGATGATTTAACGGAAGAACAAATTATACAACTGGATGAAACGGTCAGGCACCCGGATACGGAAGAAGCTATTACCTTAAAAGAGGTTAAAAAAAGTTTTGCAAAAGGACTTCCTGATGAATATAGACAAAAGAAGAAAGAGGAAAAAAAGATTTCAAAGGACTCTAAGAAGAAGCTTAGAAAAAAATTACATGAGCTCATTGATGGGATTGACAGCAAGTATTTGCTGAATGTGCTCCTGGATGATGTTATGCCTGACGCGTTAAATACCACTAAATACGATTGATAAATTAGAGGATTAACGCGGTCCTGGTAAAGAAAGCAGGTCGGAGTGCGCTATCCACAACTCCAATAAAATTCTAAATCAATGAATCAGACGGTAACGAAATATAACGCGGTCAAATACAAAACACCAACAGGCACCAAACTTAGTTGCAAATCCTGGATACAGGAAGCTGCCTTAAGAATGTTATTAAACAATCTGAACCCGGAAGTTGCTGAACGACCAGATGATTTAATAGTGTATGGCGGACGCGGTAAAGCCGCAAGAAATTTTGAAAGTCTCGATCTCATAATCAAAGCGCTAAAAGATTTAAATAATGATGAAACGTTGCTGATACAAAGTGGCAAACCTGTTGGTATTTTACAGACTCATACGAACGCCCCAAGAATTCTTATTTCCAATTCACAACTCGTTCCGAGATGGGCAACATGGGAACACTTTGATGAACTGGAGAAAAAAGGATTAATGATGTACGGCCAAATGACAGCGGGCTCCTGGATCTACATCGGCAGCCAGGGAATTGTACAGGGAACTTATGAAACCTATGGCGCAGTTGCCAACAAACATTTTAACGGAACACTAAGGGGTACCCTTAATGTTACTGCGGGACTTGGTGGAATGGGAGGTGCACAGCCATTGGCAATAACAATGAACGAAGGGGTGGCATTAATTGCAGAAGTTGAAAAATGGAGGATAGAAAAACGACTGGAAACGAGATACTTAGACCTGTTAGTTGAAAATATTGATGAAGCTATTAATAAGGCACTTGAGGCACGGCGACAGGGGACTGTTTTAAGTATAGGAGTACATTGCAATGCAGTAAATTTATTGCAACGACTTATTGAAAGAAATATAAAAATAGATACTCTTACCGATCAGACTTCGGCCCACGATCCCCTGGTTGGATATGTGCCACATACGCTCACAAATGAGCAGGCTAACGTATTAAGAGAACAGAACCCACAACAATACATTGCATTGAGCTACGAAAGCATGTACCTGCATGTCCAACTCATGATGCAATTGATGAACAAAGGAGCCATCACCTTCGACTACGGAAATAACATACGTGCAAGGGCATTAGAGTATGAAACAAAACTCAGTTCTCAAAATCCGGAAGGCTTGCAGGTTCCCCCCTTGGGGGGCAGAGCGGGTCTCTTCCCCGGGTTTGTACCCGCATATATTCGACCTTTGTTTTGTGAAGGGAAGGGTCCATTTCGATGGGCGGCGCTCAGTGGTGACCCTGAAGATATTCGTGTAACCGACACCGTTATGATGGAATTATTTCCAGAAAATGAGGGTATGATACGGTGGATAAGAATGGCACAAGAAAAAATTGCCTTCCAGGGATTGCCGGCGCGCATTTGTTGGATAGGGCAGGGGGACAGGGAAAAGGCAGGACTTGCATTTAATGACCTGGTAAAAACAGGGAAGGTAAAAGCGCCCATCGTTATCGGCAGGGATCATTTGGATACAGGATCCGTGGCAAGTCCTAACCGGGAAACCGAGTCCATGCTGGATGGCTCAGATGCAGTAGCCGACTGGCCCATATTAAATGCATTGGTAAACACAGCCGGCGGCGCAAGCTGGGTGAGCCTGCACCATGGCGGCGGCGTAGGCATGGGCTACAGCATACATGCCGGTATGGTTATCGTTGCCGATGGAACCGATGATGCTGCGTCTAAGCTTAGCCGTGTGTTACGTAATGATCCCGGCCTTGGTGTGATTCGCCATGCAGATGCAGGCTATGATGTGGCGAAGGACTATGCGAGGAGGTTTGGTTTGGATTTGGAGGAACGAATTAAAAATGTAAGATGAGAATTAAAAACGGGATAAAGTTTTTTTAATTTTTAGCTCCCTAATTTTTAATTTAAAGGCAGTGATCTATGAGGCGTATTATTTTTTTCTGCCTTCCAAAATTTTATAGAAAGAGCGACTGCGGATCTCATCTATAGTTAAGCCTGTTGCCAATGTTTCTTTTTCGCTGATAGCGCCACAATTAATTGCTTTTAAAAAGAAATTCAGTAAGCCCTGTCCCGTTGCAGCATCATCAAAAATATCACCTGTTAATGTAGAAACCGCGGCTCTTTCAACAAATGTTTTCAAACGAAATAATGCATCATCATAACTGCTTAAAAAGAAATTATAAGTAGCCGCGTAGCGCATGGGCAATTGTGCAGGATTCAGATCCCATCCCTGGTAAAATCCATTAATGAGAGAATGCATGGTATGGCTATAACCCACCCTCCAGGCATGATGTACCGAGTGGGTATTTTCTTTCAGTTTTTCTTTTGCCAGTTTCTCACCACGGTTCGGGGCAACCGGCATTACATTGGTAGCGCCATCAGAGAGAAAAATTCCAGTTCCCCCCAATGCTACTTTGGTCATGTGGTGGGCAAAATCACAAACCGGGTGAGCCATGGTTTGATATTTTGCTGTAATACCGCAGGATGCTGTGTAATCGTAAGTGCCAAAATGAGCGGCAATACATCTTCCTTCGCCAGCCCTTATGATTTTCATTAAAGGATTACGACCTTCATCATCCATGATAGTCTGTGTAGCCTCTACCATCGTTTCCATTTTAAGTGCCCCCGGCTTTAGATCATTTTCCTTTTCGATGATCTCAAACAAACGCACCAAAGTAACAACCTGCTCTGGTATGGTTACCTTAGGCAACATCACAACAAAGTTATCAGGAAGCCTGCCTTTTGTTATTTCCAATAATGTTGTTAAAAATATATCCAGTGTTTTAACGCCACGGTATTTCAGATCTTCCGTGAATGGTTTAATGCGGATACCAATAAAAGGGGAGATGGTTTTATTTTTCATCCCTTTTGCCAATTCCTTAGCCACATGCAGTGCAGTTGCATCCTCTTCTTCATCGGGCCGGTTACCAAACCCATCTTCAAAATCAATACGAAAGTCTTCTACGGCCTCTTTTTCTAGTTTTTTAACGATCTTATTATATACCGAATATGACAACCATGCAGGATTTTTTTTTCTTTCCTTTTCACTCATCCTGTCCAGCTTCTTAACCAGTTTTTCTATCTTTTTTTCTGAAGAAGGAAGGGTAAGAAATCCCTCCAACTGGAGCACATCTGCCAGCACAACAAAGTTTGGTGCATAGGTCTGCAGGCTTTTAAGAGCAATGCTGCCCATTTTTTTACAGGTATCGGCTTTGAATAAATTAGCGCCGCCATATACAGTATGCACAGGCTGACGGTCAGGCTTGTCACCCGGATATTTTTTTTGAAATTCGAGATTAGCTGTTCCTAGTATATTTAACAGGCTTTCTTTTTCATTTTCTTTTATGGAGAACTTCATGTAAGATTTTTAATGTTGATATAAGCTTTCGAAAGTTTAAAACTTTAGCAAGTTTTATGAACCCCTGTAAGTTGTGTATCCGAATGGATTTAAAAGCAATGGGATATGGTAATGTTCTTCTGAATTAATTTCAAAAATAATTTCTATATAAGGATAAAAGGTAGGGATTTGATATTTATCAAAATAATCCTTGGTTTCAAACCGCAATTTATATATACCCTCAATCAATTTTACCTTTTCATTCAATAAGCCTGTGACCCTTCCATCGCTGTTTGATGCACCGCGGCCAATCTCTGTCCATTCATCATTTTCTCCATGAAAAAGAATCGTGGTTATTCCAGCTGCAGGTTTGCCGCTACTTGTATCAAGTATGTGTGAAGTGATAAGGTTCATAAATTTATTGAAGCAGCTTTTCCAACCGGATTTTTGTGATCATGTTTTGTTCTTCAGCAGCAATCTCTATTTCTTCCTTTGGATCATTAGACAATCTTGATTGAAGAATGGCCAACATTTCCTCAGCAGATCTTCCTGTTGCGCTCACTATAAAGATATAACCAAATTTTTCTTTGTATGTTTTATTGGCGTCAGCAAACTGTTGCAGGGTTTTTTCTGAAGCATCATTTATCCCGGCTTGTTCACCGGCTGCCCATTGAACGGTTGACGTTAATTTCTTTTTTAAAGAATCTATGTCGCCTATTTCAGGATGATAAGAAAAAGCTTCTTTCCAATCTTCTTCTTTGCATTCATACCATTTTTCTTCGGCGTCCTCGGTCAGGTCAATAAAGTCTTCAACAGGAAAAACAGTGAGCATTTTATTTACCCATGCTGTTGAACTGCAGCATTTGAAAAGCTCTTCTGCGAGTTGTTGTTTTGGAAGATGATTTAGGTTGAAGAGCGTCATATGCTAATGCAACATTATATGAATGTAGAAAAGTAAAAATAAATATTGAGAAAACGCAAACTATATAATCAACTTTTCTTTATTTTTTTATTGTCTCCAATTTCAAACCATAGTGCATACTTATTTCTTTATTCTTCCCCACAATTTCATTCGGCTTATACCACCGTCGGGAAAAATTGATAAGCGAACATGAGTGAATGGATTTTTACTTACACTTTCAAAATTATGTTCATAGTCGGCGCTTAGTTTTGATTGCGGGAGAATTGTTTGCCATTGAATTTCTGCCATGTTTAATTTACTTTCATTAGTAACTGGAATATTGCAGCCTTCAACTAAACAACTATCGGGGTAATTTCCTTTGAAGTGATGGGTATCAATAATAACTTTATCAACTGTGCCTTCATGTGCCAATCTAACAATTACCCAATCCCTGTTACCCGGAGTTCGGCTACGTTTTGTTTCCCATCCATCACCCATGTTAATACCTCTCCCCGGCATAATAATATTATCCATATGAGAAAAAAACATATCGTTGCATACAATTGCCCTTGCTCCGTTTACTGCTGCTGCCAGATCAATTGTTTCGACTTCATCAATTAAATCCCAGTCTTTAAAAACTTCTCCATATACTTTTAAACGCGCCACACCGCCATCAGGATAGATGTTTAGCCGTACATGGGTATAAATGTTCCTGTCTGCAATCTCATAAAAATTTTGCGAGCCAGGCTGCAATGGTGACCTGGGAAGAATTTCCTGCCACTCAACGTTTTCAAAATTAATAGCCGATGCCGATTGATTATTGTATGCATCAACAGATGCATAAGGCGGATGATTACCGAGAAAATGATTAGTGTCGATATCCACGCCAAAAATTTTTCCAGAAGTCGCTAATTGAATAACACACCAGTCATTTCCGGAAGTTCTTTTTCTTCGTGATTCCCATCCATCCATCCATTTGCCCCTGTCAGTATATTTATCAGCTATAAAAATTCCGCGTCCGGGCTTCAATAAATTTTCTTTCTCAGCAAAAAAATCATCGCTGCATTCGAGGGCTTTGCCACCCAATCGTTCGGCTGCCAGATCGGTAAGTTTCATAAATGATGGTTCCAGCATAATTTTTTTAGGCTAAAAATAAAAATTAAAAAATGACTACCGCAATAACAATTTTCCTTTGTTCAATTGTGTTAAAGCTCCGTTGTCAAGAACTTTTTCTCCTCCGAGGAAAGTCTTTTCTATAATCCCGTTTAATTCTTCATAGAGGTAAGGGGTTATTGTATGTTTGTGGAGAATCATTTGTTCCGAAACGGTAAATGTATTTTTATCATCCCAAACAACAAGATCGGCATCAAAACCTTTTTGTATTTTTCCTTTGTTATTTTGCTTACCGATTAGCTTCGCAGGGTTTTCACAAAGCCATTTTGCCATATCGTTTATATTGCAATTTCTTTTTTTGGCTGCTGTCCACAAGGCTGGCAAAGCAAATTGTAATGAAGCAATCCCGCCCCAGGCTTTCATAAAATCTCCGCTTTGTAATTGTTTTAAATCAGGCGGTGAAGGTGAATGATCTGTTGCAACAAAATCTATTATACCCTCTTTTAATGCATTCCACAGCTTTTCGTTATTTTCTTTTTCTCTTATTGGCGGAGCACATTTAAATTGTGTTTTACCATCCTTAATTTGTTCTGCATTAAAATATAAATAATGTTGCCCTGTTTCAACAGTTATTGGTAAGCCTTTTTGTTTTGCTTTTGCAATTTGCTCTATTGAACCTGATGACGACAAATGGACAACATGTACCCGGCAACTGTATTCTTCACATAAGTGGATCATTAAAGTAATAGCATCATCTTCCCATTTTGGCGGACGTGATAATAAATAGTTTTTATAAGATTGCAGGTGGCCCTTTGGCGTTTGGTGGTTATCAGTTAACTCACAATGCACCAGCAAGGGCAGGCTATATTTTGCAATAACGGGCATGACTTTACGTAAATCCGCTTCTGTAATGTTTGGAAATTCATCAATGCCTGAATGAACCAGGAATGCTTTAAATCCTAATACTCCTTTTTCAATTAACGGCTCTATATCATTTTCATTTCCCGGAATTATCCCTCCCCAGAAACCACAGTTGGTATGCAACTGATTTTTTGTCGCATTGATTTTTTTATCAAATGCATTGGCAGTTGTTGTAACGGGAGATGAATTCAGGGGCATATCTGCCAGTGTAGTAATACCGCCTGCTATAGCTGCTTTGGTGGCGGTATCAAAACCTTCCCAGTCCGTTCTTCCAGGCTCATTAATGTGAACGTGCGGGTCAATAATGCCTGCCATCAGCACCTTGTCATTTATATCTATTCTTTGGCAATTATCATTTGCCGGAAAATCATCTGTAATATCAACTATCAATCCGTCTTTAATAACTACAACAGCTTTACCTGCATGATCAGGCAGTATTGTTTTTGAACTTTTGATTGCCAGGTAACACACAAAAAATTATTATTGCTGAAAATGAATTATTAAAAATAGAAAAGTAATTATAAATTAGGAGCTTTCAATAATGTAATACTAAAGCTATGAAAATTCTAATGGGAGAAAATACGTATGGCAAAAATGCCATAAACCTGACTAAAATAATCAGGAACCCGGATCACCATGAATTAAAACAGGTTTCCATAAACATTTCTTTGCAGGGAGATTTTGAAACTGCTCATAAGGCTGGCGACAACACGAAAATCCTGCCAACTGATACAATGAAGAACACTGTCTATGTTCTGGCAAAAGAAAATTTCACTTCTTCAATTGAAGATTTCGGAATTTTTTTAGCCCGTTATTTTAAGCAAAATAATCCACAGGTATCGCAGGTAAAAATTGAGATAACAGAATACTTGTGGAGCAGGATAATAACGGAGGGTATAGCTCATAAGCATTCTTTTATTAGTAATGGTAATGAAAAGCACACCGCAACCATTTTACTAAACGGTAATGAAACCAGGGTTACTGCAGGTATTAAAGATCTTTTGATACTCAAAACCACAGATTCTGCTTTTAAAGATTACATAAGAGATCAATACACAACTTTAAAAGAAACCGATGACAGAATATTATCGACAGAGTGTCAGGTTAACTGGGAATATGATTCCTGGCAATTAAATTTCACTGAGCTTTATAATGCAATAAGGACCACTGTGTTAATGACCTTTGCCAATCATAAAAGTTTATCTGTTCAGCATACTTTATATGCAATGGGCGAAAAGGTGTTACAGGGAAATGACCCCGTAAAAAGGATTAGCTTCATAATGCCCAACAAACATCATTTACTTTTTAATCTTGAGCAGTTTGGCATTGAAAACAATAACGAAGTTTTTATTGCCACAGAAGAACCTTACGGCTACATAACCGGAACAGTTACGCGGGAATAAATACCGTTGCATTATAACAAATGCGGCTGCAATGTTGCGGCCTGCTTTTGAGTCATTTTTCAATCAAATGGTCAAAGCACCCTGATTACCTTCTCTTTTTCTTTTATTCAATTATGCTAACTTTAAATACCAAAATAATTTATTTTGATACGATTTATTCTTAATGAGAAAGAAATTTCCACTGACCTGCCTGTTGGTGAGCTATTGCTGGATTTTATACGCTATCATGAGCATCTTATTGGGACAAAAATCGGCTGCCGTGAAGGCGATTGCGGAGCCTGCACTACATTAATTGGTGAAATTAAGAATGGTGAGTTACAATACCACTCTGTTACCTCCTGCCTGGTGGCGTTAGGGAGTGTTCAGGGTAAACATGTTGTTACCATCGAGGGGACCAATATGGATCAACTCAACCCGTTACAACATGCCATGAGTGAGGAGGGAGCAACCCAATGTGGCTTTTGCACACCTGGCTTTATAGTATCATTCGCAGGGTTTTGCCTGAGTAAAAAAGAACCTTGCTACGACAATGCTGTTGCATCAATAAATGGCAATATTTGCAGGTGTACAGGTTATAAATCAATTGAAAGAGCCGCTGCAGGAGTTACAAAATTAATGGAAGGAAGAAGAGGTGGTGATGCGATAAAATTTGTAACAATGCAGAATATTTTACCGGCGTATTTTGGTTCGGTTAAACAAAAACTTAATAAACTTTTATCAGACACCAATGGTTCACTAACTGAAAAAAATGCAGATAAATTCCTGGGAGGAGGAACCGATCTGTATGTGCAGGAACCTGAAGCTATGTCAACTGCCGATATACATTTTTTGCCTGGTAATGAAGATTTAAAAGGAATTTTTAAACAAGGAAATAAATGTGTGATTGATGCTGCCTCTACAGCTACTGACCTGGCAGAATCATCAATATTTCAGAATTATTTTCCGGGATTATCTGGCTATATAAAACTAATTGCTTCCACCCCCATCCGAAACATTGCCACTATTGGGGGAAACCTGGTGAATGCTTCTCCCATTGGCGATTTTACCATCTTCTTTCTTGCATTAGACGCCCGGTTAGTTTTAAACGATCATGGACAAAAAAGAGAATTGCCTTTAAGGAAATTCTATAAAGCTTATAAGATTATTGATAAGAAACGAGGGGAATTTATTGAAAAAATCTCGTTTGAATTACCAGGTGAGAATACACTTTTTAATTTTGAAAAAGTTAGTAAAAGAACTCATCTCGATATTGCAGGGGTTAACTCGGCTATAAGCATTAAAACGGTTGGGCAAACTATTACATCTGCTTCAGTATCGGCCGGAGGTGTTGCACCGGTACCCTGTTATCTTTCAAAAACTTCAGCTTTTTTAAAAGGCAAAATATTATCAGAGCAAATAATTGATAAAACAATTGCGATTGCTCAATCAGAGATTTCTCCCATCAGTGATGCAAGAGGTTCAGAAGAATATAAAAGGTTATTGCTGGGTCAATTAATTAAAGCGCATTTTATAACCTTGTTTCCGTTTCTTAATGTTAAAATGATATTGGAAATGAAGGAGCCGGCTAATTGAAAAATATAGATCCTGGAATGAAGAACATAGATTCATTTACACATGCAAGAGGAGAATCCATTTACCTGGATGATATGCCGTTACTTGAAGGAACGCTCTTTGGCGCAGCTTTCGGTTCGCCGGAGGCACATGGAAAAGTCTTACATCTTGATCTTTCTGAAGCCGAAAAAATGAAGGATGTTGTAAGAATATTTACTTATAAAGATATCCCCGGAATAAACCAGATAGGTGGCATAGTCCCCGATGAATTATTGCTTGCAGAAAACCTTCTACATTTTAATGGAATGCCCGTAGCTTTTGTAGTGGCAAAATCTGTTAAAGCTGCCCAGGCAGCAATAAAAAAAATTAAAATTGATATTGAGCCACTTCATATTATAACTGATCCGAGAGAAGCAAAAGAAAAAGGTGAGCTGATTATTCCCCCCAGAACTTTTAAAATTGGTAATACTGAAACCGCCTGGCAACAATGCCAACATATTTTTGAGGGCACTGCGGAAACTAACGGGCAGGAGCATTTGTATATAGAAACGCAGGGTGCTTATACGTTACCGTTAGAGCATGGCACTATCAAAGTATACTCTTCTACCCAGGGACCTACTGCTGTACAACGGCATATGGCTGTGGTTCTAAATATCCCTATGCACCGGTTAGAAGTTGAGGTAACCCGCCTTGGCGGAGGATTTGGAGGAAAAGAAGACCAGGCTACTTCCTGGGCAATATTATGCGCCTTGGCAACCTATCATTTAAAAAAACCGGTAAAATATTCTTTGCACCGGTTGGAAGATATGAGAATGACGGGTAAGCGAAATCCCTATTCGTCTGATTTTAAAATAGGGCTCGATAAAAATTTAAATATACTTGCTTACGAAGCTACATTTTATCAAAATGCGGGAGCAGCAGCAGATCTTTCTCCTGCTGTTTTGGAGCGTACACTCTTTCATTGCACTAATTCATATTTTGTTCCAAATGTTTCTGCTACTGCATTTTGTTGCCGTACTAATCTTCCTCCCAATACTGCTTTTCGCGGCTTTGGTGGTCCACAGGGAATGTTTGTAATAGAGGCCGCCATTGCTAAAGCTGCAGATGAGCTGGGAATTCCGGCTTATAAGATTCAGAAGAAGAATTTATTAAAAACCGGGGATGAATTTCCCTATGGCCAAAAAGCAGCCAGTGAAGCAAACGAATGCTGGAATAAGGCTGAGCAACTGTATGAGATAGATAAAATTGAAAGAGAGGTTGCTGCGTTCAATTCAACTAATATTCTTTTCAAAAAAGGCATTTCATTTATGCCGGTTTGCTTTGGAATATCTTTTACAAAAACTTTGATGAACCAGGCGAGGGCCCTCGTGCATGTGTATACCGATGGAAGTGTAGGTGTTAGCACCGGTGCAGTTGAAATGGGACAAGGAGTTAATACTAAAATGCTCCAGGTAGCAGCTTCAATGTTTTCAGTTGATCCTTCAAAAGTAAAAATTCATTCAACCAATACTTTCCGTATTGCCAACACTTCACCTTCTGCAGCCAGCGCTACGGCTGATTTAAATGGTAAAGCAGTCCAAATTGCATGTAAGGCTATTATTGAAAGATTAAAGCCAGTTGCTGCGGAAATGTTGCAAACAAACCAGGAAGCTATTCAAATTAAAAACGAATTTGTGTGGACGGGGAACAAACAAACTGATCTCACCTGGCAACAACTTGTATTAACGGCATACATTAAACGAATAAGCTTATCTGAACATGCTCATTATTCTACTCCGCAAATTAATTTTGATGCAAGTATAGAGAAGGGACATCCGTTTGCTTATCATGTATTTGGCACAGCAATCACCATTGTAACGGTTGACTGCTTAAGAGGAATTTATGAAGTCGATGCAGTAAAAATTGTTCATGATTTTGGAAGCACCATGAATACTATAATTGACAGGGGGCAAATTGAAGGAGGACTGGTACAAGGTATAGGATGGATGACAATGGAGGAAATTGTTTTTGACAAAGAAGGCACATTAAGATCAAACGCATTATCAACTTACAAAGTCCCGGACATTTATTCGGTACCCAAAATAATTGACCTGCATTTCCTGGAAACCAGTAAGGATAACCTGGCGATTATGCGTTCAAAAGCCGTAGGCGAACCTCCTTTAATGTATGGCATCGGAGCTTTCTTTGCAATAAGAAATGCAATCAAAGAATTTAATCCCACGGCAACTCCGGCATTTTCAGCGCCAATAACACCCGAGAAAGTATTGCTTTCGCTTTATAGTAAGTCATATAAAGGCAGCCAACCAGAATCGTTTAAAGCGCTTATTAAAGAGCATGAATAAGCAAATATTAATTTGGAAATTAATAATGGAAAGCCTGCAGAAAAATATTCCTGTGATGCTTTTGTATGTATTGGAAAGCCGCGGAAGCAGCCCCGGAAGGCAGGGTTTTTTTATGGCTGTAAATGCCTGTGGCCAAATGGTGGGCTCTGTGGGCGGCGGGATTATGGAACACAAATTTGTTGAAATGGCAAAGGCCGGCTTGAGGGAAGAAGACAAGGAGGCTTCTGTCTATAAACAGATACATGATAAAGCTGCGTCAAAAAATCAAAGTGGCATGATATGTTCGGGTGAGCAAACGATCGTATTATATAAAATTCAACAAAAAGACGGTATTCATATTAGCAATATTATTTCTTCTCTTGAAAATGATAAAAACGGGACATTGCAGCTTTCTCCGGGCGGCATTTTATTTGAGGATAAACAGCCTGCTAAAAATTTCGAGTTTGATTTAAAAGATCAAAATAACTGGGCATACGTCGAAAAAACCGGCTACAAAAATTATTTATACATAGTTGGGGGCGGCCATTGTGCATTGGCATTATCAAAAATGATGAGCATGATGGATTTTTACATTACCGTTTTTGATGAGAGAGAAAAGTTGAATACTGTTGAAAGGAATCATTATGCGCATGAGAAAAAAATCATAAAAGAATATATAGAACTATCACAGTTGATTGCTCCCGGTAATAATAATTATGTAGTGATTATGACTTTCGGATACCGTTCAGATGACATTGCAATAAGAGCGTTGCTCAACAAAGATTTCAAATACTTCGGTATACTTGGAAGTAAAAATAAAATTAAAAAAATGTTTGCTGATTACAGGAAGGAAAACATTGGAGAAGACATTCTGAAAAAAATTCATGCCCCAATAGGGATGCAAATTAAAAGTGAGACACCGGAAGAAATTGCAATTAGCATTGCGGCGGAGATCATCAAAATAAAAAATGAGCTATAATAATTATCAGTATAGGGTCTTATTATTTTTTTTTATCCACTCTTCAAATATTTTCAGGGCATCATCTTTTCCCATCGCTATAACCGGGATTTTTCTTTTATGCGGTTCCAACCCCATTTCATCATAAATCATCGAATCATCAAAACCAATATTAGCCGCATCCTGCCGGTTATTAGCATAATAAACAACTTTGGGCCTTGCCCAGTAAATTGCACCCAGGCACATCGGGCAGGGTTCGCATGAAGTGTATATTTCACAATCTTCCAGCTGGAAGCTGTTCAGGTTTTTACATGCATCTCTTATAGCAACAACTTCAGCGTGTGCAGTAGGATCATTATTGCAGATCACTTTATTATTTCCTCTTCCGACAATTTTATCACCCTTCACTACTACACATCCAAATGGTCCGCCATCATTACTTATACATCCGCTGCGTGATAATTCAACGGCCTCCTTCATAAATTTTTCCTCTCTTGTAATCACAATTATTATTTAAAACAGGTTATCACAAAATTATTGTTTATAAATTTAAATTTAGTAACTGGAAATTCAAAAAAGAGCAGACCCAAAAGATTCGATTTATGGTTTCACCAGGATGCCATCTCAAATGGAAATTACATTTCTTCAATCCTTGCACAGTTGTTATGAAACCCCGAGCTGTTTTTTCATTTTTGCCGGAAGCTTATCCCTGACTAAATTATAGGATTGTTTGATGTAGTGGTTCCAATCCTTTTTATTCATTTTTTGAATATCATCAATCCACACCCATTTATACTTAGCAACATAGGGAGCAGGCTTAAAACCGTCACGGTTACACATTTCTTCGAATTCTTCTTCTGTTACTTTAAACGATGCTGTTGTAGGTGACTGGTCGAGCCCTACTACACAAAACATCTTTCCTCCGATAGAAAACACAAGGTCATGGCCCCATTTGATATCTTCTGTTACAGAAGGCATGGCTTTGCAAATAGCCTGTATCTCTTCAACATTCATTTTATTATAGCGAATAGTTTAAAATTTACAACCGGGTTGAAGTTTGTAGCTAAAGATAAAAATGATTTTGTGAAGTTAGCGCAGGGTATTATTTTTCCTGGGTTCTGCATGACAAGGATTATAGGATGGAACTGACTATTTTGTCAACCTGGGCTTAGCCGGCCCTGAGGAATCGAAGGATGGCGAGTTGTCGGAGGATTAATTTAGATTTGACAAACCAACTCTCATTAAAATTAAATTGTATTATGATAATCGATAAAAATGGGTTTATTCACCATGTTTATTTCTGGCTTAAAAATCCGGAGAGTACCGACGATTATAACGAGCTCATTGAAGGATTGAAAAAGTTATCTGAAGCAGCAATTATTAAAGACTTTCATATCGGGAAGCCTGCAGCTACTAACCGTGAAGTAATTGATAGCTCTTATGCTGTTTCATGGCTACTGTTATTTAATAATAAAGAAGACCAGGACAGTTATCAAACAGACCCCATGCATTTAAAATTTGTTGATGATTGTGCACATTTATGGAGTAAAGTAGTAGTGTATGATACAGTGGCCCCGTAAAATAATAATAAACCCAGCCATAATATCAGTAGTATTTTAACTTCCCCGATGAAGGGCTGTAATACCTCTCAGCTTCATCAGGGTTTTCAAATGATGGCCGGTAATAATATAGAAATTGCAATACATAGCTATTCCCGAAATCAGTGCCGCCCTTAATTCGAAACAATGCAACGTTGGGCTACAAACCTATTCGGCATGGCATTATACTAAAAAGTACGTACCGCACGCACATATAGTGAAGTCGTTTTGCTCCTGTTAGTAACCTGAGTTCCGTTAGAAAAAGACTGAGACCAGGGAGCGGTGGAACTATATTCGGTGGAACTTACATAGTAGGTAGCTGTAAAACCGCCAATTGCAACTCTATTTAAGTAAAGTTGGTTCAACTCATCTTTACTGGGTAAATACCAGTCGGTATATGTATTTAAAATTAAATCCCCACATAATCTTGCTGCAATTCCTGCCGTAGCACATCCGGCCATAATGTCTATGGTGTTCTGATTGCCAGTCCCTATTGCTGTACCATCTGCTCCTGTTATCGATGTTCCGAAACAGCCCCATACCTTATTAATACCTGTATTGGCTGCTGCAGATATTAAACCATGTGTTTGTCCGGATACATATCCGGCATCACCATTCACAAATATGTAAGCAATGATACCTCCCTGGTAACTTCCGCCAACGCCTAAAGCTATGAAACTTATTTCAGTAGTACCATAAACAGTACCAACACTATTGGTTGCATAAGCACGAACATAATAAGTGGTGCCTAAGGTAAGACCTGTAATATTAGCTGTAAAAATACCCAGCGCGCCTACCGCCGTTGTTTTAGAGTCTGAGGTGGTTGGATTGGTTGAAGTATTCCAGCAAACTCCAACGGTAATGGCGGCTCCGCCATCAGACGTAACACTACCTCCACTTACAGCCGACGTTGATGTAATAGAGCTTGCGGCGGTAGTGGCTGCCAGGGTAGGTAATACAGGTGCCAGCGTGGTAAAATTAACCTCAGTACCATACGTTGTACCCACACTATTGGTGGCATAAGCACGCACATAGTATGTGGTGCTTCCGGCAAGGGCTGTAATGTTACTTGTATAGCTACCCATACCGGTGCCGTCTGTTGTTTTGGTGCTTAATGCGGTCGTTGGAGTTGTTGATGTGCTCCAGCAAATACCTCGTGCAGTTATGGTAGCTCCACCATCGGATATTACATTACTTCCACTTGTAGCAGAAACTGAAGTAATAGAACTCGCATCAACGGTGGCTGCGAGGCTGGGTAAGGCTAAGCTTGTAAAACTGACCCCGGCACCATAGGCTGTACCCACACTATTAGTTGCGTAAGCCCGGACATAATACAAGGTTCCATAAGAAAGGCCAGTAATACTGCTTGTAAAAATACCGGTTGTTCCCGCATCTGTTGTTTTGCTATCTGAAATGGTTGGATTAAAAATTGTGCTCCAGCAAACGCCGCGAGCCGTTACGATGGTTCCGCCATCAATTGTTACATTACCACCGCTTGTAGCAGTGTTGCCGGTAATAACACTGGCGGAATTGGTTGCGAGAGTTGGTAGTACCGGTGCAAGCGTTGTAAAACTTTGCTCAGCGCCATATACAGTTCCCACACTGTTGGTAGCATATGCGCGAACATAGTAAGTAGTGCTTCCTGTAAGGCTGGTCAGATTGCTGGTATAACTCCCGGTTGTTCCAGCGTCAGTAGTTTTAAAGTTCGAGGTGGTAGGGCTGCTGGACGTGCTCCAGCAAACTCCTGCTGTTACGGATGCTGCACCACCGTCAAATGTTAAATTTCCTCCGGATGCAGCTGAAGCTGAAGTAATAGAACTTGTCGCTGTAGTCCCTGACAAAACTGGTAGCTGATTGGAGAGACTTTCCCCCGTTTCGTATAAAACTGATCCTCCAATAGAGCCATTTCTATCAACATGTTCCGATGAAACAGTGGAAAGTTTTCCATTCTTATTCAGACTGCCGGGCAGGGAAATGGTATAATAATCACCTTGATTTATCTCTACTGAGCGGCGTTCTGACGAAGTGATTCCTGAACTAAAAACAATTAATTCAGCATATCCACCACCCCCTGTGGTATTGTGATAGAAATTCCTGTCGCTGCCAATGTTATTCCATGTTGTTAATGTTGCCGGCGTTGAAGGTGCAATACTATTAATCATTAATGTTGTATTCCAAATTGCTGATAAGGGTGCAATCGGTCTGCTATTTTGAAAAACACTACCATTTAATATAGAAGGGCTGGTATAGGATATAAATAATGAGTTTGCCGGATAGTTAGAATGCCAATTGTAAACTGAAGTATGTCCCAAAATAAACCCTGCACCACCCGTTGCAAATTTGTTCACTGCTATTACCTGGGCTGTTATTGCATTGTCAGAAGCCAGGTTTAACGATTTATACGCACCGGAAACAGTGCCAAAAAAACGAACGAATGGTTTACCATTTTCTCTGTCAATGACGCCTGCGTTAACTATTCGGGGTTGACTGGATAAAGTCGTTTGAGTTAAATTGTTTCCATTACCACTTTGATCGTACCATATCCTGACATAACCCGTATTGGCACCAACAAATATTTTTAACGCAGCAGTATCCAAATCCCCACCACTAAAGCCAATATCTTGTGTACCATTGTCATTGCTTCGACAAACCTGAAAGGCATACCCGGAATAGGTAGTGCTTAATTTGCGAAAGGAGAAGGCAAAAGATGCAGGTGCGCTGCTGGTGAGTCCTATATTATCTAAAGTGTTTTGAGCGATAAGAGGGCCCTGGCTTTTTATCATCAATAAAAGGCAGAAGAAAAGCTTGATAATTCTTTTGCCCAACAATAATTGCCTCTCCATGGAATTGGAATTAGAAGACGACGCGTTAAAGTAAATAAAATGCTGCTTTTTCATGCTGATATGGTAGGGTTAACGTTAGGCCCTTGCATTTATTAATAATAATAATCAAATTGAATTCGATCACCAGCTGTTAAAGCGTACGAACCGTTAAAACTAGCGGTGTATGTTAAAGTAGTTCCACTTACACCGT